>JAANMV010000150.1_pt1 | contig 82527 bp, 73 predicted proteins | sample 7279661 | NCBI WGS metagenome assembly JAANMV01 (sample SAMN14094540, study PRJNA606508) | bioreactor metagenome | isolation source: A lab-scale SPAN reactor treating ammonium-rich wastewater day 121 | place: Ireland: Galway | collected 2017-05-16 | reverse complement strand
AGGCAGGCGGCCTGAGCATCAGGCAAGTCAAAGCAAACGCCCGGGCAACCGGGCGTTTGTCTTTGGCCAGCCGGTCATCAGCGCCGAAATCGCGGACCCCTAGTCTTCCTCGGCGGCCTCAATGGCCATCTCGATCAGGATGATGATCAGGTAGATGATCGTGAAGCACAGCAGCCACTCCCAGGCTTCGCGATGACCATGGCCACGATGACCCTTGGCCGCGTCTTCCACGCCATCCAGTATCAGGCCGCCGCCGCCGCGTTCCAGGTTCATGATCTGGCCATCGCGGTGAACCACACCGTCGGCATCCACGCGGGCTACAGCGCGGGGTCGGCCATGATCCGTCCGATAAAGGACAGAACCGCCGCTGCCGTCAGGTCGCTGCTGGATGTGGCCCAGAGAAGAACACCCGCTGGAAAGACTCAAGACGAGGCAGGCTAGGATGGCAGGCACAGCCCGAAGGATCTGGGCCATATTGGCTCCCCGGTTCAATTCGCCCCAAGAAGTCATTCTCCCACGCCTCGTCCCTGACGCAACCTTCCAGGGGCCCGGAATTTGTAGCGGCAGGGCGACCCTGCCGGGCTGGAAGCCGCGCCCAAGCGATGCTAACTTGCCCCTTTAGCCCACGAGGAAGAACGTGGACCCGCAATCCAACCCATGCGTCGAAGATTCGGTCAAAGAGGCGTGCGGCATTTTCGGTGTGTTCGACCACGAGAATGCCGTTGAGCTTGCCTATTACGGGCTTTATGCGCTGCAGCACCGGGGCCAGGAGAGTGCGGGCATTGCCTGCCTGATGGATGGCCGCATCAAGAGTTATCTGGGTATGGGTCTTGTAGGCGAAGTGTTCCGCGACGAGTTTTTTGCCAAGTTCAAGTCGCGGCACGCCATTGGCCACACGCGCTATTCGACGGCTGGCTCCAGCAACATCCGGAACGCCCAGCCCATAACGATTGATTACGCCGGCGGCCAGATCAGCGTGGCCCACAATGGCAACGTGACCAACGGCTGGCGCCTGCGGCGCGAACTTGAAGAGCAGGGCTCCATCTTCCAGACGACCAGTGACAGCGAAGTGGTGCTGCACCTGCTGGCGCGCCCCGAGATTCGCTCGCAGCCCGACCCCATTGCGGCGGCCTTGCGCCGGCTGCAGGGCGCGTTCTGCTTCATATTTCTGACGCCCGAAGGCATTGTCGCAGCCCGCGACGAGAACGGTTTCAGGCCTCTGGTGCTGGCCAGGCTGGGACCAGCCATGCTCGTGGCGAGCGAAACCTGCGCCTTTGACATGCTTGGCGCCGAGTATCTGGGCGAAGTGGCACCCGGCGAAATCGTGCGCATTGACGCACGGGGCATCACGCGCTCACGTTATGCCGAGTCGCGGCGTGTCAGCCACTGTATTTTCGAGCACGTTTACTTTGCGCGGCCTGACAGCCGCGTCTTCAGCCAGAACGTGCACCTGGTGCGCAAGGCCTTTGGCCGTCAGCTGGCCATTGAATCGCAGGCGGAGGCTGACCTGGTGGTACCCGTGCCCGATAGCGGCAACTCGGCGGCCCAGGGTTACTCAGACCAGAGCGGCATTCCGCTGGAACAGGGCTTCATCCGCAACCACTATGTGGGCCGCACGTTCATTCAGCCCAGCCAGGGCCAGCGCGACATTGGCGTGAAGATCAAGCTCAATGCCGTGCGCGATGTGGTCAAGGGCAAGCGCGTGGTGGTGATTGATGACAGCGTCATCCGGGGCACGACAAGCAAAGGCCGCGTCAAGCGCCTCAGGGATGCCGGCGCCAAGGAGATTCACCTGCGCATCTCCTGTCCGCCGACGCGGCATCCCTGTTTCTACGGCATCGATTTCCCGGACCCCAAGGAACTGATCGCCAATCAGATGGGGAGCGTCGAGGCGATTCGCAAATTCCTAGAGATTGACAGCCTGGCCTACCTCAGTGTTGAGGGCATGCTCAAGGCCATGGACAAGCCCGGGAATTTCTGCGCGGCCTGCTTCACGGGTGACTATCCCGTCGAGTATGACGCGGAGTTTGACAAGAACGCCATGGAAGGCGCTCGCGCCCGCAGGTGAAATCTCCGGTCCGGCGGGCACCTGTTTCCGTTACAAGTGATTGCCCCTGACCGGCGGGAGACCCCATGCACTCGTCCCGGACACACCTCTGCATTTTCTGCGCACTCATGGCAGCGCTGATCGGGCTCATGCTCGCCCTGGGGCCCCTGCACGTTCTGGCCGATGACGCGCCGCCCGCCAAGCCACGCCCCATGAAGGACGGCAAGGTGTTGCCCAACAGCGTGGCCTTTGCGGCGGAAGGGGAAGCCACCCCCCGCCGGATTCAGGGCGCAGTTTCCATGCTGGGCGGCGGCGACCTGCTGGGCGGATTTCGAATGCTGGCCCTGGCCAAGTTCGACGACAACACCAACCAGACCCAGGACTTCGCCAGCGATGACAAGGGCCGCTATTGGATTGTGCTTGGCAAGCGCGTCAAGGAACTGCGCGTCTATGCCTATGGCGACTACGTGATCCCCGACAGCTGGTCCACAGTACCCTTGCCCTCGATGAAGTTTGAGAAGGATGAAACCTGGGATCTCAAGGTACGCCCCAACGCACCCGTGGAGATCAAGGGTCGCGTCACAATCAAAGGGCGCGGCACGCCCGCCGAACTGGGAAACGTGTACCTGGCGCCCCTGGACGTGCGGCAGGACGGCACCATGCAGGTGTTCGACGCCCCGCTGCAGACACGCTGCGACAACGATGGCCGCTACAGCTTCAGGGTGCCCGCGGGGTATTATCGCCTCTGGGCCGTCTGGGCTGATCGCAGCGTGCGCGAGTGGCCGCATTACATCGGCCTCGATCGACGCGTCGAGCTTTTTGCCTCCATGGAGCGCAACCTGGAGGTGTCCTTGGGGCCGGTCATTCAAGGGCGAGTCACTGACGCCCGCGACGGCAAGGGCCTGCCTGGCCGCATCGACCTTTACACCAACGCCTTCCTGCGCCAACTCAATAACACGACGTCTGACGGCGAGATGCCTGACGAGGAAGATGAAAACGGCAAGGACATCACCTGGCCCGCGGGCACCTTCAAATTCCGCGTCTTCAATGTAGACACCGAGGACTTCGCCGCTGTCATCAGGCCGCGCGGCAACAACGCCTCGCTGCGCGTTATCAGCGGCCTGAAAATGGCCGACCTGGAGAGCCGCCCCCTGGACTGGAAGCTGTATACGGAAGACCAGATCGTTGTGGACCTGCGGGCCCAGACCCGTGACCGGGCCTTGCCGATCTTCCAGCTGGACCTCAGCCTCGAGGCCACGCGCCTGGACGACAAGTCGCTCGCCAACCTGCGGTCGGCCTTTACAGTTTCGGGCTACACCGACGACAACGGCCTGGTGCGTTTCACGGGCCTGGCGCCCGGGCGCTATAACGTCTATGCCGAGCAGCAGTCGTTGCTTCTGGCGGAGATCACCGTAACGGCCGAAAGGCGACAGCGGATCGCGCTGGACTACGACATTCCCGTGGCCGTGGGCACCCTCAAGTACGAAGACGGCACCCCCTGCACGGAAGCCCGCGCGCTGGTCACGATCGAGGTGCCGGAGCGCGGCAAGATGGGCCCTTTCTTCCGCAACCCATTTGAGAGCAAGTCGCTGCGCGAGAAGGGACTGGGCCTGCTTCCCCTGACCTTCAAGGGCGCCACGTTCAAGATCACGTTTCTGGCCAATGATCCGGGCAAGCCTATTCCCGAGGAGTGGCTGACGGCTGATTTTCCCTGGCGCAGTGAAGAATGGAGTGTCACGGTGACTGAAGAAAAAGCCTACGACTTCAAACTCACGCTCAAGCCCGGCGCGGCCAAAGAGCCCGAGGCCGCGGGGGGACCGGCGCGGGCCGGCGAGCACTGGTATCGCATGGAAGACAGTCAGGGAGCGGCCATGGGCTATGCCCGACTGGTCGTCGAGAACAGCGAGCAGCGCCAGAAGTTCGATTGGGAAATGAAGCTGGCCTTTTCCGGGGGCACCTATGAGGAGCAGCGTCTGCTGGAAGTGGACGGTGCCCGCCGGCTGTTGAGAGCCGCGTACAGCGCTGACGGCAAGTCCGTCAGCGAAGCCGCGCGCAAGGATGGCCGTCTGGTGGGTACGGCGCGCAAGGGCGACGAAATGCTGCCCATAGACCTGCCCTTGACGGAATCCAACTGTACGCTGATGGACTTTCTTCTGGCGGCGACACTACCGCTGAAGGAAGGCGCAAGCCTCAAGGTGTTGGAACTAGACGAAGCCAACGGCTTTGCCGACAACGGCGAGACAACCCTGACGTGCCGCGGCAAGGACGCCATCGATTGGGAAGGCAAGTCGTTGTCCTGCTGGAAGTTCGAGCTGAGCAACAACAAGGTCAACACTCGCCGTATGACCATCTGGGTCAGCGCGGCGAGGGAAGTCATCAAGGTGGACTGGGGGGGTGGCATCTTCCAGGTCTTGAGCCCGAAGTCGACGAAGGACCTTTACAAGCCCAAGTAGGCCGGATTTGGACCAGCGGTTCAAACCTGCTGACAGGGGCCCCCTTTCTTGGTAACGTCCCGCCGTTCGAGGCAGGAAATAGCCATGGCCGGACTTGCTGACAAGACGCTCCCTGCGGACATAAAAACCGAAGAGCTGCTGCTCAATATGGGCCCGCAGCACCCGTCGACCCACGGTGTGTTCAAGGTCGTGGTGCGTACGGACGGGGAAATCGTCCTGGCCAGCGAGAGCCACTGCGGCTTCCTGCACCGCTGCGCCGAGAAAATTGCCGAGAACGTCACCTATATCCAGTATGTGCCCTACACCGACCGCATGGATTACCTGGCGGCCATGTGCAACAACCTGGGGTACTGCCTTGCGGTCGAGGAGTTGGCGGGGGCGCGCGAATCAGTGCCGGAACGCGGACAGTACTTGCGCATCATCGCGGCGGAACTCAGCCGCATTGCCTCGCATTTGATGAGCGTCGGCACCTACGGGCTTGACGTGGGGGCTATCACGCCGTTTCTGCATTGCTTCCGGGAGCGCGAGATGATTCTGCGCCTGCTGGAGGATATGTGCGGGCAGCGCCTGAATTACCACTACATCAGCATTGGCGGCGTGAAGCGCGATTTCCCGCCGTACCTGATCCCGAAGATTCTCAACTTCCTCGACTGGTTCGAGAAGAAAGTTCCGGAGTACAACCAGCTTCTGAGCGGCAACGGCCTGTTCCTTGAGCGCACCTGCGGTGTGGGCGTGGTTCCCGCGGACCTTGCAATCCAGTGGGGCTGGACGGGGCCCTGCCTGCGCGGGTCGGGCGTTGATCGCGACCTCCGCCGCGACAATCCGTACTCGATCTACGACCGCTTCAAGTTTGACGTGATTGTGGCCAAGGGCGAAGAGGGAGTGATCGGCGATTGCTGGAACCGCTATTACGTTCGCGTATGGGAGATGCTGGAGAGCGTCAAGATTATCCGCCAGGCCATCAAGGACTTGCCGGGCGGCGCTGACAATCCCAACAACCTTCCGGTGAACGACCAGAAGATCGCCAAGCAGATTCTGGGCTTCAAGCCCCCGGCGGGCGAAGTCTATCTGGCAGTCGAAAACCCCCGCGGTGAGCTGGGGTTCCACATCATCAGCGACGGCAAGAGCCCCAAGAGCCTGCGGACCAAGGTTCGTAGCCCCGCTTACTGCAACATCTCGATCCTTGACCACATCAGCAAGGGTTCGTTGGTGGCGGACCTCGTGGCCATCATTGGCTCGATTGACATCGTCATGGGCGAAGTGGATCGGTAGCAGACGCTGTGTCAACTTCGGCATGTCCGGGACTACCGAAGTTCGGAGGAGAATCCTTCGAAGCCGCCAACCGAGGCCTGCGTGCCTGCAGCGCGCTGTTTGAACGCCATAGACGTTCTACTGCTACCTTGCCGTTCCGCCGCTTGCCCATGTTTGTGCGATGGCGCTCGCGGCGACGGGCTGCTCAATCCACGGAATTCCGTGCAACGGGTGCGCGGCAATGACCAGAGTGTTGGCATGTGCGATCGTATGGATCGCCGCAGCAGCAGGCTGCAGCGCGGCTGAACCTCAAAGGGCACAAGCCCTCTTTTCGGCTCATGATGGGCCGCCATTGTTATTGGATTTCGACGCTGATCTGCGATTCTCTGATCGGATCACCTGGGCCTGTGCGCGCGCCATGTTTCGTGTGCCCTGGCCTCATCTGAGCGGCACGCCGGGGCAGGACGCGCGGCATTCACTGGGCGCCCTCAGTTTTTTCGATCATGGGTGGCGGCAGAGTCCGAATCCGTATCGGGTGGGCGTACTCGCGTGCTACACCTTCGGCCGTGAGTTCAACAACATCGGGACATTCCCTTTCACCGTCTCTCCCTCAGACGTCTATCCTTGGTGGCGCTGCGATACTGCTTCGCTGTTTGCGGGGGGCGCACTGGGTTGGATGCACGCCAAGAACACGGAAGATGCATCGCGCCCCGATGGCCGGTCCAACCTGGATGCTTTTCGCGTCGAGGGCCATGCAGGCGGAGGACTCCTTGTCGTGCAGGGGCGAATCCACGCGGCGCTTGCCATTGGTTTTCATCGCGGCTTGGAGCTGGTGCTGGAGGCGGGAGTCCGCCTTTCCCTGGGCCGGCCTTATTTGCCCGGAGCGCTGACCATCGGATACTGGTACGTCCATGGAGGTCGCATACAGGGTCATTACTTCACCCTGGGAGCGGAGTTTGACCTGTGAGCGAGCCCACGTGTCGCAGGCGCCCGGGTCACTCAAACCAGCGATCAATGCCTGCCGCGTGCAGGGGCATCAGCAGTGACTCGCGGGCAACGTGAGGCAGTGCCGCCGGCCACGGAGGGCCCTGGCAGGGGACATTCACAGTTTCGATGCCGGCATCGCGCAGGGCAATCCCCACGCGCGGCAGATGAAACCACTGGCTCACAATCAGTGCCGAGCGAATGCCCTGGGCCTTCATCAGCGGCGCGCTCAGCGTGGCGTTTTCTCGTGTCGAGTGTGAGCGAGATTCGGCAACGATGGCTTCGCCAGGGACGCCGTGCTCGCGCAACCACTCGACCATCACTTCGCTCTCGTTGAAGTCGCCCTTGTCACCGCCGCTGACGACGATCAGCGGTGCTCGCTTGTCCCGCCAGAGCTCCAGGGCGCGCTCCAGGCGGGCCTGCAGGCCAAGGCCCGGCTTGCGTTCACCATAGACGGCCATGCCGGGCACGAATATGCAATCAGCACGCGCGCCTTCGCTCGCTTCGTCAGAACCCAGAAGATTGAGCGCTATCACCGAGGGAGCGAACCAGAGCAACGCCAAGGCGAGCAGCAACACAGCCAGACACTTCCTGCGCCGACGGTTGGTATTGGGGCTGTTCATGGGACGATCATACATCACAGGGTCAATTCGCCCCGCGGCAGAGCAGCCTCTGAAGGCAACAGCGTGCGCCGTTGCAGCAGCGCCAGGCCGGCTGTCAGGGGGCCGACGCGGCCAAGGAACATCAATCCAATCACGACAAGCTTTCCCACCGTGTTCAATGCTGCAGTTGCCCCCATGCTCAGGCCCACGGTTCCAAGTGCCGAGACACACTCAAACAACAGCTCGATCGATAATGTGTGCTCAGCCAGTGCCAGCGCGTAGACCCCAAGTCCCAGCGTTCCCAGATACATGGTGCATTGCGAAGCTGCGGCCTGTAGACGCTCCAGTGGAATCTCTCGTCCCATCAGGCCGACTACCGGCCGACCGCGCAGCGTGGACCACACCACGGCCATGAGCGCTGATACGCTGGTGGTCTTTACGCCTCCACCGGTGCCGCTGGGCGATGCGCCAATCACCATGATCATCGTAATGAACATGATCGTGGCTCCACCCATCTGGGAGATCGGCACGGTATTGAAGCCGGTGGTGCTGGAGGCCGACATGACCTGAAAAGCGGCGGCCATCAGGCGTTCTGTTGCCGGCAACTCAGCGAGCAGGGGGTCAAAACAGAACAACAGCGGCGTAGCAACCGCGAAGATGCCCGTCGTCATGGCAAGAATGACCGTGCTGGTGAAAGTCAGACGCTTGGTGCGGCTGCGCAGGCTGAACCAGACGTCGGCAAGCACGATGAAACCGACCGCTCCGAGGTATCCCAAAAGACTTATTGTGATGTTGATGGCCGCGTTGGCCGCGTAGTCTTCCAAGCTGTTGTTGTTGAGCGAGAATCCGGCGGTGCAGAACGACGAAACGCTGTGAAATACAGCGCTCCAGAGCGCGTGCGAATCCCCCGCGTTGCGGAAGATGGGATACAACGCCAAAGCCCCACAGAATTCGATCACAAGCGTGAAAACCACGACGCTGCGAATGAACTTGTCAATTCGAAACGATTTCGGAAGGCTGAAGACGGTTCGACCAACCTCGGAGCGCTCGGCAGGCAGGTCCTTTTTGCGGGAGAGAATGACAAATGACCCGAACGTCATGTAGCCGATGCCGCCAAGTTGAATCAGGCTCAGTATCACGAGTTGCCCAAACCAGGTGTAGTCCTCTCCCACACTCACCGTAGTAAGACCGGTGGTCGATATGGCCGACACGGAAGTGAACAGGTTGTCCAGGATGCTTGCCCGATTGCCTGAAGCCATTGCGGGACACAGCAACGCCCAGCCTGACAGCGCATAGGAGAGAAATCCGACGAACACCAGTTGCGGAGCGCTGAGCCGGCGCGCGAATGAACTGATACCGTGCTCTACTCTGGTAAAGATCGACATGCATGCCTCCACAGGCCCATGGCCCGGCCAGTGGTCGGGCATGGGAGCGCAAACCCCAACGGGGCTCGCGGACAAGAATGGAGGAAGCCACGGGTAGGCATCCTCTCCAACGCCTGCGGGGTTAGCTGACGGACTCGGGCCGAAGAGAATGTTGGCCCTACGCTTGCGCGACTCGCCCCTGCTGCCTGGGTCCCCCGCTTCCGCGAATGCGGAACTCGGCGATCGCACGAGGACAGCAGAGTCCTGTTGACGTGTCAAGTTGTTAGTGCGGCCTAGTCTGCAACGTAAGGCCGCACTTCCACTTGCGCGAGCATGCCAAAGGGGCAGTCGCAGAGGCGGAGCGCTTGCAGGGGAGCTACTTCTCGGTGCCGATCTTCCGCACCTTGCCGCGACCAATACGGGCAATCTGCTCTAGAAGGGTGAAGTTGGCTTCACCCAATCCGATGCAGTGGATTTCGCACTTGCGCAGCAGGTTCATGCGTTCGATGTCCTGCGTCAGGTGCTCTCCCTCATAGGTGCCATGGAAGATGAGCTCTTCCGTTGTGTCCAGTGGCGCGCCGGTCTCAGGGTCGCCGGCCGTATCTTCGGGGTCGCGCTTGTCGATGCGGGCGAAGTCTTCCCAGCTCGGGGCCCCGTCCGACAGCAGGAAGATCGTGTCGACACCCTGCTCAAAGGTCTCCTTGGCAATGTGTTCCTCGCCGCGCACGAGGCTGCCGGTCACGGCCCTGAAGGCGCGCAGCATGCCGCCGTGCAGGTTCGTGAACCCCTTGAGTGTGCCGTGGGGCCGGTTGGTGTCAGAGGGACCGGCCTTGACCTCATCGAGAATCTTGATGGCCGTTTCGATGTTCTGCTTGCTGGCGGGGACGATGCCCTTGCCGGTTAGTATCTCGGCTTCGTGGCCAAATCCGATGATTACGAAGGACATGTCCTTGTCGAGGGCGCGCAGGGAAAGCTTCAGAAACTCGCGGGCCGCCTCGAAGCGATTGTTGATCTTGTCCCAAGGCAGGTCTTTCTCGCCGGGGAATTTGGAGTCCTTGGGTTCCTCCTTCTTGGGCGGATTTCCTTCGGGGTCCTTCTTCTCGCCCGGTCCGCGCGTCAGTGGCTTCTTCAGGTCTTCCTTTTCCTTTTGGGTCAGTGGAATCAGCATGGAATCGGAGAGGTCGATCACGTAGGCCACGCGACGGCCGGTGCTCTCGATGCCCAGGAATTGCGGCTTCTTCTCGGTGTAGCGGGACGGCTTGGTGGGGGCCTTGGGCTGAATGTTGTTGAGCAGGTCAAGCCAAGGCCCGCTCTCCAACGCCACCGTGTCCGTCTTGAACAGGATTTTCAACAGGCGCGCGATTACGAGTTTGCTGCGCTCGTCATTCTTTTTGTCGTCCAACTCCCGTATGACGCGCTCGGCCACGGGTTTGAACTCATCCTTGCCCAGCTTGGCGCCGTGCGACAACAGCGCCGCCGCGCAGCTTTCCAACATCACGGCGCGTTCAGCTCCTTTGGCCGGCAGCTCGTTTAATACTGCCGGAATGAGCGAAAGCAGCGAGGCGTCCGCCCGGGAAGCCAGGGCCTCCAACGTCGCTGCCCGCAGGAACACATTGAGCTTGGAGTTCTTCACATCGGCAACAAGAGCATCGCTGCTGGCGGCCGAGGCCTGGATTCTGGCGTTCTGGTACCACAGCCAGGCGTCCTTGGCCTGGGCGTTGCGCCGCGTCCAGGCGTCAAAGGCTCCGGCGAACTTGGCCTCGGAGAAGCGCGTGGCGCAGATGTGAACGATCAAATGAGCAACGGCCTCGGAAGGATCCTCGGGCCGCTCATAGCGCTTGGAGAGAGTGGCCAAAGCGCGCTCGTCGCGCGTATCGGCGAGTTTCAGCATGCCGCGCCAGCGCTTGAAGAGCGAAGGGCGATCAACGGTGCGGTCGTACTCGCGGGACACCACGTCATAGCTTGCACCCTGGGCGTCCGGTTGGGAGGCCAGAAGGATAAGGCCGCAGGCCGTTACGCAAAGGAATGCAACATATCTGAGAGAGCGCATGTCGTGCCTCCGTGCCCGTGGACACTCTAGCAAGTGTTGTACCTTTAGGCACTTGCGCGTAGAGGCCCCGCTAAGAATGGGGATTTCGGCCTTTTGCGGCCCTTGGCGTTCCCCGGAAGTAGCAAACGCAGGGTGGACGTAACAGCCTGCCTTGCCAAGGGCGGGGAATGTCCGATACTGGCAGTCCCTGCAGAATTCCCCGGAGCCGTTGCCGTGAAGCACTTCTATCTGGCCTTCGCCACTGTCTCGCTGATGCTGTGCGGGTGCGCTTCTCAGCCTGAGCCCAAGCCGCGAAGCACCGCAGAGCAAGGCGGGCCCGCGACGTTCACAGAAGCAAGCGCAGACGAAGAGCCCTTCATTGCGGGTCCCGGGAAGCCCACCATCAGGGAAGAGAACCAGACGGAGCTGCAGCGCGCGCAATGGGAGTGGTACACGGAGGTTCTGCGCTTCCGCGGGGTGCGCATGCCCAAGCTTCTCGCGGACCTCGATTCCCGGGATTCGCGCGACTGGCAGTTCGTGCGGTCGAAGGTCGTTCCGCCCGCAGCGCGCCCGAAAGAGTGGCCGCCGGAACTTGTGGATGCCGCCGAGCGCCGTGTGCCCCTGACGCGCGAGCAACAGGCTTACCGGGACTACATGATGTGGCCCAAGGCCATCCGTGAACGCCTTCAGGCCAAGGATTGGGAAAGCGCGGACAGCCGTTCGTGGCTTGTGCGCCAGGGCCGCCTCTATGCGATGATTTTCGACTTTGACACGGTCGCGCCGCTTTCGCGCCGTGAGCTTGAGTCCGACCGCTGGTTGCAGTTCGCCGACGCCATGTTGGGACAGGGCGCCGACGGGCAACAGATGCTGATTTCCAACATGATCGTGCGCCTGGGGCACGACAACCAGGAAGTGGTCCAGAACGCGCAAAGCGTGCTCTGGCGGGTCGGGCCCGACGTCATTCAGCCGCTGCTGGATGTGCTATGGCTCTTCAACGCAGGTAACCCTAATTTCAACAAGAACGTGGTAGCGACGTTGGCCATTTATGAAAGCCGCGCGGCAGGGCCGGCGATTACCGAACTCCTGGAAGGTCCGCGAGGCGGTGTGACCTGGCGCTCGCGGCGCTATTTTGTCGAGCTGCTCGGGCGGCTTCGCGACGTTCGAGGGGTGCGTGCGATTTCAGAGGAGATTGAGAAGACGGACATCACGGAGTATCGCAAGGATGACTCCGGCAAGCTGGTGCCCGACCCGGAGGGGACGGCTTCGGCCGTGTTCGTGTTCCACGAGTACTGCATGGACGCCCTGGGCAAGATCGGTTCTAAGGAAGGCCTTGCACCCATTATCAAGCTGTGGGAAAAAGATGACGATCACAGGGACGGCGCAGTCAACGCCATTTTTGCGATCACAGGCCAACGGGTGAAGACTCTCGGCGAGGCCAAGGCCCTCGAGGAACGCAGCAGGAAGTAGAGCCCCATGGATTTCAAGATTTCGCGCAGCAGCCGCCAGTGTTCCGTCTGTTCCCATCGCTTCGAAGACGGGGAGAAGTTTCACGTCGGCCTGATTACGCGGCCTCGTGAAGAAGGGGTCTTTGACCGCGTTGACATCTGCCGTCCCTGCTGGGACCGCCAGGTTCCTGGGAACGTGGTAGCCCACTGGGTGAGCCAGTTCAGCCGCGAGAAGAAGCATGCCATCTATGACCCGGATTTCCTTTGGAGCGTGTTCCACAAATGTCGGCCGGGCGCCGAGACCGAGGCCGCAGCCTCGGCCCGGGAGCTTTCCGCGGTTGATCGTGCACGGTTTGCATATGTTGCGGCTCTCGGCCTGGTGCGCATGAAACAGCTCAAGTCAAAGGAATCGCGACGCACAAGAAAAGGTGAGATCATGACGCTGGAGACTCTGGGGCGCAGGGAGAAGGACCGGCAGCGCTTTGAGATTCTCAGTGTGAGCATGACGGACGACGAAATGCAGGCCATCCAGGATCGCTTGTCGGAGCTGGCCTAGGCATGGAAGAGCGCCGCACACGCATTCTGATCAATGGATTTGGACGCATCGGCCGGGCGCTTTTCCGCCTGCTTTCAACGTCGAGCAGCCTGGAAATCGCGGCCATCAATGACCCGGTGCCGGCGGCCCAGCTTGCCTACCTTCTCAAGTACGACTCGGTCATGAACCGCTTCTTCAGCGAGGTCACCACGGAAGGCGAGGCGCTGATCTGGAGCGGGCGGCGCATTCCCGTGACCCATGCCGAAACACTGACCAAGGCGGAAATCCGCGGGGCTGAAACATCCATCGTCGTCAACAGCAGCGGCCGCAACAATTCCCGCTCCCAGCTTCACGCCCTGCTGGATGCCGGGGCTGGGCGCGTCATTGTTTCCAAGCCGCTACCAGCCGGAGTCTGTGATCGCACGATCCTGATGGGCGTCAACAACTCCGAGTTGCGCCGCGAAGATCGCATCATCAGCGCGGGTTCGTGCACGGCGCACTGCTACACACCCCTGATCAAGGCCCTGACGTCGCGCTGGCGCATTCAGCGCGGCTACATGATGACGGTTCACGCCTATACCAGCGGCCAGAACCTGGTGGACGGCGGCCACGAGGCAGACCCGCGCCGGGGGCGCGCTGCGGCGCATAACATCGTACCCACCACGACGGAAAGCCTGGTGGCCTTTGAGCAGGTGATGCCGGAGTTCGCTGGCCGCATTGTTGGAATGGCCCAGCGCGTTCCCGTGATTGACGGCAGCAACATCGAGCTGGTGCTGGAGCTGCAGGAAGATGCACCAGCGGAGGCCCTCAACGCATTCGTCCGAGAGGCGGCCGAGCGCCGGTTTGCGCGCATCATTGAGTACTGCGAGGATCCCGTTGTCAGCCAGGACATTGTCGGCAATCCCCACTCGTGTGTGTTCGACAGTCTGCTGACTCACAGCCAGGGTCGACTGGTCAGACTTATCGCCTGGTACGACAACGAATGGGGCTATGCCAACCGGCTGGCTGAACTGCTGGAACTGTGCGCAGTCCACGCGGCCGCCGGCCTGTAGCGCCCCCGAGATGTCACCATTCCCGACAGTGTTTGCCGCAGCATAATGACGTGATATAATGGGCTTGCCCCTTGCACCACCCCTGAGGGCAGCCATGCTTGCGGCCGCATCCCTGGTCGTGCTTCTTCTGGCCTTTGCCGTTTCAGCAGCTCTGCGGGTCAACCGCAGCATGCAGCACCTGGACATTGCGGCGCTGGCCGCGGCCCTGAGTGCGGCTGCCTGGGTCGCGCGCGGGTACTGGCGGGCGCGCGCTCTTGCCCGGGCGGCTCGAAAGCCGTCGCCGCGCTGGTACGAGCTCCGACCCAACATTGTGGGTGTGGGTGCGTCGCTTCTTCTGCTGGTGTGGTGGGGCGCGAGGGTTCCCGCCTCCATGGGTCAGGGGCCCGCGGGCCCCGACGTGCCAGCGGAGCCATTTGACAGGCCCTGGTTTGACAAGAGAGTTGTCCTGATCTCCCTGGGAGACAGCGTGAGCACCGGCTACGGTGCCGGAGAGGGTCTGGGATACTTCGAGCTGATTCAGAGGAACCGCGACGGCATCTACCCCGAGATGCGGGGGCGGGAGTTGCGCCGCGTTGCCCCCGAACTCTCCGTGATCCGATTGGCGCAGAACTCGACCAACTCGATGGATCACGAGCGTGTCGTGCAGTCCCTGCCCTACTTCAAGCAAGACACCTTCGGTCTCGTGTGCATGACCAGCGGAGGCATCGACCTGATTCACAGTTACGGCAAGCGCGCTCCCAGGGAAGGGGCCATGTACGGGGCCGACTATGCAACCGCCAAGCCCTGGATCGAACGATTTGAAGCGAGGCTTGATCGAATGATGGGGGCGCTGAGCGAGCGGTTCCCGGGCGGCTGCGCCGTGTTTCTGGCCACGATTTACGACCCAACTGACGGTGAGTCGGATATCGAGAACGCGGGCCCGATCTTCTGGCTTCCGGCCTGGGAAGAGGGCCGCCCCGTCTTTGACGGCTTCAATGACGCCATCAGGCGCGTGGCTGAGCGCCATGACCATGTTCACCTGGTAGATGTCCACGCCGTCATGCTGGGGCACGGCATCCACTGCCGTGACCGGGACAACCCTCACTACTGCCCCGAAGACCCGACCTACTGGTACTACGTGAACCTCGAAGACCCCAACCAGCGTGGCTATGACGCCATCCGACGTGTCTTTCTCAACGCCATGATTCAGGCTCTGGCATCGAAGTAGGCAGCTTGTTACCGGGCGTCCCTTCGCCATAATCGGCGCGTCGCGGCGGGAGCGAACGTGGAATCCGACCCGAGTTTCCGGCTCAAAGTCTTTGTCGTCATCGCCGGCGTTCTGGGCGTTTTTCTGGTCGCGTTCGTGGCCCAGCGCGTGTGGTATTGGCTCAAAACACGTAAACGCGAAGACGTCGAAACCTCGCGCCTGGCCCCGATCATCGATTTCAGCCTGCTGGGCCTGGGCGGTATCGTGATCTGGCTGGCGCTGGAGGGCTTGGTGTTGTCGGTACATCTTGGGGGCTTTGCCGTTCAGCCCCCATCCCGCCAGAAGATCGCCGAGATCGAAGTCGGTCGAATTGACGCCGCCAACGGCCAGTTGACCCTTCTGTTCTATCCTGTGGATGCCGCCGGCCAGCGGCGGCGTGAATACAACGTGCCGGTGTTCACGGCTGGGCGCCGCTTCGAATTGGCCATCGAGGTGTTTGACTGGCGCTGGGGCTGGCAGTTCCTCGGCGAGAAGGGCTTCTACCAGTACATCAGCCTGGGCGGAACCGAGGCCTCAACGGCTGCCGCGCCCTTCGTGCGCGATCTCAGCATTCGTCCCAAGCCGGGTGGCGTGGGAGGCGCGATGTTTCTGGGCCCCAGCCTGAAGTGGCAGGCCAAGCCTTCGCATGATGTGAAGGAAGGCGACGTGTATGAGGTGTTCCTGTCCGGCGACCAACTGGAACTTCGCCTGCGCGATGGGGCGGGGCGCTAGGGAATGGCTGAAGCCAATCAGGACGTAGGTGCCGAGGGCGGTTGCCCTGCCCCCGCGGCAGGGGACGTCGCGGCGATCCATCCGGCCGAAGGCTGCGTGGACGGCGCGCCGCCCGGGGTGTAGGCCACAGGCACGGAGTCTGACTGGCCCCTGCTTGAAGCCTGGGCCACAAGTTTCAGCACTCTGCGATGGCTCAAGGCGTTGCTGATTAGAAGTCCGGAGCCCACGATCATGGCAGTGGCCATGAAGGTGATCCAGCGCCACTTGAATCCGGTTTCCCGCTGCTCATGGCGCGCGTACTCCGACGACCCCGGAAGTGTTATGGACTTATAGCCGCTGGATTTGCCCCACATCCAACCGTTAACCGCGCCATGAATAGGCGAGAACTGTGCAATCGTCTGTTGCTCTTGGTTGACGGTACGGCTCATGACGCCTTCCAGGACCAAGGGCACCACCAGCCAGGCGCCGATGATCAGTGCAGCGAGAATTCCCGAGACCGATTTTGAAAGTCCGCTGAGCGAAACACGCCAGGTTACCTGCGAAACCACCAGCACCGATGCGCCCAGGGCAAGCAGCAGGAGAAGATAACCTGTGCTTTCTTCACTGTGATAGCGCTCGACGACTTCGCGCTCCGATGATGCGCCCAGCTTCGTCTTGATGCCGGCGACGGGCGCGCCCGCCGGGGCGGGGCGTCCCACGGTGCCAGCAGGGACGCTGTGGTTGCCGGCATCGCGGGCAAGCTCGCTGGCCCGGGCCAGGGCCACGACGGGGTCATCGAGTTTCTTGTTGAGCTGGCTGTAGCAGATGCTTCCCACGACAAACATCAGGCCAAGGCCCAAAGCGGCGAGAAACGATGTATGAGCCGCGCCTCGCGCCCCGCCGGGCCAGAAGATGCTGCCTCCAGCGGCCAAAAGAGGCTGTGGCAGCTTCTCCATTTCCTTGCGCACGCGGCGCGACGCCAAGGCCGGTTCGGCGGGAAAGGTTACGGCCGGAACCAGCAGTGCCAAACCGATGTAAACAGCAGAAATCAGCAAGGTGCCCACGGCATAGGTGTCACTGGGCAGGCGCGTGGCCAGAAAGTAGGCGCCGAAGAGCGCGGGCATGACAATCATGGCCGCCGTCCAGTAAAGCCGCATGGACGTGCTCTTGTTGTGGGACAGGGGCTTGAGCCGGTTGGTCGTTGAAAGGAAGAAGTAGGCGCAATAGACGGTGGTGGTCACGCCAAAGGCGCATGCGTAGTAAATGCCCTCGGACACTGTTGGATCCACGAACATCGACACGATGGGGAACATCAAGCGCACGGAAGGGTTGGCCGCTGCGAACATCAGCGTGGAGAACACGATGATCAGTACCACGCCCAGCGCGATGGCAAACATGTAGGTTACGAGCACAGCGGGAATCGCCCGGGTGACCAAGCTCGATGCGTACACGCCGATGAAGCCGATGAAAAGGCTGAGCAGAATCAGAATCCACAACGTCATGAAAAACACGGAGGGATCGATACCGCCGAAAATGTTGGCCAGGGCAAAGAGCGGAATTGTCGCCACCAGGAACACCGAGGCCTGCACGCCCGCGGCGATGAACTTGCCAAGCGCGATCTCCCAGGGCGACAGCGGCGTCAGCATCAGCAGGTCAAAGGATTTTCGCTCGTGCTCGGCCGCGATGGCCGTACTGGAGAAGGCCGGGAACACCAGCATGACGACGCACACAAGCACAATCGACATCGTGATGAACAGGCCAGCGCCGATGCTTGTGGGGCTGCTGTAAGTGCCGCGCAGATTGTCGTACTGCGAAGATATCCAGATGGCGAAGATGGCCCCCTGCACCAGCAGGTAGGCCGTGAGGATGACCATCAGCTTCCAGCCCCGGCAGGCCACACGCAGTTCGCGCACGGCAATGGGATTCATGAAAATGCGTTTGAAAAGCGAGGGCGTTTCAACCAGCGTGCTCATGGCTACTCCGTGCGTTTGATGATGTGGTAGCCGTAAGTGGATTCGACCAGACCGAACTCGCCGACTTTCAGGCTCTGGCCCATGGCAATGAACTCCGGAACAAGATTGGCGCCGGCGTGAATGGCGAAGCTGGCGTGGGGGTCCATGGAATCTTCATTGTGCTCTTTCTGCAGGGCCTTCCAGTCGGAACCCTCCGCTCTGGCCTTGGCCAGCACTTCCTCAGCCAGAAGTCGCGCTTGTTTCTTGGTGCGCGGCTGTTTGAGCGTGACAGGCTGACCATTCCAGCTGACCAGAATGTGCTGAACCCTGCACTCCTGCACGATAGCCGGGCCGGGAGGTGGCAGCGGCGCCACATCTGTGAATTCCTCGACGGGACGGAACACCCGGGCCAGCACGCCATCATTGACCCACCAGATGAACTCGCCCCGGCTTTCACCCGTAACCCAGACCGCAACTTCAGTGCCCTTCCTGTTTCCGAAATCGACCCGCAGATTTTCCGGCCGGGACCCTTCCCCCGGCGTGTTGTAACGGATTTCGACATAGCGCTTGGGGTCCGCCAGTCCCAGTTCCGTGCCCTGGGGGCTGGGGCGACCGGCGACGTCATAGCCGCGCAGATTCCTGATGGCCTCCAGTGCGCCGGTGACGGCGGACTGGTTGCCGAAATCGGCCTGGGGGCGGACCATATTCCAGATGCGCTTGCCCGCATCGCGGGGGTCGGGAGCGCTCTGCAGTTCGATCTCCACATCATGATCGCGGATCAGGATACGGGTTGCATCGAAGTCCCGTGGCAGGGTCTTGAACGAGTCCAACTGGAGCCACTCGCGTGGCTGAGGACGGTTTTCCTCGTCGAGTTTCAGGCGCGCGCGGATGGTGTCGAAGCTGCCACCGAAGTCCACGAGTTCATAGATGCCGGCTGGACCATCCTTGCCTGCATAGCGGATGTAGTCAGAAGACGCGTTGTCGCCCTTGCCCACCAGCAGATGGATGACCTCCTTGCCGGCTTTGTCCGTCAAGATGACGTGAGCGGCCATCTCATCGTTGAGTTGATACAGGTAGAAGCGCTGAGCGTCCTCCGTAACGGGACGCGCCAGCCGCTTGGCACCCGCGATCTTCTTGACCAGGATGCCGGGCTCTTCGGCGTCGGCCAGGGCGTTGAAGCGGTTGACAACGCGCCAGACCGCCCCGTCGCGGCTCAGCTTCAGCCTTTCACCCTGTGCAGCATGGATTTCGATGCCCATGATGTCGTCGGCGTTGAACTTCGCGACCTCCACGTTGCCCGTGGGAGTTTCGCTGGGTGCTGCAAAGCGGTGAGCGGCCACGGCCCCTGCCAGCAACAAAAGCACGACGGAGATGATGGTGAGCTGGCGAGAGCGCTGAGCGGCGATCACCTCGTCGGGCGTCAGCGTGGGCGTGCGGGGCTTTTCGCTCGTTTCGCTCATGGATTGTCCGTGCCCTCTATCTTGAGGCGGTATTCCTCGCGTGCCTTGGCGCGGTAGGCGCCGCGCAGGAAACCGGCGAGCAGAAGCAGCGCCGGCGCGCCGCCGAGGCAAATCACGAACCAGGTCAGACGGTCGGCCTGGGTCACGCCGCCGGTAATTCGCGGAGCGGCACCCGTTTTCGCGCGCAAGCTGATCAGCTCTTCGCCGTAGATGCTTGCTTCGGCCACATTCCGGTAAAACGCAATGCCCCCCGACAGAATGGGCCGGATGTCCTTCTTCTGCCAGTTCTCAAAGTAGTCGGAATTGAAGGATGCTGCCACCGAAGTAACGATCAGCCGGCCCGGCCTGACCTTCAGCTCGGGCACCGGCTGGCCTCCGACGTCCTTGTTGTCGGCAGGCTCGCCTTCCCAGCGCGGCACAAGCTTGTCCTTGCCGGCCCAGTAGCTTTCAAAGGCGCCGCTGAGCGAGGCCGCAATCAATGGCTGGCGCCCCAGACGCTGGAGGCGCACATCCTTGCCCGGCGTCTTCTCTGCATCGTCTTCGCGTTCCGCGCGGCTTTCCAGCGTCAAGCCCACGCGAGGCACGCGAGGCATGTTCCTGTCCTCGAAGAGGAAGCGGTAAATGTTGCCTGACAGGCGGATGATGTCCTGCCGCTGCAGCTTGAGCTCTGACAGTCGCGTTTCGTCAAGGTTCAGTTCAACGGGAAACGGCAGAGGCATGCCGGAGAGCGCGCGGGAAAAGACGCTTGCCCGGTCGGTATCTTCGGGCCCGACGTTGGCGGCCAGGGGCAGGCTCACGGGCTGCTTCTGGCTCTGGCGGCCAAACCCGCTGACGGCCTGCATGAAGTAGCCACCGGGTTGAATCAGAAGGTCGGATCCAAAGCTGATTCCCAGCCGCCTGGCCCAGTCAAGGAAGTGCGGTTTGACCTCGCTGGGCCTCAAAGAAATCTCCCCGGTGTCCATGCGGCCGATGCGCATGTCAGCCGAGTAGCCCTGATAAAGCATGACGACGTTGCCTCCGCTGCAGAGGTAGCGGTCGATTTCGTACAACTCGCGCTCAGAGAGCAGATGAGGCTCGAACACGATCAGTACAGCCACATCATTGGGAATGCTCTTGCTCTGCTTGAGGTTGATCTCGCGCCCGACGTATTGCAGGGCACCCGTGATGTACTGGGACACCTCGGAGTAGGACGAGGCTCCGGCCCGCATCGGGTTTTGTCCTTCGGGTGCGATCACTCCGAGCACGGCCCGCGGCTGGAGCAGCGTCCAGAGATCCTGCTCGAGGCGGTTGACGATGGCATCCACACCGCGATCTGCGGAGAAGTCGGACATCACGGTCATGATTCCGCCGGAAATCAGCTCGATGTGAGTGTAATAGAAGCGCGGTCCACGACGAACCGGCTTGTCAGGCGGCGAAGTGCCGTCCGCAGGCGGTGCTTCTCCCGGCGGGGTGACGCCGCCTTGCTGCTTCTCGGGATCAATGCCTTCGCCGGGCGGCGTGCCGGCCGGTTTTTCCGAAGACTCGTTGGCAGCGTCTTTGTCCCCGTCGGTGCCGGGCACTGGCTGGCTGGGCGACTTGGCCTGCGCGGGGTCGACGGTGGGCTCAGAAGTCTCGACAAATGGCAGCCGCACGAAGCTGCCCCAGGGGATGGTCTGGGTGGAGGCGCTGACCTTCTGGCCTCCAAGTTCGCGCAGGCGCTCGATGGCCTTTTCGATGTTGCTGCCGACTTCAGGGTAGGAGGCCGGCATCTGTTCGCTGCGATAGTAGTTGATCTGCAACGGGTTCTTCATGTTGCGCAGCAACTGCTTGAGCGGGGGTTTGGTCTGGCGCGACTTGAGCTTGAGCACCGCGAACATGACATCAAACTCGATCGACTCCACACGGTGCTGGGCCGAAGCGTCGTCCTTCGTCACGACGTTGATGACGCCGTTGATGGCTGTCTTCTGGCCTCCGTAGCGCACCAACAGGCTTGAGAAGTACCCGGAAATGCCGATGGCCGCCTTGGCCTCGTCCTCGCCGGTGGTCTGAACATCCTGGGTTATGGAGATCTCGTCCTTCTTGAGATCTTCAGCCTTGGTGGCGATCTCCGACTGCGGAATGCGCACCACAGCGTAGCTGAGTCTGCCGGCGCTCGCAGTGGCAAGTTCCTCGAGCTTGTCGCGCACGTCGCGCTCGAGATTGACGCGCGAGGGCGGAGGTTCTGCGCTGACGTAGTAAGTGATCTGAACAGGATCGGGCAGCTTGTCGAGCAGGGCACGCGTGCCCTCTGACAGCGTGAAGCGGCGGTCCGCCGTCAGGTCCAGCCTCAGGCGATACTCCATGCCCAGATAATTGAACGTGCCCAGCGCCAGTACCAGCAGCGCCGCGTAAAGGAACAAGAAGAGCGTGTAGTTGCGCTTGCGGTTAACCATAGCGACGCGACTCCAGGCTCATCACATTCAAGACCACAAACAGCACTACGATGGAGGCAAAGAAAACCAGACCGTTGGTGTTCACGATGCCTCGCTCGATTTCCTTGAAGTGTTCCAGGACCGAGGCTTGGGAGAAGCCGGTGACGACATGCTGGGCTGCGCCCTGCAAGGCACCGAACTGCTCCTTGCTCATGGATTCCGCGGACCAGAGATAAGCGCCCGAGTTGGCTGCCAGCCCCAGTACAAAGGCCGTCGAGCCCAGGGCGCGGTCACGGCCCACGGCCGCCGCCAGGAACGCCAGCAGCAGCAGCGGAATCGTAAGTGCATGCACCAGCGCAGCAAGGGGCGCAGTACGGGCAACTTCACCGACCAGGGGGCGCAGTTCCCCCGCACCTACGATGCCGAGGCAGAGCAGCATCGAAAGGAAGAACGAAAGAGCCTGATTGTCCGAAAGGCCCGAAACGAATGCGCCGACAGCAATGAATGCCGACCCGAGGATAAAGCAGGCCAAGTAGCCTCCAAGCACAGGTCCCCAGTCCGGCGTACCAAAGCGGATCAGCATGAACGGGAAGGCCAACGTTGCGCCCAGCATGGCCGCGAAGAACGTCACGGCCGCGAGGTACTTCCCAACTGCGACCTGCCAGGTGGGCAGGGGCAGGGTCATGAGCAGCTCGAATGTGGCCTGGCGCCGGTCCTCCGACCACAGCTTCATGCTCACGGCCGGCAACACGACGGCGGCGACCCAGGGGAAGATGCCGAAGAAGGTGCGCATCGAGAGTTCGCCGCGCTTGAACCAGTCTCCGCCTCCTCCCATGGGATCCAGCAGGACGCTCAGTAGCATCATGATCACTACGAAGGCGCCGATGATGCCAAAGCCTACCAGGCTGCCAAAGAACGCGCTCAGTTCACGCCGGTAGATCGCGATCATGCCTGTCCTCCTTCGTCCGCGACTGGCTTGAGATCGGACTTGGGGACGATTTTGGGCAAGTTGGCATCCGAGGCTCGCCTCTGGGCTTCTGCGGTGGCCTGCTTGCGTTTCTCCATGGCCTCCTGCACAAGTTCACTGGGCAAACCCAGTTCCGTCGAATTCGTGTTGGGGGCCGGGGCGTCAGTTTTGAGGTAGTCCTGGCGCAATTGGTCCGGTTGCTGGCTGTCGCGCGGCCCCTTCTGGAGCAGGCGCAGAAAGACATCTTCCAGGGTCTGTGATTCCGGCGCCAGTTCAGCGACATGCAGGCCGCACTTGACCACCAGTCTTCCGAGATCGACACAGGTATCCCGCAGGGCTTTGCCTCCGGCCTTGGCCGAGACGCTGAAGCGCGCAAAACCCTCGGAGGCTGGCATGGCCCGGACATCTTGAACGCCGGGAACCGAAAGCAGGGCCTGGGCCAGGCCAGCGAAGTGCCCCAGCACGAGCAGGTTGATGCGAGCGCCGCCAGATGCCAATGACGCCAGTTGCTCGGCGGTTCCGTCGGCGATCTTGCGGCCGCCGTTGATAATGACCATGCGCGAACTGACGGCCGCCGCTTCCTGCAGAATGTGGGTGGAGAAGATGATGGCCTTGTCCTCGCGCAGGCGCTCGACCAGTTTGCGGATCTCGATGATCTGGCTGGGGTCAAGTCCGCTGGTGGGTTCGTCCAGCACGAGAACCGGTGGGTCGTGAATCAGAGCCTGGGCGATGCCCGTGCGCTGCTTGTATCCCTTGGAGAGCTCCACGATGGGGCTCTTCAGCTTGGCCGTCAACCCTGTGTCGCCGATGACCTGTTTGACGCGATCGTTGAGCGCATTGCCGTGGAGCCCGCGAGCTCGCCCCACAAAACGCAAGTATTCCTCCACACTCATGTCCGTGTAGAGAGGAGGTGTTTCAGGCAGATAACCCAAACGCTTGCGCACTTCCGCCGGCTGGGCATGAACATCAAAGCCGTCCACGGTAGCTGTGCCTTCGCTGGCGCTGATGAAGGTCGTCAAAACCTTCATGGTAGTGGACTTTCCAGCCCCGTTAGGACCCAAGAAGCCCAGCACCTCCCCCTTGGCGACCTGGAAGTTCACTTCGTCCAGGGCCTTGAAGGTGCCGTAGTATTTCGTGATGCCGCGTGCTTCGATCATGCGTTGGGGTGCTCACTCCTGATACCGAAAGCTAAGACACGTTGTTACGTGTTCCAAGCCTCGAACTGGTAACAACTTCCGGCAATTGGCCTGGGTCAAAGATGTTAATGACGGGAGCCGCCGTTGCAACAGCAGTCGCACGTGGCCCTTGTGAAGATTTCATGAACGGCCGCGCGCGAGGGCTTCGGCTCGGCGGATAATGGCCGATGCGACGTTGGTGCCGGTGTATCGCTCGATGCCCTCAAGCCCGGGGCTGCTGTTGACTTCAAGCACCATGGGCCCTTGGCGGGTCTCCAGCATGTCCACCCCTGCCACTTCCAGCCCCATGAGCGTGGCAGCCCGCACGGCCAGGCGCGAGTAGGCGCGGGGAAGGCAGAGGCGCTGGCCCTTGCCGCCGCGGTGAATATTGGCCCTGAACTCGCCTCTCTGGCTGGTGCGGCGCATCGCGGCCACGACGCGGCCCCCGACGACAAAGGCGCGGATGTCGCGCCCCCGGGCCTCGGAGATGAACTTCTGCATTACGAAGTTCTGGCCCAGGCCCCACATGGTCTCAGAGATAGCTCTGATGCTCTCCACGCTCTCCATCAGCATGACGCCTACGCCTTGCGTGCCGCGGACCGGCTTGACGATGACCGGGGGACCGCCCAGTTGCTCCACGAGAGCCTCCAGTCCCGTGGGATCCCGCAGGGCCACGGTCGGTGGAGTGGCCAGGCCCTGGCTGGCCATGAACTGCGCAGCCTGCAGCTTGTCGCGCGACAGGGAGATGGCGCGCTCGCTGTTGAGCACGGGCACGCCCATGAGTTCGAATTGCTTGACCACGGCGATGCCGTAATCAGTGATGCTGGTGCCGATGCGGGGCAGAACGACATCGGGCGTGGGCAGGGGCTCGCCGTGGTGCAGGAGGGAGAAGTTGCGTCCTACCATGCCCAGCGCACACGCCAGCGTATTTACGACAGTGACATCGTGGCCCTTGGATTTGGCCGCTTCGATGAGCCGGCGCGTCGAAAAGATGAAGCGCGAACGGCTGAGGATGGCGATGCGCATGCCAGCACGCTAGCGGCCTGCCAGACGGCGCGCAACGTCCGGCGCGGCTGGCCCTTGACAAGGCCGGCCGTTCTTTTACCTTTCCGCCCTCGCGCGAAAGCGCGGCAGCACCAATTGCATTGCCTCGTTAGCTCAGTTGGTAGAGCAGCTGACTCTTAATCAGCGGGTCCTAGGTTCGAGTCCTAGACGAGGTACCAGCCAAAGCGGCGCCCATTATGGGCGCCGCTGCCTTTTCTGAGGGCAAGACCTGATCAAGTTTCGCCTGGCCAAGGCCCCGAATTTGAATGCGCCACAGACAGTTCTTGCGGGGTGCTAGGCCGCGGCCTTGATCTGTTTGCGCAGTGTCTTGTTGGCGTCCAGAAGGGCCTTGAAGAAGCCCAGCTTGGCCTGGTCGTTCGTGCCGCCCGGCGCCACGGTGCTGGCGACGCCTTCCTCGGCCACCGGGGCGGTGCGGTTGGAAAGCCGCTCAATCTCCCGGGCCAGTCGCTTGATGCGAGCCTCCAGTTCGAGGATGCGGCCGCTCTCCTCCCGTTCGTCGGCTTCGACGTTGCGTTGGCGCTGGCTGTCCGAAATGGCCAGCTTGAGCGAGGCCTTCACTTCCTCGGCCTCACGGCGCGCGGTTTCGCTCAACGCCATAGCACCGAGGCTGAGCTTCTCCTGCGCGACCTCAAGGGCTGCGAGGCGTTCGCGTGCTTCCAACACTTCCTGCTGACGGGCCTCCAGTGCCTCAATGCGCGAGGCCGCGCGGGCCAGGGCTTCTCCAAGGTTCTGCGAGTTCCCTGCGTTGAACCGGCCGTTGAGTTCAATCACGGCGCGCTTGAGCATCTGCGAGCGCAAGTCCGCCGTATTGCTCACATCTTCGAGCTGCAGGAGGCGGTTGCGGGTGTCCATGAGGTTCTCACGGAGCTGCATCTCGGCGCGGCAACGCTGGGCCTCCGCTTCCACAAGCAGGAGCTTCTCGCGAGCTGCGGCGCGGCGCTCGGCTTCCTCTATGGCTTCCAGTTGCCGGGCGCGGGAGCGGGCGCGCTCTCGCTCCAGGGAGCCCAGCGCGGCTATTGCCGCCACGGCCAAGGTGAGCAGGGCAGAACAAAGCCCCATCTCAAGCGCCAGCTCCGCCCCGACTTGACCTCCTCGGGCACGGTTGAGCAGGAAGCCTCCGGCAGCGCCCAAAAGCGGCGCAAACAGCAGGCGGTGGGGGTCACGGCGAGAGATTCGGGCAAGGATCTCCACGGCAGGCTCCGTTCAGGCGGCGTCCCGTTCGCGTTCGTCGGCGGCGAATCGGGTGATCGCGATTTCAGTTTGTTCGGTGTCGCTGTGGATCTTGGTCAGCGTGACGCGGAAGAACTGGCGATCGTCAATGCCCAGCGCGTGGCACAGACAATCTTCCAGAAACTTGATGCGGTTGGACACGTCCACCTGCCGCAGTTCACCGCTTCGGGTGTAGGCGTTCATATAGACGTTCACCTGAAGCTCATAGAGCGCACTAGGCGCCAGCTTGCCGCGCACCATGGCACAGATCAGCTTTCGGATGCGGCGGGCCTGCGTGGTGAGGACACGGCGCAGGGCACCCGTGTCAGTGTCGCGGATGGTCGCAAACAGCTTGTTGACCGAGGGCGGCAAGAAGGGAAGCCTGAACTGCAAAGGCAGTGCGCTCTCCTGCGGCGCGGCGGTCTCCAACCGGCGTTTGGGACGGTTGAAGGACTTGGGCGCGATACGTCGGCCCGTGGCCAGCGAACGATACTCTTCAACGCTGAGACGATTAGGAAGACGTTGTGGTCCGGACATGGAGGCTCCCATGCCGGAATCGACACTTCAGGCCTGGCCAATTGAGGAAAAGCGATGAAGTCGAAAACGCTTACCCCGCCCAGGGGCTGCGCGAAACCTGACGGCAGGGTCCCAGGCACCTAGGCGGAAAGGCTTCTAGGGCTTGGCAAGTTCCAAGGCAGCCTTGACGTCAAAGGCGATGCGGAAGCCCTTGGATTCGTTGCGCCCCGTGGGGTCGTCGCTTCGGCGGTAGTAGACCTTGGCAATCTGCAGGTCTTCGTCTGTACGTGAGCTGCCCCGCACGCTGCGATACTGGAATGGATCGCCTGTCATGCGCGGGTTGACCCAGCCGTACCCCGCTTTCGTGTAGGCCGACTGCTCATAGCAATCCGCCGTCCATTCACAGACATTTCCGCACATGTCGAACAGGCCCAAAGGGGATTTGCCACCCTCATAGCTGCCTGCGTCTGCGGCGGTCGTCCCGTTGAAGGCGCAATTCCGGCGCAGGTTCTCAAGCAGGTCCTTGTTGGCCATGCGCGTGCCAGGCTCCAGCCAGGGGAAGTCACGCCCATCGGTGCCGCGAGCGGCTTTTTCCCATTCGGCTTCGGTGGGAAGGCGGCCGCCAAAAAAGCGGGCACAGGCGTCACTTTCGTACCAGTTCACATAGCAGACAGGTTTCTTGGGGGCGCCGAGTGACTTGTTGGTACGAGTTTCCACGTAGAGCCCTACCGGCGGCTGGTTCAATCCGTCCAGATAGGCAAGCACGGCCAGAGATTCGCCCTTGCCGGCAATGGACAAGCGGCCGTCCGCGCCCGCCGTGTACTGCATACCCACAAACTCAGGTATCTGGGCAAGCGCGGAGCCGGTCACGCCGCGCCAGTCCTGCGTTGCGCTGTCCATGACCCAGACTTTGCAGCGGCCGTCCAGGTCCTTGCGGGGTTCAAAAGTCAATCGCTCGCGAAGTTCCTTCTCCGTGCCGACAAAATAGGTGGCCTTGGCGGCGGCGCTGCCGTTAGGGCGCTCCAGTCCCTCCAGCGTGATTGTTCCGTCGGGTGAAACCAGCGCTCGCAGGCGCTGAGTCTTCCCCTCCTGCAGCCAGCCAATCATGCCATTACCCATGACAGAGGCCGACTTGACCCAGCTCCATCCTTCGGAAGACCAAAAGCGCTCGCGCTGATAGCCGTCGGCCAGAATGAATGCGAAGTACTGCTCGTTGGTGAACTCGGTTCGCCCCATATAGAAGTCGCTGGTGAAAGCCCAGCGCTTGGGCATGTTGGCGATCACCCCGTCATTCTCGCCCTGGATGAACGCGCCCTGCCGCACGAGCACGAGATCAATCTTGACGCGGTAGGAGCCCACTTCCTTCGTGATGGTGAGCGACTCGGGCAAAGGCGTGTCGTGTCGCGTCAGGTACTGTGAAACGTCTGGCGGCGTGTTTGAGAAGGCGACAGGTTCGGGCCCCGGATTTCCCTGGGATCCATCCGACGGGGTGTTGCCGCCCGGTGCGTCTGGCTGAGTGGGGCCGCCGTCCCAGTCGCGCATCAGGCGGTCGACGTCAATGGCTTTGAAGTGCAGGGCCGTGTACAGGCCAAGGGCCACAATGATCAGAAGACCCAGGCCCAATGCGCGCCCATTGACGTTGCCGCGAAGCCTGAGGGAATGTCTGTTCCGAGCCATGCCCAACCTGCAAGAGAAGGGGCCGGGAAAAATGTGCCTTTCCCCGGCCCCGCGATCCTAGCAAATGCTCTGCCGCATTTCTGCCTGAAGGGCTACTTGATGTTCTCAATCAGGCTGACCAGCGGCAGGAACAGCGCGATAACGATAAAGCCGATGGCGCCACCCATGAACACAATCAGCACCGGCTCTAGAATGCTTACCAGCGACTCGACGGCGATGTCGACGTAAACGTCAAACGTGTCGGCGACCTTTACAAGCATCTTGTCCAGTTCGCCGGTTTCTTCACCTACGTCAATCATGTTGACGACAAGGTCGTCAAAGAGCCCTGTCTCGCTCAGGGGGCCGGCAATGGTTTCGCCTTCCTTGATGGAGGCCGCGACCTTCTCGATGGCGTTGCCCAGCACCACGTTGCCAATGGCGTTCTTGCAGATGGTCAGCGCTTCAAGAATCGGCACGCCGGCCTGCACCAGAGTACCGAGCGTGCGGGTGAAGCGGGCCGTAACTGCTTTCTGGATGATGTTGCCGAAGATGGGCAGCTTGAGCTTGATCTTGTCAACGGCCTTGGTGCCGCCTGGTGTCCGAGCCCAAGCCGTGAAACCCATGAAGGCCACTGCCATGATTGCGACGAACACCAAGCCTCGCCAGCCGGCGATGCTGTCCGAGACGAAAATCAGAGCTGCCGTCGGGGGCGGCAGGTCAAAGCCCTGGTCGGCAAACATCTTTTTGAACGAAGGCACCACGAAGATCACGATGCCGGTTAAGATCATGACCGCCACGGACATGACGATGATCGGGTAGATCATCGCGCCGATGACCTTCTTCTTCAGGCGCTGGGCCTTTTCGAGGAAGTCCGCCAGGCGCTGCAAGATGGTGTCGAGAATACCGCCCGCTTCGCCGGCCTTTACCATGTTGACGTAGAGGCGGTCAAAGACGCGCGGGTGGTGTCCAAAGGCCTCCGACAGCGAGGAGCCCTGTTCCACCGACTGTGCCACGTCTTCGATCACATTCTTGAAGGCGACCGATTTCTGCTGCTTAGCCAGCACCTTCAGCGAACGCACTACGGGCAGGCCGGCGTCAATGAGCACGGCCAACTGCGCAGTGAAATCGGTAATCTGCTGGGCCGAGACACGGCCGAATTTCCGCTTGCCGCCCGCGGCCGGCGCTGCGCCACCCGCTTCGGGCGCCTTGGTCGCCTGTTTGGTCGCCGCTGTTTCGGCGCGTTGCGTGACCTTGGTGGGCTTGAGGCCGGCGTTGCGGATGTCGAGAATCGCTTGATTGCGATTCGCGGCATCGACTTCACCCGTTTCTTTCTGACCCTTGGCGTTGAGGGCTTCGTAGGCAAAAATTGGCATTGGAGCCTGGCCTCCCAGGAGGAACCTGAAACAAGCGCATTACGCGCGGCGCGCTGCAGGGGGCGTGAAGCATAGCTTCGCGAGCCTTCAATCTAAGTCTGATTGCGCGCCTTTGCAATGCTTCCTTCGCGGGAGAGCTTTGAGTTTGGGCCTGCCTGATTTCAGGCGCAGGCCCCGGCCTCGGAATTGCTACCCCGGGGCGTCGCCGTTACCATCTCGCCACTCAACGCGGTCAGGGCACCACCCATGGACATCCACACGATGCTCGATCCCAAGCGGATCGTTCTTGAACTCAGGGGCAACACCAAGAGCGAGGTGCTGCTCGAGATGATCGATGTGCTGGGCAAGAGCGAAGGCGTGACCGATGCCAACGCCCTGCGCAAGGCGATTCTGGATCGAGAGGAAATCATGTCTACGGGCGTGGGGCTGACTATCGCCGTGCCCCATGCCAAGCTACCCAGCGTCAAGCAATTCACCTTGGGCCTCGCGCGCAGTTCGCGCGGCATCTCCTACGACAGCCTGGACGGCAAGCCCGTGCACGTCATAGTCATGATTGCCGCGCCGGACAACGACCAGAACACCTACCTGCGAGTGCTGGCGGCCGCCATGCATGTGCTGCGCAACGAGTCTAACCGACGCGCCATACTTGCGGCCAGGAGCACCGACGAGATCATCGCGGTATTCAAGAAGGCGGCGGAATAGTCCCGTCTCAACCAGACAGCCCGTCATCCCTGCGCCACGCACGATCCAGAAGGCCAACGCCCATGCCTACATTGTCCGAGAAACTTCAGGAAGCCGCGGTTTTCTTGCGTCCCAGGGTGCTCACTTCAGCCAAGGTGGGCATCGTGCTGGGAACCGGTCTTGGCGCCCTGGCCGATGAAGTGAAAGTGTCCGCCCGGGTCTCCTTCCGCGAGATCCCACATCTGCCCCAGACCAGTGTGCAAAGCCATGCAGGAGAGTTTCTTGCCGGCAAACTCAATGGCACGGACGTGTTCGTGCTCGATGGCCGACTCCACGCTTATGAGGGGCACAGCATGGAATCCATCGTGTTTCCCGTGCGCCTGCTTGCGAGTCTGGGCTGCAACACCGTAGTTCTGTCCAACGCCGCCGGCGGACTCAACTTGAAATACAAGCTGGGCGACATCATGGTGCTCAACGACCACATTAACCTGCCCGGCCTCGCGGGCCTCAGCCCCCTGGTGGGCGGCAACGACGAGAAGATGGGCCCCCGCTTTCCTGACATGAGCGAGCCCTATGATCGCAAGCTCATCAAGCTTGCACACGCCACGGCCAAGAAGCTCAAGTTCAAGTTGCGCGAGGGTGTTTACGTGCAGGTGTTGGGACCCAACCTCGAAACCCGGGCCGAGTATCGCTTTCTGCGCGCCATGGGTGCCGACGTCGTTGGCATGAGCACGGTGCCGGAGGTGGTTGCCGCTCGCCATATGGGCCTCAGAGTCGTGGCGTTTTCGATTGTTACCGATCTTTGCGATCCGGACCACCTCGAGGAGGCCAACATTGATCGGATCATCAAGACGGCCAACGAGGCTCAACCGAAGCTGACGCGGCTGGTCAAGGCCCTGGTTTCCCAACTTTAAGCCCGTTACGCCAGGTGCAGGCTCAAGTGGGCGTGCAGATGGTGTGGAGTTTCGACGACGAGATCGGCCTCGCTGGGACCGATTTCGTGGCCGTTGGTTACGAGGCAGGTGCTGGCGCCCGCCAGGCGGCCGCTGGAAATGTCGTCGTGCCAGTCGCCCACCATCAATGCAGAACCGGCCGGTCGGCGCAGAAGTTCCAAGGCCTGCAGCACGGCATCGGGTGCGGGCTTCACGCGCTTGACGTGCTCGCGTGCAAGCACGACCGGAAATTCGAGCCCCAGCAGTTCCAGTGTCAGCTTGCACGCCTTCGCGTTGTTCCGAGTGATGACGGCCGTGCTGAAGCCCCGCTGCTGAAGGAAGCGCACGAGTTCCAAGGCGCCCTTGTTGGGCCGCGTTTTGTGTGCAGCTTCCATTTCCGCTTGGCGCACGATCTCGTCTTTGGCTGCCCGTTCCTGGGCAGGTAGTGCGTCGAGCGCGTGAAGGATGGACTGGCCGGGCGCGACGTTCAACGCGCGGCGCAAGGCTGGAAAGTCAATGACCGGCATCGTGAGGGTGCCGTCCAGATCAAAGAGGAAAGTGTCAAGCCCGGCCAGCCATTCCATATCAACGGCGGGCCTGTGAAGGCCGTGACTCCGTAGCCTCAAAGGTGCGGGCGCTGACCAGCATCGAGCCGCCCACTGCCGCCGCGGCGGCCGCGAGCAGGGCCAGGGCGCCCAGCAATATCTTGCGTGTGGGCCTACGGCGTTTGAGTTCCTGCCATTCCAGAAACTCAGTATCCGTGCGCACGCCGCGCACCTGTCGCAGGACCTCCCGGGCCAGCAGATGGTCGCTCTCCGCAGCTTCCACTACGGCATTGCCGTGGCCGTGAAGCATCATGCGCGTGGCATGCTCATCTCGAATGCGGGCCGCCACGCCGTGCATCTCCAGCGTGTTCTTGGCCAGCCAGGCATCGATGTGATTCACGGCGTGGTAGACGTTCCGCCAGCGCACGGGCGCCTTTGAAAGCGATGTCCAGCAGCGGATGCAGTGTTCACTGCCCGCTTCACAGAGCAGGCGGCAGCGTGGACAGGGAATGTGCGCGGCTGAAACACTCATGATTGGCCAAGGTTAGCGCCTTTGGCCCGATCAAGGAAGGGGCGGACTCGACGGCGGCGTTGCCGTGCTAGAATTCTGCCATGGCCAGAACGCTCCAAGAGATGCAGGCCCTGCTGCGGTTGCTTGATGAGCCCGAGACAAGCCACGTCCGGCTTATCAAGCAGCAGCTGCAGCGTTGGCCCGCCGAGGACCTGGAGGCCCTGCGGGACCTCTGCCTCGAGGAGGGGGAGGCCCGCAACCACATCCGATCTGTGCTGGAGGGCCTGAAGTTTGACGCGCTGGAGGCGCGCTGGCTTCAGATCTGCCGGCTGTCGCGGGTCGATCTGGAAAGCGCTCTGGTGGTCGTGGCCCAAACAGGCCCTACAGGTTTTGACGAGACCGAGGTGCACAGCCGGCTCTCCGCGCTGGCGCGTCGCGTGGGGGAGCGCCTTGCGGGGGACCGCGCTTTCGACACCGGGCTTGATGCCCTGGCCGCCGTACTGCATGGGGAAGAAGGGCTGCGGGGCAACGCGGCGGACTATTACAACCCTGAGAACAGCTATCTTCCCTCGGTGCTCAGGCGCAGGCTGGGTATTCCGATCAGCTTGAGTTCGATTACTATCATCGTGGGGCAGAAGCTGGACTTGCCCATTTGCGGCATCGGTACGCCCGGACATTTTCTCTGCTTCTACGGCGACATCTCCGTGCCCAGTGGAACCTTTGTGGACCCCTTTGGCGGATTTGCCCGCCTTTCGCGTGCCGGTATCGAGGACATGATCCGCGAAGGCGGCCATCGTCCCGAACCTTGGATGTTCGCTCCGGTCAATGAGCGCGAAATCGTGGCGCGAACGCTCCGAAATCTCATCGCGCTCCATCGCACCCAGGGCCGGCCCGCACAGGCGGACAGGCTGTTGAGGTGGCTGGAATCGCTGATTTCCCACGGCCGGGACTGAATTGGCCCCCGCTTTTCGCGTTACCTTTCATCTTGTGCAGAGTGTCTTGAGTAATCGCCTGGCCGCGAGAGACACTATACTGGGCTGGATCAACGCCATGAGGAACTCATGTCCAAGCTCTACCTGACCGGGATGCTCGTTGCACTTATTGCCGCGCTTTGCGTGGGCTTGGCTGGAGAGAGCCACGCCCAGAAGGGCCGAGGTCCCAAAGGACCTAAGATGCCGCCCGGAGTGCCCAAGAAGTTCCCGGGAAAGGCCAGCAAGAGTTTCCCGGCGCTCGCTGTCACAGACGTCAAGCCTGAAGGCGAGGTCAGCCTTGCTTCATTGCTGCCCAATGGGGCGGCCCAGTCGCGTCTGGGTTTGACGGACACCCACGCCTATCGCCTTGTGGAGTATGTGGCGGCCAGCCACGCTTTTCGGTTCATCGGCTACGAGTTTGCGACACAGAAGCAGGCCCAGTTTGACGTGAAACTGCCCAAAGAAGTCAAGCCGTTCACGGTCCCGCCCAGGGTGGCCTTTGGAGGCGGGGACGTCTGCGTGGTGAGCCAACAGGCCCAGGTCTGTTTTGTCCACATCAAGGACCGCAAAGCCGTTGCGGTGGGCGACATTGACAGCAAGGCGCCCATCAAGGAAAGCAAGCCCGTCAAAGGGGGCGGTCGGGGCAAAAAGGGGCCGGGGGAAGGGGCCAGCGTGCCGCCCAGCGGAGGCGAATATCGCGTTCATGGACTGCCGGGCGGCGCCTATGCCCTTTCGATCCTGCGCAACTATGACGCCAAGGCGCGCAAGTATGTCAGCGTCGATGCCATCCTCTACTCGGCCTCCGGCAAGGCGGTTACGCTCAAGTTCGAGCATGAGACTTATGGAGTTCCGCCGCGAGGCAAGGACGCCGTCTTTGGTGTCAAGGGCGACACAGCCGTGCTGCTTGTGACCAAGCCCAAGAACACCGGGGCGTTTTCAGGCGAAGTTGTATTGAGCTGCCTTGTTTTCGATCTGAAAACGGGGGCGCTCAAAGAGGCGCAAACCCACCCCGAAACCTGGGGCGGGCAGGACGCTGACACCTTCATGATGGCGCCAACGGGCGACTTCTTCGTGGCTCAGCCCTGGGGCAAGTACGATCGATTTGTGACTGAGCGCGGAACATGGAAGCAGGGCTACAAGACGGACTACTTTGACGCATGCGTGGGCTTCACGCCCGACGGCAGCGCCGGCATCTTTCTTGGCAACAACACCCCCCAGCGGGCGTACCTAACCGCGGTTCGTCTGGCAGACAGCAAGGACTTGTGGCGCACGACCGTGACCCACGACGAAGCCATGGGCAATGGCGAGGACGAACCCTTTACCGCCGTTGGGCCCGAAGCCAGGGCCGTGGCTGCGCACTTCGGCATCATTGAAGGCACGAGTGCAGGCGAGGCCCGCTTCTTGTACAAGAATGAGGGTGTTGATTTTGAGCCCCTGTGCATGAGCTACGACCAGGCAGGCAAGCAGGTGGCCGTGATGGCCCTCGACCGTCTGATCGTGTTGGATGCGAAGTCCCGCACCGAAACCCACAGTATTGCCTTGGAGAAACCCCTGGCCAAAGGCGCGCAGGGAGAGTTTGTGGCGTTTTCAAAGGCGGGCGACAAGGTCATGGCCTGTGTGAAGGGCGCCGGCGTCTGGCTCTTCGATCTGACCAAGCAGGCTGTCCTCGCAACCATGGGTCCCCTGGGCGGCGACCACGCGCGCCCGTTGCCTGACCTCAGTGCCGTGGTCTTTACCGCTCCAGCTTCTGAGGGAGGCAACCTCATGCTTCAGGCCTTTGGGCAGGAGAAGGCCAACGTGCACTACCGGGCCGAATACGAGGAAGTGCAGGCCATCTGCCTTTGGATGGACGAAAAGGGCGAATCCATGCTTGTGACGGAGCGTGGCATGGGAGAAGGAAACCTGTTCCTCCTCAACAAGAAGGGGGAGAAGGCGGAGACTTACAGCGTTGCGGAACTTGAGCCCCGCGTCGTAGGAGACAAGGCAGTCGCTGCCTTTGTGACGAAGTCAAAGAACGTGGTGCTGATCAACGACATCAGCGAAGGGGGCATGACGCTGATCAACTGCACGGTAATCGAGCCGGGTAAGGATGTGCCGGACCCCGTCTCGGCCAGCTTCCAGTGCACGATCAAGCTTGACGACTTGCAGGGCCGCTCGGCCTATGGGGCCACCGCGGCGACACCTTACTTCGGTGCTCTCTGGCAGGGAGACGACAAGCAGTGCCACTTTGCCTGCCCGGCCGGTGTGCTGAGTGTGGACATAGCCAAGAGTTCGTTTGCGCTCTCAGCCTGGAGCCGCAAGCCCGTGGGTGTCGTGGCAGTTCACCCGAAGTCCAAGGAATTTTTCGTGGCAGGCAACACCGGGCTTGCCACCTACAAGTTCAAGTAGCCGGGGACCAACCGGATTGCCGGCCCCAGAGTTCCGCGGTCAGCCGCTGGCGCGCTGCATGGCCGGTGCGAAGTCCTCGCGCCGCAGCCCAAGGAACTCTTCGGGCGTTGTGCCCAGCGCGTACAGCGCCTGAATGAATCGGGAGATGTGCACGAATTCCCGGCGCGACTCCCAGCGGGAAATCGTCGAAGGATCCACCATTACGCGCGCCGACAGGGCTTGCAGGCTCAGGCCTCGCTGGTGGCGCAGGTCTTTCAACCGCTGTCCGCGATGCAGTTTGATCACGTTGTTGGGCTCAATCACGGCTTGCTCCTTAGCAGGGCGCCTCACGCGTCAAAGCTCTCACTTTGCGTGTCCGTCAGGCGCTGATAGAAGTTGTCCTATTCGGTTCATCGGCAGGCCGAGGCGTCAAATTCAACGCAAAACAGAAAAACTATAAAATGCGCCTCGTCTTTTTCGGCACCCCGTCTATCGCCCTGCCAACGCTCAATGCTCTGGCGGTCCATCCTGCGCTTAGGCCTCTTGCGGTATTCACGCAGCCTCCGGCCCGTCGCTCCCGGCGCGGCGACGCGGAGTCCTGCGAAGTAGCGATTCAAGGAAGGCGCTTGGGTCTGGAGGTTCAAGAGGTTTCGACCGTCAATGAAGGCCCCGCCTTTGAGCGCCTGTGTCAGCTTCAACCCGAGGTCGTTGTCGTGGTGAGCTTTGGCCAGATTCTCAAGCGAGGCGTCCTGCAGTTGCCGCGCCATGGCTGCCTGAACTTTCACCCCAGCCTGCTGCCCCGATACCGTGGAGCGGCACCGGTTCAGCGGGCCATCATGGCCGGTGAACGCACCTCGGGCCTGAGCATCATGCGGCTGGTGAAAAAGCTCGATGCGGGTCCGATTCTCCTTCAGCAGGCCTGGCCCCTGCGCGAAGAGGCTGACGCCGAAGCCCTTTTGGCCGAGGCTGGCGAACTTGGCGCGCCGCTGATGGTTCGCGTGCTTGAAAGGCTTGAGCGTGAGGACTTGCCCGCGGCCGTGGAGCAGGACGATGCCTTGGCCAGTTACGCTCCGCCGCTTTCCAAGGACGATGGCCGCCTCGACTTTCGGCGCCCCGCCGTCGCGCTGCGAGATTTGGTCCGGGGTGTCCAGCCCTGGCCGCGCGCAAGTTGCCAGCTATTGCTGCCCGCGGGGGCACGGCGCGTCATTGTTCATCGCGCTTCCAGTCGGCAGGGCCAGGGGCGGCCAGGCCGGATCGAAACTATGGAAGACGAGGGTCTGGTGGTGGGCTGCGGCGAAGGTTTGCTTTGCCTTGAGTCCGTCCAGCTTGAGGGTAAGGCAGTGCAACCCGGGCGCGCGCTGGCCAACGGCCTGCGCCTCAAGCCTGGCGACTGCTTTGCCACGACGGAGGGCCCGTGAGCAACGCCCAACCACCCGCAGCGTCCGCCTCTGAGCCCAACCGCGAAACCAGTACCGTCGTCTGGTACGACTTCGCCCCGCTAATCAAGCCTGCGCAGATGGTGCGACTCAAGGGCAGCGACAAGCGTCTGGCTTTTGAGCAGCTTGTGGCCAGTGCCGCCCGGGCGCTAGATCTGGGGGCGAGCCAGCAACTCGACCTTTCGGCCGCGGTACAGGCGCGCGAAGCCGCGCTTAGCACACAGCTGGGACCCGGCTGGGCTGCGCCCCATTGCGTCCTGGATGTTCCGGCCCGGCTTACACTGGTTGTGGGGCGTTCGCGAGCGGGCATTGACTTTGGCCGGCCTGAGCTCGGTCGTGTGCACCTGGTGTTTCTGTTTGTCAGCGGTCCCGACGGCCACGATGAGTACCTGCGTGCGATTTCTTCGCTGGCGCGGGCCTTCCGCGACTCGGACCGCGACACGCGCATTTCCCGGGTTCTTGCCGCCGACACTCCGGCCAAGCTCGCTGCCGCCCTTTCGGAGCGTATTGAGCGCGGGCGCATGGTCGTCAGCCGCAAGCTCCCCGCCGTGACCCGGGCGCTGATTCGCCACCTGCTGAAGTTCGCCGCGGACATTGAAGCCGAGGTGATCCTTCTGTTTGCGGACGTCTTCACCAAGCCTGAAGAACTGGTGCCCCTGATTACCAGGCAGGTCGTGCTGGCCTCCCGTGCGACTTCACTGCCGGAGTCTCTCGTGTCGCGGGCCAAAGGTTATGTGCGACTTGCCCATGACCAGCTCAGCCATGAAAGCGCCTTTCAACTGGCCATGCTGCACGCGGGTGCCCGGGGTTTGACGCGCGGCGGCCTGGTGGTTTCGGCCTGTGGCGACAAGGGCAGCGACGATCTCGACAGCATTCGCATTGAACGTCCCGACCTTATGTTCCTGCGCGTACTGGACAAAGAGGGCCGCGAAATCGTGATGCCCGAAGTGCTGGAGCGCTCTTTGGAAATTGCCGTGGAACTGGCGGAGCAAGGGCGAGAGGGCAGCCCGGTGGGCCTGGTCATGGTGCTGGGCGATTACGAACGCGTCAAACCCTTGACCCAGCAGCTCACGATCAATCCGTTCCGGGGTTATCCGGAGAACGAGCGAAGTCTCCTTGACCCTGCGCTGGAGGAAACGGTAAAGGAGTTCGCCGCCATTGACGGAGCCTTCATCGTGGCGGGCAATGGCGTCATTCAGAGCGCAGGGACCTATCTGTCGCCCCCGGCCGAGGTGCGCGTCGAACTCGTTTCCGGCCTGGGCACTCGACACCGTGTCGCGGCCGCCCTGAGCAAAGCGACGGAGGCCATCGTGATTGTGCTTTCACAGAGTACCGGCCGCGTCACGGTTTACCGGCAGGGCCGCGAGGTCATGGCCGTGACGCCACCCCGCGCGCGCATCGAGTACGGCGGGGCTTGAGGCGAGTGCGCCGTTCACTCGGGCTTGGAGGCGCCCTGTGATTCATTCTCGAAGGTAGGCGGTACGGGTGGAAGTTCGCCCGGCGCCGGCAGGGGCTCGACCTTCTTGGGAAAGAGCAATGAAGCAGCAATGGACACGCCCAGCACGCCGAAGATGACCCCAAGCGAAACGCGAATGTCGATGTGAAAGGGGTTGGTATCCGTGTAAGTCTCGGGCCAGAGCCACGCCGCGACGGGCGGCAGGATCATCTTCACACCGATGAAGCTCAGTACAACGCCCAGACCGTACTTGAGATACTGGAACAGGCCCATGATTCCCGCCAGGGCGAAGTAAAGCGCACGCAGGCCCAAGATCGCAAACACGTTGCTGGTGAAGACGATGAAGGGGTCCTGAGACACGACAAGAACGGCCGGGATGGAGTCCACGGCGAAAATCACGTCTGTCAGCTCAATCAAGATCAGCACGATGAAGAGCTGCGTGACGTGGAACTTGCCGTTGACGCGCTTGAAGAACTTGCCCTCGTGGTCGCCCTCGTATACGGGCAGCATCTTGCGGATCATCCGAAAGACGATGTTCTTGTGAGGTTCCGGCTCCTTCTCGCCTTGGAGAAGAAGCTTGATGCCGGTGAACACCAGAAATGCGCCAAAGATGTAAAGCAGCCACTTGAACTGGTTGACCAGCGCCGTGCCTGCAAGGATGAAACCGGCGCGCATGATCAGCGCGCCCAGCACGCCCCAGAACAGCATTTTGTGCTGATATTTCGCGGGCACCTTGAACATGGCGAAAATCAGCACGAAGATGAACAGATTGTCGACGGAGAGCGCCTTCTCCAGCACCCAGCCCGCCAGATACTCCATCGTCTTGGTCGGGCCCAGGTCAGGTGTGATGTAGATCAGGCCGGCGAACGCCAACGCCAGAGCGATCCAGACCGCGCTCCAAAGCAGGGCCTCGCGGATCTTGACTTCGTGGGCCTTGCGGTTGAACACCAGCAGGTCCACGGCCAGCATCGCCAGCACAAAGGTCAAGAACCCGATCCACCACAACGGGCCTTCAGTTTGGAGAACAGCCAGCATGGGAGGCGCACGTTAGGAAAAGCCGGCCATCGCGCCAGCGCGAACCGAATTCACTGTCGCCCGATTCAGGCAGCAGCTAGCCCTGCTCGCCCAGCCAGCGCTCGCAGTCAATCGCCGCCATGCAGCCCGAGCCTGCCGCCGTAATCGCCTGTCGATAGGTGTGGTCCTGGACGTCACCGCAGGCGAACACCCCATGCACGTTCGTGTAGGTGGAGGGATGATCCTTTGGCCCGCCCGCCGCCGCGCCCGTGATGATGTAGCCGTTGTCGTCCATCTTGAGCTGGCCCTTGAACAAGTCGGTGTTGGGGATGTGGCCAATGGCCACGAATACGCCGTCAGCCTCAATGTCGTTCGATTGCCCGGTCTTGGTATTCCTTGCCTTGATGCCGCGCACGGTGCCGTTGGCGCGAAGCAGGTACTCCACAGGCTGTTCGTTGAGGCGCATCTTGATCTTGGGGTTCTTCTTCACGCGTTCGAGCATGGTTTTGCTGGCGCGGAACTCCTCGCGACGGTGCACCAGCGTAACGTCCGCGAAGTGCGTCAGGTAATGCGCTTCTTCCATGGCGCTGTCGCCGCCGCCGAGCACGAGCACGTGCTTCTTCTTGTAGAAGGCGCCGTCGCAGGTGGCGCAGGTGTGCAGACCACGGGAAATCAGCTTCTCTTCACCGGGAATGCCGAAGAGGCGTGAGCGTGCTCCCGTGGAGATGATTACGGAATCCGCACTGTATTCGGCGTCGGCGGTGACCACCTTGAACGGCCGCTTGCTTAAGTCCACGGCGTCCACGTCGGTGTCAATGTAGGTCGCGCCCATTTCCTCGCCCTGCTTGCGCATGGCGCCCATGAGTTTCTTGCCGTCAATGCCGCCCTCGGGAAAGCCGGGGAAGTTCTCGATTTCGCTGGTCAGCATGAGCTGCCCGCCCGGCGGCCCGCCGCGCGTGAACCCCGCCAGCACCAGAGGCTTGAGGCCGGCGCGGCCGGTGTAGATGGCGGCGGTGTTGCCCGCGGGTCCGGAGCCGATGATGATGACGCGATGATGTTCGGGCATGGTTCAGGTCCTGGGTTGGGGCGCGAATAATCGATAAGCGGGGCCGAATAATCAACCCTGCAAATGCACGGCTGGGCGATTACAGGATTGATAACTGCGCGCCGAACATTGATTATTCCCGTTGTGGCGCAACGCAAGACCAACATCTGGTTTGCCCTGTTCCTGGGCTGGATGCTTCCCGGCCTGGGGCACTTCTACGTGCGGCGCCACGTTCACGGCACGTTCTACATGCTGAGCATCTGCGGGCTCTACGCTGCGGGAGTGGCCCTTTCGCGCGGCACCGCCGTGAATTGGGACGCACACGGTACGTACTTTCTGCTGCAGATGCTGGCCAGTCCCATCACCCTTTCCTTCGAAGTCATGCGTGACCGTGGCGACATGGGCCTGGGGGACTCCCTGAAAGTTCTGGATCACCAGAGCGGCGTGGTTTATGCGGCCACGGCGGGCGTGCTTAACCTGATTACCCTGTGCGAGCTTCACCGCCGACACGAATCGCCGGACGCACCGGGCCCTGGGGACACGCTGAGGGCCGAACTGGTGGTGCGAAGCAAGGGAGCGCCAAAGGCATGAGCATTTTCCTTCAGCTTTTGCCGGCCGCCCTTATTGGCGGCGTGGTGATGGGCGTGAGCCAGTCGCGCGACTTTGCGCGCGGCCTCTTGCGCGGCGCCGTGAATAGCCTGCTTCTGGTGGGGGGGCTGGTGCTGCTGGCGCTGCTCGTGGCGCTGACCGAAAATCCGCAGATGCTCAGTTAGTGCCCCTTCGGGTGTCGTGCGGTATACTGCGCCCATGCGAGACGCGGTCATCCGCGAGTACGAGCCCAATGAAATCGTGTGCCGGCAGGCCGGTCGCGCCGACCGCATCCTGCTTTTGCGCAAGGGTGCCGTACGTTCCGTAGTCATTCCGGAAAAGGAGGCCGAGGGCGCCGATGACGCCAGACTGCGGCGCGGCCGCGACGTGAACCTACACCTGGAGAAGAGTCTGATTCTCGCGGCGGACGGCGCGCTGATGGGCAAATACACGGAGAGCATCATAGCCGTGGAACCTGCCACCTTAGTGGAGGTTCCGGTGGATGCCCGGGCAATCATCAGCATGATCGCCGAGGACGGAGAGTTTGGCCTGTCTCTGGCGCGTTCCCTTGCGCGCAAACTTGTGGGTGCCAACCGCGGATTGGGGGGCATTCAGCGTGAGGCCGGGCGCTATTCGCGCGAGCTGCAGGGCCTGACCACGGATTTCTACAACCTGGTCCACCGCATTCAGGAAGATGCCGAAGGCGAAGACGACGTGCTGCGCGCGCTCAGCGTGGCCAAGCGCTCCTGGTCCTACCACATGGGCGAAAGCGGGGGTGCTGAAGTCACCAAGCAGACCACCAATCTGATGACTCGCGTGACGGACAGCGGTGCCCTGGCCGGCAGCCAGCAACGCCTGAAGAAGGGCAACCTTCTCTGTCGGCGCGGCGATCCGGGCAAGAGCGTATACATTCTGATCAGCGGTCGCCTCAGCGTGCGTATCGGCAACGAGCTCTACGGTATTGTCCGGCCCGGCGAAACGGTCGGCGAGATAAGCGTGCTGCTGGGCGACGAAGAGCCCAGGCGCATTGCGGACATACAGGCTGAAGAGCCCAGCGTCGTCGGTGTGGTTCCCGGAGACGCCTTTCCGCTGCTGTGCAAAGCGCAACCCAAACTCCTGATCAACATCTGCAAGCTGCTGGCCCTGCGCTCGGCCAACACGCAACAGTTGGCCGCTGAAAGCGAGGGGGCGCTCAAGTCGGTTCTCGCAAAGTTCGGGGGCGAGAAGTGCAGCTTCATGGAAGACTGCGAGGCCCTGAAGGACCAACTCGACCTCCTCATGGAGGAGTTTGACTTTCCGCTGCAGCTCGAACACGAAACACTTACGCGACTGGCTGAACGCTGGTCGCTCAAGGTCGAGGAGTTGCGCCGCAGGGTGGCCCCCGCCATGGCGCGAGCCTGACAAAACGGGCTGTTTGATTGTTTTTACACTTTGCGCTTGTGCAAAAACATAAAAAGACTAAAGTTCCGATAGAACATCATCGGAGCTTCCTGTGTCCATCCGTTCATGCCTCATCCTGCTTATCCTTTGTGCTTCGCCGCTTGTAGCTCAGGGGTTTCCTGACAATCGACCCCTGCCTGTCGAGGCCACCAAGTCCCAGGTTGCCGCGCCCTCCACGCCCGAAGCCGGAACCCTTGACGTCGCGGGCAAGCTGTTGGGAGGTGTGGCCATCCTTGGCTTGTTGTTTGGCGCCTTCGTCTATTTCGCGCGGCGCAACCCGGCCATGCGCAAGATGTTGGGGACGTCTGACATGGTTCGCGTGCTTTCGCGCGCCCATCTCGGCGGAAAGCATGCACTGCTCGTGGTCAAGGTGGGAGACAGGGTGTTGGTGCTCGGGTCTGGGGCGGAGGGCCTGCGCACGCTCTCCGAGATCTCCGATGCTACGGAGGTTAGCCGCCTGACCGCCGAGAGCCAGCCGGCGAACCGACAATCCTTCAAGGAAGCCCTCAAGCAGAGCCTAACTCAGCCCGAGGACGACTCGTCCCAGCCAGTCACCCGGAGTCAGAACGCTCGTCTGGCCCAGATAAGGCTCGAACTTGACCGCATCACCCGGCCTCAGGAGGTCGCATGAAGCCGCGGAGATTCACGCGCATGTTCCTCGAACCAAGCGCGCGGCAGTTACGCGATTACTCGGCCAAGGTGCTGGGGCGGTTTCTCCCATTCTGGCTGTTCGTGGCGGCCGCGGCGCTGCTGATCTTCTTTGCCGGGGCGGCACAGGCGCAGGAGCCGGTAGTTGTGAAGCCGACATTCATCGAGCGTGCAGAGAGCTTTGAGGACACCACGGCGGCCCTGGAACTCATGGTGCTGCTGACGGTCCTCACGCTGGCTCCCTCGATTCTGATTCTTACCACGGCGTTCACGCGCATTGTCATCGTCATGAGCTTTGTGCGACGTGCCCTGGGCACACAAGAGTTGCCGCCCAACCAGCTGCTCATCGGCCTTTCGCTGATGTTGACCTTCATGGTCATGCGACCGACATTCATGGACATCAAGGACAAGGCTTTTCTGCCTTACCAAAACGGTGAGATCACCCAGCAGGAGTTCCTGCATCGGGCTGAGCAATCGATGCGCAGTTTCATGTTCACCCACGTCAGTCCGAGGGATCTCAAGCAGTTCAAGGAACTCAGCGAAGACCCTTCCCATCCACAGACTTGGGAGACCTATGGCGACGTGGACACCCTAGTCCTGGTGCCGGCCTTCGTGACCAGCGAGCTCAAGCGCGGCTTCTATATGGGATTCATCCTTTACCTGCCGTTTCTGATCATCGATCTCGTCGTGAGCACGGTGCTGATTGCCATGGGCATGCTGGTCCTGCCACCGGTGCTGATCAGCCTGCCCTTCAAGCTGCTGCTGTTCGTCATGGTGGATGGCTGGAACCTGGTAATTCTGGGCCTGGCCCGGAGTTTCCAGGTGGCGCCCAGTTTGTGAGGGTGCTCATCCACAACTGACCGAATTCAACACATTGAGGATGCGCCATGCTGGACCAACTGCAGCAGGCAACAGACGTGACCAACGGTGCCCTGGAAATGAGCTTTGAGCTGGCCGCTCCCATGCTCGTGGCCGCGCTGGTGGTGGGGCTGGTGATCTCGATTTTCCAGACCGCGACATCGATCCAGGACCAGACCCTGAGCTTTGTGCCCAAGATTCTGGTGATCGGAGCGCTGCTGCTGCTGCTGTTTCCGTGGATGTCGCGCACGCTCATGGAATACACAGAAGTGCTCTGGCGCGACATCATGCCCACCTTCATGGTGGCACGGCCGGCAGGAGCCTGACCCATGCGCCTTACGGATCATGGCACCGTTGAATTTGGCCTTGCGGCTTTGATGACGTTTCTGTTGGTCTTTCTGCGCGTGGGCGGCATGTTTCTTCGGGCACCGCTGTTCGGGAGCACCATGTTTCCCACGCAGGCCCGCATCTGGCTCTCATTTGCCATAGCCCTGCTGCTCACGCCGCCGCTGTTGGGCAAGCACGGCGTGGCGCTGGCCTCCCAGTCCGCGGCAGGCTACCTGCTGGCCTGTGCCACGGAACTCTCCCTGGGCCTGGTTCTGGGATTTGCCGCTAACACGCTGCTCTACGGCCTGCTTATGGCCGGTCACCTGATTGATACGGACATGGGCTTCACACTGGCCAGCGTGGTGGACCCCGTCAACAACGAGAACATGGCGCTGATGAGCCAGATCCTGTTTCTTGCGGGCCTGGTGGCTTTCTTCGCCCTGGACGGGCATTACGTCGCGCTTTCAGCCCTGCACTTCAGCTTTGAGCGTGTCCCGCTTGGGCAGGCCGCCATCACCGACGCTATGGGCCAGTGGCTGCTGCTGGAGCTGGCGCCCCAGGTTCTTGTGATTGGTGTGGTCTTTGCCGCGCCCACTCTGGCAGCGGTGTTCCTGAGTACCGTGGCCCTGGGTCTGGTGGCTCGAGTTGTGCCCGAGATGAACGTGTTCGCATTCTCCTTTGCGACGCGGCTTCTGGTCGGGTTCGCCTTCGTAGGCCTGAGCCTGAAGTACCTGGCGCCGGTGGCGGATCGACTCGTGCAGGGCACGTTTGCCCATCTGATGGAACTTGTGGCGCGAGGGGCCTGACATGTCGGACGACCAAGGCGAAAAGACAGAACAACCTACGCAACGCCGCCTGGAGGATTCACGCAAGGAAGGTCAGGTCGCGCGTAGCGCGGACCTGAGCGGCAGCGCGCTGATGCTGCTGGCCTTTGCCCTGCTCTTTGTGTTCGGCAAGACCATGGCGCAGAAGTTGGAGGGGGCGACTGTCCATTGGCTTTCGCGCGCCGGCGAGTACGACGCCCAGGCGCAGTCCGTTCAGGCACTGGTGGGTGCGGGCCTGTGGCTGGCGGCCACCACATTGGCTCCACTGCTGTTCGTGCTGTTGTTCGGGGCTTTGGCCCTCAACGTGGCACAGGTGGGATGGGTAATCTCAACCAAGCCCCTGGAGTGGAAGCTCGAAAGGCTCAATCCCGTGTCGGGCATGGGCAAGCTGCTGTCTCTGCGGTCGTGCGTGCGCATGGTGTTTGGCATGGCCAAGATGGCCCTGGTGGGGGCGCTGCTGTATCTCGTGCTGAAAAGCGAGATTCCCACGTTCCTGGGCCTTCTGAAGAACATGTCCACCACCGGCAACGGCACTGCGCGCATTGCCGCCTTCGTGGCCGAAGAGACGGTGCTGCTGGGGCTCTACGCCAGCCTGACGCTGACGTTGGTCTCCCTGGCCGATTACTTCTACCAGCGCTGGCAGCACCGGCAGGATCTCATGATGAGCAAGCAGGAGGTCAAGGACGAAACCCGCAATATGGAGGGAGACCCGCAGATCAAGCGCCGCCGCATGGAGGCCCAGCGCCGGATGGCCAAGGGACGCATGATGAAGGACGCCCGCGAGGCCGACGTCATGGTGGTGAACCCCACGCACTTTACCGTCGCGCTCAAGTATGAGCGCGATGCTCAAGCCCCGCGCGTCCTGGCCAAGGGCGCCGATGCGCTGGCCTTGAAGCTCCGGAAAGTCGCCGCCGAATGTGGCATTCCTCTGGTCGAGCGCCCCCAGTTGGCCCGCGGTCTTTATCGCCATGTCGAAGTCGGCGAAGCGGTTCCGCAGCGATTCTGGAAGGCGGTGGCGGAGGTGTTGGCGTTCGTCTGGCGCAATGACGAGGGCAAGCGTGCGGAAATGCTTCAGGAAGCCCGGAGTTGATCCCGCAGTTTTTGAGAAGACATGAGTGAAACTATGGCCGGCAGCAGCGCGATCAGTCCCAACCTGATGGACCGCCCACTGAACTGGATGCGGGGCAACAAAACCCTGGCGCTTTCGGCGGGTCTGTTTGCCGTGTTTGCCATCATTCTCGTGCCGTTGCCCACGCTGATCCTTGACTTCCTGCTGATCCTGAACATCACGATGGCCCTGCTGATTCTGCTCTCGGCCATTTTCGCTGAGAAACCCCTGTCCCTGAGCACCTTTCCCACGGTGCTGTTGGTCAGCACGTTCTTCCGCTTGGCCATGAACATTGCCACGACGCGAGCCATTCTCTCCAACGGCGGCAACGTCCGAGGCGGCAGCCCTTCCGACGTGGCCGGCCATGTCGTGGCGACTTTCGGTTCCGTGGTGACAGGGGGCGCGGAGGGCTCGCTGGTGGGCGTGGTCGTCGGGTTGATCATCTTCATGATCATCGTGCTGGTGCAGTTCCTGGTGGTCACCAAAGGCGCGACGCGCATTGCCGAGGTGGCGGCGCGATTTACCCTCGACAGCTTGCCGGGCAAGCAACTGGCCATTGACGCCGATCTCAACGCCGGAGTGATTGACGACAAGCAGGCCCGCAAGCGTCGCGAGGAAGTCGCGCAGGAAGCGGACTTCTATGGAGCCATGGACGGCGCGTCCAAGTTCGTTCGGGGCGATGCCATCGCCGGCATCATCATCACGGCCATCAACATTGTGGGTGGGCTTGTCGTGGGCCTGGCCATTCTCAAGCCCTCTCTGACCTTTGCCGAGGCCGTCAAGCTCTACACTATCCTGACGATCGGCGACGGCCTTGTGAGCCAGATTCCGGCCTTTCTGATTTCTATCGCGGCGGCCCTGGTCGTGACGCGCAGCAGCTCAAGGGCCGAACTGGGTGACGAAGTCACGGGGCAGTTCCTGTTCCATCCCCGTACCCTCGCGATGACGACAGCGGTTCTGCTCGTCCTGGCCTTGGGCTTGGGACACAGCCTGCCCCTGGGCTCGCTGCTGCTGGTGGCTTCTCTTTGCGGCGGAGCCTTCTGGTTTGTGCGTCGGGATCAGGCACGCAAAGCTCAAACTGCCCAGAGCAAGGCCGCCGCCGAAGCCCAAGCAGAGAAGCAGCCCGAGAAGGTGGAAGCCCTGCTGATCATTGACCCCATGGAAATGCAGGTCGGGTTTGGCCTCATCAAGTTGGTGGATGCTGCGCAGGGCGGTGACCTGTTGGAGCGAGTGACTCTCATACGTCGCCAGATGGCGCTGGATCTGGGGCTGGTGGTTCCGCCCATCCGGATTCGCGACAACCTGCAGCTCGAGGCCAACGAATATGTCATCCGCATTCGCGGCAATGAAGTCGCCCGCGGTGTGTCGGTGAGCGAGCAGTTCCTCGCCATCAACAGCGGAGGCGCACAGGGCGATTTGACGGGCCTCAAGACCCGCGAGCCCGCGTTTGGCTTGCCTGCCATTTGGATCAGCGCCGCGGAGCGTGGCCGCGCCGAGCAGATGGGGTACACGGTGGTCGACGGCACAAGCGTGATTGCCACGCACCTCACGGAGGTCGTCAAGCGTCATGCGCCCGAGTTGTTGTCGAGAGAGGAGGTCAATGCCCTGCTGGAGAACCTCAAGCAGGCCGCGCCGAAGGTGGTCGAGGATGCTCTGGCGCACCTGAAGCCGGCGGATATCCAGAAGGTGCTCCAGAACCTGCTGGCAGAGCGCGTCTCAATCAGGGATCTCGGCAGGGTGCTTGAGACATTGAGCGACTACGGGTCACGAACGCGAGACATCGAGGTGCTTACGGAATACGCGCGCAATGCCCTGGCCCGTACCATCTGCGAAAGCCTGCGCGAACCTGACGGCAAGATCTATGCGGTGACGCTGGCCCCGGAGTTGGAAGACTTGATTCTTGGCGGCATTGAGCGTACGGACGCCGGCAGCTACCTGAGACTGGCGCCCAACGCCATGGCGGCCATCGGAGCGGGGATTTCTAGGGAACTGGAGAAGCTGGTTTCCGTGGGGCATCCCGCGCTGGTGGTTTGCGGTCCCCAGATCCGCGCCCAGGTGCGCAAGCTGCTGGAGAATGTCCAGCCCGGCACGGCCTGCATCAGCTTCAATGAAATCGTGCGCGACGTTGAGGTCGAAAGCGTGGCCATGGTCCAACTGCCTTCAGGAGCATGACGTAGCCTCTATGGGGCTGGACAAGGCTTGAAAAGCAACGAACGTTAGTTAACAATTTTAATTGTTTATCGGTTTTTAATGGCATTCGTCATGCCCACTAAGACCTTTACAGCCCGAAACTGGCAAGAAGCTTTGCTCATGGTCAAGGCGGAGCTTGGCGAGGGCGCAGTCATCCTGACGTCGGCTGCCCGTGCTGCGCGACCGGGCCAATCTGAGCAGGTCGAAGTCACGGCGTCCAATGAGGCGGACGCCGTGGCGCGTGGCAAGCCTGCGGCCGGCGGCACGGCGCGGCAACTGGCCAAGGTGTACGGCAAATCCCAGCCCGCGCCGATAAGGCCCGGCGACGGCGGTGCGTTGGAGCGTGAACTGGGCGAACTGAAGGAGTTGGTGCGCGGGCTTTCCCTGCGCTCGGATCTGGCGCAGAGCCGCGACTTTGCCCCGCCCTTGAGGGCCCTGGCGGCACACATGCAGATGCAGGGTTTTTCTCCCGAGCGCACCGGGCAGGTCTGTTCTCTCGTCGGTAGGGCCGCAAACGAAGCGGAGGCCATGGCTGGGGCCGTGGAGGCCATGGCGACCTTGATTCAGTGCGGCGGGCCGATCAAGACAACGGTCGCACAATGCCGCGTTGTGGCATTGGTGGGCCCCACCGGGGTGGGGAAAACCACGACGCTTTCGAAGCTGGCCGCCAACTTCAAGGTTTCTGCCAAGTCCCGAATCGGTGTGATTACCGTGGATACCTATCGGCTGGGCGCCACGGAACAGCTGCGTACGCTTGGGGGCATTCTGGAGGTGCCTGTTCGCATCGTCATGACGCCGGGGGAAATCCAGGCGGCGCTGCGCGAACTGAGGGAGTGCGACCTTTTGTTCATCGATACCGCCGGACGTTCACCCAAAGATGCCATGCGGATGAACGAGCTGCGTGCCTTCATGCTCGCAGCCCAGCCCGATGAAACCCATTTCGTGTTTCCCGCCACGCACCATCCGCGGCAGGTCCACGCGGCCATCGAGAAGTTCGGCACGGGCGTGAGCCGGCTTGTGCTCACCAAGCTTGACGAGGCTGCGGCTCTGGGGCCCGCGCTCGACATTGTACTCGGCGCGGGAAAACCTCTGAGCTATGTGACCACTGGTCAGAACATTCCGGGCGATATCGAATTGGCGGACAGTCACCGCCTGGCGCGGCTGATGCTTGGCTTGGACGAACTTTCCGTGGGCCATCCTGTCTGAGCCCCAATTGCGGGCTGCCCCGAACGGACGGTGTTGCTAAAAGCGGGACATGGCATACAGCTTTCGAATCACCGAGGAGTATTGTGTGCTCGCTGTGGAGTTGGAGCAGGCGGGTTATTTCTGGCAGCCGCGCGCGGGCGACTGGGTGCTGGATCGCGACGACTCTTCCGTAGGGATGTTGACGCTGCCGATCACGGACCAGGCAACGGTGCGACGCCTCAACTACCACCTTCCGACCTATGTTCAGGTCAACGAAATGCTGGACCGCATGGTGGTGAAGTTTGTGAGTTCGGGCGGTGCCATCGTCGCTTCACTAGGCGAACGCGAACTCGCCCGTTTTGACGCAGCACACTTCCAGGCCGAGGAAGCCGCCTGCCGCCTGAAGGCCCTGGTGGCGGCGTTCAGGGCCGGGTCGGCCTGAGGCAATGGCTCAGCGCAATGCCTTCATGGGTGAGGTGGGGCAGGGACTCTTCAATCTCCGGAATGTAGGGCGCGATGTAATTGCCGTAGCCGCCGGTGGCCAGTACGCGCGGCTTGCTCTCAAACACCGTGCGCAGTTCCACGATAATGTTGTGCACCAGCCCGATGTAGCCATAGAACACGCCGGCGTTGATGGCCGACACGGTGTCCCGCCCCAGAATCGGCGGTTTGCCATGCGGTTTGACCAGCGGCAGCAGTGCCGTGCGCTGGTGCAGGGCTTCCATGGCCAGACCGATGCCGGGGGTGATCACGCCGCCGCAGTAGGCGCCGTCTTTGAGCACGTCAAAGGTAATGGCCGTGCCGAAATCGACCACAATAGCCTGGCCTTGGCTGTGCCTCGTCGCGGCGAGCGCGTTGACCAGCCGGTCCTGTCCGACCTGATCGGGTACGGCAGTGCGGTTGTCGATGGGGACTTTGTAGTCCCGGCCCAGCACTGCCAGGTCCTGAATGCCGCAGCGTCGCAGGGCGGCCTCGACGCCGGCGCAGGCGCGAGGGTTCACACTGGCGATAATGCAGGGTAGTTTCCAGTCATCAGGCTCAAGGCGCGACCGCAGCTCAGACTGAAGCTCTTCGGCGCTCGAGTTGCTGGGCAGGTCGAAGGTCTGGAGTGCCTCACGGTCGCGCATGAGCGCAAACGTGGCATTGGAGTTCCCGATATCAACGGCAAGAAGCTTCACGTTGCTGGTCATTCTACGGCCGTTCGAACGAGCACGACATTGCCGCGCGAATCGATAGCCAGCAAATCCGGCTTGCCGTCGCCCGTGAAGTCGGCCAGAGAGAGGTTGCTTGCTGCAAAGTTGCCCAGGGCTCGGCGCAGACTGTCTTCGGCACTGGTGCCGCGCGTGAAGCGGCCATCGCCCATGTTGACCCAAAGTGTCGTGGTGGCTGTGCCGTCTTGGCGTTCGACGAGGATGAGGTCGAGGTCGCCATCGCGGTCAATGTCGTCGGCGGCCAAGGCCGCCAGTTCTCCCCGCGCATCGGGTCCCGCGTTGAGCGAGGCGAACTGCCGCTGACCGTCCAGTCCCAGCAGCAGAAACTGCAGATTCTCGCCCACGCGCGCAAACCCAAGCGCCAGACCCGCCCCGCGGCCCGGGCTCAACGGGGCGGGCGTCAGGCTGATGAAGCGTCCCCGCAGGGCTAAGGTGGTATGTACGTTGAAGGGCATTTCGGCCTGTCCCGTGCCCTCCAGCAGAACCAGGCATTGCTCGAAGGCGGAGGCCTCGAAGGGCTGCATTACGGCCACGACGTCAGCCAGGCCGTCACCCGTGAAATCTGCGCAGCACAAGTCGCCCGAGAAGTAGAGCGGTCGCGTGGCGTCGCGCACGACCGGAAACTGGGGGAACTCCCGCCAGCGTCCGCCACCTTCGTTGAACTGTAACCGGCCTACATCATTGGGCCAGAGTACGTCCAGGCGGCCGTCGCGGTCAAAATCGCCCATGGCGGGCGCCCCCATCAGGTTCGTGGGGGGTGTCGGCAACAACCCTTCAAGATCGTCCTCAAAACGGCCATCGCGCGTGCCCCGCAAGAGGCGAGGTCGTTGAGAGCGGTCGGTCGGGACGAAGAGCAGGTCAGGCAGGGAGTCACGGTCAAAATCCACCACTTGAAGGCTCCCCTGGCCACCCAACTCGAGTCCGTCCGCGGCCAGGGAAAATTTCTCACCGGCGGCCCCCGCGAGCCAGATGGTGAGACGACCATCGGCGTCCAGCGAAGCGACGTCGGACTTGCCGTCGCCGTTGAAATCTGCGATGGCCGCGCTGAGGGGGGCGGGCAGGGCCGGCATGGGTTCGTAGGCTTTGATGAAACGGGCCTTGCTCGTTTCCCTCAGGGGGACCTGGATTGGAGCCAGGGGCTGCAGATACAGCATGGATTCCGTTGCGAGCGCGATGGTGCCGCGCCAGTAGGCCACGGCGTGAACGAGCAGCCGGCCCTGCAGTGAAAACAGCCCGTCGGGGCGGTTGTCGGCCTTGTCCACGAAGTTCACGAATACGGCAAAGTCTGCGCTGACTCCGCTTTCGTCTTCACGCATGGCGATGAGGTCAGCCCGGTTGTCGGAGTTCAGGTCGCGGCAGAGCACCGCGCCGGCCAGCAGCCCTGATTCGTCAGCGCGCCGAACCTCCATGGAACCGGCTTCGCCAAAACAGTCAAAGCGCATGCGGCATGACGCCAATGCGCCCGAAAGCAGAAGGTCAAGGTGCGCGTTGGTTTCGAAGTCAGTAAAGGCCACCCGTGAAGCCGCGCCGGTAGGCAGGTCGCGCAATTCCGGTCTGTCGCCCAAGCCCTCAGTGCCGCGATTGACCAGTAACCGGCTCTGGCCGCCGGCGGCGAGCAGGAACAGATCGAGGTCTCCGTCGGCGTCGGCGTCCACCAGAGCGGCGTCCAGCACCAGCTGCCGGGCCGTGAGGGATTCCAGGCTGCGGGGGGAAAGCCGCGAAGTAAAGAACTGGGCCTGCCCAAATGCGCCCACCAGTACCAGATCATCCTTGCCATCACGGTCGAAGTCGCCCGAGGCCAAGTGCTGCGGCGCTTCCAGCGTCACAACCATGGACTGCAGCGAATAGTCGGTGCGGCCATTTCGGATCGTGCCCAGGAGCTTCAAGAGGGAAAAACCCTCTTCGGAGCGCACGAGAACAGCAATGTCGGACACGCCATTGCCGTCGAAATCCCCCGTGGACAGGGCTTCGCCCTTGCCTGAGACTCCCAAGGGCACGCGCTGGGGTTGGCCGGCGGGGTCTGCCAATGTGTTTACCAGCCCGTTGGCATCGAGAAACAACAGCTCTTCTTGGCCATCGCGGTCGAGGTCGGCGTTGGCCAGAGCCACAATGCCTGAACGCCGCACCCACAAGTTGAAGCGAGGGGTCAGCGCTCGTCCAAAGCAGTCGCGAGCATCATCGGCGGCCACCAGCCAATAGGCTCGCCCGGCCTGTAGCGGCAACAGCGGACTGAACATCAGGCCCCGGGAAGTTATGGTCGGTTGAAGCTCGATGCCGGGTGCATCGCCGCAGGCCAGGCGCAGTCCCGAAACGGCAGAGGGCAGGGCACCGAGGCAAAGCAACTGCACATCTGCCGGAGCGTCGAACACCGCAGCGGTGGGTGAGACCAGGTCGTTGGCCAAGGCGCCCCCCGTGGCCGGCCTGAAACCTGCTTCCGGCAGGGAGGGCAATGCCACGGGGAACATGCGGAGCTCGTAGGCACCGGCGCGTAGCGTCACGGGCTCCTCGCCCAGAAGTGCCTTCAGCGAGAGCTCCACGAGGCGGTCACCGTTGCGCGTGGCCAGAGCGGCCGCCGTGAACTCCACCGTGGCGGGCCCCCGTGTGAGGGATACGCGGGTCAGCGCAAAATCAGCGGGGGTCTGGAGCAGCAGGCGCCGCAAAGCTGAAGGCACGGGCGCGTCCGGAATGCCGTCCATATTCAGGTCGGCGGGATTCAAGGCACGCAGCGTACCGCCCGTCGCGGGCGTGGCGGGCGCCTTGGGCGCGCCCAAGCCTCCGCCGCACGCCCCGAGGAACAGCGCGCCGGACATCAGCAAGATGAGCGCAAAGTGCTTCATTGAAACCCGCCCCAAAACTGGGCTCCCAACAGTCAGCAGACCACTGAAAAAGTCGAAGAGTCGACCCTTTCACGCAGAAGACACTGGCCGGAGTCGCGGTCAAAACCCGTCACACCGCCGGCCCGTCTGAATGCCAAATAGTCTCCGTTCCGCAGTCAGTTAGTGCGTCAGGCAGGGCATTTGTCCTGACTTACGCAGCCTTCTAATGATACAGCGGACGGGGGCGCTACGTAACAGGCCAACTCTCATGCCTCTTCACTGAAGACCTGCGCCGTGTACGTATAGATCGTGGTGCCGGGGTCCTTCCAGGCAAGGGGGCTCAGCCCCGCCTTGACGCAGGTCTGTTCAAGGAATGTAGCCCGATCCCAGCCGTGCTCTGATGCCACCTGCGGCAGCAGCGTTCCGCTGTAACGGCCATTGCGGATATACAGGCCGTGGCGGCCGGGCACCACCTGATCGGCGCGGCTTTCCACCATGGGTGATATCACGCTGATTTCGTAGCGCAGATCGCGCAGCTCTTCTTCACTCACGGGTGGAAAGCGCGGATCGTGGGTCCCCGCCGCAATGGCCATCTCGCGCACGGTTTCGATCAGGGGGCCGTGGGCCACCATGTTGCCAATGCAGCCGCGTAAGGACCCATCTCCGGTGGTTAGCGTAACAAAGGCTCCCAGGCCTTCTTCCAAGGCCGGAGAAACGTCGGCTGGCAGGGCGACGCGCTGTCCGGTGCGCACGAAGTGTTCCAGACTTGTGCGGGCCAGCTGGAGCAATTGTTTTCCATCTGAAGCAGTCAGTGCATCGCTCATTGAATACCCTTGCCGCGGAAGTTTTTGGGCACTATTCTCCCCGCGCTTCACAGACCAGGGGCGCGCACCAGCCAGCCCCGCATTACGAGCGAGAAGACCGATGAACATTATTGTGTGCGTGCGCCGCGCGCCAGTGACCGATGCGCGCATCAAGCCCGGAGCCGACGGCAAGAACTACGACCCGGCGGGCGTGAACTACGACATCAGCGAGTACGACAAATTTGCCCTCGAGGCCGCCATTGCCCTGAAGGAGAAGAATTCGGGCAGCAAGGTCACGGCTATCATCCTTGGTGTCAAGGATGCCGCCAAGGAGCTGCGCACCTGTATTGCCACCGGATGCGACGCCGGCGTGCTGCTGATTTCGGACAAGGAACACGACGCCTTCGCCACAGCCAGCGCGCTCGCCGCCAAAATCAAGACCCTGCCCCACGACCTTGTGCTCTTCGGCCACATCTCCGTGGACAACCAGAGTTCGGCGGTGGGTCCCATGACGGCCGAGTTACTCGGCATTGGCTGCGCCACTGTGGTTACCGGGCTCAGTGTTGAAGGCGGCGTGGCTTATGTTGAGCGTGAGATTGAGGGCGGTAAACGCGAGAAACTCGATGTCAAGCTTCCATGCGCCTTGACCTGCCAGAAAGGCCTCAACAAGCCCCGCAGTGCCAGCATGAAGGGCATCATGGCTGCCAAGAACACCAAGTTGGACGAAGGCCCGGCAGCCGTGCCAGCGAACCTTGTCAGCGTGCTGAAGATGGAGCCCCCGGCGCCGCGTCCGGCCGGGAAGATCGTTGGAGAAGGCCCCGACGCAGCCCGAAAGCTGGTCGAGCTGCTGCGCAATGAAGCCAAGGTGATCTAGCACTTTCATCCCGCGGGATGCGATCCCAGAGACCCTCAGAATTCGAGCGATAGACATGTCAAACGTACTGGTGTTTGTTGAAGCGAAGGACGGCAAGGCAAGCAAGGCGGGGCTCCAGGCGCTGGGCGCCGGGGCCGCTCTGGCTGCGGGTCTTGGCGGCAAGTGCATCGCCCTGATGGCGGGCAACGGACTGGATGCCGAGGCTGCGACGTTGGGCGCTTATGGTGCATCCAGGACTCTGCTGGCCTCCGGAGAGGCCTTCTCGAAGCACAGCCCTGACGCCATTGCCAAACTGATCGCCCATCAGGCCCAGGCTCAGGGCGCGGCCGCTGTGCTGGCCAGCGCGACTTCGTTGGGGAAGGACAGCATGCCGCGCGCTGCTGCCATGATGAACTGCGGGTTGGCCAGTGACATCGTTGAACTGCGTGCCGAGGGCGGCAAGCCGGTGGCGGTTCGCCCGGTTTTCGCCGGCAAGGCTCGGGTCACCGTCCAGGCGTCCGGCCCGCTCTTTGCCACGCTGCGTCCCAATGTCTTTGCCACGCCCGCCAAGGGTGGCGGCAGCGCCCCCGTGGAGGCCGTCAAGGTGGCCTTCTCTCTCGCGGACCTCAAGGCTGTCGTGAAGGAGATTGTTTCCGGCGCGGCCGGAAAACTTGATGTGGCTGAGGCGGAGATCGTTTGCAGCGGCGGGCGCGGCATGAAGGATCCCGCCGGCGAGGGCAAGCAGAACTGGGCCAACCTGGAAAAACTGGCGGTGACCCTTGGTGCGGCTGTGGGCGCCTCACGCGCGGTGGTCGATGCAGGCTGGCGGCCCCATGGTGAACAGGTGGGCCAGACGGGCAAGACGGTGAGTCCGAAGCTGTACATCGCGGTGGCCATTTCGGGCGCGATTCAGCACTTGGCGGGCATGAGCGGCAGCAAGGTGATCGTGGCCATCAACAAGGATGCCCAGGCTCCGATCTTCAAGGTCGCGGATTATGGCATTGTGGGTTCAGCAGAAGATGTGCTGCCGGCGTTGACCGACGCCTTTGCGGCCGCGCTGAAGGGCTAGTCGACGGTCATATTTCCGGAAGTTATCCACAACCGCCCCGCATCGCATTGCGGGGCGGTTGTTTAATTTGATGTTTGTTGAATATGTACCTTATAAAACATACATTATGAATTGGCCATGCTGCTCAGAAGCTCAACTGTTTATTCTTGAGTTGGTTACGACGACACCGACCCCTTGCCATCCCTTCATCTGCCCTTGAAATCCGCGCAGCACAAGTCGGCGACTTGGCAGGGCGTCGCCCTTCGATTTTTCTGACAGTTTTTCACCAATCCTTGTGGATTGGTGAATTCGGCTTTCTGACACTCCCCGGTGCTGCGAACGCAAATCGCCTGCGGCGCTTGCCGTGACGGCCCTGGCGGGCTGCCGCCGGGAAAGCAAGCGGCACTTTCACCCGCTGTGGAAAGTTCCCAAGCTCGTTTCTTTCCGGAGTTGCACGCTTGCTTGAAGCGCCCGGACTGTTTCAATCGGGGCTCGTCAACCGTGGACCGGAGCGATCATGCCGCGCAAAGCCGCGAAGAAGCCGCCGTCTTCTGCCAAGGGGCGCAGCAAACCGGTGAAGCGAACCGGCAGGAGCAAGACCGGCGACACGCGCAAAGTTGTGGAGGTGGGGTCCCAGGCCAGACCCCAGGAGCCAAAGCCGGCATCACAGCCCGCCAGACTGGTGATGCAACCTCCGCTGCGCCGCACTTCGGAGATCATTCGTACCCGCGCCCGCTTCACCGACCCCATGCGCGCCGCCAACGAATACAGCAACGTGCGCGACCTGATTCAGGGGCAGGCGGCCAAGCACGGTGCTCGAACTTTTCTGGTGTTCGAAGATGATGGCCGCGAGTATTCCTTTCTTCAGCTTGATGAGCAGACCACGCGGGCAGCCAACGTGATGCTTGCGCTTGGCGCGACGAGGGGTGCTCGTGTTGCCCTGCTTGTCAACAATAGCCCCGAGTACGTCTTTGCATGGCTCGGTGCCATGAAGGCCGGCCTTGTCGCCGTGCCCCTGAGCACGGACCTGAGCACCGACGAATTGCGCCAGGCGCTGCAGGACTGCGGCGCGAGCCTGCTGCTGATCAGTCGGGAGTTCTGGCCCAGGGCTGAAGCACTGCGGGGCGAGTTGGCGGGTCTGCAGGCCGTGGCGTTTGTGGGCGACGGGCCGCAAGGCGTCATGCTTGAGTCCACGCTGCCTTCCGTGGGGCTGGCGGACCCGGCCAAGCTCTACGACTTCACGGCCTGTGGGCGTCAGGCCTCCCTTGAACTCAAGACACCCGTTCCGCACCAGTGGGACGAAGCGCAGATCGCCTACACCGGCCGCGCGCTGCCCCTTCCACAGGGTGCCATCCTGCAGCAGAGACAGTTCTTGACCAGCGCTCGCTGCCTCTCCACCGCCGTGGGTCTCAATGCGACGGACCGCCTGATGTGCTGCCTGCCGCTGTTTCACGTCAATGCCCAGGTTCCCACACTTTTTGCGCCCTTGGCGCTTGGCGGCAGCGTCGTGCTGTTCAGCGAGTTCTCCGTCAGCCGCTTCTGGCCGGCCGTGGAACGCTACCGTGTCACGGCGGTCTCGGCCGTGCCGGCGATGCTCGGCATACTGACCGAGCGTGAACTGGAGGGGGCGCGCCTGGCCCGCCGGGACGCGGCGGCAGGCGTCTGGCCCGCCTGCCACGAAAGCCCGGGCGCCTTGCGCCAGCAGAGTGACGCCGCCGCCCGTGAGGACGGACTGGCGCGCGGCCACGACATCTCCAGCCTCAAAAGCATTGTCTGTGGAGCAGCGGCCCTGCCGCGCCCGGTGCAGCTTGCGTTTGAGAAGTGTTTTCTTGTGCCGGTGCTGGAGGGTTATTCGCTGGCCGAGACGACGGGATTTGCCACCCTCAACCCGGCCAACGGCACGCGCAAGATAGGCAGTGTGGGCCGTCCCCTGGGAGACAAGCTTGCGGTGTGGGACGAGTCGAGGCCTCTGCGCCCGCTGGAGGGGGACTGGACGCACAAGAGCTTCCTGCGCGCCAACCCCGCCGTGTTTCCCACGGCGGACACCAACCAGCGCGGCGAACTGTGCATCTGGGGCGAAGGCACGCTCAAGGAGTACTACAGCCGTCCAGATGTCAATCCCCGCGTGTTTGCCGGCGGCTGGTTTCACAGCGGCGATCTGGGCCACATGGATGCCGATGGCTTTGCCTACGTGCTGGGGCGCCGGGGCGAGTTCATCGAGCGCGACGGCGATTTCGTCAGCCCGCGTGAGATTGACGAGGTTTTGATGCGGCACGAGCTGGTGGAAACTTCGACCACCATCGGCTTGCCCACCGCTGACGGCTCGCGCCAGCAGGTGACCACCTTTGTGATCCTGCGTAAGGACAGTTTTGAAAGCGGACGTGACGGCGGGCGCCTGCCCGCGAGTGAAGAGCAGCGCACCGACATGCTTACGCGCCTGAAGGCATTTGCCGCCCTTCACCTGACGGAAAAGAAGCGGCCCAACGCCATCGTTCTGGCTGCGCAGCTTCCTACCGACGCCACGGGCAAGACGCGCGTGCACATTCTCAAGCGTCAGGGTACCGACGCCTACCAGCGCGTTTAGCCTACTTCAAGTCGCGGATCAGCTTGCGCAGCTTGTCAGGCGTGACTTCGTGCTGCGGCTCGTCGTTGATGGAGACCGATGGGCCTCCGTCGCATTGCCCCAGGCAGGATACGCATTCAAAGCGAACGCGCCCGTCCTGTGTGATCTCGCCCGGCTTGATACCCAACTCTTTGCGCGCGGCGGCAATCAAGTCCGGCGCGCCGCGCAGATAACAGGAAATGCTCTGGCAGATGCGCAGCGTATTGCGCGCCGGGCCGTCGGTGTAAAAGTGGTCGTAAAAGGTCGCAAAGCCGTAGACTTGGGCGCGGGGCAGATCTAGGCCGCGGGAGATGCGTTCCAGTGCGCCCTCGGGCAACCATGTGAAGAGTTCCTGCGCCACGTGCATGACCTGCAGCAAGGCCGTGGGCTTGCCTTTCCAGCGCGCGATGGCGTGGTCGAGATCTTTAAGCTTGTGTGGATCAAGCGCGTCGTAGAGCGCCTGAACCGCCGGAAGGATTTCGTCCTTGTCGAAGGGCATGGGCGTTGACGCTAAATGAAACGGACGAAATTCAAAATTCAAAAATTCGAAAGTCGTGGAGTCCCATGCAAAACGGGCCCCTTAGGGCCCGTTTTGAGTTCTTGGGTGAATCAATGGTACAGGTCCACCACCACTTTCATCACCGGGTAGATCCACTGCAACTCGCGCACGCTGAAAATCTGCACGTCGTGGGCGTGGTTGTACGGCGTCAGAATCACCTGATCGCCCCGGCGCTGAAAATTTTTGCAGGTCACGTCCCCGCTTTCCAGCTTCACGACTACGGGCTTGCCCTCGCGCGGCATCATGTTGGGCGCCACGATGATGGTACTGCCATCGGGGATCACGGGCTCCATGCTGTCGCCGGCAATTCGCAGGGCAAAGGCATTCTCGTCGGAGATGTCGCTGGGACAGTCAACGTACTCGTAGCCGCTGCCCGTGGGGAAATCATCGAAGGCGGCCAAGGGGCGGCCCGCCGCCGTCACGCTGATAACAGGAATCATCCGGCTGCCGCTGGGACGCCGCATTGACACGGCAGACTCACGGGCCCGCTCCGCCATCTTGCGGTTGAGCATGTCGCGGGTCAAAGCCTCTGTGTCTTCGAGGTCCGGTTCCTCCGAAGCGAGGAAGAAGTCGTGGGTGACGTTCAACGCCTGGCTGAGCTTGCGCAAGATCTTGGTGCTCACCGGGTAGCGTCCGTTTTCCACGGCACTGAGGTAGGGACGCGTGCAGCCAATTCGCTTGGCCAGCTCGGCGCAGGTCAGCCCCCGGAAGCTGCGCAGCCGCTTGATGCGCTCGCCCGCGGCCACGTGGGTCTTTTCATCGCCGAGGTCCTGTTCCGGCTTGTCGATTTCGTTGATCGGATCCATGCCGACTCCTGCAAGATAGCGGAGATGCCGCTCCCTAGAATCTACCCGCCTCAAGTCATCGCCACGTCTTGGCGATGGCATGAATCAAGGCAACACATCACGTCATAATCATGTACGATGATGTCATAAAAAGCAAGGTTTTCTGACCTAAAAATCGACTTCCTCGGTAGGAAACTACTGCGCAATTTATCGTAAAGCCAATTATTGAATAGCCTTATGATTGTTTGTTCGGTTCATGCCAGCTTGATCGGCGTGTCATATCCTGGTGGCTAGGGAAGCTGCTGAGCCAATAGGATGTACCTGCAGAATAGGGATACCTGTCTTCACAGCGTCATTAGCAACAGCGCGCTTGCCTTGATTGGCGTGGCATCCTAAAACCTCACTCAACCCCCAATTGCGTTGGTTCTCGTTTTCGGAGATCCCCTCATGGCCCGGATGCTCACCGGCATGCTGTTTGTGGCGCTTGCGTTTGGCTTGTTTGGCTGCGGTTCCAGCAGCCCCATGCGTTTCCAATTCAACCCTCAGGGGCAGCCCCTGACCGTCAAGGTTGACGAAGGCGGCGTTCAGAGTGGCGACCAGACGCGGGTGTTCGAACTCAAGAGCAACGACTCCGAGAAGCGCCTTGAGCTCGTGATGGGCGGCAAGAAGTTCTACGGCAAGATGGACGTCTTCAACCACACCGAGCTCACGCGCATTTCCACCGTGCCGATTTACGTTACGGCGGACATCGCGGCCGCGGTCAGTGACTTCAAGGCCGTCACCTATGTCGTGTACCAGCGCCGCCGCGACGTGGCCAATGCTCGCCGTTCGGGCCAGGCTGGCGAAGACGTCGAGATGCGCGTCTACGACTACGGCGACACCGTAACCCGTCAGGCGCTGATTGAGCAGGCGCGCCTCCAGGGGGAAGTCATTGCGGTCATCGACTTCGGTTCGAGCCCCTATATCAAGTAGCCAGGGCGGACGGCAGGCCTTGGCCTGTCGTCCCTTGCTAACCTGAAGCCGGGTCTTTTGCCTGGCAGGTCTGGGGATACGGATGCGTCGGTTTGTTTCCATCCTGGCTGTGTCGGTGGCGCTGCTGCAACTGGGCTGCGCCACAAGCGGCGAGATAAAGTACACGGGTGCCAACGCGCCCGCGGACGAGCCAAGCTGGATCAAAGACCCTGAAGCCACCGCTGTAACCCGTGATGGCGGCAATCGGTCGGATACCACGCGCACGGATTCCAACCGAGTCGACATCCCGGTCTACGAGTTCGCCCAGTTGCGCTGCCATTACACCGGCGGCGCGCGCACGGCGTGGCAGGGTCTCGATGCCCGCTATAGCGGCGAGCAGTTTGATGCCACGCGCGTCATTGACGCCTTTGATACGCGCAAGACCGAGGCCTGGCTGAACTCCCGCCAGATGAATGAGCAGCTCAACTTGCGCGTCAACCGCACCCTGTTCAGGGGTATGGAGGCCGAGGAAGAGCTTTATCGCCGCTATGGGCGTGACCGCATCACGGCCTACTCAGCTGACGCCACCACTTGGTATGAGCGTGGCCCGGACAGGACCCGAGCCTTCATGTCCAAAGAGCAGGTCGAGGCTGTTCGCGCGCAGGATGAGTTGGAGGCCGCGCGTACTCGCGAGGGCTTCTTCCACGCTTCCGGCGAGCGGGTGATCGGGCTTCATCTTTTCAAGTACGCCAATCGTGAACTGGTGGGCGATGGCGTGGAGATTACGTACACGCTCATCTACCACAACACCAATGAGTACGACACCGGCCCCACGGAAATCGATGAGCCGGTGCCTTACTATACGACTTACCTAACGGGCAGCGCCACACTGCCCAAAGAACGGACGTCGGTGAATTTCATTGCACGCCCTGGCAATCGTGACCTACTGCGCTGGAGCTTCGCCCAAGGCATCAAGGCGGGCGAAACCGGGCAGATGACCTACAAGGTCAAGGTCCTGCTGGACGCGCCCTACGACCAGCGCCCGCCCGAAGACCAGCCCAAAGCCGGCCGCTAGGCCAGCGCCGCGATGCTCGCGGCGCTTTTCGTTGCAGCGTTGTGAGCCCGGGTCTCGCCGCTATACTCGCGCCCATGTCCAAGGCACACCAGACACTGCACCGCGAACTCACACGCAAGAAAGGCGGCAGCCACCGCAAAATCCGCAACATCCTCCATGAACTGGAGGGGCTTGAGTCCCTGCTGGAAAAGTTCTCCGCGCAGCCCCGCCGCGCCGACCGAAGCAACGATCCGGCGCTGGACGTCGCCATTGCGCGGCAGCAGTCGCGGATGCTGGCCATTCGCGACAAAGGTGAGGTCTACTGGAACGCTGAGCTGGACAGCAATGCCGGTCTCGGTGCCGAGTACATCATGATGCTGCACTTTCTGGGCATCGCAGGACAGCCCGAGTGGGCCGAGCGTCAGCGCAAAGTCGCCAACTACACACGCCAATGGCAAAACAAGGATGGCTCGTGGAGCATCTACGCACGGGGGCCCGGGCACCTCAGCTACAGCGTCACATGCTACTTCGGGCTCAAGCTTGCGGGAGATTCACCCGACGCGCCACACATGATCAAGGCCCGCGACTGGATCAGGGCCCACGGCGGCGCCATGCTTATTGGTGTGGAGCAGCGCTTCCTGCTGGCCCTGTTTGGCCAGTATGACTGGGCCGGAGTGCCTCCGATTCCGTCTTGGATGGTCCTGCTGCCGCACCTGCCCATGCTGCCGCGTGCGCTTGAGAACAAGCTGTTGAACATTTACGACCTCAGCTACTGGTGTCGCATTTCGCTGGTACCGATGAGCGTGCTGTATCAGCTCAAGCCCCTGGTGCGAATCGACGAGCGCCTGGGCGTCGAGGAATTGTTCCTCGAGCCCAAGGGCGAGCGCCGCTGGAGCTTCGCCCCCGTCAGCGAACCGGGACTGATGAGCTGGGGCGGATTGTTCAGCGTGGGTGCCAAGGCGGTCAAGGCACTGGAGTTTGCCACCAACGGCGTTGTGGCCAAGGTGGCGCTGAACAAGGCTCAGAAATGGATCCTGGATCACCAGGATGACAGCGGGGACTGGGGCGGCATCTACCCGCCCATCATGTACAACATCATGGCGCTTTCGCGCCTGGGCATGCCGCTGTCTGACGCTCGCATCCTCAAGGCTTTCAAGGCGCTGGATCGCTTCATGATTTACCACGCCCATTGCGATGGTCTGCACGTGCAGGCCTGTGTCAGCCCCGTATGGGATACGGCTTGGGCGCTCTATGCCTTGGGTGAATCGGGCTTTGACACGCGCGACACGGAGTTTCAGCGCGGCATTGACTGGCTCTACTCGCGTCAGATTCTGCGCGACGGTGACTGGGCGGTAAAGAACCCCGATGCCATCCCGGGCGGCTGGTGCTTCCAGTTCTACAACGACTTTTACCCCGACCTCGACGACACCGCCGTGGTACTTCAGGCCTTGCTGTTCGGCGGCTATCCCAAAGGGCTGGGGGGCCGTGTGGAGCAGACTCGGATTGGGCTGGAGTGGGTGCTGTCCATGCAGAACCAGGACGGAGGCTGGAGTGCCTTCGAGTGCGGCGTGGACAAGGCGCTCGTCAATCACATTCCATTCAACGACCTGAACAACATGCTCGACCCCAGCACGGCCGACGTTACGGGCCATGTGCTGGAGATGTTGGGACATTTCGGTTTTGATCTGAGTTTTGCGCCCTGCCGGCGAGCGGCAGAATACTTGCGCAAGACCCAGGAACGCGAGGGTGCGCGGGCCGGAAGTTGGTGGGGGCGCTGGGGCGTGAACTACGTCTACGGCACCTGGAGCGCGCTGGCGGGTCTGGCGCAGGTCGGCGAAGACATGTCCAAGCCCTACGTACGCAAAGCTGTGGCATGGCTCTACGGCGTGCAGAACGAGGATGGCGGCTGGGGCGAAGGCTGCGAGACCTACAAGGAACCCGAGCGTGCTGGCCGCGAAATCTCAGGTCAAAGCACGCCATCCCAGACGGCCTGGGCGCTGCTGGGCCTGCTGGCCGCGGGCGAAGTGGATGATTCGCGCCTGCGCCGCGGCGTGGCCTGGCTCTTGACCCGTCAACTTCCCCAGGGCGGCTGGGAAGAAGAATTGTACACGGGTACGGGCTTTCCCAATGCGTTCTATCTGAACTACCACTTCTATCGCGAGTACTTCCCGCTGCTGGCGCTGGGGCGCTACCGCAACGCGAAGTGCGGTCTGAAGCCCATCTGACTTGTCATTCCCGTCCTGATGCCATGAGCGAAGCTGCTCCACAAAAGCCCAGAGAAGAGACCATCGAGAAGTTCATCGCGCGCCTGCGCCGCGCGGAGCTTCCGGACGGCGCTTTCAACCTCTACGCCCATAACCACCCCGAGCACGACGCCCGCGCCGGCGCGGCCAAGCGCCGCGAAAACCTGCGCCGTTACCTCAAGGCCCTGCCTGAGCCGCGCTTTGCCCTGGTGGGGCTGTGCCCCGGCTACCGCGGGGCCCGTTTCACTGGTATTGCCTTCACCGACGAGGTTCACCTCTGCTGGCCCGGCACGCTCTTTGACCGCACCAGCGCGCGTGCTGAGCCTTGGCGCGAGCGCAGCGCGTCATGCGTCATGGACGTGATCGGCGGTCGCACGGATATCGTCTGCTGGAATGTTGTGCCCTGGCATTGCCATGAAATCGGCAACCCGCTCAGCAACACGGACCCCGGCACGGGGCTCCTTGAGCTGGGTGTGGGTGAACTCGAGTTTTTCCTGTCACGTCTGGCGCCCCACGCCCAGGTCATCGCCGTGGGCCAGCTCGCCCGCGACACGATTGATCGCTTTGCGGGGCGTTTGGCCGCGGCTCGCAGGTCGGTGGGCGCGCAGCACGCGGCACCTCTACATGTGCGACATCCGGTTCACGGAGGCGAGGCCGAGTTCCGTGCCGGGCTGGCCAGATTCTTGAACCTGGCGAACGATGCCGAGTAGCTGGAACTGAGGCGCGCGTTGGCCGCTTGCGCCAGAGACTCACGGGTAGCCACTGTCATGAATTATCTGGCCCATTTGCTACTGGCCGATGGTTCGCCGGAGTCTCTCGTTGGCGGCCTGCTGGGGGACTTCGCCAAGGGGCTTGACCTGGCAGGATTACCCGCACCGATGATGCAGGCACTGATGGCACACCGGCGCATCGATGCATTTACCGATGCTCACGAGTTCGTCAGGCGTTCACGCGCGCGCATCTCGCCGAAGTATTCGCGCTTTGCCGGTATTCTGGTGGACGTGTTCTATGACCACTTCCTCGCCGTCAGCTGGACATCCTGGTCGCGCGAGAACCTGGGGGAGTTTTCGAAGCGTGTCTATGCAGCCCTGCAGATCCACGAGGCACTGCTGCCGGCGCGGCTGGCAGCAGTGCTGCCGCGCATGAAGGCGGAAGACTGGCTGGGCGGCTATGCGGAGATCGACAACATCGGGCATGCACTGGCCGGGCTGCAGCGGCGATTGAGGCGGCCCATGGAGTTGACTTCGGCGCTCTCCGAACTCAGGGCCGGGTACACTGACCTGGCGCAGGACTTTGCCCGGTTCTTTCCCGAACTGCGCCGCTTCACCTTGAACCTTGAGAGTGCGCAGCCGTTATGAAGCTCATCGCGCGGCATCCCGGGGACAAGAGGCCGAGCGACCGGGGAGGACCAACCGAGGCGTGGAGACAGTCATGTCGAACACGCTGGAAATACAGCCGGAAGAGTACACCCAGGCGGCGCCGGCAGCGCGCCAGGAGTTGCACCCGCTCGCATCAGTGCCATGGGTGGCAGTGGCCCTTGCCGTCCATGTCCTGTTGCTGGTAATTGCCTGGTTCATCATTCCCTACGTGCCAATGAACAAGGCTGTCGAAGTCATCACGGCCTCGACCCAGACTGACCCCCTGCCGCCGCCTCCGGAAATGCGCGCGCCGGAAAACTCCGACTGGCCCGACCCCGACAAGGTCGTCGAACAGCCTTCGCCTGTGGCCAAGCTGAGCGAGAATGCGGAGGATGAGCGTGCCGAGGACCCCTCGGAGATTCCCAACCAGAGTCTGGCTCCTTCAGACTCTGACAGTGAGCAGGAGTCCACGCACCCCAACAAGAAGGGCAACACGGGAGCCGTAGGCCTGGGTGGAGGCATTGCCGGCGGCGGTGGCCGTCGCGGAGACGGGGGTCTTGAGCATCGCAGGCCGCGCGGCGATGGCCCGGGCGGCCACACTCGCCCCCAGGTGGAATCCGCTCTACGCTGGCTGGCCGACCACCAGAGTATCGAGGGCAACTGGAGCGCGACGCGCTTCAGTGAGGACAGCCGCCGCAAGAATGCCCGCAAGACTTACAACCTTGAACTCGTTGCGCCCGGCGACCCCAAGGGTGACAGGGGTTGGGATGTCTCGGTGGACGTCGGGCTCACTGGCCTTTCGTTGCTGGCCTTCACGGGCGCAGGCTATGACCACAAGACCGGTCCCTACACGGAAACTTGCCGCCGTGGTGTGATGTACCTGCGCAAGGTGCAGTACGAGGACGGCTGCTTTGGCCCCAAAGACGACGACCACTTTGTCTACAACCACGCCATCTGCACCATGGCTGTTGTGGAACTCTACGATCTGTCTGGAGACTCGCTGCTTAAGAACATGAGCCAGCGCGCCGTTGATTTCATCCTCAAGGCCCAGAACCCAGGCAGTGGTTGGCGGTACGGGGTCAAGCCGGGCGAGAATGACACTTCGGTAACGGGCTGGATGGTGCTCGCGCTGAAGAGCGCGAAGATGGCGGGCCTGGAGTTTGAAGCCCGCAGGGTCTATCGCGAAGCCGCACAATGGCTGGACGTGGCCACAGTCGAGGTCAATGGCTACCCCAAGACTGGTTACAACCTGCCGGGCTCCGATAATGCTCGCCTGCGCAGTGCGCAGCACTATCAGCAGAACCCCTCCATGGACTCCATCAACATCATGACGCGACTGTTCATGGAGGACAGCAAGTGGGACGTCAACCACCCGATTCTGCGCAAGCAGGCCGCAGAGTGCGCGCGTAACGTGCCCGCGTGGGAGCATACCAAGCTGGATTTCTACTACTGGTACTACGCCAGCCTGGCTCTGTACCAGATGGGTGGAAGTTCCTGGAACGCATGGGAAGGCCCCATGTCCAAGACCCTGCTGAACAGTCAGAGGGGCTTTCGCCCAGAAGACAGGGGCAGCACCCACGAAACTCTGGACGAACACGGAAGCTGGGACCCCGTGGACGCATGGGGCAGCGCCGGCGGCCGAGTGTATGCCACGGCCATCAACTGCCTGACGCTTGAAGTCTGGAACCGCTTCAAGCGGGTGCAGGAAAGCAAGAAGTAGTCGGCGCACTGGGCAGCGCCGGATTCCCGGCCTCGCAACGGGAAGCAACAGGGGCACGCAACGCGTGCCCCTGTTGGTTTGTGTTGAGGCCCGACGTCAGGATTTCTTCCACTCCACGGCGCCGTCGGGCAGCAGGTAGAAGATCAGCATGGTGCCGCCGGACACTGACGGAACGTGTTCGCTGCCGGGTGCAAAGACCGCCCACCCCGGCCCGTGGCCGCAGAACCTGGGTTGACCTTCGAGACAAATGCAGAAATTCGCCTCGCCTTTGGTGTGGCGATGCCACGGACCGCTGGCTGAAAGCAGTACGGCATCGACGGAAAAGCCCATGGCCTTCTCGGCCTTGGCTACGCGAGAGAACCGGCTGCCCTCGTTGCCCTTGTCGCAGAGCCAGCCTTCCTTGATGCCCAGTTCGCCCAGGGTGGCAAGCCTCTTGCCCACGACGCTCTCGAGCCCGAACTCGGCATTGAGGGTGGCCTGAGCGTCGCCCGGTCTGGCCAGGTCCGGCGTCCGAAGTTTGGTTAGAACCGGCGCAAGCGCTGCAATGATGACTTCATTGGCCATGATGGGGCAACCTACAGGGACATGCGTACAGTTCCAAGGTTAGTTTTCGCCCGACTGGTCCTGATCACCGTAGCTGCCCAAAGGTTTATTGGCGTCGCCAATACGGTATTTGCCGACTTTGTTCGGAGGCGGGCTGTACTCGGTGGCTGAATCCAGAGGGTCATGGGCGCCCTGTTCATCGGAACGGTCGGCGGGGGTGGAGCCGCTGAAACCGCCCAAGGCGGAGAGTTTCAGTTCCACCTCCGAGTCCCCGCCTTCGACAAACTCGCGGTTTGTCCCACTGCCATCCTGCGCGCCCACTATGTTACCGCTTGCATCGGTCTTGAAGACCTTCGTCTGCTTGGGCATCGCTCCCGGCGCGGCTTCACGCTTGGGAAAGTCCTTGAACATGGATTTGCCCACGCGCAGTGCCCGGAAGGCTTCTTCGCGCGTGGCGCGGTCAGTCGCCAGGGCCGGCGCAAAGGGCACCATGAGATGAAAAAACACGAAGTGGTTCGGCGTTCTGGCGTGATACCAGACAAGGTCTCCGCGCTGACAGGAGCGCACTGCATCCCACTCCACGCCCACCAGCTCCGGCCCCGCACCGCGGTCCACAAGCAGGGCGACAACCTCGGGGGGGGCCGCCATCTTCGCTGAACGGTCAAACACCGCGCTGAGCAGACCGCGTCCGCCTCCGCGGATGCGCGTACTGTTAATTCCCGCCAGGCCGGCGGGCCCGGCATATTTCTCAAAGTGCTTGGCAGTGCCAAAGCAGAGTACCGCTGGAAAGAAGTTCAAGGTGCGATACTGGCCCAGACGGCTCCACTCCAGCGCGGCAACACCAAAGGCCACGATTGCCACCAGCCCGCCCAAGGTTGCGATGATGGTCCTCACCACTCCCAGATCGGGACTCAAGACCAGGTAGGGCAGGACTGCTAACACCGCCCCGACAAAGCCCGCAGCACCCAGCACGCCAAAGGCGAGCCTGGCTCGAGGCACAAGATCACGGGGTGTGGCCATGGGCGGGCGCGGCAGGGTGACGTCGCCGGCGGCCACCATGGCGCCGGTTTCGGGCTTGAGTACCTCCGGCAGCTTGTCGTCGGGCGGGAGTTTGTACTCGGGTTCGTGCGGCTTGCCGGCGGCGGCTGCCGGTTTGCGAACGCCCGAGCCCTGCTCCCAAGGAGCGAGATCGTCGCCAGGCATGGAAGACTCCCGCAGCGCAGAATGACCGCATGGTAGCACAAGCAAACGGGGCCGACATCAGCATGTCGGCCCCGGGCGGGAAGTTGCGCAGGACTAAAGGATCGATTCCACGGGCGTGTACTCGTGGCCGAAGGCCTCCGCCACAGCCTTGTATACGACCTTGCCGCCGACGACGTTCAGGCCTGTCTTGACCTCGAGATACTTCTTTGAGGCTTCCTTCCAGCCCATCTTGGCGATTTCGATGGCGTAGCGCGAAGTGGCGTTTGTCAAGGCAAAGGTACTGGTGCGACCCACGGCGCCTGGCATGTTCGCCACGCAATAATGGACAACGCCATCGACGATGTAAGTGGGGTTTTTGTGGGTCGTGGGTTTGGCCGTTTCCACGCAGCCGCCCTGGTCAATGGCAACGTCCACGATGACCGCGCCCTGCTTCATGTAGGAAAGGTCGCTGCGTGTAATCAGTTTGGGGGCCTTGGCGCCGGGAATGAGTACTGCGCCGATGACCAGATCGGCCGTGCGGATCTGCTCTCGCACGTTGAACGGGTTGCTGAAAAGCTCTGTTACGTTGGCGGGAAGCACGTCGTCGAGGTAGCGCAGACGGTCGAGGCTGATATCAAGGATCGTCACCTGCGCGCCCGTGCCTGCGGCCATCTTGGCTGCATTGGTGCCTACGACTCCTCCCCCGAGAATCACGACCTTGCCGGGTTCCACGCCCGGCACGCCGCCCAGCAGGATGCCGCGTCCTTCATTGGGCCGTTCGAGGTACTTGGCGCCCTCCTGGATGCTCATGCGGCCGGCGACTTCGCTCATGGGCGTGAGCAGGGGCAGGGTGCGCTTGGCGTCTTCCATCGTTTCGTAGGCGATGCACACCGCGCCGGTCTTGATCATGGCGTCGGTGAGTTCCTTGCTGGCGGCGAAATGGAAGTAGGTGTAAACGACCTGGCCCTTGCGGATCAGCCCGTACTCGGCAGGCAGGGGCTCCTTGACCTTGACGATCATCTCGGCCTTGTCGTAAATCTCCTTGGCCGTGGAGCAGAGCTTGGCGCCTGTCTTCTCGTATTCTTCGTCGTTGATCCCCGAGCCGAGCCCGGCGCCGACTTCCGCCAGTACGGTGTGGCCTTGCTGAACCAATGAGTAAACCGTCGCGGGCACCATGCCGACGCGGTACTCGCTGTCCTTGATTTCGCGAGGTACGCCAATGATCATCTTCTTGCCTTAGTAGTTGGGCGCGTGCGCCCTGAGCTAGACGCCCGTCGAGATTTCGATGTCCCCGCAGACTTCAGCCTGACAGGCGAGGCGGATGTGGGGATTGGATCCAAACAGCTTGCTTTCTTCGGTGGGCGTGCGGTCCGTCAGACCGGCAGGGTTGCTTTCCACACGCACCAGGCAAGAGCCGCAAAGGCCCATGCCCCGGCAGTTAACGAAGCGGTGGAGTCCCGCATAGAGCTGGACTTTGTGCTCCAGCAGCACCTTGCGCAGGTTGCTGCCGGCGCGGCATTTGAACTCGATGTCCTTATCCCGCTCGTAAACATGGACTTTCGGCACGGCCACCCCCTGAAGAATGCCGGGTTTATAACCTCTTTGGCGCCCCGGGGCAAATGCCCCGAAAGCCGGAATTCCCTCAAGGCCAGGGCCACCTTTGGCCGATAGTCCAGATACGTGGTTTTGCGTTTGGAGCCCCCATGAGCGGCTTGGGCATTGACGGCCTTGTTTCCGGCCTGGATACCTCGGGGATAATCACCGAGTTGCTCAAGCTGCGCCAAAAGCCCATCGACGGCGTCAAGGCTCGTATCGAGAAGACGCAGGATCGCGCTGATGCCCTCAAGGAACTCAACACCAGGGCCCTGGCGCTTCAGGAAGTCGTCAAGCGCCTGCGCCTGCCTTCGGGTTTCTCTCGCGCGCAGGCGGTCAGCAGCAACCCTGCACTGCTCAGGGCAACGGGCGATAGTGCCACCCAGCTCGGAACTTTCAGTTTCGTGGGCAAGCAGGTGGCCGCCGCGTCTCAGTTTGTGAGCCAGGGCTTTCCTGATCCCGACCGCGCGACCGTCGCGCCCCAGGGCGGACACGTGACCATCGAGTTAGGCGACGCGCGCTTGAGCCGCCCGGTGGACCTGGCTGCCATCCATGGCGGCGCCGGCTTCGCCCGCGGCAAAATCAGGATCGTGGATGACGGGGGCCGCAGCGCCATCGTGGATCTCACGGCCGCCGTCACTCTGCGTGACGTGGTCGACGCCATCAATGCCAACGGCGCGGCGCAGGTGGAGGCTTCCATTGAAGGCGATGGACTGGCCCTGCGCAATCTTTCGCAAGCCGGCAGCCTGAGCATCACGGAGGTGGGCGGTGGAACGACGGCGGCGTCTCTGGGCATCGCAGGCTCCGGGGTGGGCGGCACTCTGACGGGCCAGAGTATCAACCGGCTCAACGCGCAGACTTCTCTGGCCACCCTCAATGACGGGCGCGGTGTTCTGCCAGGACAGGACCTGGGCGTGCTTACCATTCAAGGCAGCACCACGTTCGTGGCCAACATCAACGGTGCACGCACCATTGGCGAGATACTGGACCGGATCAACATGGCTGGCGCCGGCACCCTGACGGCCGCCTTGACCCAGGACGGCAAGGGCATCCGCCTGGTGGATGCCGGGACCCCGGCCGCGTTGACCGTTTCCGGAGCCGCAGCCGCTGACCTGGGCCTGAGTGCCGACACACTGGCGCCGACAGGCGGTGCCTTTGAGGGGCGCGCATTGGTGCCAAGTCTGGGCAGCGTGCTGGGCAGCAGTATCCGTGGCGTGAATGGTGGCGGCCTGGGCGCGACGGTTCAAACACCGGCCACATTTTCGCTGACCGACGGGCAGGGTCAACAAACGCATGTGACCCTGAACGGTCGAGAAGATCTGCGCGAGATATTGGCCAGGCTTTCGGGTGGAGCCGCGCAGGTCAAAGCGACCATCAACGCGGCGGGTACGGGCATCGAAATCTTAGACGTGAGCGGGGGCTCTGGCGCCCTGAACATTACAGACCTGACGGGCGCGGCGGCCGCCGCCTTGGGCGTTGCCGGCAGCCACGCCCTGGGACGCGCGGCGGGCGCCAACGTGAACTTCCAGCATTTTCACGCCGGCCGCGCGCTGAGTTCATTGCTGGGCGGTGAGGGCGTGCAGAGCGGCGAAATGAGGGTGCGCCTGCGCAATGGCAGCGAGGCCGCCATCCGCACCGCCGGCGCGCGCAGTGTGGGGGATATTCTGGCCCGGCTCAACGCGGTGCCGGGGCTCACTGCCGCCATCAACGCCACGGGCGACGGCATCCAGCTTACGGACACCACGAGTGGCAGCGGGACTTTGGCCATTGAGGACCTTTCGGGCAATGCGGCCCGGGCACTGAACCTTGCCGGGGTGTTCAGCGGGGCGAGTGTGGATCGCAGTTTCGAATTCCGCGTTCAAGTCACGGCCGGGGCAACCCTCAACGCCGTCATGACCGAGATCGTGCGCGTGGGGGTGCCCGTGAACGTCGCCACTTTCGGCGACGGCTCCGCTTCCAGCCCGGCGCGCCTTTCGATTACCGGCAAGTTCCAGGGCAGCGATGCTGCGCTCACGCTCTCCAGTGACTTCATGAGTTTCACGCAGACCAGCGAGGCGCGCGATGCCTTGTTGCTCATGGGCGAAAACAGTCCTCAGGTGCTGCGCTCGCGTAACGGAACGTTCAGCGTGATTCCCGGGCTGACGCTGGATCTTTTGGGCGTTGGCCCTGCCCATGTCACGGTCTCGCGCGATACCACGGCCACGGCCAGCGACATCAAAATGCTGGTGGAGCGCTTCAATGATCTGACGGCCAAAGTCAAGGAATTCACAGCCTTTGATAAACAGTCTCTGACCACGGGTCGCCTCCACGGCGACGCCACGGCCATCACCCTCGCGGCGACGCTCAAACGGCTGCTGCTGGATCCAGTGGCCGGCATCGACAGCACCATGAACAACGCGGCCGCCCTGGGCCTAAGCATTGACCGTTCGGGCGCACTGACACTCGACGAGGGGCGCCTGCAGAACGCGCTGAGCCAGCGTTTTGAGCAGGTGGCCGAACTCTTTTCCCACAGCGCCAGACTGAAGGACTCCACCGCCCTGTCCCAGTTCCATGAGGGGCAGGGTCTGCGGCGCGCTGCAGGCCCCGATCTACGCGTGAGATTCCGCAACGGTACCAGCCTCGACCTGGACCTTTCAGGCGCCCAGAACGTGCGCGAGCTCCTGGTGCTTCTCAACGCGGACAGCCGCCTCAACGCCACGGTGGGAGCCGACGGCCGAAGCTTCTCGTTTACGGACAACACCAGCGGCAACCAGCCCTTTGCCCTGTCCGACCTCAACCAGAGCGGAACAACCCAGAGCCTGGGATTCCTGCAACCTCAGGCCGGCAACGGCGCAGCCATGTTGCAGGGTGGTACCATCGTGCTGGCTGAGGAACAGGGGCTGGCCCGGAGGCTGGACCGGGAGATTGAGCGTTACGTGAACTCGCTCGACGGCGTGTTCCGTCAGCGCCGCGAGGAGAGCGACAAGCGGGTGGAAGCCTACAACGCAGACATCGCGCGCATGGGCCGCGGCGTGAACATGGAGCGCGAAAGACTGATGCGCCAGTTCCAGACGCTCGAAAAGTTCCTTGCCAAGAGCCAACAGCTTCAAACCCAGCTTGCCGGCCAGCTCAAGGCCTTAACGCCGCCCAAATAGCCCCGCATCAGCGCGCGATGCCTGCGGGGTTGGCTCCAACTTGGGCCAGGCCTCGCTGGACTTCTTCCGGCATCAGGGCAATGAGTGCAGCGCGGCTCTCCTTGTTCTTGCACTGGGTCAGCACAAGGTAGAGGTCTGAAAGCGGAAGGTAGACGAGTTGGGGCAGCAGGGTTTCCGGTTCGCGAGACTTCTCGAGGTCCAGCACCAGTTGCGCGAGCCGAGCGTCGCGTTGCTTGCGGTTCCATTCTTCCAGCAGTTTCTCGTAGCGCTGGCGTAACTCGTCGGCCTGCTTCTGCTCCGCCTGGGATTTCGCGCGCATGCTGTCCCAGGCCGCGGCGCGCGCCGCCAACCTGTCCAACGCATCCTGTTCGGCCTGGCGTCTTGCTTCGCGCTCGTTTCGTGATGCGCCGCTGTCAGCAATGACGGCGCTTTCAAGTGCGTGGCCGTGGCCACTGGCAGCCAGCCGCGCGCGAAGTTCTTCGTCCACGAGGTAATTCTTGAGTGCCTGGTCGGTGATCTCGCCGCGCGCCTTGGAAGCGTCGATGAACGCGCGCAGGGCCTCTCGCTCCTGCGATCCGTAATACAGCAGATAGTCGCGCAAGAAGCCCGCGTCCAGCGGTGAACCCAGCGACCATGCCAAGGCGCCGCCGAGAAGCAGGGCCAGTGAAAGGGCGCTGCCCATGCCCAACAACAGGGTGAGCCGGTTCATGTTTTCCTCCTGCGTGCTTGCGCGATCTCATCCATGAGCGCAGCTTCTTGGGCCTGCGCCAGATGACTGGCATCGGCCAGGCGCCGCTCGCGCAGTTTCTCCAGCAGGCGGCGTTCGCGCGCGGCCTCTACCGCCTGCTCCTGTCGCCGTTGCACCTCGGCGTTCTGCGCCTCAATCTGGGCTGCGCCGGCACGGCAGGAAGCGGAGAGGCTGCCCACGTGTCGATGCAGCAACCTGGCGCGAAACGCATTCAAGGGACCTAGCCTTGCGTGGGCCAGGTCACGCAGAGCGGACGTGTGGTCGGCTGAGATGGCGTCGAGGTTGGCCTGACGCTGCCGCAGCAGTTCTTGGCTTTCTGCCAGGGACTTGAGCCGAAGGTCTTCGACCTGCCGCCGTAGCCGCAGGAGCGCCTCGAGCCTGAACTTGAATCGTGTCATGGGAGCCTCAACGCTTGGGGGCCGAGCGCGGAGCTGCTTTGGGGGCGGCCGGGCGTGGGTTGGCGCGGAGCGCGCCGGACGCAGTGGCCTGCCTGAGCGCTTCGAGGGTCTGGGGCCATAGACACTTCTCGTCTTTGCGCTGGGCCAGGAAGGCGAGCATCTTCGGCATCAGGGTGATGGCTTCGTCGAGTTCGGCGTTGCTCCCTCGGTGGTAGGCGCCGATGTTCACGAGATCTTCGTTCTGGCGGTGCAGTGTGAACAGACGGCGCAGGCGCGTGGCCAGTGTCTGGTGTTCAGGCTGGGTGACATCCGCCATCAAGCGTGAGATCGAGTCGTCCACGCGAATGGCCGGAAAGTGACCGCGATTGGCGAGTTCCCGCGAGAGCCAAAGGTGGCCATCGAGGATGCCGCGCAGGGCGTCGGCGATGGGCTCGTTCACATCGTCACCATCAACCAGCACCGTGTAAAAGGCGGTGATGGAGCCTTTCTCGGCGTTTCCGGCGCGCTCAAGCAGGCGGGGCAACATAGCAAAAACGCTGGGCGGGTAGCCTTTGGTTGTGGGTGGCTCGCCGGCGGAAAGCCCGATCTCGCGCTGGGCCATGGCCAGGCGGGTGACGCTGTCCATCAGCAGCAGCACGTGCCTGCCTTGGTCGCGTAAGCTCTCCGCGATGGCCGTCGCAGCAAAGGCCGAGCGTACACGCAGGAGTGGTGGTTCGTCTGACGTTGCGCAAACCACCACGCTTCGCGCCAAGCCTTCGGCGCCCAGGCTGTGCTCGATGAAGTCGCGCAGTTCACGGCCGCGCTCGCCGACCAGGCAGACCACCATGGCGTCTGCGTCAGAGTTGCGGCAGAGCATGCCCATGAGCGTGGATTTGCCCACGCCCGAACCGGCAAACAGCCCCACACGCTGGCCTCGTCCGCAGGTGAAGAGGCCGTCGATGGCGCGAATGCCTGTGAGAAGCGGCTTACGGATGGGCGGCCGGCCCATGGCAGCGGGAGCGTCAGCAAAGACTTCGCGCGTGGTGTAAAGAAGGGGCGCAGGTTTGCCGTCCAGGGGGCGGCCAAGGGCATCGACGATGCGGCCCAGCAATCCCTCTCCCGTGGCCACGCGCGCCTGGGTCAGAAGCAGTTCGACGCTGTCTCCGCGCGATACGCCGCGCATGTCGCCCAGCGGCATCAGCAGCGTGTGGCCGTGGCGAAAACCGACGATCTCGGCCATCAGGGCGCCTCCCTGGCGGCGCTCAATCCGGGCCATGGCGCCCAAAGGCGCAGCGAAGTCCGCCGCCTCAATGGTCAGGCCCACGACGTCGGCGATGGTGCCCACAACGCGGGCAGGCACCAGGGAGGTGACTCGTTCCTTGGCCTGGGTGAACAAGCTCATGAATCCTCCCGCGAAGCACCCAACAGGATGTCCGCCATCTGCCGCAGTTGTGTGTCAGGGTTCACGGCCACGAGCCCCCGCCTGGAACCCACCCGTACTTCGCCGCGCTTCAGGCTGCAGTCGGCGTGCAGGTTCGCTTCGCCGAGATCCGAAAAGGCCGACTTCAGCGCCGGCAACTGATGCGTGAGGGCGGCCAGATCGTCGGGATGCAGCGTGATATCCAGCGCGCTTCGGTCATAGGTCAGTGCGATAGCCTCCTGTGCCAGGCGCACGACAGATTGGTCATCGACTTCAAAGCTGCGGCGGCAGATCCGCTGTGCCATGTTCAGGGCCAGATCCATCAGGTCGTGGCGCGCATCTTCCAGCAGTTGGGTGCGCACTTGCCTGAACTTTGCAAGCAACTCGGCCAAGGCCTGGGCGGCTGGCTGGTGCGCGGCTTCGAACTCCTGGCGGGCAGCCTGTGCCGCGGCTGCACGGCCCTGTTCCTCGCCCCGGAGCAGGCCCTCCTTCAGCCCCTGCGCAAATCCCTCGGCATGGCCCGCGCTGCGCGCTGCTTCGCGTTCCGTGGCGGCCGCCGTCTCGGCCTGCTGGCGGGACTGGGCCACAATGGCCTGGGCCTGCGTGCGGGCGTCTTCCAGCAGAGAGTGGGCCTGCTCCTCAATGCTCACGAACGAGAATGAGAGCAGGGCGCCTCTGGGCTCTTCCTTGAGAATGGTCTGTGCCATGTGCAGGCTCCCTTCCGCCCTGGTCAAGTGCGTTAGACGTAGGCGTCGCTCTCGCCGCGGCCGCTGATGGTGATGGTGTTGTCCGCCTGCAGACGGCGTACAACTTCAATGACGTTGTGCTGTGCGGCCTCGACGTCGCTGACGCGCACGGGCCCTGCGTACTCCATGTCCTGCTGGATCATGTCCGCTGCGCGCGCTGACATGTTTTTGAAGATGTGCGCCTTGAGTTCTTCGCTGGCGGTGCGCAGGGCCAAGGCGAGGTCGTCGTTGGATACCTCGCGCAGCAGCGTCTGCACGCCGCGGTCGTCGATGCGCAGCAGGTCTTCGAACACGAACATGTTGTCCTGGATGCTCTTGGCCAGGTCCGGGTCTTCTTCCTCAAGCAACTCCATGATGCCCTTCTCGACCTGGCTCTTGACGCTGGTCAGCACCTTTGCGGCCATGTTGACGCCACCGGACTTGGAGTATTGCTGGGTGATGACATCGCTGAGCTTGCGCCGCAGGGCCTCCTCCACGCTATGGATGACTTCAGGGCTGATTTGGTCCAGCTTGGCCAGGCGTGTCATGACCTCGACCTGTTTGCGCCCGCGCGGCAGACCCGACAGCAGCACGGCTGCCTGTTCGGGCCTCAGGTGGGCCATGATCAGGGCGATGGTCTGCGGGTGCTCGTCCTGTATGAAAGTCAGGAGGTTTTCCATTTCCGCGCGCTCGAGGAACTTGAAGGGCGCGGGCCTCACGGAGACTTCCAGCGTATGGATGGCTGCCTTGGCGTCGGTTTCCGGCAGCGTCTTGAGCAGAAGGCGACGAGCATGCTCGAGTCCGCCTTCATCGATGAACTTTTGCCCCACATTGAGGTTGTAGAACTCCCTGAAAATGCGGTCGCGCAGTTCGTTGTCGACAGTTTCCATGCGAGCAATCTCGGTGGCCACGAGTTCGACGTCGTGGCGTGGCAATTGCGCCAGCAACTTGGCCGAGAGTTCCGGCGGCATTGAGATCAGCAGCACGGCGGCTTTGCGAACCCCGGACATGGGGCCTTTGGCGACTTCGGCGGCATTGGCCATGGTGTTTCCTATTCGTTGAACAGCAGCCAGCGTCGTACCAGGTTGGCGGCGGCCGCCGGGTTCTCTTCGGCCAGGCGGGTCACCTTCTCGTAGATCTGGTTGGAGGCCAGGGGCCCGCCCTCGGACAGTTCGGGTGTTTCAGAACCGCTGGCCGGGGCGGGTGTCGTCGCATCGCCGCCGCTCTTGCGCAGCACGCCCTGAACGGTGAAGAGCGCCGCCAGCATCATCATCAGCATCATGGCGTAGCCCGCCCAGTGGCCGTAACGCTCGATCATGCCGCCCTCGCCCAGCAGCAGGTGTGCCCAGTCCGTCGGCATGGCCGAGGGCGCAAGGCGTGGCGTGAACTCCACGGCGATACGCTCGCCGGGAAGCCCCGTAGCTGTTGACACCAGCTTCACAATGCGGCTGCGCAGGGAGGCCTGGGTGGCCTCGTCCTCCGCGGCGCTTTGCGGCAGGCTGATGGCCATGGAGCTTTGCGCGTAGTTGATGCGCAGGTGCATTTTTTCCAGCTCGCCCCTGAAGCTCTCGTCCACCATCATGCGCTCGATGTTTTCCTTGCGGTCTCTCACGGTAGATTTGCTGCCACTGGCGGCATCCGTGCGGTTTGTGTTCTGGGCCTCTGCCCGGATGCCCGCCGTGCCGCGAGGGTCCGAGGCGGTTTCACGCTCCGTCGCCGTTTCACGGTAGCCGGTGACGGGCTCGTTGCCGCGCGGCTGGTAGGTCAGGTCGCGCGAGGACAACTCATCGACCATGCTGACTTCGATGCTCGCGGCCACGACGGCATCGAGGCCCAGGAGAGCGCGGGCGGCCTTTTCTTCCTTGTCGGCTTCGATTCGGCGGCGCAGTTCGTACTTGTCCGCACTGAGCGCTACGTCGGAGCGGAATGTGTAGGGATGCCCTGCGGTATCAGCGATGAAAACATCTTCGGGCACCAGGTTGGGATAACTGGCGGAAACCAGGCGTGCGATGGAAAGCACCTGCTCGTTTCCCAGACGCGCCTGGCCCACGAGCCCGATCGTGACACTGGCCTTGTTGCGGTTGGCGTCAGGCTTGAACAGCACCTCGCGCGAGGCCGGCGTGATGCGCACGCTGGCCTGGCCGATGCCGTCCATGGCCATGATGGTCTGGCGTAGGAGGTCTTCGATATTGACTCGGATGCGCTCGTAGCGCTGGGGTTCTGTGGAGGTGAAGTCCGTTTCACCCAGAAATGCGTAGTTAGGCAGGCCGTCGGGGAGCAGGCGCGCTGCGTTGAGAATGAGCAAGGCGCGGTCGCGGCGCGAACGCTCTACTAGCAGGTCGTTCTTGTCGGAGGAAAACTCGCAATGAATGGCGTACTTCTGAAGTTCGCTGCGGGCCGCTTGCAGGTCCTTGACAGGGCTTTGCAGCGGCACCATGCCGGCGTCACCGGAGGTGAGGAACACCAGCGTGAAAACAGCTGCAAAGATGGTGGCGCCAATGACCCCGAATATCCAGCGCTGCTTCACGCTGAACCTGGTGAAAGCCTGCCTGATACGATCAAGGTTTGCTCGAGCGGTGTCCGCCAGCGCCATGCGCTACTCCCGGCATTGGGCGAGTCGGCGGCTTCATGCCGCTGGCTCGCTTGGCCCATGCCAGCGCGACCCTGGGGTCAGCGCCGACGAGCAAGCCATCCCTGGCTTGAGCGCAGGCTGAGATCGGCTGTCTAGATGCGGAGCCGGTTGATTTCCTCGTAGGCGGCGACCAGTTTGTTCCGGAACTGCATCAGTGTCCGGAACGCCAGGTCGGCCTTCTCAACGGCAGTCATGACTTCGGCGATGTTGTCCGACTGCCCCGTCACCAGGGCCTCGATAGCGCTGTCGGCTTCCTGTTGGCGCGAGCTGACTTCTTTCAGGCTCTGCCCAAGGATATCGCGGAATGACGGCTGGCCTGCGGTCTGCGAGACCTTGTCGACCCCGGCCAAGCCTGTCGCCGGCACCACAGTCCGGTCTATCGCGCGTGCATCACCAATGCTGCCCTGACTCACGAGGATTACCTCTGCCTTTGCCAGCTGGAAGTTAGCGGCAAACGTAAAAAGTGTAAAGACTAAAATAGAAAAAAGACAAAAAATCTAAAGTCAAGCCACGATCCGCAGACTCTGCGATATCAGGGTCTTGGTCGTTTGCAGGACTGCAACGTTCGCCTCATAGGCCCGGCTGGCCAGCACAGCGTCTGCCATTTCCCTTACAGGGTCCACATTGGGGTATTCGACGTAGCCCAGCTTGCTGTCGACCATGCGCTTGAAGGCCTCTTGGGAAAGGGCAGCGTATTCGTCTCGGGGCGCTGAGGTGATCTGGCCCTTGGCGTCAAGTTTGTAGAACTCCTCGGCCTTGATGGCGTCTGGGTGGTTGGGATCGAACTGCAGCCGGGGAGCCTCGTCGCTTTCCACGATGTCTGTGACCTGGACGCCCAAGCGCGAGCCTTGGCTTCCGGGCTCGAACACGGCCAGCAGGCGCCGGTAGGGGGCGCGGCTGCCTTGACCGTCGCGCGTGGTGTTGGCATTGGCGAGGTTGTTGGCAATCAGGTTGAGCCGGATGCGCTCGGCGCTCAGGGCCGAGGCTGACAGGTCCATCGTCTGGAACATGGCCGTTTTCCTCACGCTCTTTCACTAATGGTGTCGCGCAGCTGGGTGTAGTGCTTCTTGACAAGGCTTGAGTACACCCTGAACTTCAGCCCGTTTTCTGCCAGGCGCGTCATCTCTGACTCCATGTCCACGCGGTTCTCGCTGTGGCGCAGGATGCCAGCTCTGTGGCCCATGGGCAGCACTCGCAGTCCTGCGGCGGAATCGTGCAGGTGGCGTCCTGTGATGGATTCAAAGCGCCGCACGGCGCGGCTGTTCCTGGCCTCGATTTCGGCCCTAAGGGCCTGCTGGAATTCCTGCTCGTTGAGGTGCGATGGCTGGTAGCCCGGAGTTTCCACGTTGGCGATGTTCTGCGCGATGACGCGATGGCGCTGCTCGCAGAAACTCAGCGCCCGTTCCAGAACGGGGGCGGCGCCCTTTGCAAAGATGCCGGAGGTCAGGCCCATGCCTGGCCTATGCAGGGGGCGTGCCAGTTCTCTGTTGACTGCCCCGGACCTGGATTGAAGGCTTCGCTGGCTTGCCCGGGAACCAGATTTCCCCGCGGGCGTACTTTTCTTCTTTGTGCAGATGCCCATGAATCTCGCCTACCGCCACTACGCGCCCGACCTGGATCCGGAAGTCTGTGTCAGCGTTGACGGCAATGCGCCCGGCCGCCTTCATCTTTCTCATTGGCCCGGCAACCGTACGCCCAAGGAGTTCAAGCACGACCTCTCCACGGGCATGTGCCTCCAGTTCATGGCCTCCCCGGCTCGGCTTTCATGGCTTCAGGGCATCACCACCGTCACTAACACTCACTGGGACACTGACGGAGCCCTTAGCGTCTTTGCGTTGCTGCACCCCACCATCGCGTTGCGGCACGCGGATGTGCTCCTTGCCGCCGCCCTGAGCGGCGACATGACACTCTACACCACACCAGAGGGCACGAAGCTCGAGTTGACGCTGACGGCCCTGACCAAGCATCCTGAGAGTCCGGTGCACTCCGGGCGCTTCAACGACGAACGCGAGCGGCGCCAGGCCCAGTATGACTACGCCATGGAACTTATCCCCCGCGTGATCGAGAAGCCCGACCTGCACTACGCATGGTGGGGTGAGGAACACCGTCGCATTCATGCTGATCTGCGCGCGCTGCGGGAAGAGGAGGCCACTATCGAGCACTTTGCCTCCCTGGATTTCGGCGTCGTTTGCACGCCGCGCCGCCTCCATGAAATGGCCGTCAACACGGCGGCCTGGTCGGACCGCATCCTGACCATCGAAGAGCGCAGCGATGGAGCCCATCATTTTGATCTGCGCCTGACCACACAATCCTGGTTTGAGTTGCCCTCGCGCGGAAACTATCCGCGGGCCGATTGGTCATCTTTGCTTCTTCAGCTTGATGAGCAGGCGCCCAGTTCCGGTGGACGTTGGGTAGCCGAGAGCTTGGACGAACCCACGCCGCGCCTGGCCTTTGTGGGCAGCGATGGCGAGTTAGCCGTAAGTGCGGCAGACCCCGCTCGGGTGAAGAAGCTAGTGCTGGACTTCTTTTCAAAGCACCCGGTGCTGCCCGCGGCCGGAATGAGCAGCAGGGCGAGCAGGAACA
>JAANMV010000149.1_pt1 | contig 82563 bp, 67 predicted proteins | sample 7279661 | NCBI WGS metagenome assembly JAANMV01 (sample SAMN14094540, study PRJNA606508) | bioreactor metagenome | isolation source: A lab-scale SPAN reactor treating ammonium-rich wastewater day 121 | place: Ireland: Galway | collected 2017-05-16 | reverse complement strand
CTCTCAGTTTGTCCGCTTTTGTGAAAACAATAGAAAAGGGAATTCCGCTCTCACCACACCACTGCATAAAATCCAGATCGATTTGCTGTGGCGAATGCCGGATATCGATCAACACAAAAAGATTCACCAGATTGGTTCTGTTGAGGATATATTGTGTAATCAGTTTTTCAAAATCTTTCCTCAAAGATTTGGAAACTTTGGCATAACCATAACCGGGAAGGTCGGTAAGATACCATTCTTCATTGATGAGAAAATGATTGATGAGCTGTGTTTTCCCGGGCGTTTGCGAGGTTTTGGCGAGGTCTTTTTTGTTGGCCATCGCATTAATAAGTGAAGATTTGCCCACATTCGAGCGGCCGATGAAAGCATATTCCGGCAAAACCGGATCGGGGCAATCCTGCCACTTCCCCGAGCTTTTTATAAATTCTGTAGTTTTAATCATAAGAAATAGGATTCAAATCCCGTAAAATCGCGATGTTTCGGGTTACTCCCGGCTTCTCAACCAATCGTAAAGAATTGCATTAAATTCTTCAGGTTTTTCCATCATAGCAGCGTGCCCGCATTTATCAATCCAGAAAAGGTCGGAATCGGGAATCAGCCTGTCCATTTCCGAAGCCACTTCCGGCGGAGTCACATTATCCTGTTTTCCCCAGATAATGCAGGTAGGCACCTGAATTTTATGAAGTTCCTTTTCCATATTATGCTTTATCGCACTTCGGGCCAGCATCACCGTTTTTATTCCTTTTCCGCGGTCGTTTACTACCGAGAAAACCTCATCTACCAGATCTTCTGTAGCAACAGTAGGGTCATAAAAAACTTCCTCTGCTTTTTTGCGGATATAATTGCGGTCATTTTTTCTGGGAAAACTATCGCCGAAACTTCTTTCATACAGCCCTGAACTACCTGTCAACACCAGATATTTCACTAAATCAGGACGGGAAAGTGTAAGGATTAAACCTACATGTCCACCCATAGAATTGCCTATCACAATAGCCGGTTCGCCTACTTCTTCTGTTATAAATCTGGCTACAAATTTTGCGATGCTTGTTAAGTTCGTATTTAAAATAGGAAGATCATAAATGGGCAAATTCGGAAAGTAAACTTTATATCCTCTCTGAGAGAAAAAATCGATCAAAATGGTGAAGTTACTCAAACCGCCCATTAAGCCCTGTAACAGAACGATAGGCTGCCCTTTACCTTCTTCGATGAAAGTGTATTTTCTCTTTTTCTTTAATTTAAAAATCATAGACTTCAGTCAATCGCTGCAAAATTACAAATAACCTTGCATTATCATAATTTATAGCAAATATTTTATAAAAATAAAACTTAATTGTGAAACTGTGATCACTTAAATGTTAAATAAATCTTCAGCCCTATCTCCATTGCTTTAATAGATTGTAATCAAGCAAATTAGCACCAATAGTTTTACGATGAACAAAAAGTTATACACATTAAGTCAAAAAGTGGGAAAAAGTGGGAAGTTTTGGAAATTATTATATAAATTTGTCCCAAATGAAGAATTTCATAGGCACATACGAATGTAAAATTGACGACAAAGGCCGCGTTAAAGTCCCCTCTTCTCTGGCGAAGCAGATGGAGGATTTTGGCGGAGCTACTTTTGTCATCAAACGTTCTGTGTTTCAGAACTGTCTGGAAGTTTATCCGATGCAGCACTGGGACAGCCTGATGGAAAAAATCAACAAACTGAACAGGTTTGTAAAAAAGAATGCCGATTTCATCAGGATGTTTACCGCCGGAGTAAAAACCGTTGAACTCGACAGTGCCGGCAGGTTGCAGATCTCCAAAGATTTAACCCTGTTTGCCGGACTGAAGAAAGAAATGGTCATCACCAGCGCGGGAGAACTCTTTGAAATATGGGATAAGGACGCCTATGAACAGGTGATCTCGACAAACGAAGCAGACTTCGCAAATCTTGCAGAAGAAGTAATGGGCAGTACTGGCTCGGATGGATTAAATTAAAGCTGGATTCTACCAGCGCTCGCTGTAATTTGAAACAATAAAAAATGTATCACAACCCCGTATTGTTGAAGCAAAGTATTGATGATCTGATCACGGATCAGGATGGGATTTATGTAGACTGCACTTTCGGTGGTGGCGGACATTCAAAAGAAATACTTGCCAGACTCTCAGAAAAAGGAAAACTCTACAGTTTCGATCAGGATGCAGATGCACTTCTGAATACGATTGGAGACAAACGCTTCACCCTGATCAATCAAAATTTCAGGTTTCTGGAAAATTCATTGCTGATGCACGGTGTAACGCAGGTAGACGGGATTTTGGCCGATTTGGGCGTATCCTCCCATCAGTTCGATGAAGCAGAACGTGGATTTTCCATCCGAAGCAATGCGCCGCTGGACATGCGAATGAACGTGATGCAAAGCTTAGATGCGAGAAAAATTATTAATGAATATGAAGAAGAACATCTCGCTGATCTTCTCTACCATTTCGGAGAACTGAGGGAAGCCCGAAAACTGGCAAGAACCATTGTTCATCACCGGAAAATCAGCGCGATAAAAACGACAGAAGATTTAAAAAAAATATTCAGTTTTATACCGCCACACAAGCAGAATAAGTTTTTTGCCCAGGTTTTTCAAGCCATTCGTATTGAGGTAAATCAGGAACTGGAAGCCTTAAAGGAAATGCTTCTTCAGGCATACAAAATCCTGAAACCACAGGGACGACTGGTGGTGATTTCGTATCACTCTCTGGAAGACCGGCTGGTGAAACGTTTCCTGAAAAACGGAATGTTCGAAGGTGAACCGGAAAGAGATATTTACGGAAATTACCGGAAATCATTCGAGCTTTTAAAAACTAAAGCCACCATTCCCGATAGCAGCGAAATAGAAGAAAACTCGCGTGCGAGAAGCGCAAAAATGAGAACAGGAATAAAATTATAAAACCAGAATTGGCCAAAGGAAAAACATACAGACCGAAAAAGAAGCTCACTTTCATTGACATTGTGAAGGGCAATTTCCTGAACCGAGAGGAAATCAAAGCGCATTACAAGTACTTTCTGTTGTTGTTTTTACTGATGATGATGATGATTTACAGCAATCATCTGGTGAATCAAAAAATAGAAATCATCAATGAACTGAAAGAACAGACGGAAGAATATAAATCCCGAAATGCCTATGCTCAAAGCAAACTGATAAAAGTAAGAATGGAATCTGAATTGGGCAAAGAAATGGTTCGGGACTCATTACTGCCTTTGGAAAGCCATCCGCATAAATTGTTGATAAAACTCGATAGTACACATGCAGAATAAGAATAATTTCGATAACAAAAGACGGAAAACATTAAGATGGGGATACCTGTTCGCACTGGTGGCCTTTCTTGCTTTTACGTTGTTTCTCGGGAAAATTATCGTTTTGCAGAACACCAATGTTCAGGAAATAAAAGACGATTACATCAGTAAAAATTACCGCGAAGCCAAATTGAAAGCTGCAAGAGGAAACCTTTACGCTTCAGACGGCTCTATTTTGGCGACAACGGTAATGCGTTATGATATTTATCTGGATCTCAAAACCATTAAAGATTCTGTTTATAAAAATAATATCGGCTCACTGACGGATTCGCTGAATGCAATGTTTGGCAAACCCCGAAATATTTACAGACAACGGCTGGATGAGCAGCGCCGGAAAGAAAACCAGTATTATTCTCTGGTAAAAGGCTTGGATTTCGACCAATATGACAGGATCCGAAAATTTCCGATTTTCAATAAAGGAAAACACAGAGGCGGCTTTATCGTTGACAGGAAATACAGGCGCGAACTTGCCACCACCGAAATAGGAGCCGGAACCATCGGAATGGACAACGGCGAATACAAATCGGGGTTGGAAGCCGCTTTTTCTAAATATCTTTCAGGAACGGACGGAACCCGTTTGGAACAACGGGTGAACTCCAACCAGTGGAAACCTATTGATTACTGGAAAGCAATAGAACCTGTAGACGGGCAGGATGTGTACACAACTCTGGATCTGAGAATTCAGGACATCGCCAGTTCTGCATTGGAAAAACAACTGATCGAATTTGATGCAGACCACGGAAGCGTTGTAGTAATGGAAGTTGCTACAGGAAAAGTGCGCGCTATGGTAAATCTCCGAAGAACAGAACCCGGAATTTATATTGATGCCTACAATTATGCTTTGAAAGATGCTACCGAACCTGGTTCCACTTTCAAAACCGTATCGCTGCTTGCTGCCATGGATGACGGATTTATCGACGAAAATACCACTGTAGATATCGGAAACGGACACTGGACTTATGCCGGACAACCCGTTTCGGACGGGCACGGAGGTGGAATTTATGACATCAGCGATGTGTTGGCTAAATCGAGCAATGTAGGTTCAGCCAAACTCATCACACAGTTTTATGGCGAAAAACCTCAGGTATTTCTGGATCATTTAAGACGGTGGAAAATGTTCGATAAAATGGATATTGAACTTCCCGGCATTACAAAACCATTTATACAGACACCGGAAAGCCCGAGATGGAGCAAAGGCGCATTAGCATCTTTATCCTTCGGATATGCATCGAGATTTAATTTATTGCAACTCACTACTTTCTACAACGGCATTGCCAACAAAGGGAAAATGGTGAAGCCACTGTTTATCGATAAGATCATGAAGGACGGACAGGTTTTTTACAGTGCAAAACCGGAAATTATGGTCAATAAAATGGCGTCTGACAAAGCGATTAAAATGATGACACAGGCACTTACGAAGGCTGTGGAGAAAGGAACTGCGAGAAGTATATTTACTCCCAATCTTAAAATGGCCGGAAAAACCGGAACAGCGCGTTTCGAATACTGGAAGCCTGGTCCTGCGAAATATCAGGCTTCTTTTGCCGGGTTTTATCCCTCTGACAATCCGAAATATACGTGTATTGTAATGGTGAATCAACCGGATAATTCCAAAAGCTATTATGGTTCTACCGTTGCGGCTCCCGTTTTCAAGGAAATTGCAGGAAAAACATTTTTGAAAACGCCTCAGAATATTGAACCTCATCTTTTAGAAGATAAAAAAGTAGATCTCACGAAACTCACTGAACCCAATGTGAAAATTGCTTTTCAGGGACAGAGAATGCCGAATGTTGTCGGACTGATTGGGAGAAATGTGATTCCTCAACTTGAAAACGCAGGATATAGAGTAGAATATAAAGGGGTAGGAAAAATTCAGGAGCAGTTTCCTTTAGTAGGAACGGTGATCAACAAAGACCAGAGAATTTACCTGAATTTACAGAATTAAAAAAGCAACGCAAGACTATAAATGAGAGCATCAGAAGTATTCAATAGAATCCCAACCTTGGAAACCCACGGCACGCTGGAAACGGAAATCTCCGGAATCGTTTTCGACAGCCGTAAAGTGACCGCAGGCGCACTGTATATCGCCGTAAAGGGTGTTGCTACAGACGGCCATACTTTCATTGCCAATGCTGTGGACAAAGGTGCTTCTGTAGTTGTGTGCGAAATACTTCCTGAGCAATTAAAAGAAAACATCACTTACATAAAAGTCAAAAATTCAGCGAAAACTTTAGGCCAGCTGGCTTCTAATTTTTACGGAAATCCTTCCGAAAACCTACAGCTCATAGGCATTACAGGAACCAACGGAAAAACCTCCGTAGCAACACTGCTTTACGGAATATTCAAAGAATTAGGCCTGAGGTCGGCACTTATTTCCACTGTGGAATACAGAATCGGAGATGAAATTATACCTGCAACACACACCACGCCGGATATCATCACCATCAACAAATTGTTGGCGAAAGCTCTAGAGGAAGGTTGTGAATATGCCTTTATGGAAGTCAGTTCACACGGTATTCATCAGCGAAGAATAGAAGGACTTCAGTTTTCAATAGCAGGATTTACCAACATCACCCATGATCATTTGGATTACCACAAAACTTTCGATGAATATCTGAAAATAAAAAAATCGTTTTTCGATCAACTTCCCGCTTCTGCCATCGCCATAACCAACGGCGATGATAAAAACGGAAAAATAATGCTGCAAAATACGGTAGCAACGAAGAAAACATTTGCCATGAAAACGATGGCAGATTATCACGGAAAACTACTGGAAGCCGACTTCAACGGAATGTTGCTGAACTTCAACGGAAAGGAATTCTGGACTACCCTCACGGGAAAATTCAATGCCAATAATCTGCTTTTAGCTTTTGCCATAGCATCTGAACTCGGCCAAGAGGAATCCGAAATTCTGCAGGCGATCTCGCGGCTAAAAAGAGTGAACGGAAGATTTGAAACCATGCGATCCGACGGCGGAATTTTCTTCATCGTAGATTATGCACACACGCCGGATGCTCTGGAAAACGTGTTGGACAGCATCAACGAAATCCGCACAAAAAATGAAAGATTAATCACCGTATTCGGTTGTGGCGGCGACAGAGACAAGGAAAAGCGAAGCGAAATGGGAAAAATCGCGACTCGGAAATCCACCCTCACCATCCTTACTTCCGATAATCCGAGAACGGAAGATCCGGGAGAAATAATCCGCGAGATAGAAAAAGGAGTAGAACCGCAGAATTATAGCAAATACACCACAATTCCCGACAGAAAAGAAGCAATAAAAATGGCAATTAAATTCGCCGAACCTAAAGATATTGTTCTGGTAGCTGGCAAAGGCCATGAAACCTATCAGGAAGTGAACGGCGTGAAACAGGATTTCGATGACAGAAAAATCATTGAAGAACTCTGGAAAATGATGAGCAAATAGAAAACTGAATAAATTAAAAAACATGTTGTACTACCTCTACGAATATTTGACAGCCAACGGAATTCACGTTCCAGGGCTCAATCTGTTACGGTACATTTCGTTCCGCGCTGCGGTAGCTGTTTTGCTTTCTCTCATCATCGCCATGGTGTACGGCAAAAGAATTATCAATTACCTCCGGAAACGACAACTTGGAGAATTGGTACGCGATCTTGGACTGGAAGGACAAAAGCAAAAAGAGGGAACTCCCACCATGGGCGGGCTGATCATTATTCTCGCTACCCTTATTCCGGTACTTCTTTTTACCAAAATTCTAAATATTTACATCCTACTTCTCATCGTCTCCGTATTGTGGATGGGAGCCATTGGTTTTATTGATGATTATCTGAAGAAAATTAAAAAAAATAAAGACGGGCTCAGCGGGAAATTCAAAATTATAGGGCAAGTCGGACTTGGGCTCATCGTAGGCGTTACCATGTATTATCACTCAGATATAACGGTCAAAAGAAAATATGCAGATGCGCAGGTGTTGAACAGAAACAATGTTGAACAGAACTTTATGCCAACGGAAAAATCAACTGTTTCCACTGTTCCTTTTTTCAAAAATAATGAGTTTGATTATAGTAAAATCCTCTTTTGGATGGATGAAGAAGAACAGCAGGAATGGGCATGGATCATCTTTATTCCCATGGTGATTTTTATTGTCACAGCCGTTTCCAATGGTGCCAATATTACTGACGGCATCGACGGCTTGGCAGCTGGAACCAGCGCCGTTATTTTGCTTACACTGGCTTTTCTGGCGTATGTTTCGGGGAATATCATTTTTGCAGATTATCTCAACATTATGTTCCTTCCAGATATGGGTGAAACCACCATTTTTGCTGTAGCCATGGTAGGTGCCGTCATCGGATTTTTCTGGTACAATACCTATCCTGCGCAGGTTTTTATGGGAGATACGGGAAGTCTGATGTTAGGAGGCGTTATCGCTGTTCTGGCGATTATTTTAAGAAAAGAACTGGTAATTCCTGTGTTGTGCGGAATTTTTCTGGTCGAAAATATCTCCGTCATGCTCCAGGTAGCCGTTTTTAAATACAGAAAGAAAAAATACGGACTGGAATATGCCCAGAACAACAGATTATTTAAAATGTCACCACTTCATCATCATTATCAGATGAATGGATATCATGAGAGTAAAATTGTAAACAGGATGATTATTATCGGAGTGATGCTCGCCATCATTTGTTTAATAACGCTGAAAGTAAGATAGTATGAGAACAGTAATTTTAGGAGGAGGAGAAAGTGGCGTCGGAGCAGCATTGTTGGCCAAAAAGAAAGGAATGGAAGTATTTCTTTCCGATATGGGCAGCATCCGCGAAAATTACAGGCAACTGCTGATTCAAAATGACATTGATTTCGAAGAAGGCCTGCATACGTATGAAAAAATACTGAACGCAGATTGGATTGTAAAAAGCCCAGGAGTTCCAAAAAAAGCAGATATTATTTTGGAAATCAACCAAAAAGGAATCCGGCTTTCATCAGAAATTGAATTCGCTTCAGAGTTTACGGACTCCAAAATTATCGCAGTCACAGGCAGCAACGGCAAAACCACCACCACTTCCCTTATTTATCATATCCTGAAAAATGACGGACTGAAAGTAGGTCTGGGTGGAAATATCGGAAAGAGTTTCGCAAAACAGGTGGCTGAAGAAAATCACGATTATTACGTTTTGGAGGTAAGTTCCTTCCAGTTGGATGATATCCAGAATTTCCGGCCTTACATTTCCCTTTTGCTGAACCTGTCTAAAGATCATCTGGATCAGTACAATTACGATTACGAGGAATATGCACTGGCGAAATTCAGAATTACCGAGAATCAGGAAAATGATAATTTTTTCATTTACAATAAAGATGATGAAATGAGCAGAAACCTCCTCGAAAAACTGGAAATAAAAGCGAAAATGCTTCCGTTTTCTACGTCTGAGACTTTAGCGGAAGGAGCCTATGCAGATGAAGACCGTATTTTCATACAGCTTCATGAGGAGTTCTCAATGAAAATCGAAGAACTGGCACTCATGGGAAAACACAATGTCGCCAACAGCATGGCAGCTTCTATTGCCGGGAAACTACTGAACATTAGCAACGAAAGCATCCGGAATTCGCTGATCACGTTTCAGGCTGTCGAGCATCGTCTGGAACTTGTTTCGGAAATCAACGGTGTGCAGTACATCAACGACAGCAAAGCGACCAACGTGAACGCTACATATTATGCTTTGGAAAGCATGAAAAAACCCACCATTTGGATTGTAGGCGGAGTAGATAAAGGAAACGATTATACGGAAATAGAGGAACTGGTGAAGAGAAAAGTAAAAGCCATTGTTTGCCTCGGTCTTGACAATCAAAAGATTATTGATTTTTTTAAAGATAAAAAACAGGCCATTTACGACACCTCCAGTATGGAAGAAGCCGTCGCGGTTTGCAGAAATATTGCAGAGAAAGGAGATACCGTATTGCTTTCGCCTTGTTGCGCAAGCTTTGATCTCTTTGAAAATTATGAAGACAGAGGAAAGAAATTTAAAGAAGAAGTCCTGAAAAAATAATGAACGGAATAACTACAGAAAACAAATTTGAATACCTGAAGGGCGACAAGGTTCTTTGGACCGCTATCATTTTGATTTCGGCATTTTCTGTTTTTCCGGTATATTCTGCGAGTTCCAATCTGGAATATATCGTGAACACCGGAACCACAACAGGGCATTTGCTAAAGCATCTGTTCTTTGTGATCTTAGGTCTCGGTCTCATGCGTGCGGTAGGATTTGTAAAATATGAATACATCGGAAAGCTCAGCACGATATTGTTGGGGATTTCAGCCATATTGCTGGTGGTTACAATGTTTACAGGGCAAACCATAGATGGTGCCAGTGCTTCACGATGGCTCAAAATTCCGGGAACGCCGTTCTCCTTTCAGCCTTCTTCGTTTGCTTATCTCATGCTCGTCATTTATTTGTGCAGGTATCTTACGAAAAAAATCAACAGGGAAAGACTGCCTATTGAAAATATCTTTTACATTTTCGGGCCAATACTTCTGGTGTTTTTCCTTGTTGCAAAAGATAACGGCTCCACAGCGTTGATGATCATGTTGGTTTCAATCGCAGTGCTCATCATCGGCCAGCTGAACTGGAAATATATCGCCGGATTTATGGCGACGGCTTTCGTAGCAGGAACCATGTTTGTGATGGTAGCCCTTCATACAGACCTCATAGGTAGCAACAGAGTTCATACCTGGATGAGCCGCGTAGAAGTTTTTTTTGATTCAAAAGATAAATCCGCCGAACTGCCGACTGAAGAATTTAAAGCAAAAAACTATCAGGTAATGCAGGCGAAAGCCGCCATCGTTCACGGTGGAATTACGGGAATGGGACCCGGAAAAAGCGCACTGAAACAAATGCTTCCACAGTCTGCATCGGATTTTATTTTTGCCATTATTGTAGAAGAATACGGCTTTATCGGAGCTTTTGCACTCATTATACTTTACCTGATTATCATCATACGAATCGTAATGATTGCCAGCAAAATGCCTGCTTTCTTCGGCTCGCTGCTCGTTATCTCCATGGGAGTGATGATTTTTATCCAGATTGCTGTCAATATTGCTGTGGCAGTCAATCTCATTCCGGTAACGGGACAACCGCTTCCGCTCATCAGTTATGGAGGAACTTCCATGCTGGTTACCTACTTCCAGTTGGGAATAGTCTTGAATGTAAGTTCAAGAATTCAGGTGTATGATGAGGAAGGAATGGGCAAAAAACAAAGTATTGAAGAAATAAACGATATCGCATAAACAGCAGAAAATGAAAAATAATGCCACCGAAAATACCCGGAATACAAGACCGCTGCATATCCTGATGAGCGGCGGCGGAACCGGTGGGCACATCTTTCCTGCTGTTGCCATTGCCGATGAAATAAAGAAAAGATTTCCTGACGCTGAATTTCTTTTCATCGGAGCCAATAATAAAATGGAAATGGAAAAAGTTCCTGGGGCAGGATATAAAATTCAGGGTTTGAATATTACCGGCATCGACCGTGGGAATAAACTGGCAAACATCAAACTTCCCTTCCGGTTGATTTCCAGTATTTATAAAGCAAAAGATATTGTTAAGAATTTCAAACCGGATCTGGCTATTGGAACCGGCGGATTCGCCAGCGGGCCTGCACTCTATGCTGCTGCAAGCTTCGGAATCCCGGTTTTTATTCAGGAGCAGAATGCACATGCCGGGATCACCAATAAAATCCTGAGCAAAAGCGCTCAATTGATCTTTACGGCGTATCCGGAAGTAAAAGGGTTTCCGGCACCTAAAACAAAATTTTTAGGAAATCCGATTCGGGAAAGCATCATTTCCGGGCGCGTTGATTCCAAAGAAGCGAAAATAAAATTAGGCTTAGATCCTCAGAAACTGGTGATTCTTTCTGTTGGAGGCTCACTGGGTTCCAAAACGCTAAATAACAGCTGGTTGGAGCATTTAGACCTGCTCAAAGAAAGCAACTGTCAGCTCATTTGGCAAACCGGAAAACTGGAGTATCAGAAACTAGAATCAGATTCAAAAATAACCCGTCTTGGATCGCAAATTCTGCTCAGGGAATTTATTACCGATATGCCGTTGGCCTATTCCGCTGCGGACATCATCGTTTCCAGAGCGGGAGCCATTGCCATCTCCGAACTTTCCGTAGCTGGAAAACCGGTGATTCTGGTTCCTTTCCCTTTTGCGGCAGAAGACCATCAGACCATGAACGCCATGAAACTGGTCGAGAAAAATGCCGCGAGAATGGTAAAGGATTCCGAAATGAAAGACAAATTTTGGGCAACGCTAACTGAACTCTGCAATGATCAGAATCTAAGAGCTACGCTGTCGCAGAATCTCAATTTCTTTGCGAAACCTAATGCTACACAGGAAATCGTGGATGAAATTTTAAAAAAATTAAAAACAGAATGAGCGTCTTAGATAAATATCAAACCTTCTATTTCGCAGGCATCGGCGGCATCGGCATGAGCAATCTTGCCCGCTATTTCCATGCTTCCGGGAAAAACGTTCTTGGATATGATAAAACAGAAACCAAACTGACCAAAGAACTTGTGGCAGAAGGGATTTCGATTACTTTTGAAGACGATATTCATAAAAATATTGCGGATTTAAATCCCGACAACACTCTGGTGGTATATACTCCGGCCATTAAGAACCTGAAGATTCTGGATTATTTTAATGAAAATAACTTTCAGATTCTGAAACGGGCAAAAGTCCTCGGGCTCATCACGGAACACACTGAATGTATTGCTGTGGCAGGCACGCATGGCAAAACCACAACGTCTACCCTCATCGCACATTTATGCAACGTGGCTGGACTTCCTTTCTCCTGTTTTCTGGGCGGAATCTCTGAGAATTTTAAATCGAATTTCCTCTATAAAGGAAATCAATATTCCGTCGTGGAAGCGGATGAATACGACAGAAGTTTCCTACAGCTTTCTCCGGATTGGGCTATTATCACTTCCGATGATGCTGATCATCTCGATATTTATGGCGATGCTGAAACCATCCGCCAGGGATTTCAGGATTTCGCAAATCTCATTCCGGAAAACCGACAGCTTTTTGTGAGGAAAGGAACTCATTTAAATCGGCCCTGCATGACCTACGCCGTCAACAGTCCGGCTGATTTTTATTCGGATGAGCTTCAGATTGAGGAAGGACGGATGCATTTCAGCTTTCATCATGAGGGAAAAACAACGCCGTTTTCTTGGGAAATCCCTGGAATTCATAATGTGGAAAATGCCACAGCCGCTATTGCCCTTCTCAGCAGTTTAGGAATAGATATGCCTACGTTGCAGCAAGGCATCAGCAGTTTCAAAGGCATTAAAAGAAGATACACCATTCATCGTTTTGATGATAAAATTTACATCGATGATTATGCGCATCATCCCACGGAACTGGATGCTGTTTTAAACTCTATCCGTACCTTTTATCCCGAGAAAAAGTTAATGGTCGTTTTCCAGCCGCACCTGTTCAGTCGCACCCGCGATTTTGCCGACGGATTTGCTAAAAGCCTCTCCAATAGTGATGAGCTGCTGTTGTTGGACATTTATCCGGCAAGAGAACTTCAGGAAGATTTCCAAGGAATCACGTCCGAATGGTTATCAGAGAAAATTATTCATCAGAACAAAAATGTAACATCGCTGGAGAACAGCCTGGAACTGATAAAAGAAAAAGATTTCGATATTATCCTTACTGTGGGTGCCGGAAATATCGACCGGCTGTATGACCCAATAGTAGAATGGCTCAGCAGAAAATAGCATGAAGAATAAGTGGAGAATACTGAAGATACTCGTAACAGTGATCCTTTTTGGGTTTCTGTTAAGCTTCTCTTTGCAGCGTTTCAGCGATGCACCAATGGAGCAGGTATCTGTCAATTTAGTAGAGCTGCAGGAGAGTGAAAAGGTCTATTTTATTGATGAAAAGGAAATCAGAAATTTAATTAAGAAATCAAATCCTACTAAAAAGATTGGTGATATTGATATTCCGGCACTGGAAAAAAAGATCAGCAGGCTTCCGTCCATCGACAGTGCCAATGTGTATCTGAACCTGAACGGACGGCTGAATGTGGATATTGTACAGCGTGTTCCCGTCTTTAGGCTGAACAAAAACGGAAACGATTTTTATGTGGACCGCAAAGGCAATGAATTTCCGGTTTCCAGAATTTATTCGCATCCGTGCATGCTGGTGACGGGAAATGTAAAAAAGGAAGAATACATTCCTTTGGCAGAGCTGATCGACAAGATCAACCAAGATCCTTTCAGTAAGAAATATTTTATTGGTATTTCAAAAGTGAAAAAGGACTACAACCTCCTTACCAGCGAAGGAAATTTCAAAGTAGAAATAGGAAATCTGGAGAATATCGAATTCAAAGTGAAAGGCTTCAAAACCTTTGCGGAGAAATTCCTTGTCTTTCAGGATCAGAATAAATACAACAAAGTTTCCGTAAAATACGACAATCAGATTGTCACCACGCTCAATCCGCAGTATGAAGGAAACGACAGCATTTTAACGGTGCGGAAAAAGCAACTGGCAAAAATTCCTGAACTCGCCGAAAGAAAACAAGAAATGATCAGAAAAAAAACAGAATAAATCAAATCAAATCAATATACAATGCAAAATCAAGAGTATTCAGTAGGACTGGACATCGGGACAACTAAGATTGTCGCCATTGTCGGACGGAGAAACGCTCATGGGAAAATCGAAGTCATGGGTGTCGGAAAAGCAAAAAGTTTGGGCGTGCACAAGGGAATTGTGAACAATATTTCCCAAACCATCAATTCCATAAAAGCGGCCGTTGCAGAAGCACAGGCCAGCGCAGGAGTTCCTATTCATAAAGTAACCGTCGGGATCGCCGGAAAGCACATTCGCTCGCTTCAGCATTCCGATTATATTATGAGAGAACATCCCGATCAGTATATTACAGAAAAAGACATCGAAGCCCTGAAAGAACAGGTGAAAAAACTCGTCATGCTTCCCGGCGAGGAAATTATTCATGTTCTTCCTCAGGAATATAAAGTGGACAGTGAAGGTGAAATTCATGAACCTGTCGGAATGCACGGAAAACGCCTGGAAGCTAATTTTCACGTTGTGGTAGGACAGATGGGAAGCATCCGGAATATTGCAAGATGTGTAAAAGAAGCCGGATTGGAAATGGAAGCACTCACTTTGGAACCCCTCGCTTCTTCCGAAGCCGTACTCACCAAGGAAGAAAAAGAAGCCGGAGTTGCTATCATTGACATCGGCGGCGGAACCACAGATATCGCAATTTTCAAAGACAACATTATCCGTCATACCTGCGTCATTCCTTATGGTGGAGGAATTATTACGGATGACATCAAGGAAGGCTGTTCCATCATCGAAAAACATGCAGAACAACTGAAAGTGAAGTTTGGCTCTTCCCTTCCGGACATGGAGAAGGAAAGCACTTTTGTCACCATTCCCGGGCTGCACGGAAGACAGGATAAAGAAATTTCCCTGAAAACACTGGCGCAGATTGTAGGTGCCCGTGTAGAAGAAATTCTGGAAATGGTAAACACTGAACTGAAAGCTTACGGCGCCTTCGAGCAGAAGAAAAAGCTGATTGCCGGAATCGTTCTTACCGGTGGCGGATCCAACCTTAAAAATCTTCGTCTCCTGGCTAATTACACCACCGGTTTCGACAGCAGAATCGGTTTCGCCAACGAATATATTGTGAATGATAAAAACCAGTATCTGAAAGGGCCGGAATTTGCCACCGCCATTGGATTACTGATGGAAAGTTTAAAAATCAGAGACAAAAAATCCTATACCACAGAAGTGGAAAATACCGCTGAAGCTACTGAAAGCACTCCCGCTGAAATGGTTTCTGACAACGGACAGGAAACAGTTTCAAATGAAGAAACCGGCGAATCCAATGCTGAAAGGAAGAGAAAAGGACTCACTTTCGGACAGTCGTTAATGGAAAAAGTTAAAAAGTTCTTTGAAGAAGTAGAATAAATCAAATTAAAATAAGCAATATGGAAAATTATAACACACAAGGATTTTCGTTCGATCTGCCCAAAGGAAATTCGTCGATCATTAAGGTTATTGGAGTCGGCGGTGGCGGTAACAACGCCCTGAAACACATGTACGAGAGAGGAATTCACGGCGTAGATTTCGTGATTTGCAATACCGATGCACAGACATTGGACAACAACCCCGTTGCCAATAAAGTACAATTGGGAATTTCCACCACAGAAGGCTTAGGCGCAGGTGCCGACCCGGAAGTTGGAGAAAAAGCGGCCATCGAAAGCATTGATGAAATAAAAGCTGCCATGGGACAAAACACCAAGATGGTCTTCATCACAGCCGGAATGGGAGGCGGAACCGGTACCGGAGCAGCTCCCGTTATTGCAAAAGTGGCAAAGGAAATGGGAATCCTGACTGTAGGAATCGTAACCGTACCTTTTAGTTTTGAAGGAAAAAGAAGGCTGGATCAGGCGGAACTCGGATTGGAAAAACTGAGAAATAATGTGGATTCTCTGATCGTAATCAATAATGATAAACTTCGCCAGCAGTTTGGAAACTTAGGCTTCAAACAGGGATTTTCTAAAGCTGACGAAGTGCTGACCAATGCGGCAAAAGGAATGGCCGAAGTCATCACAGGATATTTTGATGTGAATATTGACTTCCGTGATGCCAAATCGGTGCTTCAGAATTCCGGAACTGCACTCATGTCCACTGGATCCGCTTCCGGTGAAAACAAAGCCGAAGAAGCCGTGAAAAAGGCCCTTGATTCTCCGTTGTTGAACGATAATAAAATTACCGGCGCCAAAAATGTCCTGCTACTCATCAGAAGTGGTTCGCAGGAAGTCACCATGGACGAAATCGGAATTATTATGGATCATATTCAGCAGGAAGCCGGAAATACCGCCGATATTATTTTCGGGGTCGGAACTGATGAAGAATTAGAAGAGCAAGTGAGCGTATTGGTCATTGCCACTGGATTTGCCAAAGACAATCAGAAAAACACAGCTTTTACCGAGAAAGTAAAATACAATCTGAACGATACACCAAGAAACTCTCCATTCAAATCTGCTTCAGAAAAAGAGGAATCATCAGCAAAAGACTTCAGTTCGCCAACGCTTTTCCGCCTGGATGATGAAGATGAAACAGGAACTCCTGATTTTCCAAAAAACACCGCTGCAGTAAAGGAAATTAAAAGTGATTTTAAAATCATTGACCGGGAAGAAAAATACCGACAATTTGAAGAAAATGATGATTCTCATAACGCTGAACCTCTTTTCTCGGGAAATGCCGAACCGTTAGCCGAACAGGATATGGAAACACAGTCGTTCCGTTTTGAAACAGAAGAGAAACCTGCCAAAGATGAAAACACTTTCGGAAATGTGCCGCCAGTTTCTTCGCAACAGCAAGACGAGGAAAAACCGATGGAATACAGCTTTTTTATAAATGAACCGATTCCCGAATTAAGTTTCGAAGAAGAAAAAGAAACTTCTTCAAAATTGGAAGACTTTCCAAAACCGGAAAATAATGCAGCAAAATCGGAATCCCAGCTCATTCCTGATGCAGAGCCACTTACGGAAACGGAAGAATTTACTTTTATCAACAAAACCGTTCATTCAGACAAAGTGGCAGAAAGAAGAAACAAACTGAAAGAATTTAATTCCCGATATCTGGTAACGGAGCATGAAAGTGATTTCGAAACCATTCCCGCTTTCAGAAGAAAAAACATTACCATTGATGGAAATAACGCATCCGAACAACATGTGCAAACGTTCCTTTCCGAAAACGATAAGGGACAAATGCAGGTTCGCGAAAACAGATTTCTGAATAAAGATGTAGATTAATCTTAAAAAAAAGCAAAAAATGAGTTTAGAAAATACCATCAATGATGCGATCAAAACCGCGATGCGGGAGAAAGACAAAACGGCTCTCGATGCTTTGCGCGCCGTAAAATCGCAGATTATTTTGCTGAAAACAGAAGCCCGTGGTGCGGAAGTTTCTCCCGAACAGGAAATCGCCATTCTTCAACGGATGATCAAACAGCGGAAAGATTCCTATGAGCAGTTTACTGCACAGGGAAGAGATGATCTGGCGACCGTGGAAACGGATCAGATGAAGATCATCGAAAAGTTTCTGCCGGCACAGCTTTCACCTGCTGAACTGGAAACAGAAATTAAGAAAATTATAGAAGAAACCGGTGCCACTTCTGTCAAAGATCTCGGGAAAGTAATGGGGACAGCCTCTAAAGCTTTAGCCGGAAAATCCGACGGAAAAAGCATCTCCGAAATGGTGAAAAAGTTGCTTTCCTAAGCAGCACATCACCTTTCGGCATTGTGTGGATATCCAACCTTTGCATATCGATTTGATTGAAGCCCGGAACCTCTTTTGGTTCCGGGTTTTTTTACATTAAAAATGTTTCCATCCCTGAGCGGTAATTTCCGCCAGTTCGTTGCTGCCGCTCAACACCAGATGATTGCCTTGGGAAAGCTCAACAGCATGGCCGATCACTGTAAAATCCAGATGGTTTTTGATCTTCTCAAAATCTTTTGGTGCAATGGTGAAAAGAAGCTCATAATCCTCACCTCCGTTCAGTGCACACGTTACGGGACTGATGTTGAATTCCTCCGCCGTAGAAACCGTCAGCGGATCCAGCGGAACTTTATTTTCATAAATCCTGAAACCGACCTCCGACTGTTTTGAAAGGTGAAGCACTTCCGAAGCCAAGCCATCCGAAATATCAATCATGGACGTCGGAACGATTTCCAAACCTTCCAGAATTTCCTGCACATCGGTTCGCGCTTCGGGTTTCAGCTGCCTTTCCAACAGATAATCATAACCTTCCATTTCAGGCTGCATCTGCGGATTTGCCAGAAATACAGCGTGTTCCCTTTCCAGAATCTGAAGTCCGAGATAGGCGCCTCCCAAATCTCCGGTCACCACCAACAAATCATTTTCTTTGGCACCTTTCCGGGTGACAATTTTATCCTGATCCACAGCGCCGATAGCCGTAATGCTCATCACCAAACCGGAGGTGGAACTCGTGGTATCGCCACCAATTAAATCTACTTTATATTTCTCGCACGCCAGCGCAATTCCTGAATAAATCTCTTCCAGTGCTTCCACCGGAAAGCGGTTGGAAACCGCCACAGAAACCAGAATCTGAGTGGGCACCGCATTCATGGCAGCAATATCGCTGAGGTTGGCCACAACGGTTTTATATCCCAGATGTTTCAAAGGAACATAACCCAGGTTGAAATGTACGCCTTCGGCAAAAAGATCTGTGCTCACCACCATTCTTTTTCCTTCTTGAAAAATAACAGCGCCATCATCGCCCACGCCCAATTCGGACGACGGATTCTGCAGGCTGAACTTTTCAGTGAGGTGACGGATAAGGCCAAATTCGCCTAAAGTTGAAATCGGCGTCAGGTTCTGGTTTTTATTTTCAAGCATCAGTGAATAATTTAAAATTAAGGTTGAATAGTAAAGAGTTTTGGATCCACATTCTCCGGCCGGAACGGCAAAGCTTTCAGATGATCTTTGGTGAGCACCTCTGCATTTTCCGAACCATACCGCTTCATGAAGACGAGAATATCATCCGGGGGCGTGGTGGATTTTCTCAGCATCATATCAATCCACACTCCCAAGGCTTCCGAAGTCGCACAGTGGGTTCCGTCCGGGAGATAAAATTGGTGAAGAAAACGATAAATTCCGCCATCTTCAGAGAACCCGTTGATTTCCAGGCTTACTTTTATTTCCTGATCAAGATAAATTTCCTTGAAAAAAGAGTACTGTTCATGAAGAATCACGGGGCCTATTCCCCAACGATTAAGTTCGCTGAGGCCCATTTTATTTTTTCCCATAAAAGACATTCTCGTTTGGGCACAGTATTCCACATAAGCAGCGTTGGCGAGGTGCTTGTTGGCATCAATATCACTCCAGCGCACTTCAAAAGTATGATAGTAAACAGACATATTTCAGATTTCTGCAAAGATAAAGATTTGGGAGGGAAGTGATCAGGATACTCCTATTGGAATCATCTTGAATTTCCAAATATCTTTTTGCAGCCTCTCATATTCCAGTTGCTGCTTCCTGTTCATTTGTTCTTCTATATCATCTACGGGTCGCAGTTTTATGGGAGGCGGTGCACCACCGCTCATGCCGCCGCCATAAATACCCCATCCTCCATTTCCACCAATTCCACCGCCTCCAACGCCTGAACCCATCCCCAGATAACCTACCCCGAAAAGGCCATTCCATCTATCATCAATAAATTCAGACTGTTTTTCAGGCTTTTTTTTCGTAATTACTACTTCTTCGATTAGATATGGATTATTTGCTCCTCCCGGAGAATCATCACATTTATCTCCTTGCTCATTTTTAATACATCTTGCATTCGGATCCACAAAATTAACATGATTATTTGCTACATAATTGTAAGGCGATAATGAATGATACATTTCGGATAACTAATCCATCCCATACCACCTTCCGATATCCGGCATATATTGCCGCCAACCGTAGATGTCTCGTGCAAATCCGTTTGAAAGTCTATCGAGTTTGAAAATCATCAACAATCTGCTTTCTTAAAATTTTCCTTGATCCTGAGGGATTTTAAGTGCAAAACCCAAGTTGAATAGAATAAATGCCAATAACGGAAATAAAACAGGAAACCACTTTCCTTTCTGAGATTTACTTTTTCTTGTTCCCTGAGAATTTTTTTATACTTTCCCTTATGTACTAATAAGATGTAAAGTAACATAATCACAAAGAGCAAAAGTATTAAATTAAATTCCCACGATAAGTCTATTGATTTTTTCGGGAACAGCACACTTAGAATGATAAAAAAATCAAAATAATAAAGCATTAATATAAATGATATTATCAATATAGAACTAAAAGATGCAACATCTGCATTTCCCATTCTAACTTGAAATTGATAGTACTTGTAATATAAGAACTTTAAATGCTTCATTTACTTTTAAGGTTTAATCTGACCAAATCCTCCAAACCCTCCTGTTGAAGCATCCAGAATAAAATAGGATGCACTCCTTATTAGGAAATTCTCCCTTGACGCTGGATAAACCTCCAATCCGATTTAATTAAGAAATATTTTTTAAATACATAAGATATAGTGAAAAATATACGAGACCCAGTGTAAACAGCAAGACTAAAAGCACATATAAATTCCCTTTTCTCCTTTGTCTTTTATTTTCATGCTTATATTTTTCAATAATTAGATTGTATTTTTTTCGGTAAAGAAAGAGATAACATACTATCAATAAAATGAATAAGAAAAATAGTAAAGCTGTTGTTTTACTGTCATTAAAAAATAAAATATGAATCCCTGTATAGTATCCTAATAAATTAATTAAACTAAACAAGTTAAACATTACCAGTGCAGTAAAACCTATTACCGAAGTTCCTATTGGAGTTACATGATTTCCCACCCATAATTGAAACTGGTATATTCTAAAAAAACTATATTCTAAAAACTTCATAATAAATATTATTTAATAGCTCCAAATCCACCAAATCCACCTGTTGATGCATCAAGAATAAAGTAAGCAGCACTTATACCCAAACCTACCGGCCCTCCAAATGTTCCTACTAATCCGAAAGCTGCGTCTAAACTTGCTTTAAAAAAAACATCTGCGTTTTTTCCTCCATTAGAATAATAGTTATATGCTCCATATGCAGATAAGCCCGCAGAAAACACACCACCAGCCTGTCCTATCAATGTAACTTCTTTCAAATAACCTTGCACTTTAGGTGCAAGTTCTCCTAATTTCCCTGCTTGTTTAATTAATTCGGTTTTTACGCCATTTCCACTCATTGCAGCACTTACACCCTTATTGGCATGACTTAACTTGTTCTGCAGCCTCTCATATTCCATTTGCTGCTTCCTGTTCATCTGCTTTTCTATGTCATCTATCGGTCGCAGTTTTATAGGAGACGGTGCACCGCCGCCGCTCATGCCGCCGCCAGGAGAGCCCCATCCGCCGCCTCCATTGCCTCCAATTCCACTGCTTCCACCGCCAGAGCTCCCCAGATTACTGATACCGAAAAAGCCATTCCATCCATCATCAATAAATTCAGACTGTTTTTCAGGCTTTTTTTCGTAATTACTACTTCTTCAATAGGATGAGCAGCTCTCGTTAGGAATCTTACTATTCGACCCAATTATTTAAATAAGCTATAATTTCCCTGATCTAAAAAAAGCAACTGCAAAAATTGACAGAAAAGATACTATAACATAACTAACCACAATAATATTTCCTCTCAATTTATCCTTTTTACTTTCTTGGGAATATATTTCAAAAATCGTTTTATAACGTTTATTAAGCAAAAAATACATAATGCTTAATATTATACATGCTATTACTGCGAAACCAGCTTGATATTTGTTTGAATAAAAAAATGGAATTACGTTTAGCTTAGCTAAAAAACCGAAAACAACAAAGAAATTTATTGCTATCAGTAATCCAAAATTTATCGCTGCTGCAAATTCTGCAATGTCATTCATAGAGCCTTTTTTATGGGCACTATATAATTTATAAAACAAATAGTTAAATATATTTTTCATTTTATTGATTGTCAATCCAATTATAAAAATCATCACCCCATATCATATCTGCCGCACCTATTCCAAGTGAAACTCCCCAACCAACTACAGGTATGAAAACCGCCCCAATTGCAGCTCCTTGAACAACTAACCTTGTCGCATTACCTGATGTTGGATTGTTGTACAATTGATATCCTGCAGATCCTAAATTTACAGCTGTACCAGCATACCCAAATCCTTTAAAAACCTTCAAATACCCTTTCGTAAATGAAGCAAGATCCGCTGTTTTCCCTGCTTGAGTTATCAACTCGGTTTTCACGGTGTTTCCAATCATCGCAGCACTTACGCCCTTATTGACTTGGTTTATCTTGTTTTGCAGCCTCTCATATTCCAGTTGCTGCTTCCTGTTCATTTGTTCTTCTATGTCATCTACGGGTCGCAGTTTTATAGGAGACGGAGCACCGCCGCCGCCCATGCTGCCATTACCAGGCGAGCCCCAGCCGCCTCCATTGCCTCCACTTCCACTGCTTCCACCACCAGCTTTACCTTTCAATGTAACTTCGTCAATAACAGAGGATTGTCCATCTATTTTAGATTTCCACCCTCCATCAACTCTTTCCCAACTTCCATCATTATCGGTCCAAATTTGCCCATTTTTAAACCCACCACTATCATTAGGTGGTAATGCATATCTACCATCAGGGTCAATAAATCGAATAGGATTATTAAATGCATAATTATAAGGTGAATGTCTGGTCATCATTTCCGCCAGTGGATCCACCACACCCCATCTTCCAATATCCGGTATATACATCCTCGCCCCATAATCATACATTCCCGTCTCTTGGAGTTCCTTCCCGTTGTACTTGTAGTTAAAATAACTGCCTACGCCAAAAACAGCGTTCTCTTCCTCGTTTCTTATGAAATTCATCCCAAAAGGATAATAATCATTGCTGTCGGTAACTTCCGGATATCCGTTTCTTTCTTTATAGCTCAGCCTTACATTCCCTAAGTGATCTTTATACTGGTAAATATATTCATTATTTTCAAAATCGTAAAAGCCTTCTGCGGTGGGGAAAAAGCGTAAGGTAGTTTCATTGGGGCTCAGCTGCATCTCTTCAATAAAAGCTTCCTGTTCATACGCAAAATACACAGGGTTCACATTGTTGTCCGGTGTGCCTTGGGTGGTTAGGTAATGAAACCCGTCAATATATTCGGTGATGGTAGCAAACTCCCCGTCTTGTTGCGTAAGGTTTGTGAGTTTTCTAAGCTTGGTACCGTCTGCACGGTACAGATACAGGAATTTAAACTTATTTTCATGTATTCCTATAGCATTAGGAAGGTTCAAATAATTATACCCTATTTGATTGATATTTTTATCCGGCATCGTAAGCATATTGCCGTTGGCATCATATTCCATAGGATTTCCTCCGCCTTCGTATCCAGTAGGATTTCCGCTTCCGTCATTAACGGTGATCAAGCGGTTTCCGTTGTATGCGTAGGAAAGCGCATCAATCTGCTCTGCATAATTGCCATAAAACGAAGGGGCATTGCGGGAGAGTTGGGTGATATTGCCATTCTGGTCATAGGACATACTTTCATTGTAAAATTCATTCTGAGGAATGGTGACATTGGGTTCGGAGAAGTTGGCGTTGGTAAGACGGTTAATAGCATCATAAGAATAACTGTATCTCCTGATGGTAGGTTCATTAAAACCGGTGGCTTTTGCCCAGTCCACCTCGGCAATATTTCCGTTAAACCGTGCATTGGCCTCTTCGGGATTGGTATATTTTATTTCATACCCGAAAAGCTTACCATTAAGATCCGTAGGTTCGTTGATTTTGGTGAGCCATCCCCGGATGTTGTACTCGTAATCGATGCTCTGCAAACCGTTGCCTACCTGTTTATTGACCAGCTGGGAAAGCTCGTTGTATTCGTTCTGGGCAAGGATTTCTTCAGACTGAGAATCCACCTGATGCCTGTGCTCCAGCAGCCTGTTCTGGTGATCATAGACAAAGGTTTCGGCAATTACTTTTTCTGTATCGCTGCTGAGCCTTTTGTGATAGGTATAGGTTTGCTGAGGGACTCCCGCAAAATCCAGCAAAGATTCCGTTCTGGTGTAGCCTCCCAGGTGGTTGATGCTGTGGGTGGCGACGGCCCTGCCTTTTTTGTCGTACCAGATATAGGTTTTCGTCCAGTTGTCGTCTTCAATGTTCTTTACATAGCTTGCCGTAGGCAGCGACTTGGTGCTCTGGTTATGGCTTTGCGCATCCTGAGAAAGAATATCCTGACCTAAGATCTGTGCAGGAAGCGCAGGGCTGCCTGTGGGATAAGTGTCGTAATAATTGACAGACAGCACCGTCTGGATATTGGTAAAATATTCGTTGGTGTAGTACACCTGCATGCCGTTCTTAGTAAATCCTGCGATATCTCGTGCTTCGGTGATCACAAGATTTGGATTCGTAATCTGGTTCTGCATGCTGATCCTGCTGCCTCCCGGCAGAATCCCGGTATAAGCCACCCTTCCGAAAATGTCATACTTGGTAATCATCCATTTTCCCTGTTGTTCCAGATTGGCATCCTGGGTGAGAATCAGGCGGTCTGCTTTGTCGTACACCATATATTCCCAGCCTTTTCCGGGAAGTTTCTTTTCTACCAGCCGGTTCCGGCCGTCATAGCGGTACTGGTAACAGAGGTTGTCCAGAACGGATGTTGTAAGCGAAGGTGCCACGGCAGCCAGTGGCGGGATGACAAAGGCAAGCTGGTCATATTCGTTGTACACGTAGTAGGTATCCACGTTTTGAGTGCCGTTCTTCTTCCTCACCAGCAGCGTTTGTCCCTGTCCGTTTTTAAATTCAATGCTTTCGTTGCCGTCTTCATCGGTGACGGTGTTTTTGTACAGTTGATTGGCACCATAGGTTCCTCCTTCCGTAATGGCAGACACGGTGGCGTCATTTACCCATGTTGTTGCAGTGGTGTATTTTTTAACCTCTGCTGCCGTGTTGGCACTGTATCCAAACACAACAGGCTGGCTGTCCCATTCATTGCCCACCTGCTTCTGTTGCAGAAGGCGATCCAGCGGTGAACTTTCCAGAATCTTTTCGGAGTAGATCTTTTCCGCACCGTAAATGGCTGGTGCATTTCCTAAGGGGGAGGTATAGAGAGTGCCGTTCTGGGTTCCGGTTTGGGGAACGGGCAAATAATCTCTTACCTGCCTTCCGAATTGATCATACTCTATAGGGGTCACTACATCTTTCTGCTGTGGGGAGGCTTTTACGTTGACCACCTGCTTGGGCCTGCCCAGCCCGTCAAAGTACTGAACAGTGTGCACCTGCTTGGCACCGGGTGAACTGCTGGTGACTTCTTCAAGATAAGTCCGGGTCTGGATATAGTTCTCTGTCGTAGGAAGCGTTTGGGCAAAAGAGAAGCCTGTTATCAACAGCAGAGAAATGTGGATTGTTTTTCTCATGGCCGGTTATTGTTTGTAGTTGTATTGGTATTCTTTCAGGAGCTTTCCTGTATCACTTTGTTCCCGGATCTCTTTCAGCCTGTTGGCAGCGTCATAGATGTAGATTTCTCTGATTCCGGAAGGAGGGGTAATGCTGCGCACCCCTACCAACGGATCGTAGGTGTAGGTGGTGATTTGATAACCACTGAAGTTTACACTTTTTCTCAAGTTGTCCAAAACAGTGATCAATGCCTGTTCGGAATTGAATGTCCCTTCCGAAGCATCGGTATTGGATGCCGTGATGATGGAGGAAATTAAAGCATTTGTCTTAATTTGGTCATATAAGGCACCTTCTATTTTGGCAATAGGCTGGGTGTCATTATAGCCCCAGATGATAGTGACAGGAATATCTTTGGAAGTATATTGTTGTATATTACCTTTATCATCATATAAATCATAAGACAGTTCTTTGTGCAAGGTGGTGTTGTTTTGAAGATCCTTGCTCCACACTTCATAAGGGAGGGGCAACCCTGCGGTTTTTGTGTTGGCTTCGCTTTGGGTGCCCGGGTATTTAGTCAGGCTCTGAGAAATTACTTTCCCGGTATCCAGACTGTCTTTCTTCCTGATAACAGTGGTTTCCAAAGGAATAGCTACCATGTTTTTACCTATCAAATACTGATTGTTTTTTTCGTGAGCGTATGCATAGGTAGTTTCGTGTAAAGACGAGTCAGCAAATGTAATTTTAGAATTTGTTATTTGGTGATGCTGAGAAGCATTATGCAAATATTCTTTTTTTTCAATAATTACATCCCCATTTAAGTGATTTCTGATTTCAGTAGATGTCTTCTTAGGAACCATACTTACAAAAAATGAAGTTCTGTATAAATTATAATCATTGGTAATATTTGTGTATTCTCCAGTGATAGGATCGTAATCGATATACTTGCCAAACTTATATATAGGTATAAAAGAAATATTTTTAGAATTATAGTAATGGTTTGTCAAATTGTATACATTAGGGCTAATTAAGATGTGTTGAAGATTATCACACTCTAGGTGTCCATGACAATCAGGATAACAAAAATAAGGGTGATCATTTCCATTAATAAATGAATATTTGTTTATTAATTCTGTCTTCAAAACACCATTTGAATCAAACGTTTGTGTTGTTAAAGGTAAACCCCTTAAATACCCAAAGTCAGTAGGTAGATTATATGGAAATTTATAGAATTCACTCTGGTCTATAAAGTTAGTGAATGTATATACGTTATTTCCTTTTGATTTTAAATTTCCCGTAATAGATTCTATAACTCTGGAATAACTTACAATCCCTGCACCACCATATCCTGAGAGTGGTATGGTTTTATTCACCAACGTTCCTGCTTTAAAAACCCCACTATTACTTAGTGCTCTGCCATGTTTATAAAAGTACATTGGAATTGAGTGAAGTAATCCGGATGATGCACCATTGAGAATTGTATTATCATAACTATAATTTTTTTCAGTAACTAATGAACTATCATAATTTTTAATTGACTTGATTCTTAAACCGCCACCAATAAAATCATAGGGTAGGCTTAATTTCTTTTCTCTCCATTTTAACATTATAGAAAAAAAATTTGATTGGAAATCATTGGCATCAGCTATGGTGAAATTAGTATTATAAACTTTTATCTTGTACGTTCCTGGTATGAGGCCTATCGGCTCAAGCCCATGTGTAATTATTTTCATTTCAGGACTACCTTCTTTATACAAACGAACAGTTGTTTTGCATTCTGCTGTTTCTATTCCATTAGTACAATTATTTCCTAGATTTGCGTTGACCATAATAGCGACATTAGCACCTGTATTAGCATAATCATTAACATTATTGCCTTGAATTGTAAATGTGGTTTCATAATGGCCCACATTACTTGAAGTAGGGGGAACAAAAAAGTACAAGCCCTTTGCGATACCGGTATTTCGATCATTGTGAAAATTAGAATCATTTTTAAATTCAGGAATTATAACTTTTTTATAGAAATAAGGCGTTTTTGTATAGTTCATTTCATATTCAAATTCTGTGTATCCTCCTGTGGGATATACAATTTTTTTAAGTACGCCTGCTTGCAATTTTGCAAAATTAACTTCTCTTCTCTTTAATTCTTGTTTGAAAGCAAGATTATCCCCATTGGCAAACCCGTTATAATATCCCCAGTAGTCGATAGCTGTTGAGTGTCTGCTTGGTAATAAAGTTGAATCGTACTCAAAAGCATATTTATTAACGTGCACATCGTTTTGGTTCTTCATTTCTACGGATGTTAAAAATAATCGTTTAGCAGAATTAGGGTCATTTAAACTCAATATAGGATGTACATTATCAGTATTTCCCATTTTATATTCATAATTGAACTTTATTTTTTTGATTTGGACACCAGATGTATTCCTAACTCTGATGAATTCAACACGTTTTCCACCCGTTAAATCATCCCTATTGTTGGATTCGATAACTTCTAATTCTCCTTCCGGAAATTGAATTCTTTTTATAAAATGCTGTCTTTCATGAGTCCGATAAATGTAAGTTTCAGCATAGTCAAATGCGACATCCTTTTTAACATATGTATATATGTCAGAATGTGAATAGGAAAATGTAATGAATTTATTGCTTGCTGTTTGAATACTACTGAGATACCAACTTGTTTGATAGTTTCTATCCACACTATCTGTATCAACAGGAAATATGCAGTGTGAATTGTAAAAAAGATCACTTTTATCGAAAAAAAACTTATTTCCAACCCCGTCCGTTAAAACAAAATGATTAACAAAATTAGAAGATGTTTCATATATAACATCTAATTTTAAATCATTATTTGATTGTATTATTGCTTTTCGAGAAGTATTATCTAAAATAAACTTAGCCGTTTTGTTTAAAAAAGTCAAATGATACAAATCTGGATCATAATCCAATTCTAAATTGGTTCCAATGGGTCCTGTTGAAATTGTTTGTAAATTAGATCTTGTGTTACTATTATTTTGAAAAGAGCTATTATAATTGTTTGCTAAATAACCAAATTGCGGTATCTCGTCAGGCCTCCCTCTTACCTGTCGGGTAATGACCCCTCCTGCATTTAGAGTCCAACCCAATCCGACATCAGACGCTTCTTCGGCTACCAAAACCCCTTTTGTGTTATAAGCCAGATTAATATCTAACGTTACGTCGTCAACGGTAACCTTGTATATAGGCACATTGACATTAACAGTTCCTGTATTCAGAGAAACTTCATTTTCCACAAATTTTGCAATTGATGAAGCATTAGGTGAGGGAGGTACGATATTCATCTGCCCGTTTACAGATATTATGATTAGCAAAAATCCCAAATAAATAAATTTTTTCATTCCGTTATTTTTTAATCAGTTTAGCATTCATGGTTTTGGTTTCTTTTTCGGTGTGTGCGGTGGCTACCATCAGGTAGGCTCCCTGAGCCAGTCCAGCGGTGTTGATCTTAGTGATTCTGTTCGGGGTGCTGGTGGACTGCAGCAGTCTTCCGCTCATGTCAAAGAGTTCAATGACAGCATTTTTGAAATCGAAGCCGATTTCTACATAGCAATATTCCGATACCGGGTTAGGATAAATGCGCATCTGCTGCTTCTCGATGAGGTTTTCTACCTGCGCATCTCCCAGTTTTACGACTTTCCAGTTTTCCTTTCCGGCTTCCGCCGCACTGGTGCCTGCCAGAATATAGCTGCCGTCATGCAGCAGTTGTGCTGTGATGAGCCGCTCTTCTTTGGATTTGCTTTTTCCTTCAATATGCTTGCGCCATACCTCCTCGCCTCCCGAATCCACATACAGCATCCAGAAGGTCTCATCATCGGTTTTGGCACGGCCCTCTGCTTGGCTGTAACCACCCAAAAGAAATCCCTTGGTTTCCTTTCCCCTGCTGTCGCTGATGGTGTTCATGCTCATCAGTACATCTCTTTTTCCAAAACTGTAGGTCTTTTGGAACCGCTCATTCCCGTTCTCATCCAAAGCAATAACCCAGAGGTCTGTACCTTCCTGACTACCTGAGTTCTTATTGCCGGAGTTTCCGGAGCGGGAGGAACCGCCAATCAGATAGCCGGTGTCCGAAGCCGCCAGGGTACTGATGCGGTCGTCCCCTTTTCCGCCAAAGTTCTTCTGCCACTGCAGGTTTCCTTCACTATCCAACTTCATCACCCAAAAATCACCTTCACCGTAGTTCTCGGTATCCTTGGCATAGGAAGTTCTGGGAACCGAGGAAACTGATGGTGATGAGGATGAAGACGGAGATGATGAAACCCGCGGCACTTCATAAACAGGTGCTTTACCACGCCCTGTATCCGGCTTTCTTTTTCCTTCCGAATCTGCATCGCTGAAAAATGGTTCCTTTCTGGGGAGGGTGCGCAAAGTAGCTTTGGAAGCTTCCTGTTCCGTTGGTTCAGCACCGCTGTCCTTATTTTTATTTCCTTTTTTGTTTTTGGCCAAAGAAGATGCTGAGCCGTTTTCGGTAAACACGCCGCTTCGGGAATAAATACCCAGCAGTACACCACCGTCCCGGGTGGGAAGCATCTGCTGTACTTCATCCAGTCCGCTCCCGCCAATGAGAATTTCCCGTGTCGGCTTTCCTGTTTTATCCAGTTTCAGCAACCATACGTCTTTGGAGCCGTATCCGCTTTGGGCATCTCTTATGGTGGCCGCTACGAAATATCCCAAATCAGCGGTCTGCACCACCGCTTTGGCTTCTTCATTTCCTGATGTTCCCACTGTGCGCTGCCATTCCTCACGGCCTTCTTCATCAATCTTCATCAGCCATACATCGGACCCGCCGGACCCATTGGATTTTTTATCTCCGCTTTTGGAGGAATAGCTGGTTCCGGCCAATAAAAAGCCGCCTTCCTGCGTGGCCACTGTGGCCGTCAGAAAATCATGGTTATTCCCGGAATAGAAACGTTCCCAAAGTTGCGCGCCCTGTTGGTTAAGTTTCATGAGCCGGAAGTCATAGCCGTTGTTTTGGGATGCAGCTCCTCTGGTAGATGCGGAAGAAAGTTTTGGCGGCTGTATGGAGCTTCCCGATACCAGGAACTGGCCGTCAGGGGTAACCACCAGGCCGGAAAGGAAATCCTGAGTGGAGCTTCTCAGGTCTTTTTGCCATTGCACCTGCTGGGCAGAGAGGCTCAGGCATCCAGCCAGAAGCAGGGCACTCATATAAAGAATTTTCATAGGATAGGTTTTTGAAAGAGAAAAGAAAGTGGTAAAAATAAACAGGCATAATGCCCGAAACAGATAAGTTGCCTTGTCACAGGAAATTTCAACGATAAAGGACAGAAGCCTTGGTATAAAGCAATGTACATGGTATGCGTTTTTATAATATTTTTTTTCAGGTCGTCTATAAAACAATCCGTCATGCACGCTTATTCAACGTGCTTTTTTTCTCATACCTTGCCAAATAAAAAGACAGCCATCTCATCTGCGAGATCCAATGTCTTTATTCCTGAAGTGATGCACAGGTTATTGCTGTACATCCATTTGTGTTTTAATACATTCAGGCGAAGCCCAACCTGTGAAATAGACTGACCGTATTTATCAGAGTATTGTCAATTTCACAGTCAAATGTAGAATATTATTTCAATACAATGCTAATAATTCCCAAAAAAAATTCAATTGTTTAAAATCGAACCTTTCCTAGTGCAGGAAAATAAAGTAAAATTGCTAAATAAAACAATGATACAATTAACCTCCGGCACTGGATAAATGAGTTTTGCGGCGTTCTAACTGCACTTGTAATGAACAGAAAAACGCCGGAATGCATCTCACAGCAATGCTTGCTTTTTCCGGAAAGATATAATTTCGTTCTTAATTACTGGGAATCTGTCACGGTGGTTATTTCTATTCGCGCTCATTATTCCGCTCACAATGCGACAGAAGGTTCATCAACAAAACAGGGCGCAGATAATAACACCGCCCTTCCAGTTTAATGAATTGCAGGTAGTTTTTCTTGCGGTAATTGCGCAGTGTGCGTTCAGAAATTTTCAGCAGTTTCATCACATCCTCATTCATCATCACTTCGCTGTTGTCCAGATTAAATTCCAGGGCAGCATCGCCTCTGTAGCGTTCCAGGGCCTCCTGAAGATACGCAGCAAAATGCTGCGAGGTTAATGTTGTTTTCATGGCATGTGGTTTTAGAATGTTAATCAGCAGTTTACATAGATAATAATTTTTGGAAAAGCGAAAATATAAACAAAAATTAATACAAAACAACAGGAAAATTCCCCTTTTTTAACCTCCGTTTAAAAGCACTGAAGAGGAACAGATTTTCTCACCCTTTAGGGCAGGGGTAAAAGAAAATCTGTTCCTGTATTCACCATTCACCTTTTTACGGCCGGGGAAAAAGAAAATCTGTTCCTGCATTCATCTTTAAACAATTAACCGATTAACCAATTAACCCCCAATCAGCAAATTCGCAAATCAGCAAATTCACTGAGGTCCTCCGTGAATTTTTAAACAATTAAACAAGTTATACGATTAATCGCTTAACCCATTCACCACTAACCATTCAATTAACCGGTTAAAAAGATTAATAAGCTGACCATTCCCCAACCTCAGTGATAACCATAAGTTCAAAAGAATGAAACCGACCTGGGAGCTTTTGGCGTTAAGAAAAAACATAAATTCCTGTTGTTGTAAAGTGCTATTATCACATAAGAAAAATATCTGGTGTTTGAAGCGAGCCACAAAAATTTCCTTATCCCCCTCAACATGAATGCGAGCAAGTTCAGATATTTTCGAAAAGGAATATGTGTTTTTTTAGCAAAAAGATCCAGTCTTGACTTTTTGGTTCTTTTGCGTCAAGGCAAAAGAACAAGAGAAAAATATCATCGGCATTCTGCTATTTTCTGCCTATGATCAACCATAAGGTAACCACGGGGTATATACGGGGTATGTACGGGTGAAGTATGGAGGTAAAGAATTTTGGAGATGCAAAGTGCCTGTTCCAGAGGTTTTAAGGGAAGCGAAAAAGCGAATTTGCACAGTAATTTAACGACAAAATGCTCTGAAGAAGCCACCGACCTAGGAACTTTTGGCGTTAAGAAAAAAGTGAAATTTATTCCTTAATCACACTCACTTTTTCGGACTGCAGAAAAACTTACAGTGTTTGAAGCGCGACACAAAATTTGACCTGAAGCCACAAGCATTTAATCGCGCAAGTTTGAATCCGCCCACAGCGGATCGCCGATTCCTTTAAAAATAATAAGAATCAGAGAGGCAAATTTTCTATGAATGAATTTTGCTTTTTTTAGCAAAAAAAGACGAAGGAGTTTCGCTCATTCCTTTAAAAAAAATAAAAATCAGATGGGCAAAGGTCCAGTCTTGAAACCTAACGAAGTGGTTCGCCGATTCCATTAAAAATAATAAAAAACAGAGAGGCACCTTTTTGGTTACTTTTTGCTTCAAGGTAAAAAGTAACATATAAAACTTCAGAACCACTTGCGTTTCGCCGATTCCATTAAAAATAATAAAAAACAAAGAGGCACTTTTTGCTAACTTTTTGCGTCAAAGCAAAAAGTTGAAATATCATACAATTAGCCTCAGTAAATTCACCAATAAGCAAATCCGCAAATTCCCTCGCCCATAACAATTAAACCATTAATCAATTAACCGATTAAACTACTCATAAGCAAATTCGCAAGCAGCAAATCAGCAAATGCACTGAGATCCTCCCTGAATTTTAAACAATTAAACAAATTAAACGATTAATCAATTAATCGCTTAACCCACTCACCCGCAACCGATATACACTGCATATACAGTCATCAGTCCGTGCTTATACAATGCATATACAGCGGATATAGAAAGGATATAGAAAGGATATAGAACTCCTCCATTTCTATATACGAGTCGGCAAATTCCGGCAAATTCCGGCAAATTCCGGCAACTTTGGAAAACCGCTTCCGATTACTTCTACATTTACACCGTGTTACAAAAACAATTTTTAATTTTTTAAAAACAAAAATCATGAGCAAATTAACAGACTCACTTTTGTCAGGATCCAGTGGCCGTGTGGGCCGGCTGGTAGTAGCGAACGTATCAGGCGTAGAAATCCTGAAGCACCGCCCGAAAAAAAGAACCAAACCGCCAACTCCCAAACAGTCTCTCATTCAGAACCGGATGAAAATGTGTGGCGAATTTATTGAAAGCTACAAAAGTTTTGCAAAGCTGTACTATGGCCAGCGCTTCGGGCTGCGTTCTGCTTACAATCAGGCAATGACCAACCTCATCAACAGCCACAAACTGGACTTTAATACTCTGGAAATCACTCCTCAGTACCCGGAAATCGAATTTTCAAAAGGGATGCTGCTGGGCGCGGTTCCTGCAGGCATTTCCTCTCCCGATCCCCTGACATTACAGATCACATGGGCAGACAATTCGGGAGGAAATCCCGACCGGGAAACCGATACCGTACAGATTCTCTATGTAGAAGAAAATGCCAGAAAATCCTATTTCGCCCAAAATGCAGCCACCCGTGCAGACGGCACTCTCAATCTGTCGGTATCCATGCATCTTGCAGGCAAACAGGTTCATGCCTGGATGGCCTTCCTCAGTGCAGACGAAGTAGAGGTTTCCAACTCCGTTTACCTCGGCAGTGTCACCATCAGCTGATCAAACTGTGAAAATAAATTCGCAATACATCCGCATCTCCGCTCCCGGGATGCGGATGATTTCTGTATGGCAGGGGATAAATAGACTGCAACTCAAGTTTTTGTCACCTCCTATATTGCAATGGTACATCTTACCGCTTTTTAGGCAGCGGAAATTCGCTGCCCATTTCCACTAAACCCACCCAAATCCTATAAACCTCCTCCTCAAATCTTATAAAACAGGCTTGGCTTAATTGCTTATTTTTGCTGAAACAATATTGAAACCCTACTGAAAAAGATAGTAAAATACACGCTGATTGGTTTCGCCTCTCTTCTGGTGCTCGTTGTTGGCCTCATCCTAAGCCTGCAGATTCCTGCGGTACAAAATTATGTGAAAGACCAACTCGTGGTGTATCTGGAAGAAAAAATCAAAACCGATGTGAGTCTGGAACGGGTGTACATCGATTTCCCGAACAGCCTCGTAATGGAAAACCTCCACCTGAAAGGCGAGAAACTTGATACTTTATTGTCCGTTAAAAAACTGGATGTCGGGCTTCATCTTCTGAAACTTATCAATTCCACCGCAGACCTTACCTCAATAGAAATGGAAGGCGTGCGCGCTCATGTAGTTCGTGATCAGGAAGGAAGATTCAATTTCGATTATATTCTGGACGCTTTCGCCACCGAAGATAAAGAAGAAAGCCCTTCCAAACCCTTCATTATTTCCTTGGATAAAATCCACCTGAAAGACATCGGCGTCATTTTTACTGATCTTCAGGCACAAAACGATATTCGTTTTCATTTTAATGAACTGAATACCCGAGTGCGAACTTTCGATCTGGAAAATAATAATTATGCGGTCAATAACATTGATCTGGACGGACTGAAACTGAAACTCCAGCAAGATCTCATAGAGGAAGTGGCGGAAGAAGTCGAAGAAACCATCGATTCCCTTAACCGGAAAAAACCAATGTCAATTGACCTGAACAGTGTAAAATTTACCAATTTTGATGTAGATTACGGCGATGACAATTCACGGGCTTCGGCTAAAGTCGTCTTCAAAGAACTGAGCACAAAAATCAATAAAATTGATATTGAAAACAACGCTTTCGATATCGAAAACCTGAAACTGGCAGGAGCAAGAATCCGTTCGGACCTTTATCTTCCTTCCAGCAATAATTCCCAAACTCCGCCGGAAAATGCAGCAGATGAAACACAAAAACCCATGTCACTTTTATTGGGAAAACTGACTCTGGAAGACGTGCAGGTGGAGTACAACAATACCGCAGCCGCACCAGCCCGGCGCGGAACGGATTTCAATCACCTGAAGTTCAGTAACATCAGCCTGAATCTGGAAGATTTCAAAATGGAAAACGGAACCTTTGCTGGAAGGGTAAACAGTGCTGAGATCCGGGAAAACCGCGGACTAAACATTCAGGAATTCAGAACCGATTTTGCTTACCGGGAAAAGCAGGCTTTCTTAAGAAACCTATATTTACAAACTCCAAAAACGCTGCTTCGGGATGAGATTGTCCTGAATTACAATTCTATCGAACAGCTTTCAGAAAATCCGGGCTCTGTAAATATTTCAGCGAATATCAGAAATTCTAAAATCGGATTTGCAGACCTTCTTACTTTTGCGCCCGACCTCAGAAACACTGCGCCTTTCAGCCAGTATCCCAACGCAATCCTGAATCTGCACACCCGCATGAGAGGAACACTGAACGATCTTCATATCCAAACGCTTCAGCTTTCGGGTTTGGATCAAATGAAAGTGAACGCCTCAGGGAAGATCAGAAACGCGATGAATCCGGATCATTTGTCTTATGACCTCAACATCCGCGAGCTTTCTTCCGCTTCTAAAACGATTTATAATCTCGTTCCAAAAGGAACCATTCCTTCCAATATTACTCTTCCCTCTTTTTTCACCCTTTCCGGAAATGCGAAAGGAACTACGCAACAGGTGAACACCGAACTGAAACTGATTTCAACATTGGGGAATGCCACCGTAGACGCTGTGGTCGATATGCGCCGCAAAAACCAGGAATTGTACGATGTAAAAGCCAACCTGCAGAACCTGCAGATCGGCAGAATCATTCAGAATAAAGACCTCGGAATAGTGACGGCTCAGATTGCAGCGAAAGGCCGGAGTTTTGATCCGAACCAGGCCAATGCCGATATTAAAGGAATCGTAAAAGAAGCGGATTATAACGGTTACCGATACCGGAATATGAATCTGGACGGAAGCATCAACCGTGGTGCGTACCGCCTGAACCTGGATTCCCGCGACCCGAATGCCAATCTGAAACTCGCCGCAACGGGAATTTACAACGAAAATAATCCGTCTGTGAAAATAAATGGCGATATTGTCCGGCTGAACCTCAATAAACTCGGGTTCTATCAGGATCCGATGATTATTGCCGGAAAACTGGACGGGGATTTCACCAACCTGAACCCCGATTTCCTGAACGGTGAACTTCGCCTTCAGAATTTTGCCATTTCCGATACCAAAGATATTTTTCCGCTGCAGGAAGTGTACCTGAACGCAGCTTCTACCGACAGCCTGAATCAGCTTACACTCCAGTCCCAAATTGCCGATATTGAACTTTCTGGAAAATACAAAATGACCCAGATTTTCGGCGCCTTGCAGGAAACATTGAATCAGTATTATCAGTTTCAGAAACCCGGAACCCTAGAAAAAACCGATCCAAATCAGCATTTCACTTTTAATGCCAGCATCAAAAACGATGATCTGATCCGCAGGTTTGTCCCCGATCTTAAAAGTTTTGAAACCATAACTTTGAACGGAAATTTTGATGCCGATTCCCGCAGACTGGAAGTGAATGGAAGCATTCCGCAACTCTTATATGGTGAAAATACCGTAGAGGATGCCTCGTTGCTTATCACCAATGAAAACCGGGCTTTACAGGTGAGAATGGACGTCGCAACTTTGCAGAGTGAAAGCTTTGCCCTGAATAAAATCAACATCAGCGGCGATGTAGCGGACAATACCATCCAATATTCTGTCACCACAAAAGATGAAAAAGACGTTACTCAATATTTGATTGCGGGAACAGCAGCTTCCGTCAGCTCAGCTACGGAAATTGCACTGAACACGGACGGCTTGAAACTGAATTATAACGACTGGACGGTAGCACCGGATAATAAAATCATCATCGGTGAACAGGGCATTTTTGCAGACAATTTCCGGATTTCAAATGCGGGAAGTGAAATCCTTCTTCAGTCTGAATCCATGGCAGGCAACAGTCCATTGAATGTTTCATTGAAAGATTTTAAAATTGAAACCATCACCGAAATCATCAAAAAGGATTCTCTTCTGGCACAGGGAACCATCAACGGAACAGCTCAGCTTCGCAACCTGAACACCAACATGACCTTCGTGTCCGATCTGGATATTACCAATCTTCTCGTGTATGGAAGCCCGGTCGGAAATCTGGATGTGAAAGTTAACAACACTACCGCCAATGTGCTGAATGCCGATGTTACCCTTTCCGGAAACAACAACGATGTGAAAATTCTGGGCGATTACAATACCTCTTCAGGAACGTTTGATCTGGATATGAATATGCGCCAACTGCAAATGCAGACAGTTCAGGGATTTTCGATGAATGCCGTTACGAATACAGAAGGTTATCTATCCGGAAATATGAAAATCAAGGGAACGGTGGAGAATCCCGACATTAACGGAAGCCTGAAATTCAATAATGCCGGACTGATGATTGCCCAAACCGGCAGCGATTTTAGGAATATTAATGATAAAATCGACTTCACCGGCCGTGGAATTGAATTCAACAGATTTAAAATCAATGATAAAGACGGAAACTCTTTAGTGATTGACGGACAAATCCTCACAGATACTTACCGTGATTTTAATTTTAACCTCGATGTAAATGCACAGGATTTCAAAGTGGTAAATTCTGAAAAATCCAATGATGCGATGATGTATGGAATTCTGGCTGTGGATGCCTCATTACAGGTTCGTGGAAATATGGATCTTCCGCGAGTGGATGGAAGAATTGCCGTTGCAGACAATACCAATTTCACTTTTGTTATCCCACAGTCAACACCGTCTTTGCAGGAACGCACGGGAATTGTGGAATTCATCGACCAGGATCAGATCGCCCTTCAGGAAACCATTAAAACAGATTCTTTGGTGGCAGAAACACAAATTCAGGGAATGGACGTGAATGTGAATATCGAAGTGGACAAAGAAGCCAAACTTTCCATTATTATCGATAAGGCTAACGGAGATTTCGTGGAACTTCAGGGCGAAGCGCAACTCACGGGCGGCATTGATCCTTCCGGAAAAACCACGCTGGTCGGCGTTTATGTTGTGGAAGAAGGAGCCTACGAACTTTCTGTCAGCATGCTGAAACGCCGGTTCGATATTGAAAAAGGAAGCACCATCACCTGGACGGGTGAACCCACCACCGCTGACCTCGACATCACCGCCGTGTACAAAACCGATGCAGCACCCATCGATTTGCTGGAGCAGCAACTTTCTGGCAGATCTGCAGAAGAAATGAACCAGTACAAACAGAGAATTCCGTTCAATACTTTACTGAAACTCGGCGGCGAACTCCTGAAACCTGTCATTACTTTCGATATTACAACCGATGAGGATAATGTGTCGGTATCCACTCAGGTGTTGGATGATACCAAAGCCAAACTGGCACAGTTGAAAAATGACGAAGCGGAAATGAACAAGCAGGTTTTTGCGTTATTATTGCTGAACCGCTTTATCGGCGAGAATCCTTTCCAGAGCGAAGCCGGCCTTTCCGCAGGAACTATGGTGCGGCAGAGTGTCAGTAAAATTCTTTCTCAGCAGTTGAATAATCTGGCTTCAGATCTTATTGAAGGGGTAGATCTCACCTTCGATTTGGAATCTTCTGAGGATTATACCAGCGGTGCCAGAAATACAAGAACAGACCTCGGTGTGGACATCAGCAAAAAACTGCTTGATGACAGACTGAAAGTTTCCGTAGGAAGCAATTTCGGACTGGAAGGCGATGCCCGCCAAAACGAAAACACCACCAACATTGCCGGCGATGTAACGGTGGATTATAGCCTCTCCAAAGACGGAAGGTATATGCTGAGAGCGTATCGAAAAAATGAATATCAGGTTGCCTTGCAGGGACAGATCATTGAAACCGGAGTAGGATTTATCATCACCTTGGATTACAATAAATTCCGGGATATTTTCAGGAAAAAAGAAAGAAATAAAAACCGCCGGAATCATAATAAGGACAGTGTAGAATTTAAATAATGAAAAGAAAAACTTTTACATTCAGCAAATATTTTCTTACTGCAGCTCTTGCAGGAATTTTCCTTTCGTGCAATACCAAATATCTCGCGGAAGGCGAAATGCTGTACACCGGAGCGGAAATCAATATCGTCAGCGATACAATAAAAAAGAAAGATAAAAAGGAACTGAAAGCTGCTCTGGAAGACAACCTGGTTCCGAAACCCAATACTTCTTTTCTGGGGCTCCGGCCTAAACTTTTCTTTTACAATATCACCAAGGAACCTGAAAAAGACAAAGGCTTCCGTTATTGGATGAAATACAAATTGGGCGAAGCACCCGTGCTCATCAGTGATGTAGACCGGGAATTCAACAAAAATATCATTGAAAATTATTCCGAGAACAAAGGATATTTCAATGTGAGAGCCACCTATGATACCGTATCCAAAAACAAAAAAGCCAAAGTGATCTACACGGTACATCCGGGTGCGCGATACCTCATCAGTAATGTCAGTTTTCCGGCAGATTCTTCAGTAATCAATCAGGAAATTCAGAAAACAACGGGCAAAACATTCCTGAAAAAAGGAGATCCTTTCGATCTCGACATTATTAAAGCTGAAAGAGAAAGGATAGACAACAGCCTGAAGGAAAAAGGTTTTTATTACTTCCATCCGGACAACATCATCGTTCAGGCAGACAGTACCGTGAGTAAAAATCAGGAAGTAGAATTGATTGTTAAACTGAAAGACAACACTCCTCCGCTGGCCACAGAACAGTTCAGAATCAATAATGTGATCGTTTTTTCTGACTATGACATCCGAAGAAGAGCCAACAGAACGTATGAAATTCCGATGCACTCGGATTCACTGACGACCCATATCTATAATGACATTTATGTGGTGGACCCTGATAAGAAATTCAAACCCATTATTTTCGACCGCGCTTTGTATTTTAAAAAAGGAGATTTATACAACAGAGCGGATCATAACCTCACGCTGAACCGCCTCATCAGTCTGGGGGTTTTTAAATTCGTAAAGAATGAATTTGTGGTTTCAGACTCACTCAATCATCAATTTGATGCCTATTATCTTTTGACTCCACGGGAATTGCAGTCACTTCGCCTGGAAGCTTTGGGTAGAACCAATTCTGCGAATTATGCCGGCAGCGAAGTGAACCTCAACTGGACCCATCGCAATATCTTCCGCGGTGCTGAGCAGTTGAAAATCTCAACCTACGGCGCATTTGATGTTCAAATTGGCGGCCCGAAAGACGCTAACAACCTTTTCCGTGCCGGAGCGAATGCACAACTTTCCATCCCCAGAATTGTGGCCCCTTTCCGTTTTCAGTCTTCCAGTGCGTTCGTACCTCGAACCAATATTACCTTGGGCTACGAATTTCAGAACCGGACCAAGTATTATACGCTTAATAATTTCAACACTTCTTTCGGTTATGTATGGAAAGAAAATGTTCGGAAAGAACATGATTTAAAATTGATCGATATTACTTTGGTACAACCGGCCAATGTCACACCGCTGTACGATTCTATTGCAGTAACACCTGCGCTGCGTCGGGTTGTGGAAAAGCAACTTATTTTCGGGCCGGTGTATACGTACACGTACACCAACACCATGCTTCCCAGAACCAATACCATTTATTACCGGGGAATGCTGGATCTTGCAGGGAACCTCGCCGGATTACTGTCCGGAGCCAATGCAAAAAACGGAAATCAAAAGGAAATTTTTGATATCCCTTTCAGCCAGTTTGCCAAGATGGAAAACGACTTCCGTTTCTATCATAAGTTCACCGAAAAGACTTCCTTTGCCTCCAGAATTATTGGGGGAATTGCCTATCCTTATGGAAATTCGGAATATATTCCTTTCTCCAGACAGTTTTTTGCAGGCGGAAGCAACAGCATCCGCGCATTTCGGGCACGGACTTTAGGGCCGGGAAGTTATGATCCGCGAAACAATAACGGTTTTTACTTTGACCAGTCGGGAGATATTAAACTGGAATTAAATGCTGAATACCGCGCCAATATTGTTAGTTTTCTCAACGTTGCTGCTTTTGCCGACGCCGGAAATATCTGGCTGGTGAATGAAGATACTTCACGCCCCGGAGCAAAATTTTCCAAAGACTGGTTGAGTGAAATCGCTGTAGGAGCGGGCGTCGGACTTCGTTTGGACTTTTCGATTCTTATTTTACGTCTGGATCTTGCCATGCCGCTCCGGGTTCCGTACTATGAAAAAGGCGACCGCTGGACTTTTGATAAAATCAATTTCGGAAGCAGCCAATGGCGCCGGGACAATCTCATCCTGAATATCGCCATCGGTTATCCTTTCTGATGCCGGCCAAAGGAATGAAAATTGTAAAAGAATCATCATGAAAAAAATTAAATTTTTATGGCCTGTTATTAAAGATACTTTTAAAGAGTGGAATAACTCCAACGCCTCTAAAGATGCGGCTGCATTGGCTTATTATGCTATATTTTCCATTCCGGGATTGTTGATTATTATCATCTGGATTGCCGGCGGTTTTTTTGGAGAAGAAGCTATTCGGGGTGAAATCAGCAAACAGATCAGCGGGTTGATGGGAAGCGATGTTTCTAAAAGTGTAGAAGACATGATTGCCGGAGCACTCATCGACAAAGAAAATATTTTTATGAAAATTGTCGGAATTGGTTCTCTGGTTTTTGGTGCCACCACTTTATTCTTCCAGCTGCAACGCTCACTGAACGAACTTTGGGATGTAGAACCCGCACCGAAAAAAGCACTGATAAAATTTCTTCTGGATCGTGCGAATTCTTTAGGAATGATCCTCATCTTAGGATTTCTGCTGATGATTACCATGATTTTATCTTCATTAATCAGTATTTTCAACAACTGGATTACACAATATTTTGGGCTCGAAACCTATCTGCTGGCAGAGTTTGTTAATTTTGCTGTTGCTTTCGGAGTCGTCACTTTTCTTTTTGCACTCATGTTCAAAGTGTTGCCCGATGTTGAACTCAGCTGGAAACCGGTTTGGAGAGGCGCACTCATGACTGCCGTTTTATTTACATTCGGTAAATTTCTCTTAAGTCTTTATTTCTCAGAATTCAAACCTACCTCAGCTTTCGGGACTGCCGGAACGGTCATTCTTATTATGATGTGGATTAATTATTCCTGCATGTTGGTCTTCTTCGGCGCGGAATTTACAAAAGTATATTCCTACAAAAAGGGCTATCGCATCATCCCCTCACAACATGCAAAATGGAGCAAATTGAAAGCGTATAAAGAAGAATTGAAAGAAGAGGAAGAAGAAGCCTGATCTTTTCTGACTATTTTCGGAACTTTGAGGCGTAATTTCAACGAATGAAAAAAAAAATCATTGTAGTCGGCGGCGGAGCAGCCGGATTTTTCTGCGCTGCAAATCTGGATGAAAAGAAATTTGAGGTGAAAATTTTGGAGCAGAATTCCGATGTCCTTCAGAAAGTAAAAATCTCCGGTGGCGGAAGGTGCAATGTAACACACGCTTGTTTCGATCCCAGAGATCTGGTGAAATTCTATCCCCGAGGTAATAAGGAATTACTTAGCGTGTTCAGCAAATTCCAACCTGGCGACACGATGGAATGGTTCGCAAACAGAAATGTGCCGCTGAAGATAGAAAACGACAACCGGATATTCCCCGAAAGCAATTCTTCACAAAGCATTATCAATTGTTTAAAAAAAGAAATTCAGGAAAAGAACTTTGAAATTGTCACCAAAACGACCGTTCGGGAAATTCAGAAAACCGAAAATCAGTATCTGGTTAAAACCAATAATGGTGACTTCATTGCAGATTATATCATCTATACTACGGGAAGCTCACCGAAATCTCTGAAAATCTTGGAGAATCTTGGTCATAAAACCGTGCCTGCAGTTCCTTCGTTATTTACTTTTAATATTCATGATAAATTGTTGAATGAACTGCCCGGAACCAGTTTCGAATGGGCAGAAGTCTCGATTCCGAAACTGAAAATGGAGGAAAGCGGCCCGCTGCTTATTACCCATTGGGGACTTTCTGGGCCGGCCATTCTTAAAATCTCTGCATGGAAAGCCCGTGAACTTTTTGACCTGAATTATCAGTTTGAAATAAAAGTGAACTTCATTGCAGAAACCATAGAAGATGCTGAAATAATCTTCGCAGAATTTAAACAGCACCATCCCAAAAAGACCATCGCGCAAAGTAAAATATTCAATGTAACCCAACGTTTCTGGAATCAGCTTTTGGCAGTTTCACGGATAAATCCTGAAAAACAGGTAGCTCAGATTTCACAAAAAGAAATGAGAAGTTTGTTGGACCAACTCTGTCGGAAAACTTTTAAAGTAGAGGGGAAATCGACTTTTAAAGATGAATTTGTAACAGCAGGAGGCGTTGAACTGAAAGAAATTAATTTCAAAAACATGTCGTCCAAAATTCTGGAAAACTTCTATATCGCCGGAGAAGTCCTAAATATTGATGCCGTAACCGGCGGTTTCAACTTTCAGGCCTGCTGGAGCGAAGCATGGCTGATGGCTGAGGATTTGAATGGTTAGTGATATTTACCAAATATTTACTACTTTTAAATAATGAAAAAAATATATCCCCTTTTGTTCGTTTTCTTAGGCCTTTTTGTATCCGCTCAGGAAACACCTGTGAAAGCAGATTCTATTTACACTATGGTAGAAGAAAACGCCGAATTTCCCGGAGGTATAATTGAATTCCGTAAAGCAATAACAAACGGTTTTGATGCGTCAAAAATTCGTGGTAGCAGCAGCTTATCTTGTGAAGCTACGTTTGTCATCGATCGGGAAGGAAAAATATCCGACATCCAATATACGGGAAATGCTTCGTTGGGAAAAGAAATCGTACGCACCTTATCCACAATCAAAACGCGGTGGCGTCCCGCCAAAATTAATGGAGAGCCGGTAAAATCCATGTTCAGATTCCCTATCACTATGAACTTTCAATAATATTATCTCCCAATCATTTTTTTTATCGCATTCAGTTTCATCAACGCTTCGATAGGAGTAAGGGTATTGATGTCGATTTTGGTAAGTTCCTCGCGAATATTTTCCAGAACGGGATCATCCAGCTGAAAGAACGAAAGTTGCAAATTTTCCTCTGTGATCTTTTTAATGTTTTCTTTGGAACTGCCTTGCGTACGGCTTTCCTCCAGTGTTTTCAGGATTTCATTGGCACGGTTCACTACTTTTGCCGGCATTCCTGCCAGCTTGGCAACGTGAATTCCGAAACTGTGCTCGCTCCCACCCTGAACGAGTTTTCTTAAAAAAATGATGTTTCCTTTGTTCTCCTGAATAGAAACGTGAAAATTCTTGATTCTTTCGAAATTCAGCGTCATTTCATTCAGTTCATGATAATGTGTAGCGAAAAGGGTTTTCGCCTGCGTAGGATGCTGATGCAGATATTCGGCAATGGCCCACGCAATGGAAACACCGTCGTAGGTTGAAGTTCCGCGCCCAATTTCATCCAGCAGAATAAGGCTTCGCTCCGAAATATTATTGAGAATATTGGCCGCTTCATTCATTTCTACCATAAAGGTTGATTCGCCCGCAGAAATATTATCCGATGCTCCAACCCGAGTGAAGATCTTATCCAAAACCCCGATTTCTGCATGTTTTGCCGGAACAAAACTTCCTACCTGCGCCAGCAGACAAACCAATGCAGTCTGACGAAGAATTGCGGATTTACCCGCCATATTCGGGCCTGTCACCATAATGATTTGCTGCGAATCCCTGTCAAGATAAATATCATTCGGAATATATTTTTCTCCTAAAGGCAGTGCATTTTCAATAATCGGATGCCGGGCTTCCCTCAAATCTATTGCAAAACCATCATTCAGAATTGGCTTTGTATAACTTTCTGAGACTGCCAGTTCGCTGAAACCTACCGCGACGTCCAGCTGCGCAATAAGATGGGCATTTTCCTGAATCTGATCCATATAATTCATCACATTTTCGCAAATACTGCGATAAAGCTGATGCTCCAGAACAGAAATCTTTTCCTCCGCACCCAAAATCTGGGTTTCGTATTCTTTTAGTTCTTCAGTAATATAGCGTTCGGCATTCACCAACGTCTGTTTGCGGATCCACTCCGAAGGAACTTTGTCTTTGTGAGCGTTTCTGACTTCAATATAGTAGCCGAATACATTGTTAAAATCAATTTTAAGCGAAGAAATTCCGGTGCGTTCTACTTCACGCTGGCACATTTCCTCCAGAAACCCCTTGCCTTTTGTCTGAAGGTTTCGCAAACGGTCGAGTTCCTCATTCACTCCTTCTCTGATGACGTTGCCTTTAGACAGGCTTACAGGAAGTTCTTCATTGAGATGAGAGCTCAAAAAGCTAATGACTTCCGAAAGATCGTTTAGAGGCTGAAGCCAGGCCAAAAGATCATGATGAGGTTTCAGTTTTTCCTTGATTTCTTTGATTGCAATTAAGCTTTGCCGCAGATAACCTAATTCTTTCGGTGAAAGTTTTTCCGCAGCCAGTTTTCCCATCAGCCGGTCCAGATCCGATATAGATTTCAGCAGATTCTGAATTTCAAACTTCAGGAAATCTTCATTGTTGAAAAACTCAATCAGTGAAAGCCTTCTGTTGATTTCATCTACATTTTTCAGCGGGAGAATCATTCTTCTCCTTAAAAGCCTTCCGCCCATCGGCGTGGCCGTTTTATCCACAATATTGAGCAGGCTTTTCCCATCTTTGCTGGATGGATAAACAATTTCTAGATTGCGCAGTGTAAAATTATCCATCATTAGGAAATCATCCTGAGGAATCCGCTGAATTTTGGTGATATGCGACAGCAATTTGTGGTGTGTATCTTCTACCAGATAAGCGAAAATAGCACCGGCGGCAGTAATTCCCAATTGCATTTCTTCAATCCCAAATCCTTTTAATGAATTGGTTTTAAAATGGCCGGTGAGTTTTTCAGATGCATATTGGTGCTGAAAAGCCCAGTCTTCCAGCTTGAAGGAATTCTTGTTTTTCAACTGTGAGGGCAGTTCTTTCGTTCTCTGGTAAATGATTTCGCTGGGATCGAAAGTGTGTACTACATGAAGTAGTTTTTCCAGATTTCCTTCTGAAACTAAAAATTCACCGGTAGAAATGTCAATTAATGCAAAACCGTATTTTTCTTTTTCCTTATGAACGGAAAGCAGAAAGTTATTGGTTTTGGAATTTAAAACCTGATCATTGAAAGTCACGCCCGGTGTCACCAATTCCGTAACGCCTCTTTTCACAATACCTTTTACCGTTTTCGGATCTTCCAACTGATCGCAAATAGCTACGCGAAGCCCTGCCCGAACAAGTTTTGGCAAATAAGAATCAATGGAATGGTGCGGAAATCCAGCAAGTTCAATGTGAGAATCACCGTTGTTTCTTTTGGTCAAAACAATCCCGAGAATCTGTGAAGTTTTGATGGCATCCGTACCGAAGGTTTCATAGAAATCCCCAACTCTGAAGAGCAGCAAAGCATCAGGATATTTCGCCTTGATGGTGTTGTACTGCGTCATTAACGGGGTTTCTTTTTTTGCTTTTGCCATGGGTTATTTCTCACAATTTTCAAAGCAGTCACAAATGATATTATTAAAATTTGTGACTGCTTTGATTTTGATTCTCACAGATTGCACGGATTTTACCAGATGGATTTGATTAAATTTTTCTGTACGCCGTGACAAAACTTTGTGACTTGGGGTTTAAAAATTAATTTTGCCAAAAATACGAAAATGTCAACCACCAAAAAACTGAAACTCGAGGAACTGGGAAGAATCGATGTGGAAACCTTTAAACAAACGGAGAAAATTCCACTGATTGTAGTTTTGGATAATGTTCGGAGTATGCATAATGTAGGTGCTGTTTTCCGGACTGCGGATGCATTTATCATAGAGAAAATTGTTCTGTGTGGAATTACACCGGTTCCGCCGCACCGTGAAATTCATAAAGCTGCATTGGGAGCTACGGAAAGTGTAGACTGGATTTTTGAAAAGGAAATCTCAACGGCACTTCAGAATTTAAAAAAAGAAGGTGTGGAAATTATCGGGATTGAACAAACCACCAACAGCCAAAATATTGACGATTTCAGTATTCAGAAAAATAAGAAATACGCCTTGGTGCTGGGAAATGAAGTGGAAGGATTATCCGATGAAGCTTTCAAGAGTTATGATGCTTTCCTCGAAATCCCTCAATTGGGAACCAAACATTCGCTGAATGTTTCGGTGTGTGCCGGAATCGCGATGTGGGAGTTTTTCAAAAAGCTGAAATAATACAAAACACGACTCATATTTAAAGAAAACATCAGTTTCTCTTCCGATATTTTACTATTTCTCAAAATGTTCTTTCTGTAATTTTTAGTATTTTAGCATAATGTTTATTAAAGATTATGTTTCGAAAGATTATCCGGTATTCAGTACTTCAGATTCGATAGAAGAAGCTTCGGAAATTGCCAAAGAATTTGGATATTCTCATATTTTCATAAAAAAGAAAGGAATTTACTGCGGTGCGCTGAGCCAGAGTTTTTTAGAAGAAAGCCCGGAAGGAAGCCTGAGCACGCTGGAACTCCATTATGAGAAATTTGCCATTATGGAAGACGGAAGTATTCTGGATACTGTGAAACTCTTTCATATTTTTAATGCCAATGTAGTTCCTGTGATCGGTAAAACCGAAAAATATCTGGGATACATTTCCTGCGATGACATCTTTACTGAATTTTCCAAATATCCACTTTTCTCTGAAAACGGCGCAATACTGACGGTTCAAACGACTTCCAAGCACTACTCTTTCACAGAAATTGCAAAAATAGTAGAGGAAAATAATGCGAAAATTTACGGTTGTTTTGTGAGCGCCATCAATGAAGATAATTTCTGGTTAACATTGAAAATAAGCGGTGATTCCCTGAGTTCGGTAGATGAAACTTTCGAAAGATATGGCTACAATGTCGTTCAAAAACATTATATTGACGAAAAAGAAGACCTGCTGAAAGACCGGTTTGATTTTTTCCAAAAATACCTTGAATTTTAATCTGATTTCTATGAAAGTTGCTATCTATACGCAGAAAACTGATCTGGATACTTTCTTCTACCTCAGCAAATTCATTTCAGAGTTGGACGAAAGAAAGGTGACACCCGTGCTTCATGCGGAAATTGCAATGCAGTTTTCAAAAAATATAGAATCCTTTTCCTCCAAAGAAGATTTATTGGATAAAAAGGTAGATCTTTTTTTCACTTTTGGCGGCGATGGAACTTTGGTTACTTCACTTTTATTTGTTCAGGATAGCGAAATTCCGATTGTAGGCGTGAATACGGGACGGTTAGGTTTCCTGGCAAGTTTTACAAAGGAGCAGGTTTTCTTGGAACTGGACAGCTTGCTGAAAGGAAAATATAAAATTTCCAAAAGATCCGTCATCGAAATTGTATCTCCCAAAATACCTTCTTTTTTTCCGTTTGCACTGAATGATATCACGATTTCCAGAAAAGAAACCACTTCTATGATAACGGTGGAGAGTTATATTGATGATGAATTCCTGAACGTTTTCTGGGGTGATGGCGTCATTATTTCTACGCCAACAGGCTCTACAGCGTATTCCCTGAGTTGTGGCGGCCCAATTATCTCTCCGGAAAATGAAAATTTTGTCATCACGCCTATTGCGCCTCACAATCTGAACGTACGGCCTCTTATTGTAAATGATCATTCAGAATTTCGTCTTCTGGTGGACAGCCGGGTATCGCAGTTTTCACTTTCATTAGATTCCCGTTTGGTACATGTAAATACCGAAACCGAGCTCATTATCAGAAAAGCACAGTTCAAGATTTTGCTGATCCAGCCCGACAACCTCAGTTTTTATGAAACCATTCGCCAAAAACTGCTTTGGGGAAAAGATAAAAGGAACTGAGAGCCCGTTTCTTTTGTTTCAAATTCCTTAACTTTACGGAATATTTAATAACCCAAAAATTTCAACATTAAAAAGTAAAAATTATGAGCAGAATGTTTCCGGCAGGTGTTGCCACAGGACAAATGGTTTCCGACATTTTTGAGTATGCTAAAGAAAATAAATTTGCGCTTCCCGCTGTGAATGTCATTGGCTCCAGCAACGTGAATGCCACTATGGAAACAGCAGCCAAACTGAACTCGCCTGTTATTATTCAGTTTTCCAATGGCGGTGCAGCTTTCAACGCCGGCAAAGGCTTGAGTAACGATGGACAAAAATCTGCCATTCTGGGCGGAATTGCCGGTGCAAAACATATTCATACACTTGCAGAAGCGTACGGAGCAACCGTGATTCTTCATACCGACCATTGCGCTAAAAAACTTCTTCCATGGATTGACGGACTAATGGATGCCAACGAAGAATTCTACAAACAAACAGGAAAATCTCTTTATTCCTCTCACATGTTGGATCTTTCTGAAGAAAGTATCGAAGAAAACATGGATATTTCCTGTAAATACTTCGAAAGAATGGCGAAAATGCAGATGACTCTGGAAATAGAACTTGGCGTAACCGGTGGCGAAGAAGATGGTGTGGACAACACAGGCGTTGATTCTTCCAAACTATACACACAACCTGATGAAGTAGCCTACGCTTATGAAAGACTGAAAGCCATTTCCCCTCATTTCACTGTAGCTGCTGCTTTCGGAAACGTGCACGGTGTTTATAAGCCCGGAAACGTAAAACTAACGCCTGAAATTCTTCATAATTCACAAAAATTTGTTCAAGAAAAATTCGGAACCGGCGAAAAACCAATCAACTTTGTATTCCACGGAGGATCTGGATCTTCATTGGAAGAAATCCGCGAAGCAATTGATTATGGTGTGATTAAAATGAATATTGATACCGATTTACAGTTTGCTTATACGGAAGGAATCCGCGATTATATGGGTGAAAAAGGAGAGTATCTGAAATCGCAGATCGGCAATCCTGAAGGTGACGATAAGCCGAATAAGAAGTTTTATGACCCGAGAGTCTGGATCAGAAAAGGCGAAGAAACCTTCAATACGAGACTTGTACAGGCGTTTGAAGATCTGAACAACATCAATACACTCAAGTAATTTTAGATTAAAGATTATAAAATCGGATTTATTGCAGGAAATTTGACTTTAACCGTTAAATTTGCAGTCTCAAAAATTTATAGTCTACGATTTTCAATGTAAAATTTCAAAAGATGGCATTCGACTGGTTTAAAAGAAAAGCAAAAAATATCACTACTTCCACCGAAGACAAAAAAGATGTGCCGAAAGGACTTTGGCATCAGACCCCTTCAGGAAAAATTGTGGAGCACGAAGAATTGAAGCGCAACAATTATGTTTCGCCGGAAGATGGATTTCACGTTAGAATTGGCAGTAATGAATTTTTCGACATGCTGTTTGATAACCAGAAATTTACGGAGTTGGATGCAGGAGTTGAAAGTGTGGATATGCTGGATTTCAAAGACACTAAATCTTACACAGACCGGCTAAAAGAAGTAAAAGCAAAAACCAAACTTACCGATTCTATCAGAAATGCAACCGGAAAAGTGAACGGCACCGAAATGGTGATTTCCTGTATGGATTTCTCTTTCATTGGTGGCTCTTTAGGTTCTGTGATGGGCGAGAAAATCCGAAGAGCGGTAGATTATTGTATAAAGCACAAACTTCCGTACATGATTATATGCCAGTCCGGAGGTGCAAGAATGCAGGAAGCAACTTATTCATTGATGCAATTGGCTAAAGTTCAGAGTAAGCTGGCGCAACTTTCAGAAGCAGGCTTGCCATATATTGCATATCTCTGCGACCCGACTTTCGGAGGAATTACCGCTTCATTTGCCATGACGGCTGATATTATTATGGCAGAACCCGGTGCACTGATCGGTTTTGCCGGGCCAAGAGTGATTCGGGAAACCATAGGACGCGATTTGCCGGAAGGTTTTCAAACTTCAGAATTTATCCAGGATAAAGGTTTTGTAGATTTTATTGTGAAAAGAACAGAAATAAAAGAAACTGTTTCCAAAACAGTGAACCTGCTGTACGGAACCTGAAAAACAACCTATAAATAAGTCATCTCTCCTCTCATCAAAGGAGAGATTTCTTTTATGAGAAAAATAGCAAAAATAATATTCAACACGCTGAGGACCCTGAGTTTGAAGAAAATAATCAAGCTTCTCTTCTTAGTGCTTCCACACCCTCTTTTTGCTATATTAAGCTTTTATGCAACGATAAAAAGCTTCACATTGGCTCAGAAACATTTCCCCAAAACCAATTCTAATGATGGTATTGGCAACGCATTCCGGCACGCACTGTGGTGTTGTTTGATAATGATGTACTGCTGCAAAATTTCCTCGCCCGAAAAATCTTTGAAATGGTGTAAAAAAATGACGGATCTTCACGAAGAACTGTTTCCGAATGAACCGCTGCAAACTCAGATGGATCTGCATAATAATAAAGTAGGAATGAATCTTTTTATGGAGCTGCTTCCCGGGATTCATCGGCAATTTTTTGAAACCGGATTTTTTATTGACGTTTTGCTGAAAAAAACTAAAACTGCTGTGGTATTAAAACATCCAGACGAAAATCACGGCAAGGAACTGGTGTATCTGGAATAAAAAATTAAGTTTAGTATCCCTGATTTTTAGCATCTATAAAATAATAGTTTTTTCCGTCTTTGGTCACTTCGAATAATCTGGCAAGTTTCCAACTGTAATTTCGTTTAATATCTTGATACTCAAACGGAATAACGATATTATTATTGATATCAATAACGCCAAAATAGTCATTAAAAGAGGCAATCATCATCGGATTATCCAAATCGTCACCTTCCATTACATGTAGATAATGGTATTGCGGATAGATTTTATATTGGCGAAAATCTTCCGGATCATAAAATTTGCTTTCTTCAATAATTCCGTAAAATCCGTTCTTAACATAGGCATAAAATCTCTGTTTTTTAAATTCTGACGGACATTTTCCCAAATCAGAATCTTTAAATTGATATGCGCGTTTACCAGATCGGTCAATTCTGAAATCAATGCCATTCCGGCGAACGGAAGCATAAGCAGCGGTTCCGAATTTCTGTGCTTTTTCATTCGGGGAATTCAAGAGATTACAATCTTCAGTGAAAAATCCCACATTGCTGTATTCAGGCTGAATGACCATCTTTCCCTGCTGATTTACAAAGCCGAATTTGCCGTTTCTTTTATGAGGAATCAAAGAAGGAATGGAATCGTTACTGTTTTTAATTTCAGGTTTAATTTCAGGAACAGAATGGTTTACGTGATTTTCCTGTGCCTTTAAAAAACTCAAAAGAAATACTAATGCAACAGCCAAAGCCTTCGTCATATTTTTTTTATTCATCGTTGTGGTTTATTTTCATTCTATAATAAAAAAGAGGAACAATCAACAGCAATACCAAAGGCTGAATGACAAATCTTCTCATATAAAAAGAAAAAACATATCCTATTTCAAATTGTGTGTAAATGCAATAGAGATAGACGGCAAAGGTAATAACAAAAAAAATAAGCATCAACAAAGCTGCCTGTGCTGTCCACATTTTATTTTTGAAGAGAAACTGAATAATGATCAACGAAAAAAGAACATTCAGACTCCAGCGGAAAATATGATGCAAAACCAAAGGAAACCATTCAAAATCCGGAAAGGAAATGCTGGGATTGGCTTCTTTAAAGAATGAAAGAAAAGGATCGTAAAACAACGCACCTTCCACCACACGAACGGATATTAACCCGCAGATTCCTACAAAAACCAAAAGCCAGTTAACGATTTTCATCTTTTCTTTACTGCAAAAAACTGAATCCAAACGAGCCAAAGAATGACGACCATTCCGTAAATAAATCCGGGAAACAGATAATCGTGTGTCACTTTTCCATATTGCGGATATTCGTACAACACAATATTCAGTCCCATGATTCTGAAAATATTCATCAAATGGAGAAAAATAATGCCGCCTAAAACAAACCACACCGTTTGAAAACCTTTGTAAAACGCCAGTACAAAGGAAGCAAAAAGGATCATCACTGATAATGCATTACAACCTTCCACCATTCGGGAAACAAACTTTCCGTTGATGGCAAATCTTTCTGCCTGTAGCTCCTGAACGTGGTGAAGCGTTGTCTCATATCCCGCAAATTCCTGTATTTTTTTTACTTGTTGCGCTACCGAACGCGAAAAGGGATCCAAACCTTGTGGTTCTGTCCGGTTCAGATACGTCTGATACACCAAAAAAAGCAGAAGATAAATTCCCGCGAATCTTAAAAGTGCGATCAATGACGGTTGAAATTCCCTTAACATCCTGCAAATATAGAAATAAGAACGCAAAATGGTTATCTTTGTGCTTTACGGAAACCATTGGAAAAAGCCCGGTATTTTTTTGAGCAGTATATTCAAGGGAAGGCTTCCCGATTCACAGCCCTTCCACAGAGCGGATCTTCACGGAAAAATTTCGTAGGAGCCACTGCAGATAGCCAGTACATCATCACTTTTAATGAAAATCTGGCTGAAAATGAAAGCTTTTTTTATTTTTCAGAAGTGTTTTCAGAGTTAAATCTTAATACCCCAAAAGTTCTTGCCATTTCTGACGACCGTAAAATTTACATTCAGGAATATCTCGCAGATCAAACGCTTAGCGAAATCATTGAAAAGGAAGGATTAAGCAACAATGTAAAAAATCTGGTGAAAGTTTCTTTACTGAGGCTTTTTGAAATGCAACAAGCTACGTTACATCAGATTGATTATTCCAAAACGTTTGAATATTCCGTTTACGACAGCATTCCTATCTCCAATGACTTGAATTATTTTAAATTTCTTTTTGTCGATATTCTTGAAGTTCCCTATCATAAAGCGACTTTGATTAATGAATTCAGACGCCTTGAAGAAGAAATAGCCGACCTGGAACCGAAAAGCATTATGATTCGTGATTTCCAGGCAAGAAACATCATGGCGGCAAAAAACGAAATTTATTTCATCGACTATCAATCCGCAATGCAAGGGCCGAGAATGTACGATGTGATTTCCTTTCTTTATCAGGCGAAAGCCAATTTTCCGGAATCCTTCCGTCAGGAAATGTTGGAATATTTTATTTCGCTTTCTAAAGATGAAAAAGAAAAAGAACAGTTACGGACTTCTATTATGCCACTGCGCCTTATCCGGTCGCTACAGGTTTTAGGAGCTTATGGTTTCCGAGGATTGGTTCAGAAAAAAACCCATTTCCGACAAAGTATCGGACAGGGTTTGAAAAATCTGAAAACCATCGAAAAAACATGGCCGGAAATTAACCGTTATCCGGAATTGAGAAAATTGATTTTCAGTTTAAATTCCGATTCTATTTTAGAAAAAATACACCACTTTAACAACGATATAAACCCATAATTTTGATATGAGCTTAACCATCGAAATTCATAGTTTTTCATACAAAAAAGGAGGTATCCCAAAAGATCTTAGCGGAAATGGCGGCGGATTCACCTTCGATTGCCGTGGAATTTTAAATCCGGGAAGGCAGGAGGAATATAAATCATTAACCGGAAAAGACCTTTCTGTACAGGATTTTCTGCGTTCCCAAACCAGAATGCCGGAATTTCTGGGGCACATTATTAACCTCATTTCCATCACTATAGAAAATTACCTGGATCGGAACTTCGAGCATCTTCAGATTAATTTTGGATGTACCGGCGGACAGCACCGCTCGGTATTTTGTGCTGAAGAAACCGCTGCATTTATCCGTGAGAAATATCCTGAAGCCAACGTGGTTGTCCATCATGACGAGCAACCGCAGCTCAATGTCTCCCTTCCATGAAAGCCATGATATTTGCTGCCGGAAAAGGAACGCGGCTTCGTCCTTTCACAGATCATCATCCGAAAGCCATGATGGAAGTGAACGGAATTCCGCTTATTGAAAGAAATATCCATTATCTGCAATCGTTCGGAATTAATGATTTTGTGATCAATCTTCACCATTTCGGGGAACAAATTGTGGATTTTCTGAAAGAAAAAAACCATTTCGATGCACATATAGAATTTTCTCAAGAGAAAGATCAACTTCTGGAAACGGGAGGTGGTTTAATTTTTGCAAAAAAGCTTTTGGAACAGGAAGAGGATTTCCTCATTATGAATGCAGATATTCTGACGGATATGAATATCACCGATTTCGTGAATTTCCACCGTGAACAAAATAGCCTCGTTACTTTGGCAGTTTCCGACCGAAAAAGTTCAAGAAAACTGCTTTTCGATAATGAAATGATTCTCAAAGGCTGGATGAATATGGATACCGGGGAAGAGCGGCTTGCCGGATTCAACAATAATTATAAAAAACTGGCATTCAGCGGAATTCATTGTGTTGATTCCCAATTTTTTAACCATATCACAAGAACCGGAAAATTCTCCATTATGGAAGAATATCTGGATCTGATGATGACGGAAGAAATTTATGGTTTTGAACACAGTGCCAAATTGGTAGATGTAGGCCGTCCGAAATCTGTTCTGGAAGCTGAGCAGCATTTTAAATAAGAATTTTATGAGCAAAAAAATACAAAGAGGAAAAGGATTAACAAAAGTAATTGCTGGTCCTGAATTGGAAATAGATCAAAGGGTACAAAGTCATTTTGAAGAAAAGACTTGGGACGAAACCATTACCAAAGACAGCTGGATGGTGTTCAAAGTAATGGCCGAATTTGTAGATGGTTACGAAAAACTGGCAAAAATTGGTCCTTGCGTTTCTATATTCGGTTCAGCACGTTTAAAGCCTGAAGACGAATATTATGAAGTAGCGGTTGAAATCGCCGAAAAAATAACGCAATTGGGTTTTGGAATCATCACCGGAGGCGGTCCCGGAATTATGGAAGCCGGAAACCGAGGTGCCAAAAATGCAGGTGGAAAGTCTATCGGACTAAACATCGAATTACCTTTTGAACAACATTTCAATCCATATATCGACAAGAATTATTCGATGGATTTTAATTACTTTTTTGTAAGAAAGGTGATGTTTGTAAAATATTCGCAGGGATTTATCGTCATGCCCGGAGGTTTCGGCACTCTGGATGAATTATCGGAAGCTTTGACTCTGATTCAAACCGCAAAAATTGCACGATTTCCGATCGTTTTGGTAGGTTCTAAATTTTGGAGCGGTTTGTTGGATTGGTTTAAGGAGACGTTACTTTCGCAAGGAATGATTTCTGAAGATGATCTTCAGCTTTATAGAGTTGTGGATACAGCGGATGAAGCCGTGGCTCATATTAAAGCGTTTTATGAAAAATACGCCATTACGGTTAACTTTTAATTGGCATATCTTTTGTCAAATATTAAAACAATTATATTTGTACTTTAAATAATATAACACTTAGATGAAAAATTTTTTACATATTATAGGCTTTTTAACATTATTTATGATGTTAAGCTTTTCGGATGCCGATTTTTATTCATCAATGACGAAAGCGGATTACATTGAAGGAAGCAAAACACTAAAATTTACTACCAAGCTGAATACCAAGCATATATCAGACGCTATAAAAATAAATCCCAATACAACGGGTTTTGAAGCGGAAGTGAAAAAATACGTTAATAATAATTTCGATCTTTACATCAACGGATCTGCAAAAACCCTAACTTTCACAGGAAGCCAGGTGAGTGGAGAAACCGTTTGGGTCTATTTTGAAACCGGCGGCGTTACAGAAATCAATACTTTGCGAATTAAAAATTCCATCCTTCTCGGAACTTTCCCAAGACAACTCAACCTTGTGAATATCGCTTATAAAGGCAAACAACGCACAATGAATTTCCAACGAGGAAAAGAGACCAATGAAGTGAGTTTTTAAATGTAGTTGTTGTTAAACCGATTTTTTGATCAATCATGAATCGACTTTTCATTTTTTTCTTCTGGGATTTATTGTAGGTTTTATTGTTTTTAAATTCGTTGCAAACTACAGCGTTTTAAGAAGCACTCATTATTTCTTTTTTTGCAACCCTTCTTACCATTTGTCATTTTTTGAAAGAGAGAACAGAAGTAACTTTCTAAGTAAAATGAAAGCATCAACTATCATTGGGAATTCTGAAATTATTGTCGCTATTATTGCTTCGTTCTTAAGATATTCAATACAAAAAAGACTGCCCTTTTCAGAAGCAGTCTTTATTCTTATTTAGGTCGAATTTAGTTCACCGTAATATCATCCAATTGAATCGTCGTTGTTGCGCCAGGATTTGCTCCAGTGTATTCAAAAATTACAAAACCATTACCTTGCAACGCTGGATTGAAAGTATGCGATCCTGCATTGGTAAGCACTCCATATCCTGAAGCCGGAGTTGTAGGAATCGTAAAGCTGGAAGTAATATCTGTAAGTGTAGCTGCAGAAATATCTCCCATAGGAACGTAATCTGTAGAAGTATACACTTTCAATACATTTCCATTATGGAAACCAACATTCACGCGGAAAGAAACCTGATTAGCCGTAGTGAAATCTACAGGAACTATAAAATATGTCTTATAAGCTCCTTGCCCGGCATTCGCACTCAGTTGGATATACTTGTTTCCTCCGAATTCTTTTAGCTGCCAATATCTATTTCCTAACAAAGGATCATTGATGTATTTTGGGAAAACTTCCTGATTTACCGGGCTGTAACTTTCGAAGTTTTCTGTAAAATTCCCCAAGTACTGAATGTCTGTTCCTCCTTTTCCTGGAGTAGCATCAAATCTCGGTTTTGTAAAATCAACATCTTCTGTACCTCTGATCAGCATTTGAAAGTTAGTGTTGTAACGGCTCACCACGAAAGTAAGAGTACCACTTTCTTTTGGTAATAATGTTTTTCCAAAAGTTACAAAAGAAGAATTTCTAATGATAGTAGAACCTCCTGTTGCATCTTCCACAGTTCTGTCGGTATCTGCAGCGATTCCATTTGCATACTCCAGATAAGTTTTACGGTCAGCTTCCGGAACTAACAATCCGATGGGAAACTGCACATTCGGTACAGAAACCAGCATATTCAAATATTTTGGATCTTTAGCTTCAGTAAGACTCGCTAATGGAAGCGGTGTGATTTCCTGAATGTCCAGCGTGTTTCCATTACAAACTCCTGAAATATATTTAGAAACTAAAACTCCCGGAATTCTACCGATGGCAAAACTAGGATCTACAGCACCCAGTTTTACAGTTCCTCTGTCGAGACCCAATACCAAACCGTTTACTCTGATTCGGATATGAGTTCCCACAGGATAATCTGCAAAATTCCCGGATTTGTCTACTTCAATCTGCATTCCTGCAGTTGGATTCGACGGAGCGTCTTGGAAAGAAATTGTTTTGTAGAAATTACCGTGTTCGTCCGAAGAAACCACGTATCCATCAATAATAACGTCTGTAACGCCCTCACCGTCAGGGAATTTTATTGTACCCGAAGCTGGTGCCATCGCGATAAAATCCTTCAGCGAGATGGTAGGCGCAGCAAATTTGTTCTCACAATTGATCGGCGGGGTATCCCAGTCGTCATTGTGTACGCAGGAAGCTAATGTAGCCGTAGCAAATACAATACTTAATGCCGTTTTTAAAAGATTTTTGATATTCATTGTTGATTATTTTAGTATGAATGTAAAAAGTAAATTAGAATCTAAGTTGTAAATTAATAAAGTAAGATCGCCCTTGAGTGTACCAGTATTTTGGTCCAAACTGCGTAAATTCTCTGTCCTGATCCTGCTGAAAACCAGGGAAGGAAACATTTCTTGTTTGCTCGAAGCCACCGGTAATGTAATCAGTGTTATCCAAAATATTATTTACAGAAGCGGTAATGAGAACATAGTATTTCCCTAACAACCATGATTTTCCAACATTTGCATTGAAGAAGAAAGCAGACGGCAGTTTGTGTGGCTGAAGCAATCTTCTAAGTTCACTTTCGGTGATTCCCGCAAACGGTGTTGAAGTTTCAGGGTTCTGTACAAATCTTTCAGATCTGATAATCGCAGACGGATCTAAATAATTGTCATCAAGGTAATTCCAGTTGGCTCCAATCCACCAGTATTTAGGCGAATTGTAACGAACTCCTAAGGAATATCCCTGCTGTGGCGTTCCTCCCTGTCTGTAACCGTCGAGATAAGCTTTTCCTAACTCAAGGAATGAATTTCCATCGGCAAAAACTCCGGCAGCATCAGAAGCGAAATACGTTTCAGGATTATTTTTATAAACATATTGTCCGTAGCTTGCCAATCCCTGAAGTTCCCAGGAAGGTGTCAGTTTATAGGAAAGTCCGAGTTCTACACCCATATTTCTTTTTTCTACGTTCGACATCACCTGAGTGACGAAAGCACTCTGCAATGGAGTTACATTTCCTTGGTCATCGGTAGTTTCCAACTGAATTCCGTCTGCAAAGAAACGCTGTACATTGGTTTCGTTTTCGCTGTCCACTATAAATCCTGTAAGTCTCATTTTTACAAACGGAGAATTCAGGACGTAGCTTAAGTCATTAGCATAATACACCGTACTCTTAACATTAGGTGCAACCGAAGAATTCACTCTTGGATTGATGAAAAGATCTTCCAAAAACGGTGCCTGATTGAAAGCAGCTCCGTTATAAACGAGGAAGTTTCTACCATCAATTCTGTAAATCGCCTGACCTTTCAATCCGAAATTCCAGAAATCATAATCCTTGCTTTTTCCGTATGAATCTTTATATAAATAATGTCTGAACATTCCTTCTCTGCTGGAACTTGAGTATCCTGCCATTGCAGAAACAAAAATATCCCATTTAGATGTAGAAAATTTCAGGCCCGGATTTATTTTTGCTTCCTGTCTTCTGAAAGTATAATCGTATCCAATTTTATCACCTTCTCTTTTAGCAATATTGGTTTCGCCTTCATTTAATAAACCTGATTTCCCTGGTTGATTTCTGCTGGCAAAAGGATCAATATTAAAGGCAAAATCGCCACCTAATAGGTCTTTGATTTCTCTGTATTGATCTGCTCTGTAATTCTGATAAGAAAGATTAAGGATAAAACGGGTAACATCATTAAAGTTGTGTACAAAATGTGTAGCTGCATTCCAGATTTTATCATCGGAAACATCATTTACCTGATATACAACGGATCTTCTTCCCGTTACACCATATTTTGAAATAACAGGCTGAGCTGCGTTGTTTCTATAGATTTGGTCCCAGTCAATCTGAGTGAAAGCTGGGTTTCCACTCGCCCAAGCTTCTTGTGCTGTTTTCAATGCAGTTTGAAGCCCTGAAACATCCGCTGCCGGATTAGCTGCTAAAGCATCCTGAATTTGATTAGCATAGAAACTTGGTAAATCTCTGTAATACGTTGGCGACGGATTCGGCACATTTTGCCAGTCTAAACGGGAAGCTTTGTCTTTTCCGAACTGGTAAGAAACCGTAGTCCAAAGGCTGGATTTATCGCTTAATTTAAGGAAATCCTGCAACTGGAAAATTGGCTGGAAGCCTTGTCTTACCCTTTCGCTTCTTTTTTCTCCATCCTGATACCCCCAATAAGAGTTGTAATGAACTCCTCTGTAATTGTAGACTTCCTGTGTGCTCGGGCTGGAAGTAGATCTTTTGTAAGGCGCACCAATAGCATTGAAAGTTATGGTATGTTTGTCATTAATTTTCTTTTCAACCCCAATAAAACCTCCGTAAGCATCGTAGAAAGTTCCTTCCTGGATTCCTTCCTGAGCCCATCTTCTGGCACCCATCACCGTGAAAGCCCAGCCTTTACTGTTCATCCCGGAACTGTAACGCAGTGAAGTACGGTTTCTATAATTTCTGTTGGTAAGAGATTGGGTAAACTGAAAACCTTTTCGGTATTCGCTGGCTTTTGTGTTTTTGTAAATCACGGAACTCACTCCGCCGAAAGCATATTCCGAAGGAGAATGATTGGCTGCAATTTCCGGATAACGGGTAATTTCGTTGAGTCCTCCCCAATTTCCGAAATCTACATTTCCATTGTCAGATTTTACCATGGAAACACCATTCATCATCACTTCACCGTTTCTTCCGTCGATTCCTCTTGGCCTGAACCAATATGCTCCCAGGTCAAAAGCTGCAATTCTGCTGAAAACATCCTGAGAAGATTGTAAAAGCCCGACTGTGGAAGCTTGGCTGGAGTTCTCTTCATCACCGGTGCTTTCAATAAAGGCAAGGCCTTGTTCGGCTCCCGTCAATGCAGAATATAAGGTAATGACACCTAAATCTCTTCTTTTCTCATCCGCTGTTACATCAAACTCCAGAACTTTGGTTTCGAAATTCGGCTTTGTAATAACAACCTGATAGTGGCCGGGCATAAGATCTACAAACTGAAAGTACCCGATTTTGTCTGCTGTAACATCACCTTCAGTTCCTTTCAGGTCAATTTCAGCATTTTCTACAGGTTTCGCATCAGCATCTTTCAGGTAGCCATACACTGTGGTCTGCGCAAAGTAGTACGATGCGGGTAGCAGTGTAAACATGGTGATAAATGATAACCTTTTAAACATAAGTTTTATAATTTAGTTGCTTTTATATGCTAATTTCCAGCTATTTAAAGATGGGGCACAAATTTACGCCTTATTTCTAAATATTTTATCTTTTTGAGTTAATTATTTTTAACATGTGATATTGATCAGCATCTAAGACCAGATTGATTATATTTTTTGCCCTATAAAATTACTAATTATTAAAATTGCGCTTATTTAAATTTGAATTACTTTTGCAAAAGAATATTTAATGAAAATGAAAAAATTATTTATTGCACTATTGCTTTCTGTTTTTTTTATGGGTTTTTCCCAAGACCGTCAACTGCGGAAAGTAGCCACTATTGGCTTTATGAATGTTGAAAATCTTTGGGACACTATACAGTCTGCGGATTATATAGACGGCACCAAAAGCATTAGTAATCCTGCTTTTCACCGAAGCATTCCTGTGGATTCTATTCCTTTTTTAGAAGTTACTGAAGAATATTTCGGGCCTTGGAATAATGAAGCTCTGATTGGCAAAAAAGTGGTCCGTCTCCAAGGCCAGTCTGAAGAGTTTACTCCCAAAAGCGGAAAAAATTACAACACAAGTGTTTATAAGAAAAAACTCGAGAATTCTGCCCGCGTTATTTCAGAATTAGGAGTACAATATACCAATACTGCTCCGGCCGTTGTAGGACTTCTTGAAGTGGAAAACCGCCAGGTGATTGAAGACCTTATCAAGCAACCGTCTCTTGCAAGACACGATTACGGTATTATTCATTACAATTCTTACGATTACCGTGGCGTAGATGTCGGGCTTATTTACCAGAAAAGAAGATTCACTCCGACATCTCATTATAAAAAGGAAGTTCCTATTTTTAATTCCGACGGAAAAAGATCCTACACACGGGATATTCTGGTGGTGATCGGCTATCTGGATAATGAAAGAGTGGCATTTTTTGTAAACCACTGGCCTTCCAGAAGTGGTGGTGAAGCAGCTTCTGCACCGAAAAGAAATGCAGCAGCCGCTGTTCTGAAAAAAGAAATGGATGAAATTCTTTCTAAAAACCCAAATACAAAACTGTTTGCCATGGGAGATTTCAACGATGATCCGGTGAGCGGCAGTTTGAAAGATCACTTAAAAGCAGCCTATACTCCAAAAGATTTAAGCCCGGAAAAGCCTTATCTTAATTTAATGTATCCTCTTTATAAAAAAGGTGTTGCTTCTCTGGCTTATCGGGATGCGCCGAATTTATTTGATCAGATTATTGTCTCTCAAAATTTGATTTCCGATACTGTTGGAAAAGAATATTCTGTATACAAAACAGAAGTGTATGCGCCACGCTACCTGATTACTAAACAAGGAAATTTCAAAGGATATCCTTTCCGTTCGTGGAGCGGCGATACTTTTACAGGTGGATATAGCGACCACTTTCCGGCGTTTGTCATTGTACAACGACAGGCTCAATAATAGATTAAATCATAACAGAAAATTGCCTCCGATGTGGAGGCATTTTTTTTCATTAAAACAGAAATAAAATCTGGAGTTATTTTTAAACGACACCTTGCGCCAGCATCGCTTCGGCTACTTTTACAAAACCCGCGATGTTAGCTCCTTTTACATAATTCACATAACCATCCTCTTCTTTACCATAATTTCTGCAAGCTTTGTGAATTCCTACCATGATTTCTTTTAATCTGGCATCCACTTCCTCAGAAGTCCAGTTTAAACGAATAGAATTCTGAGTCATTTCAAGGCCGGAAGTGGCTACACCGCCTGCGTTAGAAGCTTTACCTGGACTGAAAAGAACTTTATTTTCAAGGAAATAATTGATCGCATCCAAATTCGACGGCATATTTGCGGCTTCGGTAATGCAAATCAATCCGTTTTTAACCAATTTTTCGGCATCTTCAAGATCGAGTTCATTTTGCGTAGCTGCGGGAATGGCCACATCGCATTTTATTTCCCAAGGCCTTCTGCCGGCAAAAAATTTTGCTTCAGGATATTTTTTGATATAATCTTCAGCTCTATTGTTGCCAGAAGATCTAAGCTCCAATAAATAATCTACTTTTTCGCCACTAATTCCTGTTTCATCATAAATAAAACCATCAGGCCCGGAAATGGTAACCACTTTCCCGCCCAATTCGTTTACTTTTTTAATAACTCCCCACGCTACATTCCCAAACCCGGAAACGGCGAACACTTTACCTTCTATTTTTTCGTTGATAGTACTCAGCATTTGTTCACAAAAATAAACCACGCCATAGCCGGTTGCTTCAGGACGAATTAATGATCCGCCATAAGCAAGCCCTTTGCCTGTGAGCACTCCGGAGAATTCATTTCTTACTTTTTTGTATTGTCCGAATAAATAGCCGATTTCTCTTGCACCTACTCCAATATCTCCAGCGGGAACGTCTGTTTCCGGGCCTATATGCTTGCAAAGTTCCGTCATGAATGCCTGACAAAATCTCATGACTTCCATATCTGATTTTCCTTGAGGATCAAAATCCGAACCTCCTTTTCCGCCTCCCATCGGAAGTGTCGTAAGAGAGTTTTTAAAAACCTGCTCAAAAGCTAAAAATTTCAAAACGGAAAGATTCACAGTGGGATGAAAACGGATTCCTCCTTTATAAGGCCCGATCGCAGAATTCATCTGAATTCTGAAACCGCGGTTGACATGGATTTCACCTTTGTCATCTACCCATGGAACACGGAAAATTATTATTCTTTCTGCTTCTACCATTCTTTCCAGGAGCTTCATGCCCTGATAGTCTTTTCGGCTTTCTATGAACGGAATCACGGTAATGGCGACTTCTTTTACAGCTTGTAGAAACTCAGGCTCGTTAGGATTTTTCGCTTCTACTTGGGCGATGAAATCCTGAATTTTTTGATCTATGTTATAATCTTCCATAGGTGGATGTTGTTGATTACAACAAATTTAGTTTTTTTTTCAAGACTTCCAAGGATTATTTTTCGTTTTATTGAATATTTAATAATTTTAGGGGGATTATTTGTATTTATTCACAAAAAAGCCGATAAAATTATTAAAAACAAAATGTTCCTCCCAAAACAGTGATTTTTTATAAAATAATCACGCAATTTGAAATTGTTTCCCGGAAAAAGTTTTGATGAAACCGGAAAGCTCTAGTTCTAATAAAATCGGGAGTGCCTTGTGTGAAGGAAAACCGCATTGCTCCGCAATATCATCCAGAGCAACAGGTGAATCATATTTCTGTAAAATATCATAAATTTTCTGTTGCTTTTCCGAAAGCATAGCTTTGATATCTGAATAGGGAAAAAGTTCTCCGACTTTAGATTTTGGCTTATCTATATCTAACTCCTCAATCAGATCTTTGATAGATGAAATTGTTCTTGCTTTATTCTGAGCAATAAGCTGATTGCATCCTTGGCTATATTTGTCGGTAATTTTTCCGGGCAATGCGTACACTTCCCGGTTGTAATAGTTCGCAAAATTTGCTGTGCTGACCGAGCCGCCTCCGAAAGCAGTTTCCACAACCACGGTAGTTTCCGAAAGACCGGCGATAATTCTGTTCCGTTGAATAAAATTTTCTCTATCCGGTTTCTGGGATGAATTAAATTCCGAAAGGAGAACGCCGTTTTGTTCCAAAATTTTTTCAGACATTTTCTTATTTCTCGAAGGATAAAGCGTATGAAAGCCATGTGCCAGTACCGCAATTGTAGGAATATTGTGCTTCAATGACTGCTGATGAACTTCTGTGTCTACACCCAAAGCAAGACCACTTATTGATGTGAGTTTGCTGTCTTTTATTTCTTCAAAGAAATCTTCAAGAAACTTCTTTCCATAATGGGTCACATTTCGTGTCCCTACGATGCTGAGCGGAGTATGTTTTTTATTAAATTCTCCTTTCTGATATAAAATGGCGGGCGCATCTTCGCACTCATTAAGCAAATTTGGAAGATCTCCAAGATGGCGGAGGTTGATTTTGATCTGCTGTTCTTCACAAAATTTAAGTTCGTTTTCTGCAAATTTTATAAATTCAGCATTTCCAATATCGTAGATCGTTTTAGCTCCAATTCCTATAATAGCAGCAAGATCTTTTTTCGGAAATCCCCACACTTCCTTCGCAGAACCCACTGCGCTCACGAGTTTATAAAAATTAATATCACCGATTTGGCTGCATTTTCTTAACGCAATGGAATAGAGGTGTTCATCAGTAAACATGGAAAAGCTAATTTATCCAAAGATAGAAAATTATTCGTCTTTTTTTCTCAGTTCTTCAAGACGTTCCCAAACTTCATCTTTCTTTCTGGGTGAAGAATCTTCAAAATCTTCGGGATGTTTTTCGCGGTACTGCATCCACAATTCATCATCTTTTTCATTGTAATAATTGGGAAACTCCCAAATAAACTTCCTTTTCTTCTCGCCTTTGTTTTTAAAGAAAAATGCCAGAGCAGTACCGATAACGGCACCCGAAAGATGAGATTGCCAGGAAATTTTACTGGGTTCATCGAGTGTGGAAAATAACTCTTCCGGCAAAACTCCCCATATCAAACTCCCGTAATACATGGCTACCAAAAGTGAAACCGTGAGGAGTTTCATATTCCACTGAAATACGCCGCTGAAAAAAAGAAAAAAAGCCAGAACGTACACCACGCCGCTGGCACCGATGGTACAGGTATACATATATTGCCCTGTAAAAATATCAATCGGCGGAAGCAGCCAAACCAGAAGACCTGTAAACAACCATCCGAAAATAAAAATTCTGTTGGCAAAAACCGGATAAAACTGAAACAACAGGAACATCAGCACTGCGATTGGAAAAGAATTTGCCAACAAATGCCCCATATCACCATGCAAAAAAGGGGAAAAAATGACACCCTTCAACCCTGCAGGAACCAGCGGAATGATAGCTCCGGCACAATTCCCAAAAAATCCATGAACCTGAAAGTAGTAGGATGTCCACATCATGGCAATCATGAGAAGCGGATACAAGACGGCTTTCGGGGAAATATGGTATTTCTGCATAGCGGTGGTTTTTCAAAACAGAAGCCAAACCAATGATAAGGTAAATTTGGCGAATAAATTTGAATTAAAAATGAGTTTCTCAGACAAAATGTTCGGTATTTGTATTTGGGGAAAATCATTTCAATCATAAGCCTTATTTTTGCAAAAGTTTTAGATCAGCATGATGAAAAGGATTTTTTTAGTATTATTTTCTGTAGTTTCAGTACAAATTTTTTCTCAAGATGAAAAAACAAACCGTGAGATTCTGGATTCCATCAATCACCAACGCTGGAAAGCCGTTTCACTAAACCTTGACAGTCTTGCCAAACCAGCAATAGAGGATGTGCCGACAAAATTTCAGGATACTATTTTTCTTCCTTCGACCATTCAGTTGCCGGAACCATCGCAGGAACTTCCCATTACGCCGTTCAGTCTCAATCATTTCAAGGAGTCAAAAAAATGGTATTTCCACGGACAGAATAATATAGTGTTCAATCAGGCTTCTTTTTCCAATTGGTATTCCGGCGGAATTAATAATATTGGAGTTCTTGGCAAAATAAATTACAATTTGAGCTACCGGAATAAGAAACATTTTCTGGAAAATATTCTGGAATTGAAATACGGATGGATCGCTTCGGAAGGCCAGGCAAGCCGAAAAACCGAGGATTATATTAATCTTGCGCTGAATTACGGATACGACGTGGGAAAAAATTTCTATATTTCTTCAGGATTCAAATTCGTTTCGCAATTTGCTCCGGGATTCAACTATACCGAAACTCCCGAACCTTCTTATTATGACAGAATTTCTAATTTTTTAGCGCCGGGTTATCTGAATGCAGGTGTCGGGCTTTCATACAATCCGAACGAAAATTTTCAGGTGATCTTCAGGCCCGTGAACGGAAAATTTACTTTTGTTATGGACCCTATGCTTCAGAAAGCAGGAAAATACGGTTTGGAGAGGGACGGCCAGTCTTTCCGGCAAGAGCTGGGAGCGATGATGAACGTTATTTACCGTTTGAAAATTTATAAAGATATTGTATTAGACAATCAGGTGAATTTATTTAGTAATTATGTCGAGCATGCAGAAAGAGTTGATATTGCATATAAAGGTGCATTAACACTGAGATTCAATAAGTTTATTTCCACACTTGTTACACTGGATTTGAGTTACGATCATGATCAAATCCGGGCTTTGCAAAGAAAACAAACACTCGGTATTGGATTCTCATACAATCTTGGTGTGAAAAAAGAAGCGGAAAGCAAGAAAAAAGTGATAAAACCTTATGTTGTCCCGTAAAAAACCCGCTTCATTACTGAAACGGGCGTTTTCATTATCTTAAAACTCCATACTGACTTCTAGTTTTTCTGCAAGAAGTTTGGAGATTTTTATTCGCAGCGGTTCAATATCAATATTCTGCATCGCATCATTGGCGAATGCGTATAGCAACAAAGCCTGCGCTTCCTTTTCGGAAATTCCTCTTGTTCGGAAATAGAACATTGCTTCTTTATTCAGCTGGCCAACAGTACAACCGTGGGAACATTTCACATCATCTGCGAAAATTTCAAGCTGAGGTTTGGTATCAATACTGGCTCCTTCATTGAGAAGAATGTTGTTATTCTGTTGATAAGCATTGGTTTTCTGGGCAATTTTATTTACAAATATTTTCCCATTGAAAACTCCTTTCGAAGAATCTTTGAAAATTCCTTTATAGTTCTGGTAGCTTTCACAATGGGGCTGATTATGATGAACAGCCGTGTGATGATCCACCAATTGCTGATTTCCAATAATCGTAATGCCGTTCATGAAGGAATTGATATTGGAACCGTTCTGAATAAAATCGAGATTGTTTCTCACCAGTTTTCCGCCGAAAGAAAAGGTATTTACCGTAGTAAGGCTGTCTTTTTCCTGATGCGCAAAAGTATGATCTACAAGAAAAGAAGTATCGCTGTCGTTCTGCACTTTATGCCAGTCTGATTTAGCATTTGGATAAGTGAAAATTTCAGTAACAGAATTGGTGAATACGAAACTTTCATCAAAATTATGATGGCTTTCGATAATTTCCACCTTAGCACCTTCTTCTACAATAAGCAGGTTTCTGGTGTTGTAAATTGTATTTCCGTCCTGATTCTGTGAAATATAAAAAATGTGAATCGGCTTCTCGATTACTACATTTTTTGGCACTTTCATGAAAAATCCGGTGTTGGCATACGCCATGTTCAACTGGGTGAAAGCGAGATCTTTTTGAGAAATTTTATTATAATATTGATCAAAAACTTCTCTGTGAGCAGGGCTGTTCAGCGCATGCCGAAAAGAAAGCAGTTCCACATTTTCTATAGAAATATTGGACAAATCTTTGCGCAATTTTCCGTTAACAAAAGTGATCCATTCAAAATTTTCCTCGCCCAGATGCAGCTCGTCCAGTTGTTCCTGCGTTATGGTATGTTCTTCGGATGGAAAGAAATTATATTGTTTTTCCGTAATTTCTTTCAGGGAAGTGTATTTATATTCTTCATCTTTTTTGGTAGGAAAACCCATTTCAGCGAATCTTTGGAGGGCAGAAATTCTTTCTCCGTCCAGAAAACTGTGTTCCAGAGTTTTCAAAAAAGTATGATGATTGTTTATAATTTGTTCGTTCAACATTTCGTTATTTCCTCTTTTTAATATTTAAGCCAACTTTATGAAATAATTCAAGTTGTCATTAATTCAAAAGCCAATCGTACCCTTTTTCTTCCAATTCCAGAGCCAGAGATTTATCTCCCGTTTTGATGATTTTTCCATCTGCCAGCACGTGTACATAATCGGGCTGAATATAATCCAGAAGTCTTTGATAATGGGTGATGAGCAACACGGCGTTTCCTTCATTCCGGAAAGAATTTACACCATCGGCTACAATTCTTAATGCATCAATGTCCAGTCCGGAATCCGTTTCATCCAACATCGCTAATTTAGGATTCAGCATGAGCATTTGAAAAATTTCATTTCTCTTTTTTTCACCTCCTGAAAATCCTTCATTGAGGGAACGTCCCAGAAAATCTTTTCTGATACTCAGTTTTTCAGCATTTTCGCGTACCAATGCCAAAAGCTCTTTCGCAGGCATATCGGAAAGGCCCTTTGCTTTTCTGTTTTCGTTGATGGCGGCTTTTATAAAATTGGTAACAGTAACACCCGGAATTTCCACGGGATATTGAAACGAAAGGAAAAGCCCTTTATGTGCTCTTTCTTCTGGAGCATCTTCCACAATATTTTCGCCTTCAAAAATAATTTCTCCCTGGGTAACTTCATAATCTTCTTTCCCTGCAATAACTGAGGAAAGCGTGGATTTTCCGGCACCGTTCGGGCCCATGATGGCGTGTACTTCGCCAGGTTTTATTTCAAGATTAATTCCTTTTAAAATTTCTACGCCTTCTTCGATTTGAGCGTGTAGGTTGTTGATTCTAAGCATTGTTTTTATTTTTTTATCTCAAGAATAAACAAAGGGTTTTTAAAATTTTGTGCTGTTTTCTGAAAACACAAAGCCGCTTCGCTTATCAAAGTAATAACGTTTTTACGTATTTAAATTTATCCTACTGAACCTTCCAAAGAAATTTCCAACAACTTTTGAGCTTCGATGGCAAACTCCATTGGCAGTTTGTTCAGAACTTCTTTACTAAAGCCGTTTACAATAAGTGCGATGGCTTTTTCGGTATCAATTCCGCGTTGGTTGCAATAGAAAATCTGGTCTTCACCGATTTTGGATGTGGTGGCTTCGTGCTCCAACTGTGCTGTCGGATCTTTTATTTCGATATAAGGAAAAGTGTGCGCACCACATTCATTTCCCATCAGCAGCGAGTCGCATTGTGAAAAGTTTCTTGCACCTTTCGCTGTGGGCATTACTTTTACCAATCCACGGTATGAATTATTGGATTTGCCCGCAGAAATTCCTTTGGAAATAATGGTGGACCTGGTATTTTTCCCGATGTGAATCATTTTGGTTCCGGTGTCTGCATACTGATGATTATTGGTTACCGCGATGGAATAAAATTCTCCAATCGAATTATCGCCTTTCAGAATGCAACTTGGATATTTCCAGGTTACTGCAGATCCTGTTTCCACCTGAGTCCAGGAAATTTTCGCATTTCTTTCACATATACCTCTTTTGGTCACGAAGTTATAAACCCCGCCTTTCCCTTCGCTGTCGCCGGGAAACCAGTTCTGAACTGTAGAATATTTTATTTCGGCACCGTCCATTGCGATTAGTTCCACTACAGCCGCGTGCAGTTGGTTTTCGTCTCTCGCAGGTGCTGTACAGCCTTCCAGATAGGAAACGTAACTTCCTTCATCGGCAATTACCAATGTTCTTTCAAACTGTCCGGTTCCGGATTGATTAATTCTGAAATAAGTGGAAAGTTCCATCGGGCATTTAACTCCTTTTGGGATGTAGCAGAAACTGCCATCGGAAAAAACTGCGGAATTCAGCGCAGCATAGAAATTATCTCCTCTTGGGACCACTTTGCCAATATATTTTTTTACCAGCTCGGGATATTCGCGGATTGCTTCAGAAATCGCACAGAAAATAATTCCTTTTTCTTTTAAAGTTTTCTGAAAAGTCGTTTTCACAGAAACGGAATCTATTACAATATCTACGGCAACTCCTGCCAAGCGCTTTTGCTCTTCGATATTGATTCCTAATTTTTCGAAAGTTTTTAAAAGTTCCGGATCTACCTCATCCAGGCTTTCCAATTCCGGCTTCTTTTTTGGTGCCGCATAATATCTTATCGCTTGAAAATCAGGTTTTTCATATTTTATGTTAGCCCAATCAGGCTCTTCCATTTTTTGCCAGATTCTGAACGATTCCAACCTCCATTGGGTCATCCATTCTGGCTCTTCCTTCTTTTCTGAGATAAGTCTGATGATATTTTCATCAAGGCCGGTCGGGAAATCATCATACTCAATATCGGTGTAAAAACCGGCTGCGTATTCTTGGGTTTTCAGATCTTCCCGTAAATCGTCCTCTGTATATTTTGCCATAATTTTTTATAAACTGAATGATTCTCCACAGCCGCAGGTTCTTGCAGCATTAGGATTATTAAAAACGAAACCTTTACCGTTCAATCCTCCGGAATATTCCAGAACGGTTCCGGCAAGATAAAGCACGGATTTCTTGTCCACCGCCACCCGGAGGCCGTTATCTTCAAAAACCTGATCGTTTTCCTCTGTTTTATTATCGAATTTCAAAACATATTCCAACCCCGAACAGCCGCCACTTTTTACGCCGACCCGAACAAAATCAGTTTCTGCGTTGTAGCCTTCTTCTGTCATCAGTTGAATTGCTTTTTGCTTTGCGTGATCACTTACTTTTATCATTTTATTATTTAGAATGATTTTAGATTGCAAATCTACGAACTATTATACTGAAAGTCAAATCCTGTGGTTTATTTTAACTATAAAGATTATGGCTATTTCCATTCGTTCAACAGAAATCGCCAAAAAAATAAAAATCAGTATCTTTCGGCTCATTTTAAATAAAAAGCAGCAATGAAAAAGGGAATTTTGATTTTATTTTTATTGATTTTTAGTATTTCTCCGGCTCAAAAAGGGCCTTATTACCAGCAATTTGCCAAATATAAAATGGATATTGATGTAGATGCTGCTCAATTTACTTACCAAGGCAAACAAAGTTTAACGTATACCAATAATTCTCCAGATGAATTGAAAACCGTTTATTTCCACCTGTATTGGAACGCTTTCAAAGCAGGATCCATGATGGACCAAAGAGTGCAAAGTCAAGGAAAAAACGGCGACGGAAGACTTCAGCAAAACGGAATTTCCAGACTGGCTTCTATTCCGGAAAATGAGGAAGGTGCTCAAAACATCCATTGGATCAGGCAAAACGGGAAAAATCTGAAGTTTGAAATTCAGGAAACCATTATGAAAGTGGAACTTGCAGAACCCATAAAACCTAATTCCTCCACTACATTTACCATGGAATGGGATGCCGTGATTCCGCAACAGATCCGCAGAGCAGGCCGAAATAACAGAGAAGGAATCGATATGTCCATGTCCCAATGGTATCCGAAAATCGCAGAATACGATTACGATGGTTGGGCTACTTTTGATTATATCGGAAGAGAATTTCACGCACCGTTCGCGGATTTTGAAGTGAACATCAGTATTGATAAAGATTATATTATCGGAGCCGGTGGAATTTTGGAAAATCCCTTAGAAGTGAAAGGATACGATCCACAGGCAAAAATAAAAACCAATAACCAAAACAAAGCTACCTGGAAATGGACTGCCAAAAACATCCTCGATTTTGCTTGGGCAGCAGATAAAGATTACACCGTAGAAAGCTTCACTGTACTGGACGGCCCGAAGATTTATTATGTATATCAAAAATCTGAAAAAACTGCTTTTTGGGAATTGAGCAAACCGTATGTTCAGAAGTTTTTCCAATTGATGAATGCTACCTTCGGACGCTACGCTTATCCCACTTACTCTTTCGTACAAGGCGGTGATGGCGGAATGGAATATGGAATGACGACCCTGATTCTGGGTGAAGCAAAATCTCTGGAAGGCTTGGTGGGACTCATGTTTCATGAGGCAGGACATATGTGGTTTCAGCAAATGGTAGCCACTAATGAAAGCACAAAGCCATGGCTGGACGAAGGTTTCACCAGTTATGCGGAAAACATGATCATGCATCAGCTTTTTCCTCCGAAGACGCCACAACCACATCCTTTTACATCCAGCCTAAACCGTTATATTAATTTTACAAAAACCGGAAAGGAAAGTCCAGCCGTTTGGCTTGCAGATCATCATGACGATGGTGGTGCATACGGAATTGCAAGTTATTATAAAGGTGAACTCTTTCTGGTTCAACTCGGATATATTGTAGGTGAGGAGAATCTTTCTGCTATTTTAAAAGAGTTTTTCCAACAGTGGAAAATGAAACATCCTACCGATCGGGATTTTCTTCATATTGCACAGAAACACACAGGAATGGACTTGAAATGGTTTCATCATTATTGGATCAATACCACAAAAACAATTGATTATGCAGTGAAAAATGTGGAATACGGGTCTAATTCCACTACTGTTACCCTTTCCAACAAAGGTTCCGTTCCGATGCCGATAGATTTCAGTATTTTAACTTCGGATAAAAAAGTAATTAACTATCATATTCCCATGAACATGACCCGTGTATGGAAGAAAAAAGATATTTACGGTGATTTTGAAACCTTGAAATATTGGCCATGGACGCAGCAGGAATACACCTTTAACATTCCTTATACCAAAGATCAGATTGCGGCTTTAGGAATCGATTTTTCCCAGCGATTGGCCGATGTAAATCCTGAAGATAATTTTGTCGAAAATAAATAGTAATGACTGCTATTGTGATAAATATTGGCAATACCAACATCCGTTTTGGTTTTTTCCAAAACGATGATTGCGATATTTCCTGGGTTTTGAATACCAAACCTTACCGAACCAGCGATGAATTTCAGATACAGTTTATGATGATGTATCAAACTCACAATATTGATCCGGCAAGTATCGACCGTATAATTATGGGTTCTGTAGTTCCGCAACTCACCTACGATGTAGCCAGAGCTATTGAAAAAATTCATAAGAAAAAGCCCGTGATTGTCGGCCGGGATACCCCCTCGGATGTTCTGCCGAAATCCAAACAAATGGGAACGGATATTTATGCTAATCTGGTAGCTGCACATCATCTTTATTCCGGCAAAAAAATTGTTTTTGATTTTGGCACCGCGCTTACGGCCAGTTGTATCGATGAAAATGGCGAAACCATTGGAGTCATTATTGCACCGGGAATTATTACGTCTTTAAATTCTCTCATTCAGGACACCGCACAACTTCCTGAAATTGAACTTATAAAACCGAAAACCGTTTTAGGGTTGGACACGGTATCCTGCATGCAGAGCGGAATGGTATATGGATTCCTCGGAATGGTGGAAGGGTTTATAGACCGGATTAACCAGGAAGTGCAGGACAATTGTTTTGTTATCGCCACGGGTGGTGTGTCGCATGTGTACCAACCTTTAACAGACAAAATTCACGTTGCAGACCGGCTCCATACGCTGAAAGGGTTGTATTTTCTTGGGAAAAGTTTTTGAGATATCTTACCGTTTAGATTTAAAAAAATCCAGAAGCAACTGCGAGCATTCATTTTCCAGAATTCCTGTGACAACTTCTGTTTTTGGATGTAGCGAAAGATTCTTATTGATAAATCCCCGCTTTTCATCTCTTGCACCAATTACCACGCGGGAAATCTGCGCCCAATTCAACGCACCGCAACACATGACACACGGCTCCAAAGTAACGTATAGGGTACAGTCGATTAGATATTTCCCACCCAAATATCCAGCCGCAGAAGTAATCGACTGCATTTCTGCATGAGCTGTTACATCATTCAGGGTTTCGGTTAAATTATGGGAACGGGCAATCACGCGATTGTTGGAAACGATAATGCATCCTACGGGAACCTCATCTTTCTCCAGAGCAGCAACAGCTTCCTGAAGAGCAATTTTCATGAAATAATCGTCAGTAAACATAGGACTGTTGCTGACCATTTCAGAAAAATTAATTAATAATTGCGGCTAAATTTTCCGGAGCAGACACTGATTCAGGCGTAATAATTCTTTTGGCGAATCTATATCTCGGAGCCCAATATTTATCTGTTAAGGAAGAAATCATCACTCCTTTTGAAGTTGCAGCATGGATGAATTTTACTTCACCTTCGTCGTCCACTTCTTCAACAATGCCAACATGGGAAATTCTGCCTCTGCCTTGTGAGAAAAATAATAGATCTCCTCTTTGCAGTTCAGATCTTTCCACTTTTTCTCCTTCGTTTGCTTGGGAAGCAGCTACTCTTGGAAGAGCGATTCCTGCTGCGGAGCTAAAAACAGAAAGTACAAATGCAGAACAGTCGATTCCGTTTCTTGTCATTCCTCCGTAACGGTAAGGTGTCCCAAGATAAGTTGCAGCTTCTTCCAGAATTCCATCGATTTTCTTAGCAAATCTGATGGCTCTGGCAATTTCAGCGTTCTTTTCAAGTGTGTTGACGGCTGCCATTTTTGCATTGCGTTCTGATGCAAAACTGTTGATTAAAGTTTGTTTGTTCTGTTCCAGTCTTTTAAACTCAGCTACAGAGCTTTTGGCATCTGTTTTGTATTCTTTGTCGAGAATAGATGGGGCAGAAACCGTATAATTCGTAACGCAAGATTGTAAGAAAAATATCGAAGTAATTACAGTCAGATTAATTAAAACTCTTTTCTTCATATATATTGATTATCTGTGTTAATGGGTCTTTGTTATTTACTCAAATGCAAAACAAAAGTAGATAAAACCACTGAAACCGAGCTTTTATAAGAAATTTCTGGCAGGCCTTTTAACACAATTTAACATATTTTTCAAGTATGTTAAAAATTTGTAAGCCGTAAATCCCATTAATAGGGCTTTGCGGCTTCTTATTTCATTAAGAAATATTAACATTTATTGCTGTTATCTATTAATTATATAAAGGTTAATCTATAATTATATAAAGCATTAAGTATCAAAGGATTGAATTTTCAAGCGAGTTAAGAAGTGGAGATTTGGAAAAAAAACCGATGGAAAATTGTCATATTCATAAAAAATCCCGCTCATTGGCGGGACTTAAAATTTATCTTGTGAAGAGCAATTCTCTGTATTTCGTCATCGGCCAGAGTTCATCGTCCACCATCATTTCCAGCGCATCACTCGCTTCCCTGATTCTATCAAATTTCGGTTTTACTTCATTACAATAGATCTCAGCCTGCTGTTGGCCTGCATTCATACTCCTCGCTCTTTCTTTGGCATCCAAAAGTTCGTCTACTCCAGTTTTAATCTGCGACACGTTCTTTGAAATCTCCCTGATCAACTCCATTTGTTCATTGGCCAAAACTTGAAATTCATCATCTTTAAAAATTTCTTTTAACCCTTTAACATTGTCAATCAGTCTGTTCTGATAGTTCAAAGCTGCTGGAATAATATGATTTCTGGCAATATCTGAAAGCACTTTCGCTTCAATATCAATCACAGTTGCATATTTTTCAAGCTTAATTTCATTTCGAGCTTCAAATTCTCTATGATTGTAAATTCCCAACTCTTCATAAAGCGCAATAAACCTTGGATCAAGCTCTTGTTTCAAAGCTTCAGGCGTCGTTCTCAAATTATTGAGGCCTCTTTTTTTTGCTTCAATCGCCCAGTCTTCAGAATATCCGTCACCTTCAAACATAATGTGTTTGCACTCCTTGATGTATTCTCTAAGAATATTGAATATGGCTTCGTCCTTTTTTAGGTTTTTATTATCTATCAACTGGTCTACTTCCGATTTGAAAGTTTTCAACTGTTTTGCAACGATGGCATTCAGCACCGTCATCGGTTCAGCACAATTGGCAGAAGAACCCACTGCTCGAAATTCAAACTTATTTCCTGTGAAGGCAAAAGGTGAGGTTCGGTTCCTGTCTGTATTATCCAGTAAGATCTCAGGAATTTTACCCACTACGTTCAGTTTCAACTCTGTTTTTTCTTCTGGGGAAAGTTTCCCGTCGGTTACTTTTTCTAGTTCTTCCAGAACGCCGTACAGCTGACTTCCGATAAATGCTGAGATAATAGCAGGCGGCGCTTCGTTAGCTCCCAGTCTGTGATCATTATTTGCGGATGCAATGCTAGCACGCAAAAGATCAGAGTATTCCGAAACCGCTTTTAGAGAATTGACGAAAAAAGTAAGAAATTGTAAGTTCTTTTTAGGGTTTTTTCCGGGGCTAAGGAGGTTTTCTCCGGTATCGGTGGCCAGCGACCAGTTATTATGTTTCCCACTTCCATTAACGCCTTTGAAAGGTTTTTCGTGGAAAAGAACATGAAAATGATGTTTATGGGCGACTCTTGCCATAATATCCATCAACAGAGAATTATGATCCACCGCAACGTTGGTTTCCTCAAACATAGGAGCCAACTCAAACTGATTTGGTGCCACTTCATTATGCCTCGTTGTGACAGGAATTCCCAGTTTCATACTTTCGATTTCCAGTTCCTTCATAAAATTCATCACTCGTGTTGGGATGGATCCAAAATAATGGTCGTCCAGTTGCTGTCCTTTCGCCGGAGCGTGTCCCAATAACGTTCTCCCGGTGAACACAAGATCCGGCCGGGATTGATACAATGCAGTATCAATTAGAAAATACTCTTGTTCCCAACCTAAAGTTGCTGTTACCTTCGCTACATTTTTATCAAAATAAGCTTTACAAACCTCTGTAGCGGCTACATCTACTGCCTGAAGTGCTCGGAGAAGCGGTGTTTTGTAATCGAGTGTTTCGCCTGTGTACGAAATAAAAATGGATGGAATACAAAGCGTTGTTCCAATAATAAATGCTGGAGAAGTAGGATCCCAGGCCGTATAACCTCTTGCTTCAAACGTATTTCTGATGCCTCCGTTAGGAAAGGACGACGCATCCGGTTCCTGCTGTATCAACATACTTCCATTAAATCTTTCAATAGCCCGATCGCTTTCAAAAGGAGTAAAAAAACTGTCGTGTTTCTCAGCAGTCGTACCCGTCAAAGGCTGAAACCAATGGGTATAATGTGTAGCTCCTTTTGATAATGCCCAGTCTTTCATGGAGACTGCAATTTGATCTGCAATATTTCTTGGAGTTTTTGTACCTCTTTTAATAGCGTCCTGTATAGAAGTGAACGCTTCTTTAGTGAGATAATTTCGCATGGTTTCTTCTGAAAAAACATTCTCGCAGAACAGCTCAGAAAGTTTTTTTGGCACATCCACTGCGTTGTCCTTTCTGTAATTTTTGAAAGGAAGTTCGGCTAAAGCTTTGAATCGTAATGTTGACATAAGATGAAGATTTATTGTGCAAATTTAAATTATTTATATGTTCAAAAATTAAAATGCATCAAAAATTTTAGGGTGATGACTAAAATTAACATAATTAAATAAAAAACAACCCCCAAACTCACAGGGTAATCTAAAAAGATATGACGAAAGCTCACAAGACTATTTTTTTACGCCAGCACCATTTATAATAAAGCGGAAACTATTATTTGTAAAAGCTGAAATTCCTTACTTTTGTTTTATGACTCCGAAGAACTTTTGACGTTTGAAATCAAATCAATTTTAATTCGTTAACTTTGTGCGTCATTAATTATAAATTCAACAAATACGCACATAATTTATGGCAACAAACTTACGGGCGCGCGAAACCACAGAAGCCATCGAAAGGCTGTATGTAACCATGCGACACCTCTTCTATAGAGGATTCTTCAAACCGGGAGGCGTTTCCGGAGAAACAATAAGAAACCTGCTCATGACGATTTCTCCTGAAATCTACGGATCTATGAGCATTCCCAATAAGATAGAACTTGATGGTTTGCTATACGTCCTGGACAGGCTTCCCGAAGGGATAGAGGAAACCGCTTTTGTGCACCTCACTTCTGACGAAGGTTTTGAAAAGGGCAGTTTTGAAATTATTGTTCCTAAAAAAAGACGTAGAAACTGCTACAGAATTGATGAACATCAGATGAATATTGAGGTTCTTCTCGGCCGTTCGGAAATTTACGATATTCTTACCCATCTTACCTTTCTCTATATAGAAGCAGATAAAATCCGGGAATTAGCCCACAATAAAGATGAGAATTATAAGCCCACCCGAACGTGGAGAATTATAGAGGAAGTAGCCAAAGGCGAACGGAAAATGAGCCGAAAAGAAAAAGAAGTAGCGCTCATTCATCTGTCATCACTTTTGGGAAGAACCTTTGATGAAGTCCTGAATGCTTATAACAATTTCGGGAGCGACAAAAATCCAGACAGGCTTTTTAAGATTATTTACCATCTCGGAAATGTAAGTTTAGAAGACATGAAAGGCAACCGCGAACGGGAAATTTTCTTCAGTGCTGTTTTGAGAGAGCGTGTCGGACATCATCTTTTTGGGGAGAAATGGGCCAATAATGTGAAAGAAGTTTTGGCTGACAACGATCTCCAGATGCGAAATCTTCACATCATTTCAGCGAACATGCATTCTGTGAAAAACATGCTGTTTGCCAATGATGCGATCGGAAAAAGTGCTACCAAGGAAGTGGATTATTCACTTTATGAAGAAATAAGCAATAAAAAAACACTTCAGGAAAAAGTTCTAGATCATTCGTTGGAATCGGGACTTATATATATTAATGATGACAGCGGAAGTAATATTGATGTTCAGATCATTGATCTGAGCAAAACAAATCTGAAAAATACTCCTTTTTCCGGTATAAAATACAGCGGAGATGATGTGATTCTGGTATTTGATTATGCCTTCGGAGAACAGGCTTTTGAGGTGATGGACGAATTGCTTCGACCTTATGAACACAATCAGGAAGTGTACACGATGCACGTGAAATCCATCTCCATTATGGGAAAAGCAGGAATTCTGACCGGAACCAAAGGTGATATTATGATTCCGACTTCTCATATTTTTGAAGGAACGGCAGATAATTATGTTTTTGAAAACGCTTTGAAGCTGGAAGATTTTGAAGATGATGAAATAAAAGCGTTTGAAGGGCCGATGATTACTGTTTTGGGAACTTCACTTCAGAATAGAGACATTCTCACTTATTTCATGAATACAACATGGAAAGCCGTCGGACTGGAAATGGAAGGAGCTCATTACCAAAAAGCGATACAGGTGGCTTCCAGTATCAGACATCATATTTCCCCCGATCTTTTTCTCTGCTACGGCTATTATGCTTCCGACAATCCTTTGGAAACCGGAGCCACATTATCCTCCGGTGGATTAGGCCTTACCGGAGTAAAACCCACATACATGATTACTCTCAGAATTCTTGAAAAGATTTTAAAGTCATCTGACCAAAATTAAACTGCAAAATTAATACAATAAAAGCCATCAGTTTTCTGGTGGTTTTTATTATAAAGGCTTGTATGCTATTTCGTTCCATTTCTTATGGCCGTGTTTGTACAGTTTCACAACATTTACTTCAAAACGATCCCGAAAGGTCTTCGATTGGTATTCCTGCCATGATTTTTGGTAGTTTTCCGGTGACAAATCGCGGTATGCCACGGTAAGATGCGGACGAAATTTGGAAACTTTGTAGTCGAAACTTTTCATCGCTGAATTTATTTCGTTAAAAAGTGTTGTGAGTCCTGATTCATTTTCAGGTTTAATGAAAATTGCCGGGTTTTTAGAATTAGAGAATGAACCAAAGCCATTCAGATGTACCGTAAATGGTTTTGTTGTAAGAGAAATGTCTTTAAATTTTGAAATAAGTGCTGTTTCCTCCTCATCATGAAGAGAAAAAGGCGGGGTAATCGTTATATGCGGAAAATTTTTGTACGATTTGCATGAAGAAAACCGCTCGGCAAAATCTTTTTGTATTGCCCGGATTTTATCGATCAATTCACCGTGGGGCTCGACTGCAATGAAATACAGACTCATCATTTATGGATAAATTTATTTCAGTAATGCGCCGAAAGTATCTCCTTGGGTAATATCGCCGGTGTTGTAGCCTTTCATAAACCACTCTCTTCGCTGTGCCGACGAGCCGTGTGTAAAACTTTCCTGATTTACATATCCCTGAGAACGCTTCTGAATATTATCATCCCCTACAGCTTCCGCAGCGTTGATAGCAGCTTCAAGATCTCCAGGTTCCAGAAAACGTTCACGGTTTTCCGTATATTTTGCCCAAAGTCCGGCATAAAAATCTGCCTGCAATTCGGTAGCAACAGAAATTTGATTCATATCAGATTCTGAATATCTGCCGCTTCTTCTTATTTGTTCTGTTTTACTTAAAGTACCGAGGAGATTCTGAACATGATGTCCCATTTCGTGCGCCATCACATAAGCCACAGAAAATTCCGTTACCTGAGCTCCAAAACGATTCTGCAATTCTGAAAAGAAACTCATGTCCATATAAACCGTTTGGTCGGAAGGACAATAAAAAGGACCCATCGCCGCTTGAGCAGTTCCACAACCGGATTGTGTAGTTCCTTCAAAAAGTACGACTTTGGCGGGATCATACTGCATTCCGTTTTCAGCAAAAATGGCAGCCCAGGTTTGTTCATTCTCAACGGTAATCATAGAAATAAATTCTTCTGTTCTTTTCTCTTCGGCGGTAAGTTCTCTTTGTTCTGTTGGTGTAGAAGTTCCCATTCCTGAACCGAGAATAGCAGAAGGATCACCTCCAAGAAAAAAAACAATAGCAGCGATGATCAGCGTTCCCAAACCGCCGCCTACCAGCATTCCGCCGCCTTTACCACGACGATCATCCACGTTTCCGCTTCGGTCTCCAGTCCATTTCATAAATTGAAAATTGAATTAAATCTTAATGAGTCAAATATCAAAATTAATACAGATTTGTATTTTACAGTTGCGGGCAGCTTCTTTATATAATTTTTTCTTTTGAATTTTAAGTTTCGACGAAGAAATTAATGATGTGTGAACAATTATTTTACTGCTTTTCTGCCTTTTTTTTAAAGTCTTATTTGTTCAGCATATTATTTTTCAACCAATAAGAAGTCGATTGATATACCGAAACACTTTCATTCACCAGGTTCTTATCAGGTTTATAAAGGAGCGTTTCATCATAATAAACATTGATTCCTCCTTTGTTTTCCTGTGTTTCACTAAGTTTCAATGAATATTGCCTTACTCTTTTTGTAGGTGAAATAACGGTAAGGCGGTCATTTTTTATCAAACCTAAATCCTGATAGGTCGCAATATAAGCTCTTGGAATGTACGTTTCCTTGCGAACATCCTGGCCAAGAAATTTCGATGTATAACTAAAGTTCAAAATTCCAAAAAGTGTTGGCATCACATCTATCTGAGACATTAATTGATTAAACTGCTGGGGCTGGATAAATCCTGGCGCATAAATCATTCCCGGGATTCTGTATTTGTCCAGCGGCAATTCTGTTTTGCCTGCACTGGAAGCGCAATGATCTGCC
>JAANMV010000148.1_pt1 | contig 82589 bp, 65 predicted proteins | sample 7279661 | NCBI WGS metagenome assembly JAANMV01 (sample SAMN14094540, study PRJNA606508) | bioreactor metagenome | isolation source: A lab-scale SPAN reactor treating ammonium-rich wastewater day 121 | place: Ireland: Galway | collected 2017-05-16 | reverse complement strand
CACCGCCCCGGTGGCGTACCCGCCGATGTAGTAGGCCGAGCTTTCGTCTACGGCGTAGGCCTCGTATCCACCCAGCCAATGCCGCCACCGGCGGTTGAGTCCACCCGTGACGCCGTCCAGGAAACCTTCGCAGGCGTCGTTGATGTTTTCAAACGTCGTCCGCGGGCGCAGCGGTCGGACGTTTGCGAACTCTGAGGACGGCTTGGGGATCGTCTCGTCGTATTTCACCTGCCATTCGGCCACGGCCGTCGCCACGCGCTCCGCTTGTTCGGTTCGGCGAAACGCGCTGGCCGCGGCCGCGATTATTGCGGCCGCCAGCTTCTGGGCGTTACAGGCTATTGCTAACTTGGGCTATTCCTGTTGCATCATCGATGATAATCATTGCAAAGTGGGTCGATACATCTTCTCCGTTGTCAAATTGCAATTGCACCACCCACTCGTCCCCAATTGTTTTCGGTTGCGATATCCTATTGCGGCAGAATCGCTCTATTGACACGATGTCGCACGAGTCCAATCGCTGTTCAACTATGTATCGCAGTGCAACTTCTCTCACTTCACTTTCTGTCACGGTCGTGCTCCTTCGATCACCACGCATTACCACCAAGTCGCCGAATGTAGTCTTGAGCATGAATAATCTCATCAACAGACAAACTTCCCCAGTGATAACGACGCAAACTATCGTAGACAAATTGTTCAAGCTGTAGATTCCCAGCTTTTGTTCTAGATAGCTGGATATACGTTTGTGGCCCGATCTGGCGAAGATGCTCAATGTGCTGTGCTTCATGCAATAACTCATACCTTGTTGGATTAGAACGGAGATATATCGTCGCGCTGCCGTCCTTGTAAACGCGAGTCATTCCGCCAGCACCTTGGCTTGCGAGGAATTTATCGGCATTGCGCGAAAGCGCTACACGATCGCGAAGAAGACAACGCTCAAGTTGATCGAGCGCTCTATCCGATAGAATTATTCCAGATCTTCGTCCCTTCACAAACGAACTAGCTGTCGCCCGTCCGATTCCCATTCCCGACTTTGCCCACGCCGCCCCTGGCTTCCCCAGTGCGCCGCCGTTTTGCCGAGCTTGAACGCTCCACCCACGGCGCCCGGCAGGGCCAGCACGACTTCGATGTAGTCCCACTTGGTCGCCTGGCCGGTGGCAATATTATACCCGGCCAGGGTGACCGAGATACCGCCCACGGTGGTCGTGTAAGCCGCCGCGATCGCCGCCCCCGTGCCCGTTCCGCCGGTGGCGTAGATCGAGAGGGCAACCAGCGTCACCGCCCCGGTGGCGTACCCGCCGATGTAGTAGGCCGAGCTTTCGTCCACCTCGTAGGCCTGGTATCCGCCCAGCCAGTGCCGGTAGCGGCGGTTGAGTCCACCCGTGACGCCATCCAGGAATCCTTCGACTGCGTCATTGATTTTCTCCGCCGTCGTTCGCGGGCGCAGCGGTCGGACGTTTGCGAACTCTGAGGACGGCTTGGGGATCGTCTCGTCGTATTGGCAACGGCCATGCTCGCAGGTAGGGCGCCAGCACTTCTCAAAACGACTGTACGACCTGCGCCAAACCGCAGAGTTGCTCGCGTAACCGTTCGACCGGTTGGTAGCGGATCCTATCCTGGCGCCGCGGATCGAGGAATTGTGTTGGCTTGGCCCTGGTGAGTTGTGCCAGGGGATATGTGAATTTGGGTTGTGCAGTAACCTCCAAGGCTACGATGACAGGCAAGTTTGAGCCGCTTGAGGTATAGTAGCGGGTCGAAGCCGTAAATCCTGTACAATCCTTCAACGCGTCGCCGTTCCGAGGGTAAGCGCCCGGTGCATGTCGATCAAGTTTTCAAGTGCGGACACGTCGAATTCTGTGTGCCCGCCCGACTAGCCTAGGATGCCCAGGCTGAGGGTTGTTTGGGTCGCGGTCGTTCTGGATCGGGAAGCGAATCGATTGGCAGAAAGAGAAATTGTGAGCACGCCGTTGGAAATCCCGCCGGAGACAGCGAGCCCTCCACTAGCGAGGCAAGCGGCCGATATCGAGCATGCCGTGCACGCGGCCGACGGTGCCGTGTTTTTTGCCGAACGCCGCGTGCTTCGCCGGGTCGTCAAACACGCATTGCTTAGCCACTTGGGACTGCACGTTCCCGACCGTGCCTGGTTTGTCATCGATCGTGAAACCTTGCTCCAAGCCGCAAATCGCGATGAACTGTTCCCGCTCGATGCGCCACTGCCCGAAACCGTGTATCTGTTGCGCCGGACCGAGTCCGAGCTTGCGTTGGTATTGGGCTTAGAGACCGTGCTGCTCGATTACTGGAGGCGTGTGTTTCGTTGCCGCGCGGAGTTTACCATTCGCGAGCGCTTCCGCATGGGCGAAATTACCGACGAAGGATTGCGGCAACGCATCGATCGGATTGGCCAGTCCGAATACGACGAAGTTCGGGCCGTGCTACGAAGCGACGACCTGGTGTTGCCTCCCCGCACTGAAGGTGCCGCCTACGCGGTATTTGTTGCCCAATTCTGGGAATTGAGGCTTTTCCTTCCTCATCGACTCCCGAACTTCTTTCCGGCGCTGCGCAATTTGGCCGCGGTCGAAGCGGCGGTTGCCGCCGATCTGAATGCGTTGCGTTGTTACGAGGAAACCCGACCCGAGGGCGCCCCCGATCCCGCGTCGCTGGACGACCCCGTGGAGCAACCGCCGGAGCCCGTGCTGGACTCCATACCCGAGGAAGAGCCTCGAGATGATCGACGTTTTCAGACCTTTTCGGCCGGGGCGGAAGCAGCCGCCGCGCAGGGCAACCTGGTCCGCGCCGCGGTATTGCATTCGAAGGCGGCTCGCCTGACGTCTCGCAAGCGGGGCGCGCAAGCTCAGTCAGAAGCGCGACGCAACCTTGAAAAACTAGCAGGCCGTTTGCAGGCCGTATTGCACTTGGATCAGGATGACGCCCAGCGATTGGGAGCCTCGCTGCGAACGTTGCTGGAACGGTGCCCGCACAACATTTGGACTCCCGAACTGCGGTTGCTGTTCGATCTGCAAACCGTGTGCGTCGATCTCGAGCGCGACCTTTATGCGGTCGATCCAATCGAAATGGTGCTGTCCTGGGGCAAACGCCCGCTGCGCCGCAAGGTCGACGCGCCCCGCCTGGTGCTGGCTTGCCGGCACTTGCGTCGAGCTGCCAAACGGGTTGCCGCCGCTCGAATCACGCCGCAAAACCGCCGCAACCTGACCTCGCTACTGGAAGCGGCGCTGCATCGCCTGGAACACGAAATTCGGCACGACCTGGGACCGCGGATCGAGCAGGCGTTCGACGGTACACTGGCTCTCCCCCAATGTCAAAACGGGGCCTTTCGTGCCATCGCCCGCTTATTTTCGCTGATCTGGGCGCCGATCCAATTCTTGCTGCGGCGCGGGCAGAGTTCGTCAACTTCGGCCGCATTTTCCCAAACTGCCGCGGACCAATCCAACAATCAGCGAACTAGGGGGATGACGCCCACCAGCTTGCCCGAACGCGTCGGCCGAGACAAACTCGTGCAGGAACTGCTCGATCGAATCATCGAGCATGGCCACATCCGCTTTGGCGACGTCCGCGACGCCATTAGCCGCAATAGCATCAAATTGGAAGACCTCGCCGGACCGACCGAGATTATGGGCCGCGACGAGTTGCTCCGCATCGACCGCAACCTTTCATACTCGATCGACGGCGTCTACCATCGAGCCGAATTCTACCTGCGGTTCTTTCAAAAACTGAGCGCCCTGTTGTTCGCCACCATTCTGGGCAGGCTTCTAACCAGGTTTGTGCTGCTCCCGTTTGGCGGCGCCTTCATGTTGGTGGAGTTCGCCAAACATCTTGCCGAGGCCATCGCAGGCTGGTTTTGGGTGCCCGAACAGCACATTGCCGCCTATGAATCGGTTGGGGGCGTTCTCGGGATCGGCGCAACCACCGCCGCCGCGACTCGGGTGCATCTTCCCTTTGGCGAGCCATACACGTTTTTTCTGACGGGCTTTTTCTTCTTGGGTTTAATCCACTCCCGTTGGTTCCGCCGCAAAGTCGGCCACGCATTCCGCATGTTGGGGAATGCCATCGCCTGGGTGTGGCGACTCACAATACGTGTGCTGGCCAAGCCACTCTTTCAGGCGATTTTCAAGAGCCGTCCTGCCCTGTTCATCCGTCGATATGTTCTCAAGCCTGCCCTGCTAGGCTTGCTGACGGCGATGGTGCTCTCCGCGGCGGGGGTGCGTGCGCACGAATCTTTGCGCGGCGGACTGGCAATCTTTCTGGTAATGAATGTGCTGCTCAATACGCGGCTGGGACGCGACATCGAAGAGATTGCCAACGAATGGCTGGTGCGAAGTTGGCGCGAATTTCGCACCCGAGTGCTGGCCGGAATCATTCGTACCATCATCGATTTCTTTCGAGCGGCCGTCGAAACCGTCGATCGCTTCTTATACGCGATCGACGAATGGCTGCGATTTCGCAGCGGCGAAAGCCAGGCCTCGCTGGTCTTCAAGGCCGTGGCGGGCTCGGTGTGGTCGCTGGTGACCTACGTCATTCGCTTCAGCATCATTTTGCTGGTAGAACCACAGATCAACCCGATCAAGCATTTCCCCGTGGTCACCGTCAGCCACAAGCTACTGCTGCCCACCATTCCGGCCTTTGCCGGCGTGCTGGAAACGGTTGGGTACGACGCCGCCTTCAGCTACACGCTGGCCACCATGGTCATTTTCGGCATACCCGGCATCTTTGGTTTTTTGGCCTGGGAACTTAAAGAAAACTGGCGTTTGTACGAGGCCAATCGTCCTCAGAATCTGCAGACAGCGTCGATCGGGCATCATGGCGAAAACGTGCTGCGATTCCTCAAGCCTGGCATTCATTCCGGAACGCTGCCCAAGCTGTATCGCAAGTTGCGTCGTGCGGAGCAGTCGGTGTCGGTGCGCCGTCGGATCGCCGCGCGCAAATACCAGCGACAAATCGCCGAGGCGCGGCTCGCCCTGCAACACTACCTCGAACGCGAGTTGCTGGCACTGCTGCACGCTGCTCCGCGATGGCCGCACCGGCTGCAAATTCAAGACGTGGCGGTGAGCACCAACAACATTTGCGTCGAAATCGCATGCCCAATGCTCCAAGGAGAATCCGCTCCGCCAGGGCCGCTGGTTTTGCGCTACGATGAACAGTCTGGCTGGTTGGTTGCCTCGGTGGCCGAGCAAGGTTGGCTCGCACTGCTGCAACCCGACGAACGCGCTCTGCTTCGCAATGCCGTCGTTGGCTTGCACCATCGCAGCGGAACCGACCTGGTGCGCGAACAGATCATGGAATCCTTTGCTCGGCCGGGCATGTCCTTCGACATTGCCGATGGCGACCTCGTGGTGTGGCAAACGGATGGAGATGCCGCTTCCGTTGCCTACCCGCTCGAGGCATCACTGCTCGAGCCCCAATCAATCAACCGTTCCAGCGGCACGTCGCCGTGGCCCAAGTTTCCACCGTCTCAACTGCTGTACAAGCTGAATCCTGTCCGGTGGCGTGACTGGGTTGCAGCGTGGGAGGCCGCGGAAAAACCCGAAGCGCCGATCCCGCGTTTGGTACCCAAGGTCCGTGTGCTTCCGCCATTGCCATAGCGAGACGCGTTGGCTTACTCCCCAGGGTATCGCTTGAGAAAGCCTTGCGGTTGGTCGTGGCGGGGGATGACGCCTGGGAACTGGCAACAGATGCCGGAGTTTTTTGGGGAACGCCACCGAATGATCGGCCGCCAACCAGCATCGCCGTCTGTTTCGAAAAGTGCCGGAACGTGCCGGCGGATTGGATGGCTCCCCGCCAGACCTGCTGTCCTGGCCCGGATCGTTCCCGCCGCATGCTTTTCAGGCGATAATTAGCGAGCTAGCGGGGCCGCTTGGCTGCACGCAGTTCGTTATTTCGCGCCGCGGCTTCCTCGTTCAGATACGTCAGCCATGAGGGAGACCAGGCCGAACTACTTGCATAACCACGCGCGGCGTGGCGGCCAATTCCGCCCATCTCCGGCAACAGCCGCGCCACGAGGTTCAGGAAGGTTTGCGTGGCGTGGGGCGCCAACGATTGCAATTTCATCAGGGTGCTGCTGATCAGCACTTCTCCCTGGCCACGCTGGCATGCCAGCAAGATTTGCTCGGCGGCGGCTTCGGCGCTGATCGTAACCAGCGGCAGCGCAGCGCCAATGCTGAACCATGCGTATTCCTGGCGATGCTTGCCTTTGAACCGGGCGTTGCGAGGGCTGCCCGTTCGCATCAGTCCGGGACACACCGTCGTTACCAAGATCCCTTCGGGCGCCAGTTCGGTTCGCAGCCCGTTGGAGAGTCCCACGAGCGCGAACTTACTCGCGGCATAGGGAATCAGGTGCGGAACCGCTTGCTTTCCGCCAATGGACGCCACATTGACAATCCGCCCCCAGCCTTTACGGCGCATCTCGGGCAGTACCGCCAGTACGGTATGCAAGGAGCCCCAACAGTGCGTCGCCATGGAGTTATGGAAATCCTCCAGGGTCATGGAGTCCAAAGGCCCCACTTCGATCACACCCGCCACGTTGAACAGCGCGTCGACGGTGCCCAAGCGACTCAGCACTTCGGCTACCATTTGCTGCACGTCTTCTTGCTCGCGGACGTCGCAGCGGATGGCGATCACTTCTCCGCCTCGCTCCTTCAATACCTCTTCGGCAACCGCCAGATCGTCTTGCGAGCGAGCGCAAATGGCCACTCTTGCCCCGGCATCGATCAGTCGCCGAGCCAATACCAATCCCAGTCCGCGCGATCCGCCCGTCACAATCACACATTTGCCAGAATAGTCGAACCAGCGGCGGCGATGAATGGCCGAACGGACGGTCCAAGCGGCAACCAGGCCCACTCCACCGGCCAACAACAGACGTTTGGTCCATGCATTCATTTGAGTTCCTCCTGTCTCAACCCATGGATTTGGCTCTCAGCCAAAGCACGCTGCTCGCCCAGGCCAGCATTCATCATAGCGACACCCACGCTACGAGCTAGTTCCGGCAAATTGTCGCAATGCGGCGACGCCATCTCCCGAACCTGCTTCATTTGGGGTATGATCGCGCCAGAAACGATCCCGGAACGAATTGCGTCAAGCTTCCGCCGGCGTCCGATTGCCAATCGGGCGAAAGTGGCAGCAATGCCCCGTCGAGTTCTCTGCCGTCGTGGTGGACAGCGTTCGGCGGAGAATCGCGCTCGGGAATAATAGGGCGTACTTCGCAGTTGCGGAGCGAATGTTTCCAGTGGCCTTCGGCGCAATGTCTGCTGAAACGATAGCAACTTTTGTCTGACTTCCGCGAAAGGATACGCGCACTTGATTACCAAAATTACCGGTAAATTGATCTCGGTGCGTGACGAGGCTCTCACGCTCGAAGTCGGCCCGATGGAATACGAGGTGCTTATCCCCGACTTTGCCCGGCGACAATTGCAGAACCAGATCAACGAACAGGTGTCGCTGCATACGCTGGAGTATCTCGATGGCAATCCGGCTCACGGTCGCCTGGTACCCAAGCTGTTGGGATTCTTGAGTCCCATCGAGCGGGAATTTTTCGAGTTGTTTTGCTCGGTTGACGGCGTGGGCGTCAAGAAGGCCCTGCGAGCGATGGTTCGACCAGTGAAAGAAGTGGCCACTTCCATCGAAGAGCAAGACGCGAAGGGGTTGGCTATGCTACCTGGCATAGGTCCGGCAGTCGCGGAACGCGTAATTGCCAAACTGCGACGCAAAGTTCCCAAGTTTGCCCTGATGGTGGCCCAATCCGAACCCACCGCCGCAGAAGCCAGCTTTGACGTGGTTTCCGAGGCCTTCGACGTGCTGCGGCAACTCGGGCACTCCGATGCCGATGCTCGGCGCCTTCTCGACGCGGCCCTGAACGAAAAGAAGAAGTACAAGGACGTGCAAGAAATCCTGCAGGCGGTTTATCAGCGTAGCCACGAATAACCAGTAATAAGTTGGCATGCCACGGCGCCGTATGACGTGCTGCTGGACTGCGTTGCGGCATGTTCTCAAGAGGGGGCGCAGATTCCTTTGTTCCCCGCCAAGTTGCCGAAGGTGGTAGTCATGTCCCGTGGAATATTGGTTCTTGCCCTGGGAATACTGATGGGATGCGGCGGCTGTGGCAGAACCGAGCCGCAGGTTGAATTGCCTGATACGCCTCAAAACTTGATGGCCATGGCGGTGGAGCAAATGAAACGAGTGAATGACACCTTGGATACGATTCGTGATCGAGCCACTGCCGAGGCTGCCCAGGCAAAGTTGGATACCATCTATCGTGAAATGCATTCCCTCGCCGAACGACAAACGGCGTACGGCACCCCCGATGCCGAAACGACGAAGCGACTGCAAACGGAATTTGCCCTGCCCTACAAAACCGAAGTGGATCGCTGGAACGCCAACCGAAGTCGACTTCGTGCCGACCCAGAAACGGCATGGATTCTTGACCGAGGGATGCCTTCCTTAGAAAAGGAGCGGCAATAATCTTCGTTGCCTTCCCAGGCGGGCGAGGCAGAGATTGCCCCGTCTCTCTCAACGAGCGGAACACTCAAGACGAATCGGACCGCGTGCGCCGGGCGTAAAACGCCTAACAATCATGGGAAGCTTGATCGGGATGCGAGCGATGACGTTTGGCCCCGGGCAAGGGAGCAATGGTTGATTTCGCCCCGGCGACCAACACGTTAATCGCGGTCATTGATGTCGGGGTTTTCGCGCAATTCCCGTTCCTCTCGCTCGTACTGCTGCCGGCTGCGCTGGAGCACTTCGTCAAAGGGCACGCCGGCAAGCTTGCAAACGTGCATGATGTCAGTCACCAGATACGTCATCGCCACATCCACGTCCTCGCCGCCCAAGCCCTCGGGCAACCACGTGTAATGCCGCGAACGAAGCACGCTCTGCACATGATCCAACCAATTGCTACGGTCGGGAGACATGAATGTTTGCTTAGCCAGAGGGGAAGCTAGATTTGGGAAAACGGTTGTCAAATCGGAGCAACATGGCAATGCCGCTCCAAGCCCAGGGTACAGGTTTACGTGCGACGGAGCGACGCATTTTATGGGCGGCGTCGCCAGAAATCGAGCGCCGAGTTCGACGAACGGCTTACAGGTCACTCGAATCGCGTACCAGTGGCTCCATCACCTTGGTGTTGCGTTCTACGGCCAATACGATGGTGCGTTGCTCCATGCCATCGCTGCTGGAGGCTACGGCCGGAATAACTTGCCGGCAATTGGGCAACCGGAACCGCACGGTAAACGAGCCGTCGCCGCGAAGTTCCACGGGATCTCCTTGCAGCGTGACGCGAGCTCCCGGCTCGGTGTTGCCGTATACGATCAATTCGGCATCGAGCTCGAAGGTGAAATCCCGTTCTTTGCGGCCGTTATGGCCATTGGACACCAGTCCCAACGTGGGAGAACTCATCGGCCGACGTAGCCGCTCTTCAAACAACTCTTGCAGTTCTTCGTTGGCGCCGTCGGTCGAGTACCCGCCGCTCATGGCGTAAATCTTCTCATAGTTTTCCGCCACGTCGGTCCAGTTGTTGTCAATGGCATCGACGGTGCCGGCCTGCGGAGTGGTCACCACATTACTGCGGGCGAGCACGAACATTCGCCCGCCGTCCGACAGGTAGCCGATGTCGATGCGGTAGCTCTTGGGTGGATCGACCACCGGCACGTACCAGTTATTCACTCCGCCGTGAATTTCGATGTCGCGGATCACGGTTTCCGCCGCACTCGTGCCGGTTTGAACTTCGAGCAGCCGCAAGACGGGGCGAGCGGCATGCCAGTCCTGTCCCATGGCAACTTCTGCCCGCTCAACACTTCGACGTGACAATTGCCAGGTGGCGTGCAGCCAGTAGGGATCGCGCACAATCACCACCAGACGGTCCTTGTTGCCTGGCAGATCCTTGACAGAGATGTCTTTCAACTGAGATTGCCGCTGTCGAGCTTGCTGGAGCCGGCGGGTAACACTGGCGCTCTTTTTCGCTTTCGCCTTGGTTTGCGGAGCACTGGCCCGAACCGTCGAGCGACTCGCGGGAGCGGTGGAAGGCGTGCGTCGTGCAGTGGCTGCTCGACCGCTGGAGTTCTTGCCTGAGGGGGTTTTTGCTCGCCCCGAGCCAACCCGATTGGCGCCTCGCGCGGCGACCTTGCCATTGCGGCTGCTGCCATTGCGGGAAGTCGCGCTTCGTTTGGCGCCTCGCGATGCCACCAGCAACGCCTTCACCAACTGATCCTTGCGCATGGCATGCCAGCCGGGCACTCCATGTTCTTTCGCCATCTGCCCCAGCGCTTTAAGAGTATATTCCTTGAGCTGCTCTGCGGTCATCGGAAGAAGTTCTCCGGAGTGCGAGGCCTACGGCCGAGGCAAATCTTGAGCGACATCTTCCGTGACAGCAATTCATTCGACAGCGCGTCGTCCTTCTGTCGAAAAAGGCTACAATTCTTCCGCGAAAGGCCGTCCGATTCGATCGAGTCTGCTACGCGGAAACCGCTCCGCGATACTGCACGCCTCGTCGGACCGCTCGTCGCTGGCCCCCGGACAATTCCCACGTCTTGGGGAATTGGTCGGTTCAAATTGTTCCTTCTGGTCACTCGCCGGGTCAGGCTTGCTGCAATACGCCAGCGACCTCGGGTCCCGAATCGAGGAACCGCTCAAACTTTTCAGCCGCTTCGGATCAATTGTGGATGTATTGGGATAACAGGATTGAAGTTTGTGCCCGAGTCAACGGCGGGGCGGCATCTGGGTGGGTTGTTAAATCAGTAGTCTTACCGATCCGACCAATGCGCCAACTTTCACGTGCCGTGAAAATCAACCGGGCTAAACGGTCCGGATCGAATAAAGAGCAAGCTTTCGACTCCTTACTCGACTCCCCCCTGACGTTTATGCCCTATTTGCGAGGATCTTACTCAAAACTACCGCGAGTTGGTCCATCGCCGATGAGCCTAAACCCGCCTTCCAAACTCTTCGTGCTTCAGTTCGATTCTACTCGTTCTTTCGCGTAAGCGAACCCCCCATTGCGGGAATTTTGTGCACCTATACGGGGTGGGCCGCACACTAGGATCATAATTGATTATCCGCCAAAACGCAATGGTTAAGCGGAAGCACTCGCCGATCGGGATACTCGATCGATACACATAAAGCATTGTCATGTGGTGTTTTAAGAAAATACAAACGACATCAGAGCACACGCGTGCTTGCTTGGGCGATTGGGTGCCGGCGCTGCGTTGGTCCCGTTCGAACCTCATACCAAATCGCGCATTTTCGGCCGTTTAGCGCGCGAGGCGGACATGCCATCTTCGAGTCAACCTGGAGCGTTCCTGTACCTTTGAGCTGAAATCCGGGCTTCACGCCAAGCGGTAGCTTTCGCGCGGAGTATGGGCGTGACTTGTGGTCGGTGGCCGTCCTTGGCGAAAGAACGCAAGTTGCTATATGCAAATGCATTGCGGCACAAGAAGCGACTTCGGGAAAAAAATCACAAATTCTGCGGCCGGTTGGTTGACACTTCTCCGGTGGGTTGGGTAAGCTTTGGCCTTTGCGAGAAACTAGTACAAATTCTGAGCAAAGCGGTCTCGGCGACCGAGCTATCAAAGTCGCTTTCAACTAGCGGCATGTGGCGGGTGAAACTTGCCGCAAAGTCCACACGATCCGCATCCCATGGGCTTGGCCCTGGAGTGGGTGAGCCGCATTCTGGTTGTTTCGGCGGAGATGGTCCTCCCTGGCTTGCTAGGGAAATGGCTGGATGACCGTTGGGGGGTATCCTTCCTCGGCCTGCTTGGGTTTGCACTAGGGATGTCGCTGGGGGTGTTCCATTTGCTGGCGATGACTCGCCGCGCAGGGCCCCCGCCTCCTTCCGACCGAATGCCTCCCTCCCACGAGAAAGATCCATCGTGACCTCGCCCGTCCCGATTCCCGCTAGGGTTTCTCCTTGGGGGCTGGCCGCGCGCTGTATGGTGTTGACTTTGGCGCTGGCGATTGTTGCCGTTCCGTTGGGAGCTTGGCGCGCCCAGGGGCATGAATACGGCTGGTGGTCGGCCCTGGTGGCTTTCGCAGTGGTGTGGTTTGGCTTTACCTCGGCCTTATTGGCAACGGTTTTGTTGCACGGCACCTCACTGTTCATTCATGCCCAATTGGGAACGATGGTGCTTCGCGTGGGTGTCCCGCTGGGGGCCGGACTGGTTCTGCAATCGCAAAACGGCGCGCTGGCTCAGGCGGGGGTGCTGAATAACCTGTTGTTGCTTTACCTGGTGGGCCTGGTTGTGGAAACGCTTTTGGTCTTGCCGCTTGCCAGGCAGGGAAAGCAGGCTTCCGCTGGCCAGCCAACCGCTTCATCGGGATTGAGCCGCGCTTCCGAAACCTTGGAGCCTGCCGTGAAGACAGTATCGACCGACGAGGTCAACGCAGCGAAGGAGCCGGTACGCCATGGCTAACCCACTGCTGCACATCCGGGACAGTTACTACTTCGAGGTGCCCAAGGCACTCTGGCCGGGCAACTACGAGAAGCTAACCGACATTCCCGAGTGGGTGCGCAACGCCTATCATCGCGATGGCCATCGCTATAGCCTGGAAGAATGGAATCACGAGCTGGCCGGAAAGATCATCATCCCCCAGCCTTTTGGCACTCCCAAAAACCTTTACGAGCCAGGCACGGGATTTAGCATCTCGCGTTTCATGATCGTTGAGGCTGTGGTGGCGTTGCTGCTGATCCTGTTCTTTGTTCGTTTGGCCAAAAAGCTGCAAAGCGGAGATCGGCCTCGAGGCCGGTTTGCCAATTTCTTCGAGGCTTTTTTGTCGTTTCTGCGAGATCAAGTGGCCCACCCGGCCATCGGCCACCACGATGCCGATCGCTTTGTCCCCCTGCTGTGGACCATTTTCTTCTTTGTGCTTGGCTGCAATCTCATGGGCATGGTGCCCTGGGTAGGCAATCCGACGGCAGAGTGGGCTGTTACGTTGACGATGGCCCTAATGGTCTTTGCCGTGGTGGTGGGCGCAGGCATTGCGCGTTTTGGACCGGTTGGATACTGGCTCAACCAAATCCCCACCATGGATCTTCCCTGGTGGCTGGCGTTTCTTAAGCCGGTCATTTGGGTGATTGAGGTATTCGGCCTGCTCATCAAGCACGCCATTCTTAGCATTCGTCTTTTGGCGAACATGGTTGCCGGCCACTTGGTGCTGTTGGCCGTGTTGGGCCTCATTGTGACCGCTGGCGAAGCCGCAGTGGCGGCACAATCGTCAACGTTTCAATTTTCGGTCATCGCAGTGATCGGGGTATTGGGCTCCGCTGCGTTCACCTTGCTGGAATTGTTTGTCGCGTTTTTGCAAGCGTATATTTTTACCTTCCTGTCGGCGCTCTTCATTGGGGCGGCGATCCATCATCACTAACTGGCCCGACAGCGTCGCGAGATGTTGTCTGGTCGACTTGGCGGGATGGCCGCTGTTGTTGTGAAGCGTGTCCCTATCAACTGCAAGGAGTTGGAGCACGTGAGTAAGTATTGCCGCATTGCTGGTCTGGTGTTGGTTGCCCTGTTCGTGATGGCCGTGCCTGCCCTGGCGCAGGACGCGGCGCCGCGTCCCGCGATTGAGTTCTCGGGGGCCTTCGGCGCTGCCTTTGTTTCCATCGGTGCCGCATATGGCATCGGCAAACTGGCCTCGGCCGCTTTGGAGAGCATGGCTCGCCAGCCTGAGGTCGCCGGTTCGATCCAAACGGCCATGATCATCGCGGCCGCTCTGATCGAAGGTTTTACGTTCTTCGCCCTGTTCATTTGCATGCAGCAGAACCCGTGGCAAGTGATGGGCGGCTAGTCCTGCTCGCATCGCTTCCCAGAGTTTGCGTCGCGATCTGACTGGTTCCAAGGTGCTGCCGCCTGCAATCTGGCGAGCAGGCCGCGTTGATTGTATTGGTTAAATTCGGCAACCCACTCAGGATCGAGCCTATGGCTTGGCGTGAAAAATTAGATCAATGGCCTCTGGTTCGATCGTCGAGCTTAGAGGCCCTGACCCTGGCGATTGTTGTAGCTTTGTTCAACGTATTCATTGGGGGCGGTACCGTTTCCTCCGCGGAACAGCCTGCCGATGACGCCCCCGTATTGGCTCCGGCCTTGAACGAGGCTGCGGCTCCTGCGGCGGAACCTGAAAGCCACACCGCTTCTGCGGCAGCGCCGGCCGGTTCGGATCAGGGGGCGCAAGATCATGGAAATGCAGCGCATGGCGCTGCTGCCCATGGAGATGAGCACGGACACCACTTCACGCACGAAGGGTTAACCTCCGCAGCCACTAATCCCGCCGACATTCGCACCGATTTGGCCGTTTGGACATTTGTGGTGTTTCTCGTCGTACTGGCTGTCCTCTGGAAATTCGCCTGGGGACCCATCGTGGCTGGCTTGGAGCGGCGCGAACAGCGGATTGCCGACAGCATTTCGGCGGCCGAGCGACAAAACCGCCAGGCGGCCGAGTTGCTCAAGTCTTATGAAATGAAGCTGCAAAACGCTACGAACGAAGTTCGAGAAATGCTGGATGAAGCTCGTCGCGACGCGCAGCACACCCAAGAAGAAATCATGGCGAAGGCCCGAGAGGAAGCCGACGCTGAACGTCGACGTGCTCTCCGCGACATCGATGTGGCCACCGAGCAAGCAATGAAACGGGTTGCTGAGCAAAGTGTGAATCTGGCCATTGATCTGGCTGGCAAAATCATTCACGCTCAACTCAAGCCCGAGGACCACAATCGGTTGATCGAGGAAGCGGTTGCCAAGTTCGTGGAAAGAAAACCGAAGGCCAGCTAAGGGCAACATCCTGCTGGCGTGAGGGGAAAGTATCGGGTCGCTGCAGGTCGTTGCAACCTGTTCGCGATCCACAAATGGGCCTCGCTCGGGCCGCGGGAGTCACTGCGGCACCATGCGAGGCTTGCAACTCAGCGGTATGTTATGCCGCTGGGGTTTATCCTTGAAGAGGAATGTTCGTCCGTGGATCCTTCGCTACACGAACACGAGTATCAGCATCGCACCGTGCTGGATACCGACCAGCAGCAGGTGGCCGACGTCTATGCCAAGGCGTTGATTGGCGTCACCGAAAAAGCCGGTGTCTCCGATCAGGTGTTGGCCGATTACGCCACGGTGGTCGATGCGGTTGATAGCTTGCTGCCGCGTGCGGCCGTGTTTGTCTTTGGGGGCATTCCCCGCGACGACATGTTGGGCGTGCTCGATCGCACTTTTGGTGGGCGAGTGCATCCGCTGTTGCTGAATTTCCTCAAGGTGCTAGCCGAACACAATCGGTTGAACTGCCTGCGCGTGATTTATATGGCGTCGACCGAATTGCTCGACAAGCTGCGCAGCCGAATTCGGGTGAAGGTGACCACGGCGACGCCGCTGCCTGATTCGAAGGCAGAAGAACTGAAAGTTATTTTGCGGCGAGCTACCGGTGCCGAGCCAGTATTGATTAGCAAAGTTGATTCCAAGGTAATTGGCGGCCTCATCGTACAAGTGGGCGATACGGTGTACGATGGATCTGTAATGGCCCAACTAGAACATATGCGAACGCGCTTGATCGATAGGAGCACTCATGAAATTGAACGCCGAAGAGATCGCGTCGGTTCTTAGAGCCGAGATCGAACAATACGAGTCCCAGGTCGACGTGCGCGAAGTCGGTCGGGTTCTGGAAGTTGGTGACGGTATCGCCCGCATTTACGGACTCTCCGGCGTCATGGCTGGAGAAATGGTCGAGTTTGCGGGAGGCGTTACCGGATTGGCTTTCAACCTGGAAGAGAACGCTGTCGGCGTGGTTATTCTAGGTGATTACCTGGCCATTTCCGAAGGGGACGAAGTTCGCAGCACGGGCCAACTGCTCTCGGTGCCAGTGGGCGATGCGGTCATCGGCCGCGTGGTTGATCCGCTGGGGAATCCTATCGACGGCAAAGGCCCGATCGTCACGTCCGAACGTCGCCCGGTCGAAACCGTGGCGCCCGGTATCGCCGGGCGCAAACCGGTGGGTGAACCGCTCCAAACCGGTATTAAAGCCATCGACGCAATGACGCCGATCGGCCGCGGACAGCGAGAATTGATCATTGGCGACCGCAAGACGGGCAAGAGCACGGTCGCCATCGACGCGATTCTTAACCAGAAAAACACCGGGGTGAAGTGTTTTTATGTTGCGGTCGGCCAAAAAGATGCCGGCATTGCCGGAACGATCGAAGTGCTTCGCAAATACGGCGCCATGGACTACACCACGGTGATCGTGGCGGGCGCCAGCATGCCGGCGCCGCTGCAGTACATCGCGCCCTACGCCGGCACGGCGATGGCCGAGTACTTTACCTACCAGGGTGGGCACACCCTGTGCGTGTACGACGACCTTTCGAAGCAAGCCCAGGCGTATCGCCAGCTTTCGCTCCTGATGCGTCGTCCGCCCGGCCGCGAGGCCTACCCTGGCGACGTATTCTACTGCCACAGCCGACTGCTTGAACGGGCGGCCAAGTTGAGCGACGAATTGGGCGGCGGTTCGCTGACTTCGCTGCCGATCATCGAAACCCTCGAAGGCGAAGTGTCAGCGTACATTCCGACCAACGTGATCTCGATTACCGACGGCCAAATCTACCTTCAACCTGACCTCTTCTTTGCGGGTATTCGACCCGCCATGAACGTGGGTATTTCAGTGTCTCGAGTCGGTGGCGCGGCTCAAATTAAAGCCATGAAGAAGGTGGCTGGCGGTCTGCGGTTGCAGTTGGCCGCCTTCCGCGAACTGGAGGCGTTCGCGAAGATGGGCACTGATCTCGATGCGGCAACCCAAACCCGTCTCGATCGCGGGTATCGCATGGTGGAGCTGCTCAAGCAGGGGCAGTATTCGCCCATGGACGTGATCGACCAGGTGATGAGTATTTATGCCGGCACCCGCGGACACCTCGACAAAGTCCCCTTGAAGGACGTTCGAGACTGGGAATTGACATTCCTGGCCTTCATGCGAGAGCAGAAGTCGGAAGTTCGCAAGAAAATCTCGGACAGCCAGGATATCGAGATCGACAAAACAACCGATCGCAACCCGGACCTCGAAGCATGCATTGCCGAATTCCAGCAGCAATGGCAGGCGAAGAAAAAACAGTCCGCCGGATCGGCGGCGAAGGTTTAAGTGTTTGGCTCGATTGCAGATTGGCTTCTCCGCTCACGGCGAACAGGCCATCCAATTGGTGCGTTGGTTACGGTATATCCGCGTTAACTTGCAAGCGTTTCGTTCATTGATCGAGCGAACGCGACTCACTCTGTTCAATTTTGCCCATGGTCAATCCCAGAGCACTCGATCGACGGCGGAAAAGCATCCGCAATATCCGCAAGATCACGCGGACCATGGAACTGATCGCCACGGCGCGGTTCAAGAAAGCCATGGACCGGGCGGCAGCAGCGAAAGCCTACACCGAGCGAATCACCGCGCTGGTATCCAAACTCGCGCATAGCGGCATGAAGGTGAGCCATCCGCTGCTGGAACCGCGAGAAGAAACCAAGAGCGCGGTCCTGCTGGTGTTGACCGCGAACCGCGGCTTTTGCGGCGGCTATAACGGCAACGTCATTCGCGCGGCATTCCTGCGCTGGAAGGAAATGCAAGCGGAATTCCCCGCTGTCGCCGCGGAGATTGCCGGTAAACGCGGCATCACCGGTCTGAAACAACGCGGGATTACGTCGACCCACACCTTCACAAATTTTGAAGACAAACCCGGATTTGACGAAGTGGACGAGTTGGCAACCCGCTATCTCGACGCTTACACAACCGGCGAGCTCGACCGCCTAGAAGTTGCCTATACCAAATTCATCAGCCCCAGCCGCCAGATTCCCGTTATCGAAACTCTGCTGCCGCTGGGTTCGCTCGAAGGCATGGGCGACGAGAAAGCAGGCGATAAGAACGCGGGCGATGAGACAGTGGCCGACGAGAAATCGGGAATGGTGCAATACGACTTCCTGCCTTCGGCAGAGAGCATCCTGGAAGAGGTTGTGCCGACCAGTTTCAAGGTGCGGCTGTTCAAGTGCTTCTTGGATGCTGCGGTCAGCGAGCAAATTGCCCGCCGGGTCGCGATGAAAGCCGCTACGGAAAATGCCGACGGGCTGATCCGATCCCTGTCCATGCAATATAACCGGGCCCGGCAAGGCCGAATCACGTCGGAATTGCTCGACGTGCTCGGCGGTGTCGAAGCCCTCAAGGGGTAATGGGTCCCCAGGCCGTGGCCAGCATTGGGTATTAGTGGCCTTTGGCCTCCCGATTCGCGATACAAATCAATCTGCTTTAGCCGCCGAGGTTTACTAGCAATGGCGACCGTAACTGAACAAAACGTAGGTCATATCACCCAGGTCATCGGTTCGACGTTCGATGTCGAATTCCCCGAGGCGCATTTGCCGGCGATTTTCAACGCGATCGTGGTGAAGTCCAACAATAAAGGCGTTGAAATCAACCTGACCGGCGAAGTGCAGCAGCATCTCGGCGGCGGTCGCGTTCGCGTGATTGCACTAGGCGGCACCGACGGTTTGATTCGCGGCCAAGAATGCATTGACACCGGCGGCCCGATCAAGGTGCCCGTCGGCGAGGAAACCCTGGGACGCGTGTTCAACCTGCTGGGCGAGCCGATCGACAACCGCGGCCCGGTGCATACCAAGGAAAGTTGGCCGATTCACCGCGATGCCCCCGCCGTGGCCAGCTTATCCACGAGCACCGAGCTGTTCGAAACCGGCATCAAGGTGATCGATTTGCTCACCCCGTTCGTACGCGGCGGCAAGGCTGGGCTGTTCGGCGGAGCCGGACTGGGAAAGACGGTGATTCTCACCGAACTCATCGCCCGTATCGCCACCCAGCACGGTGGTTATTCGGTGTTTGCGGGCGTGGGCGAGCGCACGCGTGAAGGCACCGACCTCTGGCTCGAAATGCAGCATACGCAAATCGGCACCACTGGTCGGAGCGTGATCGAGCAGACCTGCATGGTGTTCGGCCAAATGAACGAGCCGCCTGGAGCCCGTCTCCGCGTGGCCCTGTCCGCGCTCACCATGGCCGAGTACTTCCGCGACGCCACGGGTAAAGACACGCTGCTGTTCATCGACAACATTTTCCGCTTTTCGCAAGCCGGGTCGGAAGTGTCGGCCTTGTTGGGACGCATGCCCTCGGCGGTGGGATATCAACCCACGCTGGCGACCGAAATGGGCGCTCTGCAGGAGCGGATTGCCTCGACCACCAAGGGGGCCATTACTTCGGTGCAAGCGGTGTACGTGCCGGCCGACGATCCCACGGATCCCGCACCTGCCACGGCGTTCGGCAACCTCGATGCCTTCATTTACCTGGAACGGGCGATCTCCGAGAAGGGTATTTATCCGGCCATCGATCCATTGGCCTCGTCCAGCCGTATTTTGGATCCCACGTATGTGGGAGAGCGTCATTACGCGGTGGCCCGGCAGGTGCAGCAAACCCTGCAGCGATACCGCGAATTGCAAGACATCATTGCCATTCTCGGTGTCGACGAATTGAGTGAAGAAGACAAGCTGGTGGTGCATCGCGCCCGCCGGATCGAGCGGTTTTTGTCGCAGCCGTTCTTCGTGGCCGAAGTGTTCACCGGCAAGCAGGGCAATTTCACGTCGCTGGAAGACACCATCCGCAGCTTTGAAGAGCTTTGTTCCGGCAAGTGGGATCATCTGCCGGAAGAAGCCTTCATGTACGTGGGCGCAATCGAAGGCGCCGAAGAACAAGCCAAACGCATGGCCGCCCAGAAATAGCAAAGCAAATCCACATGGCAGACGAACATTCCCCCAAAGCGCCCGGCGGCCAACTCCGCTGCGTGGTGGTAACGCCCGAAACCACTGTCGTGGACGAACCGGCCGAGTTTGTCGCCATTCCGCTGTTCGACGGCGAACTCGGCGTGGCGTACAACCACACTCCGCTGGTCGGCCGCCTCGGATTTGGCGAGTTGCGCATTCAGCAGGGTGCCCAAACCTTGCGATACTACATTGATGGAGGGTTCGCCGAAGTGGCCGACAACATGGTGTCGGTTCTTACGGAGCGGGCCCTGCCGGCACAGAAACTCGACCCGGCGGCAATCGAGACGCAGCTGCGCGCTGCCCAGCAGCGCCCCGCGAACAGCCCCGAGTTGATGGAAATCCGCGACCGACTTGTCAATCAAAGCCGGGCTCAATTGCGTCTGGCGAAAAAGGTCAAGGGGTAGCAAACCCCAGCCGCCGTCGAATCGCCCGGTTAATGAATTAGGGGGCCACGCGCTCGCAGGCAGGCCGCGGCACGTTTTTCCCTTCCGCGCGCTGGCGAGATGGGCCAAACCGGGCGCCTACTGCAATTCCTTCAGCCAATCCGGAATGCGTTGGGGCACGCCCGAATCATCCACGCAGCAGAGGGTAAGCTTGGCCTCCGTCAGCAATTCCTCGCCGCGGAACAGGTGGTAATCATGCTCGATGCGCGCGGCGGTAACCCGCGTGACGGTGGTTCGCAAACGAAGCAAGTCGTCGTACACGGCAGGCCGGATGTAGCGAACTTCGGCCTTGACCACCACAAAAAAATGGCCGTCGGCCTCCATTTGCCGATAGGTGTAACCGCGGGAACGCAGCACTTCGGTGCGCCCCATTTCGAAATACACAAAGTATTGCGAGTGGTGCACAAAACCGCCGGGGTCGGTTTCGGGATAGCGAACACGGATTTCGATTTCGTGCTGAAGCATTGCTCTGGTTTGCCTGGCGAGTTGCGACGAATGCTCCTCCACCGTTAAACGCGGTAGTCTCGCCGCCATGCGATCCATATTCTACCGGCCACGGCCATTCCGTGTTCTGCGATCAGGCCGAATTCCAACGGCATGGCGGCGCGCTCACCGGCGGCCTTCGCTGCGACGCGGCTGGATTGCTTCGGTATGGTGATCCACACACTTGGGGGTGGGGATCGTTCGATGCAGCCTGCGCAGCGGCAATCCATAAAAGCCGGCGATGGTTCCGACGACGGTCGCTTGTTCTTCGCTCGTAAGTTCCGGGAAGCAGGGCAAAGCCAACGTTTCCAGCGAGGCCCGATGCGTTTCGGGCAGCGACTCGGGCGGGTAGCCCAGTCCGCGGAAGCAATCCTGCTCGTGGAGCGGCACGGGGTAATAAATCTCGGTCCCGATCTGGCGCTCGGCGAGATAGGCGCGAAGGGCGTCGCGCTTTCCGTCGGGCACCCGAATGACGAACTGGTTCCAAACGTGGCGGCAACCGCGCGCTTCGCGCGGCAATCCCACCATGCGATCCAAACCGTATTCGGCGAACATCGCCTGGTACCGCGCGGCATTGTCTCGCCGCATTTGCGTCCAAGTTTCCAGATGTCGCAGCTTGATGCGCAGCACGGCGGCTTGAATGGAATCGAGGCGGCTGTTGATTCCCACCTCACGATGGAAATACCGCGGGCGCATGCCATGGCCCCGCAGCAGCATCAGCCGATCGGCCAGCGCATCGTCGTTGGTGGTCAGCATGCCGCCGTCGCCGAATCCACCCAAGTTTTTGGTCGGGTAAAAGCTAAAGCAGGCCATCTTGCCGATAGAGCCTGCCCGGCGACCGTTGTATTCGGCCCCAATGGCCTGGGCCGCATCGGTGATCACCAGCAAGTCATGCTGGCGCGCCACAGCGTCGATGGCATCCATCTCGGCGCATTGCCCGAACAAATGCACGGGAATAATCGCCTTGGTAGCCGGGGTGATGGCATTCTCGATGGCCGACGGACAGATATTCAGTGTTTGGGGATCGATGTCCACAAACACCGGTTTGGCGTCAAGCCGCCAGACGGCGCTGGCGGTGGCAAAGAACGTGTAGCTCGGGCAAATCACTTCATCGCCAGGGCCAATGTCAGCGGCCATCAATGCTAGCAGCAGGGCATCGCTGCCAGACGCGCAACTGATAGCATGATTGGCGCCGCAATACGCCGCCATTTCGCGCTCCAGTTCCACACAATCGGGCCCCAGGATAAATCGCCCCGAGTCGCATACGTCGGCAATCGCCGCAAGAATTTCTGCCCTTAACGGTTCGAATTGCCGCGAAACGTCGATCAAAGGAACAGGCGAAACAGCATCCTTGCGCGGGGCGTCCATAACAGGTTCTTGCTCAAGTGGTAAAGGTCGGATATATCCTGCTTCCCTTCCCAAACAGGGCACAGGGTGGAAAAACGGTATTCTTCCCCGGCAAGAGCGTCAAGAGCGTTCCGCAAACGGGCAAGGGTCTGTTCGATCCTACAGCCGCGAACTCTACGAACTGCGTTGCACGGTTGGGCCACACTAGCTAGAATCCCCCGCCCCAGTGGGCGCGCCGGTCAAAATCAGGCATCGTTGTTGTCCATGGAAGGCAGCCCTCGGTCGCCGAGGCGTGCTTATCATTTGCTTCCCGCAATCTTGCACGACAGGAATCGGAATGGATGCGGCACTTCACGCTCACTCGGCCCTCACCCCGCTTGAGCAGCTTCGTTGCGGAAAAGAAGTCATTACTGCATATGCGGCCACGCTTTCCAGCCTGGCCGCTCGGCTGGGCGCGCCGTTTTGCGATGCGGCCAGCATGCTGTTCGAATGCCGAGGGAGCGTAATCGTTTCCGGGATGGGCAAGGCTGGCTTGATCGGGCAAAAAATCACCGCCACGCTCGCCTCGATTGGCACCCGCAGCCATTTCTTGCATCCGGCGGAGGCGATGCACGGCGACCTGGGCCGAATCCATCGCGACGATTTGGTGATGATGTTTTCACAAAGTGGAGAAACCGCGGAAGTTGTCCGCCTGCTGCCATCGCTGGCGGCGTTTGGCGTGCCGTTGTTGGCCGTGACCTGTCGTCCCGAGAGCACGTTGGGCCGCGCAGCTCGGGTGACGCTCGACCTGGGTGCGATCGACGAAGCTTGCCCTCTGGGTTTGGCGCCGACCACCAGCGCCGCCGCCATGTTGGCAATGGGCGACGCGCTGGCCCTGGTGGTCAGTCGCATGCGCTGCTTCGAAGCCAGCGACTTTGCGCGTTTTCATCCGGGTGGAAGCCTGGGATTTCGCCTCAGCCGGGTGGAGGACCATCTTCGCCCGCTGGAAGAGTGCCGGCTGGCCAACGATAATCAGACGGTGCGCAGCGTGTTCGTAAGCTTGAGTCGTCCTGGCCGCCGCACGGGCGCCATCATGCTGGTGAACGAAGCTGGGCAGTTGACCGGGCTCTTCACCGACAGCGACCTCGCGCGGCTGTTCGAGCGGCGGAGCGAGGCCGCCCTCGACGAGCCCATTCGCAACGTGATGACCGCGCGGCCTCTGTGCGTGCAACAAGGAACGCGAATGAGCGAGGCAGTCGCCCTGTTGGGAAAACGAAGGATCAGCGAACTGCCGGTGGTCGATCGCGCCGGACGTCCCCTGGGGTTGATTGACGTTACCGATATCGTGGCGCACCTTCCTCAACAAACAGAAGACGTTTCCACCGCGCCCGGCGGCGCGGTCTCGGAAGGACCGTTGCCATTGGGCCGCACGGCCTGATGAAACTGCAGGCCTGAATAGCCCGATGAATTCTCCACGATTGGTACGAAAACCCGCCAAGAGCGGCCGAAAATCCAAGTTGAGATAGGCGATCAAAGGTACGTCCACGGAGCCAATCGAAACGAACGGCGGCCGCCACCCGAGAAAGCATGCTCCCTTCGCCGGGCAAACCCATTCCCATGAAACTTGCACAAAAATGCCAAGCCATTGAGTTGATCCTGTCCGACGTGGATGGAGTGCTCACCGATGGCGGCTTGTGGTACGACAACCAGGGAATCGAATCCAAACGATTTCACGTTCGCGACGGTGTGGGCGTGCGGCTCTGGCAGCGGGCCGGCGGCCGGTTTGGGTTGATCACCAGTCGTAGTTCGCACATCGTCAAGATTCGCGCCGCGGAGCTTGATATTGTTGTGTTGCGCCAGGGAACCCAGGATAAGCTTGCCGCCGTGAAAGAGGTGTTGGAAGAATTGCAGCTTCCCCCGACCCGGGCGTGCTATATCGGCGACGACCTGCCCGACATGGCCGCGATCCAGTACGTGGGTGTGGGTGTGGCGGTGGCCGACGCCTGTCCCGAGCTCAAAGCCGCCGCGGCGTACGTCACCACCGCGGCGGGCGGTTGTGGGGCCGCTCGCGATACCGTGGAGATGATTCTGAAAGCCCAGCGACGCTGGGACGACTTGATTCAGACCTATTCCCTTTCTCACTAACCGGCAACTCGCAGAACCTGGCCAAATTACCCGATTTTGTTCGCTGGAAACCCGAGGATCGGCCGTGGGCTCACGCCTACTCAGAATTGTCATCAGCGCAGCCGTCGTCTTTGTGACGTACTCGGCCTACGTCTGGTGCGCCGTTCCGTGGATCGAACCGGCGGCTGCTAGCGTTGATCGGCCATCGACACCGATCCCTGACCGCGCCAGTCGACAGACCATTCCGCCCGACGATTCCATGCTGGCCTGGTTTGGTCATCAGCCGGGCGCATGGGAGCTGGATAGCCCCAAACGGCTGCAGAACGATCAAGGCATACTGCTGTTGCAAGAATACACCAACCTTGGCAACGGCAAGTTGAAGATCAAGCCGTGCACGATTGTGTTCATGTCCAATGATGAAGCCAAGCCTCGCGAGCAACGCATTCGCGAAGCCATCATTTTGCAGGCCCCCGACGGCGCGATTCTGAAATTCGATCAAGAAATCGACCTCCGTCGCGGCGACGTGGGCAAGGTGGAAAGCGGCTTGTTGCTGGGCAAGGTAACCATTCGGAGCGATCAAAAACTGCCGGGGCCAGCCGATGATCTGGCCATTTCCACGTTCGACGTCGCAATGACCACCGAGGCTATCACCACGCCGCACACTGTGCAGTTTCGGTGGGGGGCCAATCATGGCTCGGGCCGTGGCATGCAGATCGACCTGCTCGACGAAAAAACCGCCAAGAAGCACGACGTCGAAAAGAAAATTGGCAGGGTCAAACTGCTCACCCTTTCGCACGACGTGCAGATGAACTTTCAGTTCAAAGGGCACGCCGGCCCCACCGATATTGCGGCCGCGGCTGCATCCGAACCTCCCCCGGGCGCCACGCCGACCGAAACCAAACTGGCGGCGGCTTCGGACCGGCCGGCCACGCCTGTCACCGTGACCTGCCGTGGTCCGTTTCGTTACGATTTCCCCCAGCACCAGGCTACCTTCCAAGAGCAAGTCGACGTGCTGCGGATCAACGCCCCCGGCCCGAGCGATCGGCTGGCTTGTGAGCTATTGGAATTGCATTTGGCGCCCGAGGTTGCGGAGGAAGGCTCGCCGCCCAAAGCCGAAAGTGGGTTTCCCAAACTGGAGGCCAAACGCCTGATTGCCCGAGGCAATCCCGTGGTGCTCAGCGCCCCCTCCTCCGCTGTCTACGCGCGGGGGGAATTGTTGACATATGAAATCGATACCCGCCGCATCAGCCTGGAATCGGCCCGCGAAGTCGTCTTCCGCGAACAGACCAACGAGATCCACGCACAGCAACTTCATTACCAGCCGGGGCCCGACGGACGCCTTGGCCAGTTCTTGGCATTGGGCGACGGCTGGCTGAGTTGGATCATCCCCGGCAAAAGTCGTACCGGGGCCTCCGGGGGCATCCGCGGCGACCATCCGCGGCCAGCACCTCCCGCGATGGCCGGACCCGACGAACCACCCAGACGCTTCGACGCCCGCTGGACGAAGCAACTTCATGCCCGACCGCACGAAGGTCAGCAAGTCATCTCGCTGGAAGGCCAAACGGTCAGTCAGATGTCGGGCATGGGAAAGATCGCCGCGGAAGAAGTGCATGTGTGGCTGCGAGAGGATCTGGTGTTGCCAGAAACTCCTCCCGCAGGAACCACACCACGTCCCAAGCCGCAGCTCACACCCCAAAGAATGATGGCTCGCGGCGGCGTCGATATCGATTCCCCGCAACTCACCGGCCGTACCGAAAAACTGGAAGCCTGGTTTGTCGAAGCGACACCGCAGTTCGGCAATACGACGCCCGCCGTGCGACCGGGGCCTGTTGCCGCCGCGGCAAGCGAGTTCAAGATTTCCGAGCACGGACATCGCTACCTGGTGGCACGGCCACCCGTGGTCGATGCTCCCCTCGTACCCAGACCAACGTATCCCCAAGGTCCAACGCCTTCTCCATCCCCTGCACCATCACCCCGTCCACTCTACTCGCGGCCCCAACCTGGCTTTCCGGCTCAATCGCCGCGTCTGGCAAACCCCATGGGACCAGTTCCCGGGACACAGGGCGTGCCGCGAACAGCGACCGCCATGGCCGGTTCTCGCGCCGCAGTCATTCCACCGCAAGGACCGGTGCAACCCGTCGCATACAACCAGCCCTCGACGCCGCCTGTTTCGGAAAAGCGATTGCAGCGGTTTCATGTTCGCGGCGACCTGGTGCGCATCGAAATGCGGCTAGTCGACAAGCAAGTGGAGCTTTCCGAGGTGGTGGTCAACGGTAATGCGAGGCTCAACGAAACCCAAACGCCCGAACCCGGCGAGCGACCGCTGCTGATTACCGGCGACCGCGTGCATGCTGTGCAGCAGCGCCCCGATGCGGCCGTGGTTACGGTGGTGGGAACGCCGGGACACGTGGAAGGACGGGGGCTCGCCCTGGATGGCGCCGCCGTGAACATGGATCAGGCCGCGAACAAGGTGTGGATCGATGGCCCCGGCCGCATGACGCTAGTCGTGGAACGCGACATGCAGGGCGAACCCACTGCTCAGGCCACGCCACTCTACGTCGATTGGCAAGGCAGCATGCAATTTGATGGGCGGCAGGCCACGTTCGAGCGGCAGGTCGTTGCCTACCGCGAACAAGAGAAGCTTCAAACGCAAACACTCGAGGTCATTCTCTCCGATCAAGTGGTGTTCCGCCGCGAGGCCCGACCGGCCCAACGGCCCGAGGTAGCCCAGCTGCGCTGTCACGGCGGCGTGTTCATGGAACGCCGGGTATTCGATCCCCGGCAACAATTGGAATCATTCGAGCAGATGCAAACGCACGATCTGACCATCGATCAACGTAGCGGGGCCGTGTTTGCCAGCGGACCGGGGTGGATCAAGCGGTTGGGTTATACCAAGCGCTCGCAAAACGCCCCGCTGGCGACCACCCGCGGAACGCTGGCCGGCCCTTCGGCCACGCTACCCGAAGACGAAAAGCAACTCACGTTCTTGCGGGTTGAATTCAACCGCAGCGTGACCGGCAACTTTCGCCGGCGGCAAATGATCTTTGGCGACACCGTGCAAACAGTATATGCACCGGTCCCCCATTGGGATGCGACGGTGAATCCCGATCGTCCCGACCAGGTGGGCCCTCAAGGGGTGGTGCTGACTTGTGAACGACTTACGGTCACCGAGATGCAGGCGGGCAAAGACAAACGCTGGTTTGAACTGGTCGCGGAAGGCAACACCGTGGTGGAAGGGCAAGCGTTTACCGCCAATGCCGAGCGGCTGACCTACACCGAGGACAAAAGCCTGCTGATCCTGGAAGGCACCCCTCGCGCCGCCGCCGAACTCTGGCGGCAAGAGCGGCTTGGCGGCAAGGTCTCGCGCGCGGCTGCCCGCAAAATCATGTTTTGGAGCGACACCAATCGGATTGAAGTCGACGGCGCCGAATTTCTCGACCTCAGTCAGCTTCCTCGGCGTCCGGCCCAGTCGGGCGCTTCTGCTACTCCCGGCGGTTCCCCGGTCCCCGGCGTTCCGGCGACCGGACAGACGCCCAGGGTTCAGCCGCCGCGTTAATCGCGCTGGGCGACGATTGTTTATTACAGCCAGCGCTTGCGGCGAAAGTAAAGCAGCATTCCCCCCGCGATCACCGCGCAGCCGGCCGCAAACACCAGGAACGAATGTCGCCAATGCTGGCCCGGCAGAACTTCGAAATTCATTCCAAACAAACCGGTGAGAAAAGAAATCGGAATGAAGATCGTGGCGATCATCGTCAGCACTTTCATCACGTCGTTCACGCGATTGGCGATGTTGGCATTGACCATTTCTGCCAGATTCATGGCCAGTTCGTGATACGTTTCCAGAAACTCCACCGACTGGATCACATGATCGTACACGTCGCGCAAGTAGGTGCGTGTTTCGTCGCTCAAGCAGGGATGCGTATCGCGCGAAAGGCTGTGAATCAATTCGCGCATGGGACGAATCTGCCGGTGCAACAATAGCAATTCGCGGCGGATTTCATGCACTCGCAGCATGCTGTCGCGCCGCGCGTCGGTGAGGATTTCCACCTCCAACTCCTCCAGCCGATCTCCGAAGTGATCCAGGATGGGGAAGCACTCGTCGACGACGGCGTCGAGCAGCGTGTACAACAGAAAACTGGCGTCGTTTTGCCGCAGCCGAGCGTCGCGCAGCGTGATGCGCTGCCGAATGGTTTCCCACACGTCGCCCGGCAGCCCTTCCTGAAATGTGAGCACCGTACGCCGCCCCAGAAAGATGCTCACTTGTTCCGAGCGCAAGTGGCCGTCCACCATCTTCAGCATCCGCAGTACGATGAACAACCGCGGTGGCTGGTTGGCTTCGCCGGGGTATTGATCGACTTTGGGCCGCTGCGGAATGTGCAACACATCTTCGATCGCCAATGGGTGCAAACCGTACTTCTCGGCCAGTGCGTGAATAGTGGCCGCATCGTGCAACCCATCGACATTGATCCACCGTACGCGAGTCCACTCCGGTCGGCTTTCAGCGAGGAATCTGCCGAGATCCTGTTCGATGTGATCGCGTCGCTCCACGTGATCGGGGCCATAATCAATACAGGTTACTTCGGCCTTGTCTTCGATCGCGCTGGGTGGTGCCGCCAAGGTGCGTTCGACGCCCAACGTTCGGCTGGTTTTCCGGTGGAATCGGGGCAGCTTCAAGCGCCGAGCACGCCGCGACAACATCCTGCCCAAGGCGGCCTGGGGACGCTCTTTGAACTCGCCGGTTTCAGCTCCCGGATCGTTCGCGCACGCATCGGCGCGTTGCTCCGAGTCTCGCTGCGTAGAGTCGCCCTCCTCCGGGGCGAACGGCGAATTGGCTGGCTGCTCGTCGGTCGTCATGCCAGTCATCTCCCAGAAGGCTCGCGGCGATTGCGCCCAGCCGAGCGATCAGGCCTCGGTTTGCAAGTCGATTGCCATTCCATTCGAGTCCGTGCTCAGGGACAACTCCTCGTCGATTCGAGGTAATCGGCCACTGAAACGCAGCGTCAGGTGCCACGCCAAATAAATCACCAGCCCCACCGCGGTAATGGCTAGCCCCATCGGCAACCCTGCGATCTTATCGAGTGCCGTATCCTCGCCAATTTCCGCAGGCGAAGCCAGCCAAGGCTGAAAAAAGTAGTCCCAACCCAGCGCCTTATGCAGGAACCACAGTCCCATGCCGCTGATCATGCAGGCGATGGCCGGCATGCCGCTCACCGGCGGCAGGTAAATTCCCAGCACCAGCGGCACAAACAGCGAAACCTGGATCATTTCGTACGCCGTTTCGAGTAACTCGTAAGCGGTTTTGCCGGCATAGGCCATGCCCAGGCTGGCCGCGGTCACCAGCACCACGGCCACTCGATTTACCGCCAACATGGAAAACCGCCGCAGCCCCAGCCGCGGAAATACGTTTTGCGACAACACGCTGGCAGGTGAAAGGATGGCGCTATCGATCGTGGACAGCACGGCCGACATCAATACCAGCGTGAAGATCACTGCGGCGGTTGGCGACAGAAACGCATGAGCCATGGCGGGCAATATGGAACTGGCATTGCTGTCTTTCCAGATCACATTCGCCAAAAGCCCCATCCCCAGGGGAAACAATCCAAATAGAAGGTACATACCGCCAGCGATATAGCAGGCGTGCTGGGCCACCCGCTCGCTCTTGGCGGCGAAGATACGTTGTGTGAGGTCCTGGCCGGGTAGATTTCCCAACGCGCCGGCAAAGAACACCCCCAACCAGCCCAAAAAAATGGTGGCTGTTTCCATGGGAACCATGGCGAGCATCTCGTCCGGCGTTTCTCGGATCAGCGTTTCGACGCCGGCAACGACGCTGCCTGAGCCTACCTGGGAAAATACCGTCCAACCCAGGTAGACCAGCCCTAGCATCACCAATCCCAATTGAACGGCGTCGGTTAAAGTCACCGACCACATGCCGCCCAGCAGGGTATAACCCATGCCGATCATGGCCACGATGAAAATTCCGGTAGCCAGATCCAGGCCAAAGAATAAGTGCAGCATCTCGGCCAGGGCGACGAACTGAGCGGCAATCCAGCCAAAGTAACTGGGAACCAAGATCAAGGCCGAAAGCAATTCGGCCGCGGGGCCAAACTTGCGGCGGAAGAAGTCGCCGATGGTCAGCAGCCCCATCCGCCATAGCGGACGCGCGATGATCAATCCAGCCAGCAGCAAACAAACGCCCGCCCCCAAGGGATCCATGGCCGCGCCGGGCAGTCCCTCGTCTCGCACGGTGTTGGTCGCGGTCAGAATGGCGCCGGCTCCAAACCAGGTGGCCATCAAAGTCATCCAGGCCAGCGACAGCGGCAGCCTGCGTCCGGCCACGATAAAGTCGGTCGCATTATGGATTCGACGCTGCGCAAATAAGCCCAAGGCGTATATGCCCACGACATACAAGCCAATGGTTATCCCCAAGGCCATTTTCAAGCCGGGAGAAACGTCTTCGTGCGTCATCGTGTGGAGTTCTCCGAGCTCCCTCTGGAATGAAGACCAATTCTCGGGACACTGGACACTGCTGGTGCACGGGAATGAATTCCTGCGCGGAGCGGCCTACATCTCGCGTGGAGCATTTCGCTCCCCTATCCAGCCAGCAATCGTTCAAACTTCCTCGATGCAAAGCGGCTGTTGATCGATAAACGCCAGCGCTTCGTCACGGTGAAAAACGGTTTCCGTCGCCCCCACGCCACGGACGCAGCTCGCACCCAAGGCACTTCCCCAGCGAAGACAGCCTCGCACGTCTTCTTCGGCCAACATGCCGGCAATGTAACCGGCCACGAATGCGTCGCCAGCGCCCGTGCCGCCGACATACGGCACATCGTACGCACTCGCTCGCAGGGTGGCTCCCGAGGTGGCCAGCCAGGTGCCGTGCTCGCCGCACGTAATTACCGCCGTGCCTGCTCCGGCCTGCAAAAAGGCTTCCGCCTGCCGCCGTGGATCGCGCAAGCCCGTTAGGGCCGCGGCTTCGTCGCTGTTGGGCAAGAACACGTCTGTTTCTGTTAATAACAGTTCCAACTGGGCCGCGTGATCGCCTGGGCCAGGCAACACCACATCCAGCACGGTTTTCACGCCGGCCGCCCGGGCAGCCCGAAAGGTTTCGTACAGCGCCTGTTGCTCCAGACCGGGCATCAACAGGTAGCCACCCACGTAGAACACCCGCGCGGAAGTCGCCAGTTCGAGTGAAATATCTTCGGCTCGCAGGGCTCCGTTGGCCCCGATGGTGTGAATGAACCGGCGGTCTTGTCCGGCCACGTTGATGATCAGCGTGCCCGAGGTGCCAACCCCGGGCACGACGCGAATATGCTCGGTGCCGATTCCCTGCCGGGCCAGGGTATCGGAAATGAACTGCCCGAAAACGTCTTCTCCCACGCAGCCCAGAATGGCAACGCGGACATCGAGACGGGCCAGGTCCATACCGACGTTGGCCGCGCAGCCCCCTATTTGCAGGGGCAACGCATCGGCCAGCACCAGTTCGCCCGCTTGCGGCAATTGAGGAATCGGCGAACACAAGTGGTCCGCCACGAGAATTCCGGCGCTCAAACAATCCAATTTCATGGGCTGGTGTTGATCCAACTCGAAGAATTCAACCAGGTCCGCCATGTCCATCGCAGCGCGGTCGGTTGCTCGCCATTTGTGACGTGCTCAGCATACCGCATGGCGCCGGGGTATTACTATCGGCTGCCCGTTATCGACTTTCCGACGTGCCAGCTTGCTGGCGCGATCGACTGATCTTGACCCCAAACCGCCGGCGAGCGACAGTATTGCGTCATGCCAATTCTGACCCGCTACGTACTGGCCGAAATCCTTAAGGTATTTGCAGTTGCGTTGGGGTGCCTGACGGCCCTGATGCTGCTGGTGGGGGTCATGCGCGAAGCCCTGGACGAAGGGCTCGGGTTAACCCAAGTGTTGCAGCTCATTCCCTATATTCTGCCCGACTCCCTTCGCTTTACCATGCCTGCCACGGTGCTTTTTGCCGCCAGCACCGTTTTCGGCAGGATGTCGGGCTCGAACGAAATCGTGGCGCTCAAGGCAATGGGCATTTCCCCGCTGGTGGTGTTGTGGCCCATCTACGTGCTGGCGTTCTTCCTTAGCCTGCTCACCGTTTGGCTGAACGATCTGGCGGTTTCGTGGGGCCGCAACGGCGTCACTCGGGTGGTGATTAGCGCCGTGGAGGAAATTGCCTATAGCCGCCTGCAAACCCGGCACTCCTACAGCACCCCTAATTTCTCCATCAACGTCAAGAAGGTGGAAGGCCGCAAACTGCTGCAACCGACCTTCACCTTTCGAGGCGGAAAAAGTCAGCCAACTGTGACAGTGCGGGCGGAATTTGCCACCCTGAGTTCCAACGATCATGTGCTCTCCGTGAAGTGCTACAACGGCGTGGTCGATGTCGAAGGAGGGCTATCTTACCGCTTTCCCGACTACGAGACCCGCGAACTGGAACTGTCGGATGTCAGCCGCCGACAGAATTTGGGCGATGTTTCGCCGTCGGCGCGGGCTTTGCGCGACATTCGCCTGCAGATTGGTGAACGATCGGAAAACATCGCGCGAAACGAACAGGACATGGCTGTGAAGGCGGCCTTCCAGATTATCGGCGGCGACTTCGACGCCCTGGCCGCTCCCGAATGGAATACCGAAAAGGCCGCCCACCAGAATTTGCTCAACGAGTACTACCGGCTTTGCACCGAGCCTCCCCGTCGCTGGTCCAACGGTTTTAGTTGCCTGTTTTTCACACTGGTGGGCAGCGTGGTGGCGATCCGTCGCCGGAACGCGAGCATGCTCAGCAGTTTTTTCATCTGCTTCTTGCCGATCTTGATTGTCTATTACCCCTTCTTGGCCTTTGGCGTCGACCGCGCCAAGAGCGGAGACCTGCCCGCCGATTGCGTGTGGCTCGGCAACGGCATTCTGCTGCTCTGGGGCCTGTGGGAATTACGCAAAGTGCTGCGATATTGACGAGGCAGCACACGCTCGGACAACGGCTGCTTTTCGATAGACGCTACCAGGCACCGTCGCCTGGCTCCTCCCCGTGAACGATGATTCGCGGCGTGGGTGGCTTACCTGGCTGGGCGCCCTCGCGGCAGACACCGGTTTTCACCGACGTCATTGTTTCATCCGGCGTGTTCTACGAAGCTTCTTCCGGAGACGGAAGTTGAGCTTCGAGAGCCTCCAGACGCCGTTCCAACTGCATCAGCTTATCGAGGATCAAAGCATGTACGTACACCGCGTCCATGCCCACCGGACTGGCGTCGCTGGCGATCTGGTCGATAATGCCTTGTAGTTCTGCTTTGGTTTTCATGGGAGCGACTCCTGAATTGGAATTGCGTGCGACGCTGCGCTCATCAGCATAACGCGCGGCAAGCCGGTGTTGGCCACATGGCACCGTATTGAGCGGGATTGCCGCACTCCCTCCGATAGGCATTTCCATCCGAACTTCAACATTTTAGTTCTGACGCGTATGAAAATTTATACCAAGACAGGGGATGCCGGGGAGACCGGCCTGTTCAACGCCCCCCGAGTGCGCAAGGATCATCCTCGGATCGAGGCCTATGGCGCGGTGGATGAACTCAATTCGTTCCTAGGGCTGGTGCGAAGCGAACCGCTCGATGCAGACATCGATCGGCTGCTCGAGCGAGTCCAAAACGAATTGTTCGATTTGGGGGCCGAACTGGCCTCGCCCGACCCCGGTGAAACGCGTGTGCCGCACGCCACACCCGCCCAAGCCGCCGCGTTGGAAGCAGCGATCGACCGGTTCGAAGCCAATCTACCCCCCCTCAAATCGTTTATTCTCCCGGCCGGCGTGCGGGCAGCGTCTGGATTGCACGTGGCCCGAACGGTTTGCCGGCGGGCCGAACGCGCCGTGGTTCACCTGGCGCATCAGGAAGGCGAAACAGTTTCCGACCAGATCGTCATTTATCTGAATCGCTTGAGCGATCTGCTGTTTGTGCTGGCCCGGGCCGTGAATCAAATGTCGGGAGGTGGCGATGTTTTGTGGCAAAAGCGAAGCGAATAGTCCATAATCTGGGGCGCAGGACTAATTCTCGTGCCTGATGGCGGACTCATTTTCTCCGCGAATTTTTGGGGTAGCAATGAAAGTCGCTATTGAATGCGCAGCTTGCCGCAAACGTTTTGCCGTTGAAGAACAGCACCTGGGATCGCTGGTTCGCTGCATTTGCGGCCAGCAATTTACGGCCCAAGCCGTTCCCGAGCCCACCCCGGATCCCTTTGGGCTCAACACCACGGCTGCGCATTCCCACTCGCAAGCGATGACGATGGGAGGATTTCCCTCGTCGTCATTTGGCCAACAGCCGTTCGGCCAATCGCCACCGGGGCAGCCCATGTTCGGCGGACCTTCTGTCCCGTCGGGATTTCAGCCGCCCATGCCGTCTGGCAAACCGAAGCGGCGATTGCGCGCCCGTTCGTCGATGAGCGTGACACCCTTCATTGCCGGCATTGTGATGAGTTTGGTGTTCACGGCGCCGCTAGCCATGATCGCGCCGCGAAATGGTTGGCCGGTGGTATTGGGGTGGTTCGGTCTGCTGCTCAGCATGCGCATTCCCATGGCGGTGCTGTTCAAGAAAAGCGGATACAGTCCGTGGGCAGGCGCCACGCCGTTTCTTGCCAGTATGAAGATTCCCAAGATGATTGGTGTGGATTTGCCCTGGTTCGACATGCGGGGCGCAACGCGATCGGGCCGACTTGAGATGACGCTCGAAATGTTTGACCGGCAATGCACCTGGGCGGAATCGTACGGAGCGAGCCGCATTGTGGGAGTGGGCACGCTGCTGCTGCCATTTATCTTCTTGCCAATTCTGGCGATTATCGCCGAAGATCCTTAACGCCCGGCAACCCGCAAACTTAATCGCAGTTTGCGGAGATGTTAGCCCGGCGGGGCATGGCTCATGGCCCGGCGAAATGCCTCCGCGGCTTGCGTTTCTGCGGTATGCCCGTCCAGGCGAACTTGCCGTATGGGGCGAGGGCGATGGAGCCTCCGCGGGTTTGGCTCCGCTTCGCCTCCCACTGCCCAGCGACGGCCGGCAGCGTGGCAACACGCTCCGCCAAGCCAGCGACTATCGGATTGAAAACCTCGTGCAACCGTTCGCGGCGAGGATCCTTGCCGAGCGTTTCGAGAATTCGCGAATCGTTCTAGCCGGGGGAGTCCTCTTCAGGCAATCGACGACGATCGGCCACATGGATTGGTCGCGCGTTGGGGCCTCCGCCGGAGAAGCCCATAACCACGACCGCAATCGCCCGCCAATTGCCAACATCTCCTTCGGCTCAGGAACGGCGGTCACCCACTGCACAAACGTTCTGGGAACCATATAATCAACAATACGCCAAACATCTTTTGGCGCCCGAACCGAACGGAGTCCGACCAATGGCCCACTACCGCGAAGGATCCGACCACGAACGTCAAATCCTCGCTGGATTGACCGAAAGCCAGCAACACGCGGTTACGCACGTCGATGGACCGCTGCTCATTTTGGCCGGGCCGGGCAGCGGCAAGACGAGGGTCATTACGCACCGGATTGCCTACATGCTTTCGCGGGGGGTGCCGGCCTCGCAAATCCTGGCACTCACGTTCACCAACAAGGCCGCCGACGAAGTCCGCGCTCGCGTGGACAATCTGGCGCCGGGACGAAGGGTGTGGATGAGCACCTTTCACCGGTTTTGTGCCCGGTTGCTGCGCGAGTTTGCGCCGCTGGTGGGGCTTGAACCCAATTTTGTGATTTACGACGTGGGCGATAGCCGCAGGGTGCTCAAGAGGGCCATTGAAGATTCGGACAAAGACACCTCGCGATTCACCCCCGATCAAATTGCGTCCGAAATCAGCAATGCCAAGAACGCGCTGCTCTCGGCCGAAGCCTACGCGGCCACGCCCGGCAAACCCTTGGGAAAAATCACCGAGGCCATTTATCCCGTTTATCAGCGTCAACTCTTGAAGTCCAACGCGGTCGATTTTGACGACCTGCTGCTGCACGTGGCCAACTTGCTTCGCGAGCATGACGAAGTTCGCGCGCAACTCGACGAACGCTATCGCTATGTGATGGTCGACGAATACCAGGACACCAACTCGGCCCAATATGTGATTGTACGAGGACTGTGCCAGGACTATCCCAACCTGGCCGTGACCGGCGATCCCGACCAATCGATCTACGGCTGGCGCGGGGCCAACCTGCGCAACATTCTCGATTTCGAGGCGGATTATCCCAAAGTCACCGTCGTCAAGCTCGAACAAAATTACCGAAGCACCCAGCGTATTTTGCGCGTGGCCGACGAACTCATTCGCAAGAACGAGCTGCGCAAGGACAAGCGGCTGTTTACCGTCAATGAGCCGGGGCAACCCGTCGCTTACACGCTGTACGCCAACGAAATTGACGAAGCCGAAGCCGCCGCGCTGCGCGTCGTGGAGGGCATTCGTACTGGTCGCCGGCGGCTGCGCGACTACGCCGTCTTCTATCGCATCAATGCCCTGAGCCGCGTCGTGGAGTCGATATTTCGCCAGTACGGCGTGCTCTATCGCGTGGTGAACGGTGTCGAGTTTTACCAGCGCAAAGAGATCAAGGACGTGATGGCCTACCTTTCGCTGCTCAACAATCCTCGCGACGACGTGGCCTTTCTGCGCGTGGTGAATGCGCCCGCCCGAGGCATCGGCAAGACCACGCTCGACCGCTTGCAGCGTTTGGCCACCGAGGCCGGGCTCACGCTGCTTGAGGCCGCGAGCGACACGGCCATGCTGAAGACGCTTTCCAAACGCCCCGCCGCCAGTTTGGCCCAGTTCGCGGCGCTTATGGACCGCCTGAGCGAGCACCTCCACGAATCGGTGCAAAGCATCTTGAGCCACGTGTTGATCGCGACGCGGTACCGCGAACAGTACGCCGAATCCGACTCGGAGGAGGACTTGCAGCGCGTGGCCAATATCGAGGAGTTGTTCACCGTGGCCAGGCAGTTCGATGAAAGCCATCCCGAGCCCGGAGCGCTGGAATCGTTCCTGGAAACGTCGTCACTTGTGAATGACACCGACGCATTCGACGACGAGGAGGACAGCGTATCCCTGATGACTTTGCATGCAGCCAAGGGTCTCGAATTCCCGGTGGTGTCGATCATCGCCATGGAAGAAGGATTGCTGCCCCACGAGCGCAGCAAGACCAACGAAGCCATTGAGGAAGAGCGGCGATTGTTGTTCGTCGGCATCACGCGAGCAAAACAAGAGTTGTATCTGTCCTCGGCTCGACAGCGTACTTTCCGCGGCACGACCATTGCCACGATTCCCAGTTGGTTTTTGAGCGAATTGCCGCGGCAGGAGATGGATTGGCACGACAGCAGTCGATCGTGGCTGACCCGGGAGCACGATTTCGCGGGTCCCCGCCGCCCAAACGCGGCAGCAACTCCCAAGCTGGTTGCCACGGCGGCCGCCGCGCGATCGGCGCTGACCACGGCCGATCAACTGCCGGCAACAGGCAAGAAGTTCAAAACCGAGACTGCCGACGAAGGGGCTAAACTGTCGACGACCTCGGTCCAGAACGCTCCCGCAGGCGACGCCATCAATCCCGACGAGTTCGCCGAGGGAATGGTGGTGGTGCATCCGAAGTATGGGCCGGGCAAGGTTACCAAAGCCACCGGCCGCGGCTCGAATCGCCGCGTCAGTGTTCTATTTCCCACGCATGGTTCCAAGTCGTTTGTGATCGCCAAAAGCCCGCTTCGTCTTCCCCGGTAACCCGTCTGTTCGGCGTACTCGTCCATTCCGGGGTGGTTGTTATCTCTCCTCCTCAGGATCGAATCCTGGCGGCACGGACCTTATAATCGAGGCTGCGTGGCAGCCATGTTCTGGCGCTACCGATCCTCTCGTCCGTGATTTTCTCCGGAGATGTGCCGTGCGAACCGCGTGTTGCCTGGTCGGCCTCATCGTGATTGGGTTTGCGATGCCGGCCGCCAAAGCCGGTGAGCCGGCGACCAAAAAGGTCGTTTACAAACAGGCAGGCGAAACCGCACTGGAAATGGCTCTCCACCTTCCTCCGGATTGGAAAGCGGCCGATCAGCGACCCGCGATTCTGTTTTTCTTTGGCGGAGGCTGGAATGGCGGCAACGTGGGTCAATTTGAAGAGCAGGCCCAATACCTGGCGAGCCGGGGAATGGTTGCCGCCCGGGCCGATTATCGGGTGAAATCACGGCACAACGTTACGCCCGATATTTGCGTAAGCGATGCTCAAGATGCGATGCGATACCTGGTGGGCCATGCGGCGGAGTTGGGCATCGATTCCAAGAAAATTGTGGTCTCGGGAGGATCGTCGGGAGGACACCTTGCCGCCTGCACCGGCCTGTCGCCCACGATTGGAAACGATGCAATCAAGCTTCCCCGGCCCGTGGCGATGATCCTGTTTAACCCTGTCGTGAGATTCGAGGGCCTTCCTCAATTCATGGAACGCATCAATGGCGACGAAAAAATGGGGAGAGTCCTGTCGCCCGTGGCGTTCTTACAGAAGAGCTCGCCACCGACGCTGCTCTTGTATGGAACGGAGGATCGTTTGCTTTCGCAAGGCGAAGAATACCTCAACGCTGCCAAAGCGGCTGGCTGCAGGGCAGAAATGTATACCGCCGAGGGCCAAGGGCATGGGTTTTTCAACCGTGCGCCATGGAAGGCCCGTACCTTACGCAGCGCCGATGAATTCTTGATTTCCCTGGGATTGCTCCCGAGCCAACCCACGCTCAAGGCCGATTAAGCCGAGTCCCTGCCCATGCCCCTGAAGACCGTCGACATGCTGGTGGAAGCGTCAGGTTTATCCCACGACGAAGTGGCTGCCAGGAGCGGCCTGCCCGTGGAGCGGGTGAACGCCATTGTCGAAGGCCGCTGGACTCCCAGTCCTGCCGAGCGGGCCCAGATTGCCGCAGCGCTCGAAGTTACCATCGATGCGGTTAGTTGGGGACATACCATGAACCCTCGGAATGTGCGCTATCGCCGTTTTGGATTGCCGGAGACGTTTTAGTGCGCCTAACTCAACTTGGCCTTCCGGTTATTTTGGGCGGATTGTCGTACCTGTATTAGTAAATTGTCAGGGCTTGTTTGCCCATGGGTCCCCCAAGCGATCTGGCGTAGTAACTTTGAAATTTGGAATCCGAAGTGGAGGTTTGACTTCTCGGCTCCGCGAATCGTTGTACGTGTGTTACGGGGGGAACTTCCGCAGATGAACAACTGTCCGGCAAGATGTTCTTGCCGCAACGAACTGCTTTCTACCCGCAAGGACGCGATTGCAGACGATGAACACGAAACCGTTGCATCGTATTGAGTTACACCTCGTTGCCTGAGATAAAAACTCGACACGGCGGCGTCCTTCGAGTAAACTCCACTCGTTCGACGCAGCCTCAATATTGTGGTTGCGGGGGGGGTCGAGTTCTAGTTCCTTCAGTCGAGCCTTGCCGGGTTTACTTAGCAGCATCGGCATCGCTTGCATCGTGACTGCCCCGCCGTCCGATATTCGCCCCCGCCCTTTCTCCCGCCTTCCCTCCAGCATCTCTGGGAATCATCGTGAGTACATCCGAACGCGTCACACCCGACTTGGACACGCTGGTTGGACTCTTTTACCCGGATCGGCTGCCACTAGGCGCGTTTCGTGAGGTAACGGCGGATGACATGCCCACTCCCTACCGGGAACTGCTGGCACACGAACACCACATGACCGTCACGGTGGAAGCCCATCACGGCAGCCCCGTGGATGTTCGCGTGCTCAATCGCAGGGTTGACGAAGATCGATACGCACGGGAGATCTTACTCACCCGGCAAAGCGATGGACGGGTGGTTCAATACGGCATCATGCGAATCCGGCTGGACTTGTTGCCTACGGACGCGCGCGCCGAAGTTGTTTCGGAGTCCACGCCATTGGGGCGCGTGCTAATCGCCCACGATGTTCTCCGCAGCGTGCATTTGTTTTCGCTATTCAGGATCACGCCAGGCCAGGTGCTCCGGCGTTGGCTCACCAACGGCGGCGATGCGGCGGTCTACGGGCGCACCGCGCTGATCAACTGCAACGGCGAGCCTGCCATCGAGTTGTTGGAGATCGTCAACGACGAACGACGATCGGCAGTCCCCTACCCCGAAAAATGAGGCGCGGGTCCTGAGTCTCTCCGGTTGGTGCGCGGCGCCAACCCGGTTAGCCGCTGGCGCTCGATTGCAGCCCGGAATGCACGGCAGGCGAAGCGTCGGGTTCGATTGCCTTTAGTTACCGATTCGCATAGTTGCCCGGCCTGCAGGACTTTCGCTCTCGCTTCAGATCCGCAAGCCAAATCGTATCAAGTGATGTGCGCACCGCGAGTTTCCACGTAGACCGCATAGACCGAAGTACTGGCGGTCATGAACAGCCGGTTGCGCTTGGCCCCGCCAAAGCAAACATTCGAGCAGATTTCCGGCAGCAGAATCTGCCCGATCCTGACTCCGTCGGGCGCAAAAATATGCACACCATCGTAGCCATCGCCCACCCAACCGGCGCTGGCCCAAATGTTGCCATCCACGTCGGCTCGAATCCCATCGGCAAAACCGGCCTTTTTGCTTGACGTCGAAGCATTGCCGAGTTTCTCGACCATTTCCAGCTCCATCGACGCGAACTCGCGGCCCCCTTTGAGCGTCGTTCCGTCCACCACGTCCCACACTTTAATGTTCTTGGGTGCGTCGGCGTAATGGCTCGCGCCCGTATCGGCTACGTACAACTTTTTATAATCGGGCGAGAAGCACAAGCCGTTGGGTTTGTAGATATCGTCGGTGACTTTCGTGAGTTTGCCGGTAGAAACATCGAGCCGATAAACGGCTTCCTTCTGGTAAGGTTGCAACGAATTGTTCGGAGCCTTCTCTCCTTCGTAGTTCATCAGGCTGCCATAACCGGGATCGGTGAACCATACGGCCCCGTCATTGGGGTGCACCACGGCATCGTTGGGGGCATTGAAAGGCTTGCCGTCGAACGAATCGGCCAGCACCTTGATCGATCCATCGTGCTCATAACGAACCACCCGGCGATTGCCGTGCTCGCAAGCGATTTGCCGGCCCTGAAAATCGAACGTGTTGCCGTTGCTGTTGCCGGCAGGGTAGCGAAACCGCGTGCTCACGTGACCGTCTTCCTCTAGCCAGCGTAACTGCACGTTGTTGGGTATGTCGCTCCACAGCAGATACCGTCCCACGGCGCTCCAGGCAGGGCCTTCAGCCCACAACATGTCGGGGCTGTGGTAGATCCGCTGGATCGGCGTGTTGCCGATCTTATACTTGGCGAATCGCGGATCGAGCACCACGATGTCGGGGTCTGGATAACGAACCGGCGGCGCGTTCTTGCCGTAGTCACGACCAAACAACGCCTGCGTGGCGAACGTGGTAGCGGTTGCCGCGGCCGCCGCCAAAAACCCCCGCCGCCCCAAATCGAATTGGCCGTTCCTTTGCCTGGGCAACGGAGACGACAAAGACAATTGCTCCAGCGTACGGTTGAGTTCGGTCATGGCGGATCCAGCGAGTTACGGGTAATGAGAAAGCGTCCGACGGCGTAAGCTGCCGCCCATTCCTCCGGTTCGAGGAATTGGCTACCAGCTTAATCAGACGATCCCATCCCTGCGAGCTTTTGGGGCCAAGCCGCTAGAGAATTTTCAGGCGCAGGATGAGGGGGCAAGCGATCGGGGAGTCCGACGCGGCGAGCAACCTCCGGCAGGCACGATGCCCACGTTGCGAAAAATGACAAGGCACTAATCGTAGTAGGCGTCGGCGTAGATTGGATTCAGCTCCACGGCCTTGAGGTAGTCGCGGGTAGCTCGCTCGTGGTCGCCCTTTTCGAAATACGCTTTACCGCGATCGTAATAAGCAACGGCATAGCTAGGGCTATAGCGAATGGCTTGGGTATAGTCGGAGATGGCCTTGTCCCAGCGTTTCAGTTTGAGATGTACCATGCCGCGATGCCCATATGCCTTGGCATTGCTCGGATGCAGTCGAACGGCATGGTCGAAGTCATCGATGGCGCCTTCGAGATCGCCCAAATGTCGCAGGATTTCACCGCGAACCAGGTAAGCATAAGCATGCTGGTCATCCAACTCGATTGACTTTTCCATGTCGGTCAATGCCCGATCAAAATCCCCCTGATTGAGAAACGCCATGCCGCGATTGGTGTATGCCAGGGCAAACTTGGGGTCGAGCCGCACAGCCTGGTCGAAGTCGGCGACCGCCTTGTCAAAAACCCCCAATTTCCTCTGGGCTTCGCCCCGCAGATTGTAAGCCCGCGGTTCCTCGTCGTTTTGCGAGACCACTCGATCTCCGTCCTCGATGGCGCCGTTGAAGTCCCCGGCCGTCAGCCTCGCTTCAGCTCGCGCCAATCGGGCTTCCATGTGGTCGGATTCCAACTCCAGGACATGATCCAGATCGGTCAACGCCTGACGCACGCGTCCTGATTTCAACTGGAACCTGGCTCGCAAGAAGTAGGCGTGCGCATATTCAGAGTCCAGACGGATTGCGGTGGTCACGTCGGCCAGGGCCGCGGAGTCGTCGCCCAAACCATCCAGGGCTTCCGCACGCGTGCAATATACTTCCGCGTCTTTAAGACCAGCCTTTATGGCACTGGTACAATCGTCGGCGGCCAGTCCATATTCGCCCGCTTGGCGCCGACACATGGAGCGGTACAGGTAAACCTCCACCAGTGAGGGATCGGCGGAAATCAAGCTCGTGAAATCGCGCTCGGCCTGCTCATGCTCGCCCAGACGCATGAAAGCCAGCCCGCGATGCAGTCGCGACTCCCTGTCGGCTGGGTTGGCGTCGAGCAAGGCGGTGAAAGCGGCCGTTGCTTCGGCCAGTTCGCCCAAACCTACCATGGTGGCTGCCTTGAGCGTCAAAGCCTGGGCATGTTTGGGCTGTCTCTGCAGAACGGCCTCCACGCTGGCTAGCGCTTCGGCGTAGTCTTCCAGCAGCAGGCAGGCTTCGGCTCGCTCCAAGTGCCAGTCCAACCGTTCGCCGTGCGAACGGAGTGCCGCGTCGTAATCGGCCAGTGCCCGCTCAGGCTGGTCAGCTTGCAAATAGGCTTGAGCGCGTGCGACGTGCAGGTCTGCCTTGCCAGGAGCGATCGCCAAGGCCGCGCTTAAATCGGTGATGGCGCGAGGCGCATCCTGCTGCAGCACGTACAACTGACCACGGCCGGCCAGGGCCTCCACATGGCCAGGCTGCACCTCCAGCGATTCGGCAAATTCCGCCATCGCCTCCTCGGTGCGGCCAAGTTTCTGCAATATCTTGCCGCGGGCGACATAGGCTTCGGCGTAATCACGATTCAACGCGATCGCAGCGGCAAACGAATCCAGTGCCCGATTCCAGTCTTCACAGGCGGCAAGGGCCCGTCCCTGGTCGAAATGGCCGACGGGATCCTTGGGGCAATTGTCGATGTATTTGCCGAAATCGACCGCCGCCTCGTCTGCTCGATCTTGCGACAGGAACAATCGACCGCGGCCCAAATAGGCTTCTGGCACAACGGGGCGCAGAGTCAACAGGTGGTCAAAATCGGCCTTGGCCTGGACAACCTTGCCCAACCGCAGATACGCATGGGCACGCCGGAAATACGCCAGGGCGTGGTTTGGGTCGAGTTCCAATTGCCGCTGAAAGTGGTCCAATGCCTGTTGATATTCGCCCTCGCGAAACGCTAATTGGCCCAAGCAACCATAAGCGGCAATACACTCGCGATTGAGAGCGAGCGCAGCTTGCGTATCATCCCAGGCAGCCTGGAAATTGTCGGCGGCCAAATGGGCCTCGGCTCGAGCGGCGTAGGCGGCCGAGGATTGCTGGTTCAGCGCAATGGCAACGGAATAGTGGCCAATGGCAGCGCGAAAATCATGGTCATCGAGCGCTTTGTCGCCCTGGTTGATCGCTCGAATGAATTCGGGAGAATCGCCGACCTGATGCTGCCTCGCCGAGGCGCGCACCGCCAACGGCAGTGCCCCGGCGGTTGACGCCAACGGTTTTTGCGGCCGCAACCGCGTCGGTGGTTCCTCGGGAAGGGGTGTCACATATGGATTGACTTGCACGCCGGCCGGCGACGCCACCTGTGGCGCGGCAACCTCCGCTTGCGAGGCATGTTCCGGCAGTCGATTTCGCCGACTCAGCAACCCCGTGGAACCGTGGGTCGTCGTCGAGTGATTTGGCATTTCCGCGGGCCCCTGGGAATCGACAATCGCCTCGCGGGGCGATGCGCCCGATGTATTCGCCGTGGCCGCAAGTTGTGCAACTTCCGCTGCGCGGATCGGCCGCGTTTCGACGACCGCGGCTGGAGGCTCGTCGTTTCGGGCGGTTGTCGCTCGCTCTTTGTCCAGAATGGCCAACATGGGCCGACGACTCAAAGGTGGCCGAGAACTCTCCTCCGCTGCGGCCGAGACAAGCGGCTCCCTGGATGGCCCCGTGGATGGCGAATCCGGCGTACGCTGTTCCCCTGCGCTGGGCGTTCGCTCGGACGGTACCGGATGCGTGTCGCCATGGTTCGCCACCGCTTCACTTCCCACGCGGGGCGACAGTTCCGAGGCAGCTTCGCGGATCACGGGTCGGTTCAACGAGTCGCGATCTGCGGCCACCAAAGGAATTCGAGTTCGCTCTCCGGAACGCGGGGTCGAGCTGATCGACGCAATTGGCTGCTGCGCAGGCGACGTTTCCTTCTGCAACGTCTGCGGCTGGGAAGTCGCGGGAGTGAGAGGAACCGCGCGAAAGGCCTGGGATTCCGTCGGAATCGCCTCGACTTGCGGCGCGACTGCCGGGGAAGACATTCGACCAAGGGTAGGCACGCTCTTGCCAGGAGTTTGCGGTACGGATTGGTCTTGGTGCGAGTTTCGTTCGCCGCTGGCGACGTATCCCTGCCGAATGGATGCCGGTTGCGACTCCGCCATCGCCGGCGCTGTGGATGCCAGCGGCTGTTTGACTGAAGGCAGTGCGTCTTGGCGCTTTGCTGGGCTGGGAATGGAGGCAGCCAGATCTGGGTCAAACTGAATCGCCACCTCGAAGTCCGCAGACGCCTTGGCGTCTTGTCCCATTTCGTGGTACGCCAAACCGCGGTCCACGTAGGCTTTCGCCATTCTTGGCTTCATTGTTATCACGAAGTCGAAGTCTTGAATGGCTTCAAAGTATCGGCCAGTATCATGATACGCCAAACCCCGATTGCCACGCGCTCCTAGCGAGTCGGGTTCCAATCGCAACGCCGAGTTGTAGTCGTCGATCGCTTCGCGGAATCGTCCTAGTTCGGCCAACGCCACGCCGCGCTCCACAAAAGCATTCGACTGCGTGGGATCGCGGCGGATATCGGCCGTGGCCGCTTGAATGCGGTCCTCGGGCTGCATGCCATGTTCACTTTGCGGGATCGTGGCTGGCGGTCTTGAGGATTCGACTGCCAGAATCGGGGAACGCGTCGACATGGTATCCGTCCCGATGGACGCTGGCCCGTTCATCGACGCAAACCCGCGAGAACTCGATGGCTCAGAATTCGCCCCCAATGGCTCCTGCTCGCGAGTTGTCGTGTCCAATCGCGGCGCCATCCGCTCAGAATTTCCCAGTGTTCGTGCGACGTTCGAGGGTTTCCGAGCAGGGCTGGGCGCGTTCGGCGTTTCTTGGATGGCTGTCTGCTGCGGAATTGGGTGAAGCGCTGGCGTGTCCGCATTCGTAGGCTGGCCTGAAGGAGCCACCGTTGCCGATGGCTGTTCGCCCTCACTACGGAAAATCTGTATGAAGCGATTGACCAGGCCACCCTGAGGACGAACTGCTGGTGGGTTTGCCCTATGCTCAACGACTGGCGGGTCGGTGGGTGGCGTGCTGTTGCTCGATCCGAACAAGGATCCGCGCGGGCGGGCCGGAAGTGTACCGCGATGAAGCGACATGGATTGATTGGAGACGGCGCTGGCGCGAACCGTTGCGGTATCGTTCGATGATGGAAGTGACGAGGCGGCCATCGCTTGAGAAGTGATCGGCTGCAGCATTTCGGCCGTTCGCACCTGGTTGTCGTATCGAAGTTCGTCGGTCGGGGCGGCCGCTGCAGCAGAGCGATTGGCCCAAATTCCGGTCAGTGACAGCCCCAGCAAGTTGCCGGTCGTCCCGATGCCCACTAGAAGTGCATACGACAAGTGGTGACGCTTCATTCGCCGATACCCCCAATATTGTAAATACGGTGGCGAACGCGGACGCCGGTGCTGGTCAGCAACGACGGGTTCGCGGGTGACCGTGGGTAGCGATTTTATGTGACGGCGCAACGCTTCCAGGCAAAATGCCGCGAAGCCTTGGGCATCCGTTTTCGTTTGCGGCTTGAGCGTGGTTGAGACATCCAAGGCGGCAGGCCGGCGGGAATTCACCCTCCTGCCGCGAAATCTACCGGCGCAGCAAGACACTTGTCGCCACGTTCGATATCTTCGGCACAAACGGCAAACTTGGTTGAATTGAAATGATCGGCCCCCCCGCTTGGGAGTGGTGGGCATTTGCCAAACGGCACGAGTGTGGGCGATAGCAGCGGTGGCGCAAGGAGATAAAATGGCAGGCCATTGGATTGTTCGATTCGACGAAAGCCACGATTCAACGGACGAGCCCTTACTTTACTCCGGGTCGAATACACAAAATTTGCGGCAAATAGCCTGAACGCCAAGTTGAAATGGGGCTGTTGGAGCGGCGAATCGGGTATGTAAGTTTCGGATGCGGTAGCCGCGGCCAATGATGAAGGGTAACGTGTACTGGGTATCGGGCTGGCATTCCGGGCTCAAACGCGACGATGAACGCAATGTATTTTGTTCTCCCGCTTGCAAAAGGTTCAATCAAGCGTGGCATTGTTCGTTGACTATGCCCCCTGGCTGCTGTCGATGCTGCTATTGCTCTGTGGCTCGGCATTCTTTTCGGCGAGTGAAGCTGCACTGTTCTATCTGAATCGCCGCGACCGTCGCACATTTGTCGATGGCAACGCTGCCCAACAAACCGCCGCCCGGTTGCTTGAGCATCCCGATCGACTGCTGACGGCCGTGTTGTTTTGGAACTTGATGATCAACGTGGCTTATTTTGCGTTGTCGTCAATCGTGAGCATTCACCTGCAAAGCCAGGGACGATTGTTCGAAGCGGGCTGGCTCACCCTGGGCGCACTGTTGTCGATCATCCTCTGGGGCGAAATGTTGCCCAAGAATCTGGCGGTCCTGCAGACCCGACTGTTTTCGGCATTGCTGGCAATTCCCCTGGCGGCAGCCGTACGCGTGCTCGATCCGTTGATTCCGGTGCTGCGATTCTTCACGCTGATGTCGCGGCGGTTATTGTTTCCACGATTTCAACCCGAGCCCTACTTGGCGCTCAATGATTTGGAGCGAGCTGTTACGTTATCCACTTCCGACGCGTCGCTGCTTCGGCACGAAGAAGCCGTGTTGCAGAATATTCTGTCACTCTCCGATTTGCGCGTGGACGAATTGATGACGCCACGCACGCGAACCCGCGTTTTTCGTCCGCCGGTTTCTTTGGCCGATTTGAATGGCATGGCGCCCCCAGGTGGTTACCTTCTGGTTTCGGAACCAAACAGCGACGAAGTGGCCCTGGCGGTTCCCCTCATGCAACTCGCCTACCTGCCCGACGATCACCTGGAGCGCTACGCCGAAGAGGTGGTCTATGTTCCGTGGTGCACGACGGTAGCCGTGGCGATGGAAGAAATGCTTCGCCGCGACCGCCGGGTGTGCGTCGTGGTGAATGAATTGGGCGAAACCATCGGGGTGATTACCTACGACGATATCCTTGACACCATTTTTGCCGAAGACGCCAGCCGCAGTTTGCGTCTGCACAATCAAAGCCCGATCGAGGAAGTGGGACCAAATGTCTATCGAGTCTTGGGCATTACCAGTCTCAGACGTCTGCATCGGCAATTTCAATTGCCGCCGATGGAGGTCAGCAGCAACACGGTTGCCGGGCTAGTCCAGGAATTGATGCAGCGGCTTCCCGAGTTGGGCGACGAATGCGCCTGGAACGGCTTTCGACTGAAGGTCATCGAGGTCTTGGCTCGTGGGCAGATTGTCGTCGAGTTTCGTCGGCTGCCTTCCACACCGGAGGAAGCGTCGTGATCATTGCTTTACTGTTGGCCGCGATCGGACTGTTCTTCAGCGCCTTCTTCAGTGGCTCGGAAACCGGCTTCTATCGTGTGACCCGCGTGCGGTTGCAACTCGACGCCATGGAGGGAGACCCCATTGCCCGAGGTCTCTGGTGGCTGACCAATCGCCCGGCAATGTTTGTAGGAACCACGCTGGTGGGCAACAATCTGGCCAATTACCTGGTGTCCTTGGCGATTGTCATGGGCGTGCAATCGCTCTCGCATGGCGGCGCCGCCGCAGAGCTGGTGACGACAATCGCTGTGGCCCCGCTCCTGTTCGTTTACGGTGAATTGCTTCCCAAGCAGTTGTTCTTCGAATCTCCGTACAAACTGCTTCGCCGCGGTGGCCCCCTGTTTCTGCTCTGCGGCTTGCTGTTCCTTCCCTTGAGCATGCTGCTGTTTGGCTTCGGCAAACTGCTGGAGTGGCTGGCGGGGCAGTCGCACCCCCAACTCAAGCTCGGCTTGGCCCGCCGCGAATTGCAAAGCGTGCTCGAAGAAGGACACGAAGCGGGCCTGCTCCGCCCGGCTCAGCGCGAATTGGCTCAAGGGCTATTCTCGGTCGCCAACGAACCGGTCGGCCAGTTTGCCCTGCCGGCGCACCGGCTTGCCCGCGTGCGCCTGGGAATGGACCGACAAGAAGTCTTGCGACTTGCCCGACGCCATGGGCTTTCGGCACTGCCCGTGGAAGAACCCCTGGGGCGCCGCAAGCTCATCGGGTATGTGCGCGTGATCGACCTCCGCTTGACCCCTAACAACGGCACGCTGCCGGTCCATCCGCTGCTCGAGTTCCATCAGCGAGAATCGCACATTTCGGCATTGTTTCGGTTGCGCGCCGCGGGCGAACCCATGGCGCGCGTCATCAACGACCGCAACGAAACCATTGGAATTGTCACTGACCGAAATTTGGGAGAACCACTGTTCCGTTCCGGCCGATTGCCCTGATCGACCATCCTGGCGAACGCAGAGCCTGGATACCTTATTTCGGGGGAATCTGAAGTGAGGTGCGGTCCTTCGCCCACATGCGCGAAAGCTCGGCGCTATTCGATAGGCTGCCTCTGGTGGAAGACGCAATCAAGCTGCGAACCGGTGAAAATGCACTCCCTGCGGGGGGGGTAACGCCGGACTCCAGAACGTGAGTCGACAAATCACCTCCCCACTGGCATCTCGCAATCGAGAAATTTGCCCAAACCAACGCTCGAGCGCGCGTCGAGCATCCCCCTTGTGCGAAGGGGGGCTGTGCAGCCCCGGTTGCCATGTACAATAATCCGTTTACCATTGGCATCACTGGTAGCCTTCCATCGCGGGTCTTCAGCGAACCTGCGAAACGGCTATCGATCAGGAATCCCTTATTCGTCAGGCTGGCAAGAAGAAATCCATGGCAATTGAGTTCAAGCTGCCCGACCTGGGCGATGGAATCGAAGAAGGCGGCGTCGTCGACGTGTTGGTCGCGGAAGGGGACCGCATCGATGCAGATCAAGATTTCCTTGAGATCGAAACCGACAAGGCTGTGGTGCCTGTCCCCTGTCCCCATGCCGGCGTCGTCAAAAAAATCCACGTGAAAAAGGGAGATACGATCTCCGTTGGCGGGCTGCTGGCCACCATCGAGAGTGGCGATGATGCTGACCATGGCAAAGATTCCGACCAAGACGAAGAGCCTTCCAAGGAGGTGGCCGCCGGTCAGGACACTGCGCGAAAATCCGCTGATAAATCTCGAGAAGGTCAAATCGAGCAGCCCGATTCTGAAAAAGACGCCCGAAAAACCAGCGAACGCTCGCCGCAACCAACCGCCGCAGACGGCGAGACGAAGGAATCTTCTGCCCCGCGACTCTCGCTGACGACTGAACCCGAAGCCGATAGCGACGTTCCGCCCGCGGCCAGCCCCGATACGCGGCGATATGCCCGCGAGTTAGGTGTGGATATTCGTCAGGTGCAGGGCAGCGGCCAAGGTGGTCGCATTACCAAGGAGGACGTCAAGGAAGCTGTGCGGTCGATGCTCTCGACGAGCCGCATGCCCTCCATCCCCGGCACGCCCTCGGGCTCCGCTGCATCAACGCCAGCCACCAAACCCTCACCAGCCCCCGTCGTTTCTCAGGGAACGGCCGACCGGGACAATTACGGCGTCATTCGCCGGACTCCGCTGACAAAAATTCGCGAGACCATCGCGGTGAATATGGCTCGGTCGGCGTCGACCATTCCCCACGTCACCAATTTCGACGATGCCGACATCACTGAATTGGAACGGATTCGCAAAGGAAGCATGGCCGATTACGTGGGCGACGTGAAACTCACCATGATGTCGTTCATCATGAAGGCCGTGGCACTTTCGCTCAAGCAAAACCCCGATCTCAACGCTTCGCTCGACCTGGAAGCCAAACAAATCATTTACAAGAGTTACGTCAACTTGGGCGTCGCGGTGGATACCGAGCGAGGCCTGGTGGTGCCGGTTTTGCGCGACGTAGACAAGATCAGCATTCCCCAGATTGCCCAGGCTCTCACCGCCATGGCAGCCAACGCCCGCAATTTCAAGTTTGCGATTGAAGACCTGCGGGGGGGAACTTTTACGATCAGCAACTTGGGGGCGGTGGGAGGTCAGTACTCCACGCCGATCATCAATTACCCCGAAGTGGGCATCTTGCTGGTGGGGCGAAGCCGGAAAACGCCCGTCGTCAAAGATGACAGCATCCAGGTCCGGCTGATGATGCCGCTCAGTCTTTCGTATGACCACCGACTCGTCGACGGCGCAACCGCCGCTCGCTTCCTCAACGACGTCATCGGTTATTTGGAATCGCCCGGTCGTTTGCTGCTGGCGCCGTAACAACTTCCCCGCAGGCCGCACCCTCGCCTGGCGATTTTCGCCAAAAAGTCTTGCGTAACTTTGGAGCCTCGCCGCCCACAGCAGTGTCGGGATTGTGGTCGGGTCGTTGCCCGAGGAAAATGCCTCGACGGCCATACTGCGAAAGCCGAGGTTCAACAGGACGGGAACCGTGCAGCACCCGCAGGTTGGAGAAATTTGGGAAGTGGAGTCTGCCCAAGGTAAACGAAGCGGCTGCCAGGCAGTTGCTTGCGTCCTGACATCTTCGCAAATCGCAAAGAACATTGCGGAATGAACGTCCGCTTGCGGTTGAGCCGCGTGAAGTCCGTATGTCGATGCAGCGAGGCCGCGACGGCGAGGTCGTGAGTCCAAGTAAACTCGGTAAGCCGAGATTCAATCTCCGCGTGGTGGCCAGGACAAATTCGGCGGAGAATACTTCCACGAACGTGATGCACAAATTGGGAATCATCCGGCCCGACACCCTGCAGGCCTGTGACGTTTTGGCAATGGAGTTTGCTGATGGCGCAGACTATCGTGCGAAAACCCCATGAGGGCCGCACTCTCGCCGTGGTCGGTGACGTGTACCGCTTCCTGGCGCTGGGCGAGGAGACGAACGGCAAATATGCGACGTGGGAAGCCATCGTCCCCCCTGGCGGCGGACCTCCGCCGCATGTTCATCGTCGGGAGGAAGAAAGCTTTTATATCCTGCAGGGCGAGATCACTTTTCATGTTGGTCATGAGCGAATCGTGGCAACGGCTGGCATGTTCGCCAATATGCCTGTTGGAACCCCCCATTCGTTCAGAAATGAAAGCAACCAACCGGCGAGAATGCTGATTTCGGTTGCTCCTGCGGGTCTGGAAGAAATGTTTTTCGAGTTTGGCGTGCCCCTCGCCGAAGGTTCGACGACCGCGTTGCCGCCGACGCAAGAAGAAATCGAAAAATTGCTGAAAGTTGCTCCCCGCTACGGCATCGAGATTCTGCTACCCCAAACGGAGTGAGGCCGGCGAGCTTCGGTGCGCCATGAGCTTGTGCATGCCTGCGTGCCAGCCAAACCAGCCCGGCTCTTGCGATGGTTTGGAGCAAGGGGCTGAATGCGATGTCGCGCCGCGCGTCGTACGAATGCGTGATTGGGCATGTGGGTCGTGCTATGATCGGGCCAGAATCTGATGGAACCGATTGAGCGACCTTCCAGGGGGCCTGCGAAGTAATCGCCGTGGACGAGCGAATTGGGAACCACAGGGCGAATTCCCCAGCCAGCCCATCGGTCAACACCACTGGCATTGCTGTTGGCGGCGATCGAGGTCGGCGCCATGGGTTGTGGCATTGCGGCAGAAGCAGGGCAAGACTCGCCGTAGGCGCCAGAACGAAGCCGCCAAGGACTCCAGGCTCTTTACGATTTCCGCTTGGCCCAAGAGGGAATCGTCAAGGATGTCAGTGGTCGGGCACAGAATCTGGACCTGCAAATCGCCAATCCCCAGGCGGTGCAAAGCGATAACGACGGATTGCAGGTACTGAGTCCTACCCTCGTCTCCACCAAAGGGCCTGCGACGAGTCTGAGAGAAGCCGTGCGGCAGACTGGCGCGATCACGATCGAAGCCTGGATTCGTCCGGCCAACGTCCGTCAAAATGGTCCCGCGCGCATCATATCAATGTCGCAAAACAGCACCCAAGGCGACTTCACCCTAGGGCAGGATGGCGACAAGATTGAGGTGAGGTTGCGAACGACCAGAGCGAGTACCAACGGCAAGCCGCCATACTCGCTTGACGGCAACAGAACTCGCCCAAGCAGGCTGATTCGTGGTTCGTTGCTCGGCGTTCACTGAAGCAAATGCGGCCGAACTTGATTCCCATGCCCTCTTACGGCAGCAATTCCCTGATCACGTGCCCATGTACGTCGGTTAGCCGGCGGTCGATTCCGTTGTGGCGAACTGTCAGTCGCTGGTGATCGATTCCCAACAGGTGCAACATGGTGGCGTGGATGTCGTAAACCCGGGTGACGTGCTGAGGGTCTTGGGGTTTGAATCCCCAGAGGTCGCTTTCCCCGTAGGAGCCGCCGCGGATGCCGGCCCCGCACATCCAGTTGGTAAACACAAATGGATTGTGATCGCGCCCCTGGTTGCCTTGCGAACATGGCATCCGGCCGAACTCTGTGGTCCATACGATCAGTGTGTCGTCGAGCATTCCCCGACGCTTGAGATCGTGGATCAACGCCGCGGCACCGCGCGCCATGCCCAGGGCCAGCGGCGCATGGTCGCGTTCCACGTTTTCGTGGCTGTCCCAGTTTCGCCGGGGAAATCCGTTGTCGTTGCCGCTCCAGATTTGAATGAACCGCACGCCCCGTTCGAGCAATCGCCTCGCCACCAGGCATTTGCGGCCGAAGAATTCCGATTCTGCCTTCTCGTTGATTTGGGAATCGTCCACGCCGGGACCATCCGACGCCAAGCCATAGAGTTGTTGCACGTGCCGAGGTTCTTGCGACACATCCAAGGCATCGGTGGCGCTCAACTGCATCGCGGCAGCCAATTCGTAGCTGCGCACGCGGGCAAACAATCGATCGTCGCCGCGGCGCGCATCGGCGTGCGCCTGGTTCAGCATTCGCAATACGTCCAACCCGGCCTGATCGGCCGCGGGGGTAATGAAGTTGCTTGGCGGGGCATGCAAATCGGCAATCGGCTCCGACTGCCCTGGCCGAATCAGCGTTCCCTGGTGCTCGGCCGACAGGAACGCGTGGGCCCAGTTCTTGGAACCGTTGGATGCCAGGCCGCGGTGGTCGGGCAATACCACAAAGGTTGGCAGGTTCTGGTTCTCGCTTCCCAAAGCGTAGGAAATCCACGCGCCCGCGCTGGGGAACCCGGGGAAATCAAATCCGGTTGTTTGCAGCAGCGTCCCTTGGCTGTGAACGCCCGTCTTGCCGACGACATTGTGGATGAAGGCGATGTCGTCGACGACGGCGCCCAATGGCGCAACCACGTCGCTCAGCATTTTTCCGCATTGGCCATGCGGCCGAAAGTTCCAAGGGCTTGCCATGCAAGCGCCGGGGGTACTCTGAAACAGTTCGACCTTTTCTCCAGGGTCCCATGGTTGACCGTGGCGTTTTTTCAATTCTGGCTTGTAGTCGAATAAGTCAACGTGGCTCGCCGCACCCGCCATGAAGAGCTGCACCACACGCTTGGCGCGTGGGAGATGGTGCAAGTTGCCGTTCGCCAAGGTTCCCTGGGCGCCGTGTCCCTCGCGGGTCAACAGATCGGCCAGCGCAAGACTGGCGAAACTGCCCGTCACCGTATTCAGGAAACTGCGACGATGGAGGCGACGCGTCACGTGCGGCATCTGGAAAGGCCTTTCAGTCAATGTACATCAGCGCGTTGAGATTTAAGATCACGCGGCAGGCGTTTTCCAGTCCGTGCTCTTGGGAAAATTCTTGCAGCGCTTGCAATTCGTGGCCTGAGGGTGCGCGCGAGGTTGTCCGCCGCAACGCCTCGGCGATGGGGTCGTCGGCGTGGGCCACCTGCCGTGCGAATCGACGTGCCGCCATTTCGACCAGGCGATTGTTCCATTGGGCCAATGCCTGAAGGGCTGAAGTGGATTCATCTCGAAGTGGCACGCTGATCGATGGGTCGGCGCAGTCGAGCGTGGTGAACAACGGCTGGGGCTGGCTTCGCACGACAAAGCGATAGACGCTCCGCCGATGGCCCGCCGGATCGTCAGGGTTGTACAAATGATACTGGTAGTGTGGCGAATGTTCGGGTTTTTGCAGAACAAAGTCTTGAAAGCTAGGCCCGCCAAATTCTCGTCGGAGCGCGCCTGCCAAGGTCAAGATCGTATCGCGGAACTCTTCCGCCGTGAGTCGCCGCCGATTAGCCCTCCACAGCCATCGGTTGGTTCCGTCGATGGCGGCATTTTCCGCTATGTGCGCGCTAGCTCGACGGTACGCGCGGCTGGTAACGAGAAGGCGAACAATTCTTTTCAAAGAATGTTGCGGATCGTCGCGTAATTGCGCCGCCAGGTAATCCAGCAATTCCGGATGACTAGGCGGCAGGCCCATTCGACCAAAGTCGTTGGGCGATCCCACCAGGGGGCTGCCAAAGGTCCATTGCCATAACCGATTGACAATCGACCGCCAAAACAGGGGATTGTCGTGACTCGTTACATATTGCGCCAGTGAAGCTCTGGCTTCGCCTTCGTTCCAAGTATCGCCAGACGCGAACCGCACCTTTGCCTCGGGCCACAGGCGCGGTGCGCCCGGGGCAAGTCGCTCGCCGGGCTGTCGGAGGTCGCCGCGATGCAGTAAGTGGATGGCCCGCGGCGTCCCGCCCGTGGGTGCAAATGCTCCTTGCCGTGGAAACTGAGTGGCAATGGCATAGACCATTTCCTCGGGCGGAAATTGCGCGAGTTGCTCATTCAGTTGCTGGATTTCGCCGGGAATTGCGGCCAATCGCTGGCGAATCTCAGCCGGCACGGTGCGGTCTTCGATCGATTGCCGCTGTTGCTCCAACTGGGCTATTTCGGCCGCCAGCTTTGGAAAGTCGTGCTGTCCGTGGAAAATACCATCGGTCAAATTCGCAGCGCCCCAGCGGGGTTTCTGCTCAATGCTATCCAGCGCCGTTACTTGCTTGTGATGCGCCAGGTTCTGACTGCCGGCGACAGAGATCGCTTCCAATTCCCCGAGCGCAAAGATGAAGTCATTCTTGCGGGGGGCGAGCCGGGTCGCGGTGATTCGCAGATAGCGGGCCCTCACCCCGCCTGCATCGACAACCAGCGGCTGCGCACCTGGGTTGGCTTGATCTTTGTCTGTTGCATCGAGGTGGGTTTGCACGTCGATGCGAAAATCCGGATCGTTGGAGCTTTCCACGCGAAACCGACGCGGAAAGCCGAAACCAGCCCCAATATTATTGAACGAATCGAAGGCGGGCACGATCCGCACCTGGGACAGCGATTGGGGTTCCCCCAGGTCGACTTGGACCCACTTCGTTTGATCGGCCGTGCCTTCAATACGGCTATGGTAGCCGAATTGGGGATGAGGAGGCTGGCCGGCGCGGCGATCATTCAGCCGACGGAGTTTCTGGTCGATCTCAACCACTAGCGGCGAGAGAAGTTGCCTGGCTTTCGTTTGAAGTTGCTGTTCTTCCTGGCGCAAGGCGTCGATTTGTGCCAGTATCGCCTGTGTTTTTGACTGCTGCGCAGGCGTCCGGCCTCCGCGCGAACGGTTGGTACGATCGACCGCGGCAAACACCGCGTGCAGCCGGTAGTAGTCTTCGCTCGAAATAGGATCAAACTTGTGCGCGTGGCATTGTGCACATTGCACCGTTGTGCTGAGAAAAACATTGAACACCGCGGTGATCATTTCGTCGCGATCCAGGTGTTTGGCGATCCGGCCATCGAGTTTGCCCTCGCCCACTTCCTGGTGTCCGATATAGTCCCAGGGACCAGCCGCCAGGAATCCCAAAGCGACCACCCCCGAGGCGCTCATCGTGCCGGGCTGCCCCGGCAAGTTGCCCTCACCCGCCAATACATCGCCTGCGATTTGTTCCTGTACAAATTGGATATAGGACTTGTCTTCGTTCAAACTTTGAACGACATAATCGCGATAAGGCCAGGCATTCATGCGAGGCTTATCCTTATCGTAGCCATGCGTTTCTGCATACCGGGCAATATCGAGCCAATGTTGGCCCCACTTTTCTCCAAAGCCGGGATCATTCAACAACCGATCGACCCTCCGCTGCCAGGCGGCTTCACGATCCTGGCTCCAGTCCGTCACGAACGCCTCGACTTCTTCGACCCGAGGTGGTAAACCGGTCAGATCGTAGCTTAGTCGGCGAATAAGGGTTACCGGGTCGGCCTCGGGCGCAACATGCAATTTCACTTCTGCGTGCTTTGCAGCCAGAAAAGCATCGACGGGATGATCGCTGCTGTTCACGGGTATTCGCGGCATGGTGAGTGGCTGCAACGACCACCACTGGGTATCGGCCAAGGCTGGCGGCGCGAGCTTGAAATCATTGGGCCAAGCGGCGCCGGCCGCGATCCAGTCGCGAATGGCCGCTATCTCCGCGGCTGCAAGTGGGACGGCGTCTTTGGGCATGGTCGCCCGGCCATCCTCAGGCGTAATCAACTCCATCAAGTGGCTCGTATCTGGCGAACCGGGATCGATGTAGCCCAGAGCGAGCATATCGGCGACCGTCGCGAGCGATAACTTTCCTTTCGCTTCGCGTTCGTTGTGACAGTGCAAGCACCGCCGCTGAAGCACGGGGGCCACGCGCTCACGAAAGTGAGTCTCATCGGCCTGAAGCAACGACGCGGCGACGGCAATTGTCAACGTCGCCATGGCAATCGAGCGCCAACGGGTCTCAAAACGAAATGTCATGCGATTCCTAACGCCGCCATTTGCCGAGGTTGAAAACTTCATGGGTAGTCGGAACCATTTCCTGCAAACCGGCGGCACACGCGGGTTGCTGAATGGGCTGTCGAGAAACGCCGTATCGCCGATAGCTGGCGATTTACCCCGCCTGCGCCGACTCGCCCCTTATCATACGCAAAATCGAAGCAGGTTGAACTGCCGCGCATGTCGGCAGCGAAACGGCAAGCGACGTAAGCAGTACAAACTTGGCACTCCAATAGAAATTCTCGCATTGAGTGAACGGTCGCCCGAGTAATGACGCCAAGTCGGTAAATCTGGTGCCAGTCTAACCGATCGGAAAACCTGCGTCATCGACCGGCGGGAGCACCGTCGCATCGGCCCGCCGAATCTTCTGGAGCGACCGAACAGGTGACGACGGTGCGTGCCACCCGCCGTGAAGCGCAGTCCATGTGGATGACGCGCATACGCGAGCCGGTCGCCTACCAAGACATCCATAGGGAAATGCCTTCCCGTTCGAAGCGGGCGAGGCCGGCGGTCTTAATGAGGTGGAAGCAGGCGAATCGATTGTACTTATGCCGTGAATAACTGGCGTTGACACAGGGAGACTCTATGGCGATGATCCCACGAAATGACGCAGGAGATTCGTCGCAGAATGAAATCGCTGTCGCCCAAGCTGCTGATTTGGTGGATGGCGGCCACGATGGCCCACCTGCCCTTTCCTGTTTGCGATGGTAACGATTTCGCAACCTGCCTCGATGGCTGCGCAGCGGCGGAACAGTGTGGCGCCCGCCGTGTTTTCGATATCGACTTTATCCTGCTGGGATGTTTCCCTCCGGTCGATGTCGACGAAGGTCCCTTCAACCGCGATCCGCAGGATATCCAACTGGGCGATGGACTGTTTCCGGTATGCCTGTCCAGTCGCACCGCGCACGATGCCTGGGATCAATCGCTTCTGCCATTAATTGAACCGTTCGCTCCCTGCGCGGAACGGCGCCTGGAAAACGTGGCAACGCGCCTGACTCGCGCCCGCAGGCTCGTGCTCGACCGAGCGTGTCCTCGAGAAAACCCCGTCGAGACGGCGATCCTTCGCTGTTGATGTATTTGAATGCCGTGGTTTCGCCAACCGGAATTGCCCGTAGCAATCCGGTGAAATCTGCGTTCACGTTGCTTGCAAGGAATCGCAAGCAGCATCATCCAGGCAGGGAAGTCACATGTCGGTTCACCCCAGTGCCATTGTCGATCGACAGGCCAAGATTCACCCCACGGCGACGATTGCCGCTCACGTTGTGATTGAAGGTCCGGTGCAGATCGGCGCCGATTGCCGTATCGGCCCCTCGGCGGTCATTCTTGGAGCGACCGAGATCGGAGCAGGTTGCCGGATCCACTCGCATGCAGTGGTGGGCGACGTGCCGCAAGATCGCGCCTACTTTGGCGAAGAAACCTATTGCCGTGTCGGCGAGGAATGTGTCATTCGCGAAGGGGTGACCATCCACCGCGGCACCTTGCCGGGCTCGGCTACCGTCATCGGCAATCGTTGTCTGCTGATGACGAACAGCCACGTGGGACATAACTGCGAGTTGGGCGACGACGTGACGCTCGTGAGCGGGGCCCTCTTGGGTGGTTATGTGGAAGTGGGCAGTCGAGCTGTCATTTCCGGGAATGCCGCAGTTCATCAGTTTGTGCGGATCGGCGAAATGACCATGATCAGCGCCCTGGCCAAAATTGTGCAGGACGTGCCACCGTTCTTCATGACCGATCGCGAGGGAGCCGTTGTGGCGGTTAATCGCGTCGGTCTTGCCCGAGCCGATCTAACGTCCGCCGAACGCGATGAAATCAAGGCCGCCCATCGAATTCTCTACCGCCTGGGCATGTCTCGTGAAGAGGCTGCCGAATATCTCCAGGCATTGGTTACGCCTGCCGGCCAGAGACTGCGCGACTTCATGGCCGCCGAATCGAAACGAGGCGTGAACCGCAGGGAATCGTTCCGTCGACGACCGGCCGCGGCCTGAAACTCGCGGGATTGCAAACGGGCGAAAAATCCAGTCAGGTTGCTGGGGAGCGGCTGTCGCCACTCCCCAGCAACCTGAAACGGACATCAGGCAATCGCTGGCGATTGCCTGACGAAGGCAAGACGAACGCAGGGACGTGTCTCCAGGAAGTAAGTTGTCCCGCAGGCACCAATGATAACCAAAGGCCTGTGCCCTTGAGCCAGGGGAATCCGTGGCGGCCAACAAAGTTTGCCCAGCCGACACGACGTTTCCGTGCAATTTTGCCTGAAGCGTTCGATCTGATTCTCCGCCGCGCAGCATGCAAGCGAACGATTGCCATTTATCGCTTCAAGAGCGTCACCTGGCTGTTTGAACAGGCGCCGCCGGAAAGATCGTCGCCGGACAGTTCTTCCGGCAGCAGCGTGTCTTCCAGCGCGGAGTCGGCTTCGTCGGCTTGTTCTTGCTGCCGTGCCGCTTCCCGCATGGCCTGGGCCATGAGCGCGCGATTGGCTGCGTAATAAATCACGCCGATGATGGCGACCAGCATGGTGATGGCGCGATAGGTGAGACAAACAATCAACCCTGCGCCCTTGGCGACCGGTAGAGTGCCTGGTAGCCGCACATACAGAAACTCCACCACGGCCTCGGTAGCGCCCAACCCCGATAGGGGGAGCGGAGTGACCCCGGCGACCATGCCCAGGGGCACGATCAATACGTGATCGGCCAGTGTGGGGGCGTTGCCCGGTAATCCCAAGGCGATGAGGTAAAAGCAGCCGGTAAAAAGCAGGTGAACCACCAGACTGATCGCCAAGGCTGCGAGCAGAATGGACTTCTTGCGGCTGTAGATTTGCACGGCAACCAGTAAGCGGTGAGCAATGGGACCTACTTTGGGGATCCGAGTGAGGCTGCGGGCAACCCGTCCTCCCGCGCAGCCCGGGGTGAGCAACAGCAGCACGCCCACGGTGCCCGCGACGGTGCCCGCCACGGTAATCTGGCATATGACCCGAATCTCGGGAACCGGGCTAGACAGCAATCCCATCCACATTACGGCGATGGTCGCCAGCAGAAATAGCGTGTAAAGTCCAATCAGCCGATCAAAAAACACCGTGGCGACGGCTTCCGCGCGGCGTCCCGGTTGTTCGCGGGCAATGAAAACGGCTTTGAACAAGTCACCACCGACAGCCCCCAGCGAAACAAAGTTGAACAGGTAGCCGACAAAACTGAGCCGGTAGGCATCGCGAAGCCGGAACGGCAGACCCAAGGCGCGGACCAGTATGTACCAACGAAAAAAGGAGAGGCAAACGGCAACCAAAGCCACTGCCGTTGCCATCGACAGCAGGCCCCAGTTCTTGGGTTGGTCGCGAAGTTCGTACAGGCTATCCCGTGTTCCCATGAACAGCAGCGCCAGGATGGTCACCGACCCCCCGATTTTGAGCAGATTGATCAGAAGTCGCTTCACGACAAATCCTCGGGGCATCAATCGGTTTTGCTTACGAATCCCAGGCCATCCACCGCTCGTCCGTCGTGCCCGCTTGACACTGTAGCAGGGCGGTGATAACTTTCTTTATCTATTCGCCTTGCGGGGGATTAGCTCAGTTGGGAGAGCGTCTGGCTGGCAGCCAGAAGGTCAGGGGTTCAAGTCCCCTATCCTCCACTAACGGCCACTTTGCGTTTCGGCGTAAAGTGGCTTTTTTTGTCGACTGAAGTCTAAGGTTATTATAGGTCAATGACTTGCGAAAATCCTGGCTGCCAACAAACCTTAGCCGCGTCGGAGCTTAGCGAGGCCTACCCCCAGTGGCAAGACCAGACCTTACCCTTTGAAGTCGCCAAGTCGCCATGCTGCCCTGGTTTGCGTCCCCTCCGCAGGCCCCCGCCGACAGCTGGCAACCTTCAATCCGGTCGAATGCGAATGGCTTGGTTGTTCTGACAGTTTCGCCATCTGAATTTGTCGAGTCGAGTTCGCCTCACCGGTGTATGCAGCGTGCCAATTTCAGGCGTCGAAATAATACGAGGGACTAGCAATCGAGGGATTTCGCGTGGTGGTGCTTCGCCAGTTCCAGCCAGACGATGCACCAGCCTTGCTGGCCCTGTTTCGAGATACGGTTCGCCGAGTGAACAGCCGTGATTATTCGCCCGCTCAAGTGACAGCATGGGCCTCGGACGAAATTGACCCAGTTGCTTGGGCCGAGCGGTTCAGCGGGCGTTATGCCGTGGTGGCAGAACTCCGCGGTCGCGCGGTCGGTTTCGCTGACCTGCGGTCCGATGGGCAGCTCGATCGGTTGTTCGTTTCGGCGGATCATCAGGGAGAGGGGATCGGGGGGCTCCTGGTTGCTGAGTTGATTGCCGAGGCTCGCCGACAGGGGATGACGAGGCTGCTGGTGGAGGCGAGCGTCACAGCCCGCCAATTTTTTGAGTCGCAAGGCTTCACGGTGCTCGCCCAGCAGTTGGTAATGTGCCGCGGAGAGGAGTTTGTGAACTACCGGATGGAACGGCATCTCGGTTGACGATTGACCGCCGGCGGCCGTGGAGAAGTCGGAGGCAAGAATGCATGGCCTGCTCTGTGGAGCAGTTGTCTAGGAAATGGACGGCGGACGCATTTCCTCAATCGAGCCGACTCCCGCCATCACTTCATCTCGGGATTGGTCGTGTGGGGGTTCGATTGTCGGATGTACCGCCAAGAGTCTGGCGAAAAAACCGAATGTTCCCGCAAAAATTGGCCCATCCCCTGTTTAATTCGCAAGTCCCGCGTGATACAGTACGTAAAGTAGTTCTGGTTTGGCATAACAGTGAGGTTGCAGGGGGGAATCGCGGAGTGGACGTTGAACTGAGTCTGACAACGCAACTGATCCACGAAGCACCCATTGTTGAACCCTTGATTGTTGGGCCGGAAACGACGATTCGTGATGTATTGCGGCGATTGCAGGAACTACGTACGGGTAGCGTGTTGATTTGCCAAGATGAGCAGTTGCTTGGCATATTTACCGAACGAGACGCTCTCCAATTGATGGCTCAGTCTTGCCGCCAGGGAGAGTCGGTTTTCGATGCCCCGATCGAAGAGGCGATGATTTCGCCGGCAGTGACGCTGACACCGCAATCTTCAGTTGCGTCGGCTATTCGGAAAATGTCCGAGGGTGGATACCGCCGGTTGCCGGTGGTCGACGCAGAGAACCGTCCGCAAGGGATGTTGACGGTATCTGGTATTGTGCATTATTTCGTGGATCACTTTCCGGAAACGGTGTACAACCTCCCGCCCGATCCCAAACCTGCCCCGCAAGAACGCGAAGGCGCGTAGCGCCATCGCGACAAAAATCCCGCCTGCAATAACAACTACCGGCATTCCGGTTTGCTTGAGGTATTTGCCGTCCGCTTGTTTCCATCCCCTTGCAGATCTCTTTTCGAGCGTCAGCTCCCCACGAATCCTTATGGCCATCACAACGCAGCCTGAGAAAATGGTTCGAGACCTGGAGGCGGCGACTGTCCGCTTCTGTGGCGATTCTGGCGACGGCATGCAGCTTGCCGGCACGCAACTTACCAACACGTCGGCCCTGGTGGGCAACGACATTGCCACGTTTCCCGATTTTCCGGCCGAAATTCGGGCTCCCCGCGGCACCAAGGCGGGCGTTAGCGGATTCCAGATTCGCTTTTCGAGCAATGATATCCATACCCCAGGCGACCAAGTCGACGCCCTCGTAGCGATGAACCCGGCAGCGCTGGTGACCAATCTACCCGACCTGGTGACGGGTGGAATTCTGATCATCAACAGCGAGTCGTTTGACAAGAAAGATCTGCGTCTGGCGGGGCTCGATCACAATCCTCTGGAAGATAGCAGCCTGGAAAACTACCAGGTGTTCCTGGTGGAAATGACTCGACTCACCCGCGAATCGGTCAAAGAAACCGGCCTCTCCGTCAAAGAAAGCGATCGCTGCAAGAACTTCTTCGCCATGGGGCTCACGTTCTGGCTGTACGATCGGCCGCTCGATCCCACGTTGCGATTCATCGACGCCAAATTCAAGGCCAAACCCGAAGTTGCCGAGGCCAACCGCCGCGCGCTGATGGCCGGGTATCACTACGGCGAAACCACCGAGGCGTTTGCCAGCCAGTATCGCGTCGCCAAGGCGAAGTTGCCCGCAGGCGTTTATCGCAACATCACTGGCAACCAGGCGCTGGCCTGGGGCTTGATTGCGGCGGCCAATTTGAGCAACAGCGACTTGTTTTTCGGTACGTATCCCATCACGCCCGCCAGCGATATTTTGCACGAGCTTTCGCGACATAAGAATTTTGGCGTCCGCACCTTCCAGGCCGAAGATGAAATCGCCGCCGTCACCGCCGCTTTGGGGGCCTCATTCGGCGGAGCAATGGGCGTTACCGCGTCTTCGGGACCGGGCATTGCTCTCAAGGGCGAGGCGATGGGCCTGGCCGTGATGACCGAACTGCCGATGATCATTATCAATGTGCAGCGAGGCGGTCCTAGCACGGGCCTGCCCACCAAGACCGAACAGGCCGACCTGATGCAAGCCGTATTCGGCCGCAACGGCGAATGCCCGATGCCTGTGATTGCCGCTCGAAGTCCGGCGGATTGTTTCGACTGCGCCATCGAGGCCTGGCGGATTGCCACCCAGTTCATGGTGCCGGTGATCGTGCTCACCGACGGCTACCTGGCCAACGGCTCCGAGCCATGGAAGCTTCCCAAGATGAGCGAATTGCCGCGCATTCACGTGAAGCATCCCGAGGGCAAGGAAAATGGCAGCGGAGAGCCGTTCCGGCCGTACGCTCGCGATGAATACCTGGCCCGGCCTTGGGCCATTCCCGGCACCAAGGGCCTGATGCACCGAATTGGCGGTCTCGAGAAGCAAGACATCACGGGCAATGTCAGCTACGACCCCATGAACCACCAACACATGGTGGATACCCGGGCGAAGAAAATCTCTTGCCTGGCGCAAACCCTGCCGCCACAAACCGTGGACGGTCCGGAACAAGGCAAGTTGCTGGTGGTAAGTTGGGGCGGCACATTCGGCTCCTGCTCGACGGCCACGGCCGAGGCGCGGCAGCAAGGGTTGTCGGTGGCCCACTGCCATTTGCGATACGTTTATCCCTTCCCGGCCAACCTGGGCGAGGTGCTTCGCCGCTACGACAAGGTGCTGGTGCCCGAGTTGAATAAGGGGCAGTTGCGGATGCTGCTCCGTTCGGAATATCTGATCGATGCGCTAGGATTCAACAAGGTTCAAGGCAAGCCGTTCGCCGTGGGCGAACTGGTCGAAAAGATTCAGCAAGTTCTTGAGTAGGGAAGTCGAAACCGTCGCTGCATGAGGTTGCGGCTGCCGGCCGCGGCCTGCAAAACGTTCGCCACTACGATTCGTCGGTCGTCCCCCTCAAAGGGTTCCACAACACCATGAGCTCCGAAATTTCGTCGACACCGTCCACGTCGTCGCTTCCCGTGCTAACCGCCAACGATTTCGCCAGCGATCAAGACGTGCGCTGGTGCCCTGGCTGCGGCGACTACTCCATTCTCGCCCAAATGAAGAAAGTGCTGCCTACGCTGGGTATCCCCCGCGAGCAGACCGTGTTTGTGTCGGGAATCGGTTGTTCCAGTCGGTTCCCGTACTACATGAACACGTACGGCTTTCACTCGATTCACGGCCGGGCTCCCGCGGTGGCTACGGGACTCAAGTCGGCTCGCCCCGATCTGTTTGTGTGGGTCATCACTGGTGACGGCGATGCCCTGTCGATTGGCGGCAATCACCTGATGCACGCCATCCGCCGCAATATCGACATCAACATCGTGCTGTTCAACAACCAGATTTACGGACTCACCAAAGGGCAATACTCGCCGACGAGTCCGCTGGGCAAAATCACGAAGAGCACGCCCATGGGGTCGGTCGACAATCCGTTGCACCCGCTGTCCATTGCGATTGGCTGCGAAGCCACCTTTGTTGCCCGCAGCATCGATGTGAACATTAAGCATTTGGGCGATACGCTCCGTCGAGCGGCCGAGCACCGTGGTACCTCATTTGTCGAAGTCTATCAAAATTGCAACGTGTTCAACGACGGCGCGTTCAGTTGGGCCACGGATCGCGAAACCAAGGCCGACACCATCATCGAACTGGAGCACGGCAAACCGCTGATCTTTGGCAAGAACCGCGACAAGGGCATCCGCCTCAACGGCATGGAACCCGAAATCGTGGAATTGGGCAAGGGAATCAGCGAAGACGATCTGCTGTTCCACGACGAAAAGCTGACCGAGCCAAGCCTGGCCTATCTGCTCAGCCGCATGCGGCATCCGGAATTCCCCGAACCCATCGGGGTATTTCGTGCCGTGGAGCGGCCGGTATACGATGACGAGCTCAACAAGCAAGTTGCGCAGGCCATTGAAAAGCGCGGCCCCGGCGACCTGGAAAAACTGTTCTACTCGGGGGAAACATGGACGGTCGAGTAGCATGCCCTTTTTGCGGAGCGTGGAACATTCCGGGCTCTGATTCATGCAAGAAGTGCAACCATAGCCTGGCAGATGTTGCCGTGGCCCGTCGCCCGCTGAGCCGCGTGGAGCAGAATCTGCTGCGCGATCGATTGCTGTCGCTGGGGCCCCGCGCGCCGAAAATGGTTCCGCCAGACGCCACGGTCTGCGAAGTACTCGAGTTGCTGACGCAGGAGAAGATCGGCTGCGTCCTGGTCATGCAGGAAGACCAGTTGCTGGGCATCTTCAGCGAACGAGATGCTTTGCTCAAGCTTGGACCCGACGTGGCGCAGCATGCCTACACGTCGATTTCCGAGTTCATGACACCGTCGGTCGAAACGCTCGAGGTGGACGACAGCATCGTGTTCGCCTTGCACAAGATGGATCTCGGTGGCTTTCGCCACATTCCCATCTACCGGGACGGGCAAGTCTCCGGCATTATCTCGGTACGCGATATCCTACGCTACATTGCCGATGACCTGCTCGCCAGCAGTTAAGCGATCAGGACGAATCATGTCCGCATGCGGTCCGCGATAGCGTGTGGCGTGCCGATGTGTCATAGGACTTTGGCCGGCGAGGAACGTTAGAAACGCCGATCAGATTTTCCCCCCGGTGATGGCGGAGAGAAGTCGCCGCGTCTCGATGGTCGACGCCGCATGGAATCGTGCGAGGCTTGTGCCCCTATGCCCGCGTATTTGCTGCCCTGGCAGCGTGGTCGCGGAACCGTGCTCATGGTGTGCACACGGTGAAAAGCGGAAGAAACGCGTTTGTCTTAGCCCGGATGACCAAGTCATGCGGCAGCTTGCCGCCTTCCTGCTGCGTTGGAAGGTTCGTCATCCAGGTTGCCAACCTGCGGCACGTACGGCCACACTGTCATGGTAAACCCCTACGTTTCACCGTCCCCTCAATCAGCGGCTACCCGTCCTCCCCTTCGGGCATTCTTTGAAGTAGGCCGCGAGGAACGGCACACGGTGGCCATCTACATGGCATTCGCCGGTAGAGAGGTCTATGCTGTCGATGATGTGGAGGTGCTGCAACTAGAGCGTCATCCGATCCGCAAGATTCGCCGGTTTGAAGTCGGCCTCGTGGAACGACACCTGGTGGAAGTGAAGTTCGCGATTCCGCGATTCTGGAAGCGGATGTGGAGCGGACACGATTTCTTGGCTGCCGTGTTTGTGGACGGCGCCGTGGTGGTACCCGACCTGCTGCCCGATTGGCGGCGCCGGGCCAAGGGATTTCAGCGTTTCTTGAACATCACCTTGATAGCCGGTCTGTTCTTGATGCTGGTGTTGATGATCGTGCTGGCCGTCATGTAAACGCGGTAACGCTGCTTACGGCAAAACGGTGTGGTGTTGGTTGGAAATTGCCGCCCTTGAGATTGCGACGAACGACGCCCATTAGCGACCAGCCGCTTCGGGTGAGTTGACTGCGATGGCCGATTCGGCCTTTCTTAGCATGAAGTACACCTCTGAATTGAGAGCCGCGCCAAGCAAAGGGAACGGGCTAAACCACTTTTTTTCCAACCGGAACCGTGTCTGAAGCACGTCCCTCAGCACGCGATAGTCGAAGCCCAGGTGATGAGGGTGATACGCAAGGCCCGGGGAGATTTCTCCGGAGGGCCGCCTCAAGGGCGGGCGTCCCAGGGCCGCTCTCATAATGTGTCCTGGCCGCGCGTCAAATTCTCCAAAGCGGCGAAACATGCGAAACAGGCCCTTAAACATTGCCGGGGCGAACAGCTCGTGGGGCACGCCGATCACGGCTGTACCTTCAGGCTTCAGCAATCGATGAATCTGAGCGATCGCGTCGGCGGTTTCCTTCTCGGGCAAATGTTCAAAGACCTCCAGGCAAAAAACGTAATCGAATGTTCCTGATGCGACAAAATCAAGATTCTCGGTCAGGACGACTCCTTCCAACCCGGCCAATTTTTTTCTCGCCTCGTCCATGAGCGACGGCGCCGGTTCATATGCCCAGGCCTCAATCGAGGGAGCATCTGCAATCTGGCGAATCAACTCGCCATCGCCGGCTCCAAAGTCCAAAACACGAAGGCGATCGCGAGACTGCGCGCGCTTCACGATGGCGACGGCGTCGGCAAGCCGGCGACGTTGCAGCCAGCGCTTGACGGGATTGGGGTCGCGTGTGGTTATTTCGGCGTAGGCCATGATCAGAATCGTCCCAACGGGTATCCGAACGCCGCGGACCGGAAGCAGGCTGCCGCATCTTGGCGTTTGACCCGATAGCCGTCAACTCCGATGCGCCGCGCGCAACAACACGCTGGGACGACGTTGACGATTCGGAGTTCTCAAGCAACGCAACCGGCAGCAAACCCAATCCGTTGAGGCTCACGCGAGGATATCCTGAAGCACGTTAGCCCCTTCCACGCCGGTGAGCCGGGCGTCGAGCCCTTGAAATTTTACACTGAATGCATCGTGCCGAATGCCGAGTTGATGTAGCATGGTGGCGTGTAGGTCGTGTACGGTGCAGATGTTTTCGATGGCAGCGTAGCCGAGGTCGTCGGACGCGCCGTAGACCATGCCGCCGCGCACGCCTCCGCCACACAGCCAGACCGACATCGCCTTGTTGTGGTGATCGCGGCCACTGCCTCCTTGAGACATGGGTGTGCGGCCGAATTCCCCCGCCCACACAACCAGGGTTTCGTCGAGCATGCTCCGCCGTTTGAGATCGGTGATCAGGGCCATGCACGCGCGGTCGATCTCCAGAGCCTTCTGCGCGATGCCGTCTTTCACCCCGCCGTGATGGTCCCAATCTTTGTGATAAAGTTGGATAAACCGGACACCCCGATCGGCCAAACGCCGAGCGAGCAGGCAGTTTGCCGCGAACGAGCCGTCGCCGGGCTGGCAACCGTACAGGTCGAGCGTTTCCTGGTTTTCATCGCGAACGTCCATCAACTCGGGAATGCTTGCCTGCATTTGAAATGCCAATTCGTATTGGGCAATGCGAGTGGCAATTTCCGGATCTGCCGACCGTTCATGTTGTTGTTTATTCAACGCGTTGATCGCCGCAACGTCGGCTGCTTGCTGTTCGCGCGTCATGCCAGCGGGCGTTGTCAGGTAGAGCACGGGATCGCCTTTGCTCCGCAATTGCACGCCCTGGTACTTGCTGGGCAAAAAGCCGCTACTCCACTGCCGGGCAGCGATGGGCTGATTTTGCCCTCCTCTGCCGAGCGAAGTCAGCACCACAAACCCCGGAAGATTTTCCGCCTCGCTTCCCAAACCATAGGTGACCCAGGCGCCCATGCTCGGCCGGCCGGCGATTTGCGAGCCGGTATTCATGAACATGTGGGCAGGATCGTGGTTGATGGCGTCGGTGGTCATCGAGCGGATCAGGCAGACTTCGTCGATCACCGAGCCGAAGTGCGGAAACAAATCGCAGATTTCAATGCCGCTGGCGCCAAACTTCGCAAACGAGTGCTGCGGGCCAAAACAGAGCAGCGGCTTGCCCTGCAGTTGGGCCAGCTGCTGGCCTTTGGTCAGGCTCTCGGGCATGGGTTCGCCGTGCATTTCGGCGAGCTTGGGTTTGGGATCGAAGGTTTCGAGATGGGACGGTCCACCCGCCATGGTGAGCCAGATCACCCGCTTGGCCTTCGGAGGGAGCGGGAGTTTGGCTATTGCGCCGCGCGTCGGGGCCGCGGACGCGCGAGTATCGTCCACCGTGGCGGCGCCCAGCAGCGATCCGAGCGCAACCGCGCCGAGTCCCTGCGACGTGCGGCCAAGAAAAGTGCGACGCGTGACGGTTGGATAGGGCAGTGGTTTCATAACGATATCAACGAAGAACTTGCGAACGAGCGAATCAGGCCAGGATGTCGTGGAGGACGTTCGCGCCCTCAACTCCGGTCAACCTGGCATCGAGCCCTTGGAATTTCACGCTGAAGGCGTCGTGACGAATGCCGAGTTGGTGCAGCATCGTGGCATGCAAATCATGAACGGTGCAGACGTTTTCGACGGCGGCGTAGCCCAAATCGTCGGTGGCTCCGTATGCCTGGCCGCCGCGCACGCCCGCCCCGGCGAGCCACATCGACATCGACTTGTTGTGATGATCGCGGCCGATGGGTCCCTTGTTGCCTTGCGACATGGGGGTGCGGCCGAATTCGCCGGACCACACGATCAACGTTTCGTCGAACATGCCCAGGTGTTTCAAGTCGGCGATCAAGGCGGCGCAGGCCTGGTCTATTTCGCGGGCTCGCAGCGGCAGTTCTTCGCGGAGCAGGCTGTGGTGATCCCAGTCGCGATGATAAAGCTGGATGAATCGCACTCCCCGCTGTGCCAATCGCCGGGCCAACAGGCAATTGGAGGCAAACGAGCCATCCCCTGGTTGGCAACCGTAGCGGGCAATCGTACGGGCGTCTTCATCTGCCAGATCCATCAACTCCGGAACGCTCGTTTGCATGCGAAAGGCCATTTCGTATTGCGCGATGCGGGTGGCGATTTCGGGGTCGTGCTCGACGGCGTCGCGATGGCGATTCAATTGGTTGATGGCCGCAACGTCGGCCGCTTGTTGTTCGAGTGACACACCTTCGGGCGTTCCCAGGTAAAGCACCGGATCGCCTTTCGATCGCAATTGCACGCCCTGGAAGCGGCTCGGCAAAAAACCGCTGCTCCACTGCCGAGCTGAAATGGGTTGTGGCGACCTGCCTTTGCCGGTGGAAACGAGCACCACAAAGCCCGGCAGGTTTTCCGACTCGCTTCCCAAACCATAGGTGACCCAAGCGCCCATGCTTGGCCGGCCGGCAATCTGCGAGCCGGTGTTCATGAACATGTGGGCAGGGTCGTGGTTGATGGCGTCGGTGGTCATCGAGCGCACAAGACAAATGTCGTCGATCGCATTGCCAATGTGGGGCAACAACTCGCAGATTTCGATTCCGCTCTTGCCATACTTCTTGAAAGGAAACATCGGGCCCAAGCAGAACAGCTTCTGCCCCTGAAGCTGCGCCAGTTGCTGGCCGCGCGTGATGCTTTCGGGCATCGGCTCGCCAGTCATTTCTGCGAGCTTGGGCTTGCGATCGAACAGTTCCAGATGCGAGGGGCCGCCTGCCATGGTGAGCCAGATCACCCGCTTGGCTTTTTGGGGAAGGGGCAGTTTCCCCAAAACACCGTTGGTTGGCGAAGCTCGAAGCAACCGGGGTTCCAGCAGCGACGCCAGCGCCACTCCGAATAGGCCCTGCGACGATTGACTCAAGAATCGGCGCCGATTCACGGCAGTAGGGGCAAGCGTACTGACAGGTTTCATGGTTCCATTCTCGCGGCTGCGATCGCGTGCTTTCAGACTGAGGTAGGCGACTACGGGATACGATGGTGTCGCGTCGTTGTGCCTTACGACCGGGTGATCATCTCGTGCAGGTTCAGCAGCACGCGCGCGATATGCGTCCATGCCGCGAGTTCGACCTTGTCGAGCGATTCGGGGGCGGGGCTCAAACCCACCTTGAGTCGGGCCGCTGCGGCTTCCGGGTTTTTGCCGTAAACCCCCAAATGCATGGCCAGTAACTGTTCCATGGTTTGTAACTCCTCGGTGCGCGGCGCCCGCTGCAACGCCTGCCGCCAAGCCCAGGAAATTCGCTCGCTGGTCGACCCTTGGCATTCGCTCAAAATGCGAGCCGCGAAGGCGCGAGACGCTTCGACATACGTAGGATCGTTCAGCAGCACGAGTGCCTGCTGGGGAATGTTCGAGCGGCCACGCTCCGCGGTGCATTCCTCGCGGCTGGGCGCGTCGAACGCCAACATGCTGGGATGCAGGAACGACCGTTGCCACCAGGTGTACAGCCCCCGGCGGTACTGGGAGTCGCCCGTGTCGGGCACGTACTGTCGGGTGGGAAAATTGAGATTCTCCCAATATCCGTCTGGTTGGTACGGCTTCACACTGGGGCCGCCGATTTTCAGCGAAAGCAACCCCGACACCGACAATGCATGATCTCGCACCAACTCGGCGTCGATGCGAAACGCACTTTGCCGTGCATGCTCTCGGTTGTCGGGATCGGCCGCGAGCAATTCCGGAGTTGCCGTGGATGTTTGACGATACGTTTGACTGGTGACGATGGTGCGCACCATGTGTTTCACGTCCCATCCCGAGTCCATGAACTCGCAGGCCAGCCAATCCAGCAGGGCAGGATTCGGGGGCGGTTCGCCTTGGGCTCCCAAATCGTCGAGAACCTTGCTCAGCCCGAGTCCAAAGAACTGTTTCCACAGCCGATTCATTACGGTTCGCGCGGTAAGCGGATTTTCTCGCGACACCAACCAGCGGGCGAGGTCGAGCCGAGTCAGCGGTCGATCTTCGACGCTGGGTTGCGGAAGATAATGCGGCAGCGCGGGCTGCACGACTTCGCCGCTGGCGTCCATCCAATTGCCGCGGGGGAGGATGCGCACCGTTCGCTTGTTGGTCGTGCTCACGCTGACCAGGCATTTGGGAAGCGAATCGTAGAAGGCCTTGCGATTCTGCTCTGCCTTAGCGAAGGCTTCGATCTCGGCGCGATGGGACTGGTCGACATGAGTGCGAAAGTAAATCTGGATGGCGGTGTTGTCATTGGCGTTTCGCGCTGTTGCATCTTTCTTCAACGCTACGGCCGCCGCCTGGGCCGCCTTCTTCGCTGGTTCGGCAGCTTGTGAATCAGGACTTAACTCCGGCAAGTTGATTCCCTCGGCGATTGTTTTTGCCTCCCACTGAGCCTGGTCAGCGTTCAATTTCGCGGTCGCCGCGTCGAAGCTTTTCTTGGCCGCGGCCAATTCCGCATCGAGCGAGGCTAGTCGTTCCAGTTCCTCCGTCGAAGCGACCACCATGCCGTCCTCACGACGGCCAATGATCGGTTCTTGAATGTCGGCGAAGAACGCTCCCAGCGAGTAAAAATCTCGCATCGTGAAGGGGTCGAATTTATGGTCGTGACACTGTGCGCAACCGGTTGTTTGACCAAGCCATGCGGCGCCGATTGCCCGCACGCGATCGGTCAGCATCCTCGCCTCGTAATCCTTGGCCTGGGCGCCGCCCTCCTCGGTGCTGAGCAACAGGCGATTGAAGGCAGAACCAACACGCGTTTCTACCGTTGCGTCGGGCAGCAGATCGCCTGCAACCTGCTCTATGGTGAAGCGGTCGAACGGCTTGTTCTCATTGAAGCTGGCGATCACCCAATCGCGATAGGGCCATACATTGCGAGGGTTGTCGCTGTGATAGCCGATGGTGTCGGCAAAGCGAACGACATCCAACCATCCAATCGCCATCCGCTCGCCAAAGTGGGGACTGGCCAGCGCTTTCTCAACCAGCCGTTCGTAGGCGCCCGGTTGTTTGTCGGCTTCAAAGGCGGCGGTTTCCTCAGGCGTCGGTGGCAAGCCCAGCAGATCGCTGTACAGTCGACGAATGAGCGTTCGCCGGTCGACTTCAGGCGACGGCTTTAGCCCTACCTCCGCCAACCGTTTGCGCACCAGAAAATCAATTCCGTTTTCGCCCGCGGGGATCTCCGCCTTTACCGGTGGTTCGTACGACCAATGCTGCTGATACTCGGCGCCCTCTGCCACCCATCGCTTGAGAATCTCTTTTTGCTGCGGCGTGAGATGCTTGTTCGATTCAGCCGGGGGCATCCGTTCGTCGGCGTCTTCGCTCAGAATCCTCGCAACGAGGGCACTGGCGGCCGGCTTGCCCGGCACGATCGCGCCAAACTCCACCGCGGCCTCGCGCACGTCGAGCCGCAGGTCGCCTTGGCGATGACCGGCATCGGGGCCATGGCACTGGAAGCAATTGTCGGAGAGGATGGGGCGGACATCGCGATTGAACTGAACGCGATTGTCGGCCATGCCGCAGTTCGCCCCTGCGGCTAGCAGCAACACGGCCCAAAACCCGAACAACAATCCAAACGTCTTCATCGCGAATTCCTCTGGTGCCTGCATCTTTCGTCCGGCGATAATGTTGTCAACGGGTGTGGCTCAGGCCATTACAGCGCGCCGAGTCTACACTAGGATTTCAATTGTCGGTTGTCCGCAAAGCGCCAATGGCTATTGGGATCATCCTAACGCCAGTGTAACCGCCAACGGCCACTGAAACGAGATCCGGCCCTCGGGCAAATACTTGCCGCGGGACCATGAGTGATTGAATTGTATCTCGTCTTGCACTCGACCGAGTCGAAGTAGTACGTTTGAGCATACATATTCTGTTCCACCGTTTCTGTTGCGGCCCTAAATCGATTGGGTGAGCGGATGGGCAGCGCCAATTCCCTTGCTCGCCACGGGGGTTCATGTCATGCAGAACTTTCTTTGCATTGCCGCGTACGTGTTTCTAGCGGCACCGCCCGAAGCAGATCGAGTGGCTGGCCCGGGGCAAAATTCGTCGCTCAATCAGGCGATCGACGGCATTTGGAAGGATGCCGCTGTTGGCAACGACTCGGTGTATCAAAGTTTCATCAACAAGACCGCAGGTTCGGCACTTGCTCCGCTGGACATGCGTCGGATCGTTTGTGCCTGGCCTCAACCGCGAAACTTGCGAGGCCGGCTCCAGCAAATGCATGTCAGCTTCGAGCGTGGTCGAGTTGCGCTGAAGTGGAATGGTGAACTTGGCTCGGGAGAACAAGCCGAATCTTCGCGACAGCGATTCGCCGCTGCTTTGGAGAAGCAGGGATACCGACCATTGAATCGAAAGCAACAAGAATTGTTCGAGCAGGAGCTTGGATCGCGGGTGGACAAGGGATACTCCGTGTTCATGCGCACGGCGGGCGAAACGGAATTGCTTGTATCGTTTGCAGCTTTGTCGTACACCGGTTCTCCCACATATCGGTCGGGTGTCACATTCACGTGGTTGATTCGGCGAAATTTTCAATCGGCGTCGCCCAAGCTTTCCGAAGTCTTCGCCGTACTCCCTCGCGGGATAAAGGTTGATTACCTTGACGACAAATTCTACGCGTCCCTCGGCGACGAGCCGATACTGTCATTGAGTTCCGGCCGGGATCTGAAGATCCAATTTGCTCGACCGGCTAAGCAGAAGCTAATCACGGCCCTGGAAGAAGCCGGATTCGAGTATCGACACGAAGGTAGTCCCCATTCCGACGGAAGCACGCAAAAAACGTGGTATCGATTCTCGGACATCACGTTCGCACACGTGATTACCTCTGCCGATGGCCAAGGCCTGCGATTCTATTGCCAGTTTCCGCAGCATCATGGAGAGCCCATCGCGGTAAAACCGCCGCCCTTACATCCGAGCTTGAGACTGCCTCCCGAGAAGCGACCGATTCTCGCCTTCGAACAGTTGCCCTTTGCCAACCGGGAATTACAGCGGCAGGCAAAAATTTTCCACGAATTAGCCGAAGGACTCACAAACAAAGGCTGGCATACGCAGCAATATAAAGACACCCGCTATTCGAGCAATCCTTACTACACGGCTTATTGGCAATCCAGCGTGGTGACATCGAGCACCTTCACAAGGAACAAACGGCCCTATCGTGGTATCTCCATTGCGCTCGAGGGTCAGTTTGTCGACGGCAAGGATCGGCTGAATACACTCAATGTGCATGGCACGATCGTACCGCGGGAAGGCTGGGCGGCTCAAGTTGGCTATAACGTTTCTCTGTCCCCGGACGGAGTTTCAGTCGCCAGCATCAGCGCGACGACCGGACTCGCCCGCGATGACCAGGTTTTTTCGTTTGGCAATTTTTCGCTGACTTCCCCATACGTCACGGTTTCCGTAAGTGAGTCCAAGAGTTTCCACTATCGCTTCCATGCCCAACTGGAGCGGGACGATCTCTCTCGCGGTATGCGAAAGTTGTTTAGGAGTCCTGAGACGTTTCGAGACGAATTGGTGGTCGACTTTGCCTCGCTGCGCAAGCAAGCGCGAGATCAGCTCAATCGGAAGGCGGGAATTACGGCGACCGACCTTCGCAATGTCCGAAGCGATCGTCCGCCCCAGGAGTTTCCCGTTTCCGAGCGGTCCCCGTCGGCGGATACGATCCAGGCGCTTCTCAAAAAAGTCGAAGCGCAGCTTGCAGCGCAAGAGAAATTGGTTCGCGAAAACTTTCGCGAACTCCATGCTGCAGTGCAGCAGGCGCTACCGCTAAACGCAATTCACGGAGATCTTGTGCCACGGCAAGACCTTGCTCCCGAGAAATAACGAGTGGTGCCTGGGGCCCGTCGTCACGCCGTTCAGTAGAGTCGTGCCCCCCCATTGAAGGAGGCAGAATTGAACGATTGAGAACAATCGGAGTTCACTTTGAACTTGGAGAGACGTGCCCTTGACGGGCTTCGATTTTCGGAGGGCGACGAGCTTGCCCGTGTGGTGCGACGAACGTTGTTTGTTTGACGGCTGTGGTGTAAGTGTGTACAGTTTCAGGGGAAGTTGAAAGCGAAAGTACCCGGTGGGTTACAGCTTTTGTTGAATTTCGTCGTCACGAGTTTGGCTGTCTTACCTCGCCTTGGTTCATGCGAAATTTTGGCGACAATCTCCAGCGGCTGATGGCCCGGTTTGGGCTGACGGTTCGCCAATTGTCTGAGAGCAGCGGCCTCGACGAACGTACCATTCGTGGAATTCTAAACCACGGAATCGAAAAGCCGCACGCTCGAACGCTCAAGAAACTGGCTCAAGGAATGGGGGTCGAGGTTGACGAACTCTTCGACGACTCCCAAAGCGAGTGGCGGCGAGCTTTTGACCGGGCCACGAATCCGCTTGTGGAGGAGGCAGCCGAAATACACCCCGAGCTATTCGTGGGCTGGCAAGAATCGGATTTCGATGAATTATTCAGCCATTTTGGCGCCGGTGGCCAGCTCACCTTAGAGGGCGCGGTTGAGGCAGCTCGGGCGATCAACCGCAAGCGAGAAACCATGGCCAAATTGGCTGTGGTGCTGGAAACGAACGAGGGCCCGCTGCTCAGTCAGATTGTTAATGCGTTTTATGATCGAGTGGTTATTGCTTCGCCACCCCAACGAGCATGAACCACGGGGTTTGCAAGCCAATAACACCGATTGCCGTTGGTTTCCGCCCCCGACCGTGCCGGGAAGAACTATGGTCGTGCCGGCGGTTCGCCAGGCGGGGTGTCGGATTGCGGTCCGCCGTCAGGTGTACTGCTATCGTTGGGAATCTCGTCGCGTGGATTGCCATTGCGCGGACCTTCACCGAAAGGCCCTTCATTTCGCGGTGGGCCAAAACGGGGGCGTTCGTTGGCAGGCGATCCAGTCCGGCTCCCGTCGATTCGCGGAGGTTCGAAGCGAGACGCGTCAGTTCGCCCACCCGGAGGGCGACTAAAGCTCGGTGGACCAAAGGGGCGATCCGGATATTTGTCTCGCAAGTAGAAGATGCGCAATCGCTCCGTACGTTCGAGCGGTGTTAAAGCCAGTAATTCCTCGCGCCGCGCGTCGTCGAGTTTGCTCTCAAAAAACTGCACCAACTCCTGCTCGCTCACTTCTTCGAGTTGCCACGATCTGCTTTCGCTGTGCAATTTGCGCATGGTGAGGTAAATCCAGCCAACGATCTCCCGCCGTTTTTCGGTCAGACTCTTGGCATCGGCCAGGCGTTGGCGTGCCTGCGGCGAAAGCTGCTCCGAAAGTACCTGAAAGTCGGCCTCGCTGAGATTGATCGTTCGGCTGCTGCCGCGGTCTTGCAGTCTTTGCAGGGCGAACCACAGCAAACGGCGTTTTCGTTCGTTGACGTCTTCGCTGTGTTCCAGAATGCTTCGTCCTTCGCCGTCGACATTTTTCCGCACGATTTCGTCGAGCCAGGTCACGAGACGCTGAATGTCATCTGCGGTGAGTGGAGCTCGGCGCAACTGTTCTCGCTGATATTCCTCGACGCGACTGATCCGTTGGGAATTGTCACCGGCCAATAAGGTCAACTCGGCGCGTTGGGTTGGCGTGAGATTCTTGACCCAGCGTTCGTAGTTTTCCAAGATCACCGACAGCGACTCGGCATCGCTGGCGGCGGCCAGCTGCTGCTGGAATTCCCGCAATTGCTGTTGTTCGGCGGCGGACAGCCTGGTGAACAATTTGTAATTGCGCAGAATTTCGCGCTGCTCGGCGGGTGACAATCCGGCAAATTCGGAGCGGGCCGCGGCATAGGGATCCGCACGCAGCGAACGCACGACCAGCCCCGCGCCGATACCAATGGTCAGGCACGCCATGCTGAAAAGCAGTCTCATCAAAATTCGTCGAGGTTGCTGATCAAGGGCCATGGCTGGGCTCCGCTTGGAGAAACAACTCCCGCTCTTTCAGCGATTCGAGGAAGGTTATGCTGCCTGCCTGGCGGAAGGCGTCCAGTTTTTGCACCACCGCATAATCTCGCAGCAATTCGGCGTCACGTTCCGGCCAGAGGAAATCGGTGGCAAGCACCCCCAAAAAGCCCGCCAAAGCGAACCCGGCGCCCCAGATGAGCCAGGTGCGCCGCTGCCGCAGGGGAGCTTCGCGCTGTTCACGATCCAGTTCTGCCTGAATGTCGCCTGCAATCAATTCGACGGTGCTGGTGGCGAAACGCTCATCGGCTTCGGCGCGGGGAAGATCATCCAGCAGATCCCACGCGCGCTGCAATTGCAGGATCTGCTCGCGCACCGTGGGATTACTCGCCATCATTTGCTCGACATTGTGCGATGTTTCTTCGTCGAGCTCGTTGTCGAGGTAAGCAACCAACTGTTCGTGCAGTTGCAAGTCATCGAACTTGTCGGGGGAAATCTTATCCACGGCCGCACACGCAGTCATCGAAAGGAATGCCGCCTATTGGTGAGCAGGCGTTTACTCAGGGACGCCGCTTCCAGGAAGCAAGCAGCGTGAACCTTGATTGTTGTTGATTACTGGTCTGGTCTAATCGGGCCGGCCCATCGGCCGTTCGCCGCGATCCAAATAAGGCTCCAGCACTTCGCGGAGATTGACTCTTGCTCGCGACAGCAACGACTTCACGGCCTTGGTGGTCATGCCCATCGCTTCGGCGATGTCGGAGTACCCCATGCCTTCAAATTTGCAGAGCAACACGGCCATGCGCTGCCGCTCGTTGAGCGCCGCCAGCGCGGCCATGACCATGTCGCGTTGTTCCGCTTTGTCGAGCAACCGAGTCGGCATTTGCCCACTGGCCGCCAACGCCAAATGGTCGATGGATTGATTCCCGTGGGAGCCGCTTGACTCGGTTGTCAGGTTGACCTCTTTGCGCCGCGATAACGTTCGTCGGGCATTGGAAGCCACGTTATTGACGATTCGAAATAGCCAGGTGGAAAACTTGGATCCCGGTACGTAACGCTTCCGCGCGCGGAACACGCGAAGAAACACTTCTTGGGCCAGGTCTTCGGCTTGCTCGCGACGGCCGACCAGGTTCTCCAGAACGGTGAGCACCCGGTTTTGGTATCGCAGCATCAATTCCTCGAACGCCGACGCACTATCTTCGCGCACCTCCAGCATCAAGCGAACATCCGGATCGCGAAGTTCATAATCTCGGGCAGTTGTATCGCTTACCGCCAAAGCGATTCCTCACCATTTGACTTTGCCATTCCACGAACCTGGTGGACGGCCGGGGGTGTCCACACGCTTCGCCGAACTTGATCCCAGTCAGTCACGGTATAAACCTTGCCTGACAAAGCACATATCCATCTCTCCACTCTTAGAACCCATCCAAGAACCGTCACGGCAGGTCGTGCGGCCAGGAATTTCGATGCGAGATCAAGTTTTGGACCGGCTCTTAAATAGTCTAAGGCATACGCGTGGGGGGGACCAGGGTGGAAGGCGGCCCGCGCCGGCGCTCCCGAGGTACAAGTAGGGAATTCAACGTCCTCCTTTTGAACCGCGCGGAGATCTTGTGGGGGGGGCAGGTTTTCACCTATTCGTTACCGCAATTCGGGAGAGCGGCGCCGCCAATGCGGGGCCACCGTATTGAACCCCAACGCCCGCCCGAAGTTCCGGAAGAGCAGAAGTTCGGCTCCCATCCGAGGTTGACGCGTTTCTGCCGAAACAGGCGGGATTGTATCCTGGTCTGAAGGACGTGTGCCTGGCTTGCCCTCGAAGCGTCACCGAAACATCAACCACCCGAATGAACGATTGCCAGTGGCGGCAAGCCGAAAAGCCGCTCGAAAATGCCATTTGAGACGCACCGCTTTTTCGTCTTGAATCGAAAAACGCAGTTGATTTGGGGGGACTGAGTTTGTGCCGGTCAGTTCGGCTATTCGCAATGCAAGTTCTTCTTGCGCCATCCCATCCTTCGATTTGGAATATCCGGACGACGCTCCTGGGAATTTCCCCATTTTTTGAGCCATTCGCGATCCTCTTTCGCTACCCGACCCCGCGTGTCGGCGGGGGTGACCTAGAGTTGGTCCAGTCGACGCCCTGTGCCGCTCTTGTCTTGGTGGTGTCCTCCGTTATGGAACGGGCGGGCAGTTCTGCCGAGAGGCTCAAGGCGAGTTTCGCACGATCGTTGTGTTCAGTTGAAAGGAGCGTTTTTGTGTCTACGCGCCTGCACGAACCGAGTGGGCCGGCCGCCCGAGCCGAGGCGACCGGCAGCATGCAGTTGGTCAGCTTCCGACTCGCGCAGGAGGAGTACGGCATCGAGATCACGAAAGTGCAGGAGATCATCCTGATGGGTGAAATCACGCGCGTGCCGCAAACCCCGCCTTACATCAAGGGGTTGATCAACCTCCGCAGCACAGTCATCCCCATCGTGGATTTGCGATTGCGATTTGGCCTGCAGCCAGAGGCGCAAACCGACGAAACCCGAATCATGGTGGTCAACGTTCGCCAGAAGACGGTGGGCATCATCGTTGACGCCGTAAGCGAGGTTTTACGGATCGCCAAGGAGCAGATTGCCCCGCCGCCGCCCACCGTGGCCGGTTTGGGTCGCGACTATCTGACCGGTCTGGTCAAGCTCGAAAACCGGCTCCTGATCCTTCTGGAGATTGACAAGATTTTAGGAGCCGAGGAGCCTCATCACGCCCACTAATCCGGTCGAAATCCGGATTGTCTGACGCCCTGCCACGAATACGCCATTGCCGCCGAAAGGGGGCCATGAGCGGCTGGCTTGCAGCTCAGCAGCCAGCTTCCCGCCCGAGAATTCATTCCGTCCTGGCTTCCCAGCCAACCAACCTTTTGCTCACCCGCCACTTGTAAACGAAGGGGTTTTCCATGACCACAGCCACCCTGTCGCGCAAACCGTCGCACGACGTCCAGCAACTCAAGGATCAACTGGCGATCGCGCGAGCCATGAGCGAAAACTCGCCGACCAACATCATCACGGCGGACAAGTCGCTGCATATCACCTACATGAATCCCGCGAGCCAGCGCACGCTGTCGGCCATCGAACATTTGTTGCCCGTGGCCGTCGATGAAATCGTGGGGCAGTCGATTGACGTATTTCACAAGAACCCTGCCCACCAGCGAAAGATTCTGTCGAATCCCAAGAATTTGCCCCGCACTGCGGTCATTCAATTGGGCGACGAGCAGTTGGAATTGCTGGTGAGCCCCATGTACAACGACGCCGGCGAGTATTTGGGACCCATGGTCACCTGGGAACTCGTCACCGAAAAACTGCGCCTTCAAGAGCGAAATCGCGATTTCACGAGCCAGATCGACGCCATCAAACGATTTCAGGCGTTTATCGAGTTTCAACTCGACGGCACGATCGTGACCGCGAACGAAAACTTCTGCAATTGTCTGGGGTATCGCCTGGATGAAATCCAGGGCCAACATCACCGCATGTTTGTCGATGAGGCGTACGCCCGCAGCCACGAATACAAGGAGTTTTGGAACAAGCTCAACCGTGGCGAATTTCAGGCTGGCGAATTCCAGCGGACGGGCAAGGGTGGGAAGGAAATCTGGATTCAGGCGTCGTACAACCCCATTCTGGGACCAGACGGCAAGCCGGTGAAGGTGGTGAAATTCGCCGTCGACATCACCGAAGCCGTCCGCATGAAGCACGCCCAAGAACAGCAGCAACAGGAGCTTCGCCGCAAGGTGGACGAACTGCTGAAGGTGGTCCGGGCCGCGGCAGAGGGAGACCTCACCGAGGACATCTTGGTTTCGGGAGACGATCCCGTGGGCCAACTGGCCGTGGGTTTGGATCGCATGCTTCGCGACCTGCGAAACATGATCGGCCAGGTTGCCGAAAGCGCGTCGCAGTTCACCGAAGGCTCGCGAGTGATTGCCGAAAGCTCGCAAACGCTGGCTCAAGGCGCGCAAACGCAGAGCGCCAGCGTGGAGCAAATGAGCGCCGCCATCGAGCAGCTTTCCCGGTCGATCGACGCCGTAAAGGACAATGCCAACGAAGCAGACCGCGTGGCCAAGGACACCAATCGCCTGGCCGAAGACGGCGGACATGCCGTGCAAAAGTCCATTGAAGCGATGGAACTGATCAAGACCAGCAGTGAGCAGATCAGTGAAATCATTCAAGTGATTTCCGAGATCGCGAGCCAAACCAATTTGCTCGCGCTCAACGCCGCGATTGAAGCGGCCCGAGCCGGCGAACATGGCCTGGGCTTTGCGGTGGTGGCCGACGAGGTTCGCAAGCTGGCGGAACGCTCGAGCGAAGCCGCCAAGGAAATCTCCTCGCTGATCAAGGAATCGACCAAGCGCGTGGAAGACGGCGCCAATCTCAGCGAGCAAACAGGCGAAGCGTTGAAGAAAATCGTTCGCGGCGTGGAAAACACGGCCGGCAAGATTGCCCAGATTGCCGAGGCGACGGTCGAGCAGGCGCAAAACGCCAAAGAAGTGGCCAGCGCTATCCAGAACGTTTCGGAAGTGACCGAGGAGGCCGCCGCTGGCAGCGAGGAATTGGCCAGCAGCAGCGAGGAACTAGGTGCTCAAGCGGCCAGCCTTCGTGACCTGGTTTCACGGTTCAAGACGCAGAAGTAACCC
>JAANMV010000147.1_pt1 | contig 82704 bp, 74 predicted proteins | sample 7279661 | NCBI WGS metagenome assembly JAANMV01 (sample SAMN14094540, study PRJNA606508) | bioreactor metagenome | isolation source: A lab-scale SPAN reactor treating ammonium-rich wastewater day 121 | place: Ireland: Galway | collected 2017-05-16 | reverse complement strand
GTCTTTTAAAAACCAATTTCCTCTTATGCTGTTAAGATCGCCATCAAAATCCTGTGCTGCAATATTTATGCCAAAAAATAAAACGTAAAAACTTAAGCAGAAAAAATTAATGTAAAGATATTTTTTCTTATCCATTTTTTATTTTTAGTTTAATTCAGTAATTACATTAAATATATATTATTTTATCAATATAAATTTCTTTGTATTTATGGTTCTATCATTGCTTAACAAGGTATATAAATATATTCCGGATGAAAGATCTTCCAGGTTTATCGCTAAACTATAGTAACCCGAACTCTGTTCATTATTTACCAACTGCTTAACTAATCTGCCGGTTATATCGTAAATATTCAATTTTATAAAACTTCTTACAGGTACTGAATAAGTAATTACAGTTGTTGAATTAAATGGATTAGGATAGTTTTGATAAAGAAAATACTTATTAGGAATTTCTCCTAACTCACCAATGATACCTATTGGTTGAGAGTATTTTATTGTAACAGCGTCCCAAATAATAGGAGAAATTTGTCTCATACTAGCACCAGTTAAGTAAATATCAAAATTATTATTCAATATAATATCATTAGAATAATCGCCGCCATTAATAGTATTTCCATTATAAGTCATTACCCATTGTTGAAACCCTGCATTTAGATATTTAATAGTAACATAATCATCGCCATTTGATGAATAATATGCATACCCAGTAATATAAATGTTATTAGTTTTATCTAATATTATTTTTGATGGATAATTTTGTGTGCCCGATACCCCTCCCCAATATCTTTTTACCCATTGAGTGTCTCCAATTGAATTGTATTTCAGCGTTACAATATCATAACCTCCGCCTCCGGTTCCATTTTCACAAAATGTAGTATAGAAAACTGAAGATCCATCCGGTGCTGCTGCAATTCCACCAGGGTATTGGCATCTTCCTTGCCCGCTTAATATACCTGTATAGATTTTAGCCCACTGTATAACTCCGGAACTATTTAACTTTACAAGGATATTATTAGCGGTTTGAGCCGGAACAGCACTTGTACCAACGGTGTAAATATTCCTGTTCGTATCAATTGCCAAAAACATAGCACCATCATCATAATTCTGCGGGCTGTCATAAGTCACATTCCACGCCATATTTCCATCAGGTAAATATTTAACTATCAGGTAATCTACATTAGAGTCAAAATCGTAATAACCTGTAACTACTATGTTATCCTGGTTATCAATTGCAAGCTTTGCAAAAAAATTATGCTTTTGAGCAGGGTTATACCTTTTTGCCCATAGACTATCACCTGATGAATTATATTTAATCACAAAACCAACGGATAGTGAACTGGTAACTTTTGTTCCTCCGCAGATCGCAATATTCCCGTCACTATCAAGCGCAATATCAACCGCATCGCTCGAGAGAAATCCGCTGTCAAAAGTCTTTGCCCATTGCAGCACTCCTGATGAATTAAATTTTACAGTTGTAATATAACTGTTAAAATTAATACGTGTCTGCCCTGTAACAAAAATATCTCCACTGCCAGATACAACAAATGCATTCGGATCATCAGTAAGATTACCGGGACTGTTGTAATATGATGTCCACAGTAAAGTTCCGCCGCTGGTGTATTTCAACACACAATAATCTCCTTGTGTTGAGTCTGCTATCGTTGTATTAACAAGTACGTAAGCATTGCCCACAGAATCCAATTGAACGGATTGCCCGGAAGCATAGCTTCCATTTGTGAACCGCTGCACCCATTCTTGTGTTGGCTGCTGGGTAAATAAGCCAAAAGTAAAAAGGCAAAAGTAAAAAATTACAAATGTGTATTTTCTTATCATTACACTTATTTAATTTTCAAACCAATTTCTCTTAATCACCGGAGCAAAGGTGGTTATGGGTTATCGTAAATATATATTTTATCAGGATCTTTTATAAAAAAATGAATAATTATAAAAAAGTCAAGGGTATTTTTGCAGTATAACGTTATAATATTAATAATATAATAAGTATATTAATTTTATATCAGCTGGTCAAGCTGGGCTTCGGTTTCTACAAGGACTTCGCGGGCTTTGGAGCCGTCGAAGGGTCCGACAACATTTGCAGCTTCAAGCTCATCAACAATGCGCGCAGCGCGGGCGTAGCCTATCTTTAATTTACGCTGCAATAATGATACTGAGCCCTGCTGGTACCTGACGATAATTCTGGCTGCTTCTTCAAACAGTTCATCCCGCTCATCGGAATCATCAAATGCGCCTTTTTTCTTTTTCTGGTTAACCGAAGGAAGCTCGTAATTGCGCGCAAAGCCTTTTTGTTTGCCAACAAATTCCGCAACACGCTCAACTTCTTCACTTGTGATAAACGGGCTCTGTATCCTTACGGGCTTGCCTACACCGGGAGGTGTATAAAGCATGTCTCCCCTGCCCAATAACTGTTCAGCCCCGTTCATATCAAGTATGGTGCGGCTATCTACCTTTGAATTCACAAGGTATGCTATCCTCGCGGGGAAGTTGGCTTTTATAACGCCTGTAATTACATCAACACTAGGCCTTTGTGTGGCCAGTATCAAATGAATCCCAACAGCCCTTGCAAGCTGTGCAAGGCGGGCAATAGGTTCTTCAACTTCACGGGCAGCAGTAATCATTAAATCGGCAAGTTCATCAATTATTACTATTATATACGGCATTTTGCCGTGTTTAATGTTCTCATCATCTTTAAGCCTGCCATCTTTGAACTTTTTATTATAGTCTGCAATATTGCGCACGGTAGCATTTGCAAGGCGTTCGTAGCGTTTTTCCATTTCTATTTCAAGACCCTTAAGCGCCATAACAGCATTCTGCGGAATAGTAACTATCTTTTCGGCAAAATCCTTTGATACTGCAAGGTAATGGTTCTTTAGCTGTTCATATAAATTAAGCTCAATCTTTTTGGGATCAATTAAAATGAATTTAAGATCAGTTGGATGAAGCTTATACAGCAGGCTTGTGATAATTACATTTATTCCCACAGATTTTCCCGAGCCGGTTGAGCCTGCTACAAGCAGGTGCGGCATTTTGGAAAGGTCATCAACAAACACATCTCCTGAAATTGTTTTGCCAAGGGCAATAGGCAGAGCCATTTGTGATTCTGCAAACTTTTTGGAACCAACCACGCTGCGTATCTTAACGGTAACTGGATTGTGGTTAGGAATTTCAACACCAACCGTTCCTTTTCCGGGAATAGGAATTATCATCCTTATTCCTTTTGCCTTCATTGCAAGGGCAATATCATCCTGCAGGCTTTCAATGCGGCTAAGCTTAACATCTTCTGCGGGAACAAGCTCGTATAAAGTAACTACAGGACCGGGTGTAGCAATAACTTTTTCTATCTTAACACCAAAGTTAAGCAGCTTAGCCTGCAGCAGCCTGCCGTTTTCCTTAAGCTCTTCATCGCTGATTACATCAAGCTCTTCTTTTAACGGTTCATCAAGCAGGTCAAGCCCCGGCAGGCGGTATTCTTCAAGTGTTTCAACAGGGTAAGTAAATTCATCCGGTGTATCATCGGGTATAACATCGCCAATTTTGGGACTGCCTTTTGTAACAGGTGTTTTAACCACAGGGGTAATTTCCCCCGCATCATCTGTTACCGGAATGGTTTTTTCAACTTCCAGCGGCAGCTCTTCGGGAACTTCTTCCTTGACAGGCTTAATTTTTGGTTTTTCTTCGGCAACCAGCTCATTTTCAGCCGGGCGGTTTATTTTAGTATCTTTTATTACAGGCTCATCAGAAACGGGTTCATCGGCTTTAAGAACTTTTTTGGTTTTGGCGATCTTTTCGCGTTCGTTTCTAAGCAGCTCGCGTTTGGACTCACGCTCAAGTTCTTCTTCTCTCAGAAGCTTTTCTTCTTCACGGCGTTCCTTCATTTCTTCCATAGAGCTGCGGAACTTTTCGCGGAATGACTCCAACAGCATCTTAAGGCGGGCAAATGACCGGGCAATATCGCGGTCAACCAGCAGGAATGCAAATACACCAACAAGCCCGAACAGCAGTATATAAGCGCCGAGGTTACCCAGCAGCAGGAAAAATATCGATGAAAAATATTCGCCGCTTGTGCCTACAAGCGTATATGGAATTTTATCAACACCAAGCGAGGTCCTGAACAAACCGAAAAGCGCTGAGGTAAATATCATAAGGAAAAGCATATAAACAGAAAGCTGCATAAGCGGAAGCAGGCTTCGCTTGCGCATCATCTGGATACCGAAAATTATGAACAATACCGGTATTACAAGAGAAAAATATCCAAATGCGCCCCGCACAAATAAACCTGAAATCACTACCCCTATTATTCCCAGCCAGTTTGATGTGGTGAAATTTGAGGACTGGTTCTCTTTCTTAAACATCTCGGTAACGCTGAAATTTTCAAGCCGAGTTTCATCAGCAGCGGAGTATGATATAATGCTTAATGCAATAAGTATGCTGAATATAATAAGGAAAAATCCGAGGATCTGCTTTTTATTGGAAATAGGCAATCCCTCCTCATATTTTTTTGAAGAGGACCTGGAGCCTGTTCGCTCTTCTCTTCTGCGGGCGCTTTTTTCCTTTAATCTGCTTATGGTATAAAAAATTAAATTATTTTACAAAAATAATACAAATGTTTAAACATTGCACGGGTATTTGCTGTAAGTATGATTTTAGACAAATGAAAAATACAGTTGGCTGAAATTACAGCCGGCTGAAAGATCAGCCGGCATTTTTCTGTGTAACTTTTTTCATTGTAAGCTTCGGGTCTGATGCAAACGCTTCGATGGATTTTATAACACCGTTCCTTAAAACAGGCAGAATATTGTATTTATCGGTTTCTGCACAGGCTGCAAGGTCATCGCCGAATCCAAGTGAAACAAGGTACTGCCCGTGTTCTGAATCATTCATCATTTTATTCAGGTCATTTTTATAGGCAGAATAAAGCTTAGCCGCACCGCGGGATGAATCGGTAAGTATATATTTATTTTTACCGCCAAGCTTTCTAAGCCTGCTTACAAGCATTCCGGCGCAAACGGTATCTTCAAGGGAAAACTCCCCGCTTTTACCGGCGCATAAGATGATAAAATCCTCGTTCAGCTCATTAAAGTAATTCACAACGCGCTCCATATTAACAAATCCAAGCACAACACAGTTGCGGGTGAACTTTGATTTTATCAGCGAAGGTGTTCCGTTTGTGCTGTGGAAAACGAGTATCTTTCCTTTAACATTTTCTTCGCTGTATTCTTTAATTGAATTGCCGAGGTTGAAACCTTCGATAAGCTTGGCATTTTTTTCGCCGCACAGAAGCGCCTGTCCTTCGGAATTTCTTCCTATCATACCTGCAGATGCGATGCTGTCTGTAGGTATAATTTCCCTGGCTCCGTTTGCAAGTCCCGTAAGCATTGTGGTGGATGTCCTGAGGACATCTATCACAACAACATTTTTATCCTTTAAAACCAGCTCAGACTCAACATAGTCATGAGCAAAATAAAGACTGATCTTAAGGGGTTTGTGTTCCATAGTGTTACTTCCTTCACCTTCCATAAATAAATTTAATTCACTCACTGTTTTCCCACAAAAGGAATTTTAACAACTTCCGCATCCACATATTCATTGCGGACTTTTACATTAATTTTAGAACCGGGTGCGGAATAATTTGAATCCACGTAACCAAGCCCGATATTTCTGTTCAATACCGGCGACATACTGCCGCTTGTTACGTGTCCTATTTTATTACTATTGGCATATAATTCATACCCGTGCCTTGCTGGCAGCCTGCCTGAAACAATAAAACCGACAAGCTTTCTGGCTGAACCGTTAGCCAGCTCTGATTCAACCTTTGATTTTCCGTTGAATTCACCTTTTTTGGGTTTGGTTATCCATCCCAAACCTGCTTCGATGGTATTGGTGGTTTTATCGATATCATTACCATACAGGCAGTAACCGGCTTCAAGCCGCAGGGTATCACGCGCGCCGAGTCCTATAGGTTTAATATTGAATTCTTCGCCTGCTTTAAAAATTTCTTTCCATATCTTTTCACCTGTCGGCACATCAGAGGGGATATATATTTCAAAACCAATTGCTTCGCCTGTATAGCCTGTGCGTGAAATAATAGCATCGACCCCGGCAATTTTGCCTTCCGTGAAAGTATAATATTTCATCGGTTCAAGCCCGGTATCAGTCAGCTTCTGCAGAGTATTGATTGCGTTTTTGCCCTGCACTGCAAGCAGAGAAAAATCATCGCTGCGGTTTGTAAGCTCTACATCAAAACCACCCTTGTTTGAGCTTAGCCAGCTGAAATCCTTATCAATATTAGATGCATTAACAACCAGCATATAGTAATCACCGAAACAATAGACCAGCAGGTCATCAACAACGCCGCCGTCTTCATAACACATTGCCGAATACTGTACTTTGCCGGGTGTTAATTTTGAAGCATCGTTGGTTGTACATTTCTGGATAAAAGCCAGGGCATCTTTTCCCTTAACAAAAAATTCACCCATATGAGAAACATCGAACACACCAACGGAGTTGCGTACTGCCATATGCTCGGCAATGATGCCCTCGTATTGTACAGGCATTTCAAAGCCGGCGAAATCGACTATTTTAGCATTGTATGCTTTGTGAATATCGTAAAAAGCTGTTTTTTTAGCCAAAGTTAAGCTGTTGCTCTCTTTCTTATTTCATAAATCTGTTTTTTTGTAAAATAAAAACTCTTAAGCCTGATTTTTCTTCCAGTCAGCCAGGAATTTCTCAAGACCAAGATCAGTGAGCGGATGTTTTACGAGTTGTTTAATAACATTAAACGGTATCGTACATATATCAGCGCCGATCAAACATGACTCAACAAAATGCATGGGATGGCGAACGCTTGCAACAAGTATTTCTGTTTCATATCCATAATTGCCGTATATCTGCACAATCTGCTCTATTAACTGCATACCGTCCTGTGAAATATCATCAAGCCTGCCTATGAAAGGGCTGATTATAGTAGCTCCCGCCTTGGCGGCAAGCACAGCCTGCGAAGGAGTAAAACACAGAGTAACATTTGTGCGGATACCTTCATCTGTAAAAGTTTTTACAGCTTTAAGTCCTTCCATTATCAGGGGAACTTTAACATAAATATTAGGCGCAATTTTGGAAAGCTCGCGTCCTTCTTTAACTATGCCTTCATAATCGGTTGAAACAACTTCAGCGCTTACGGGACCGCTTACCATTTTGCAGATTTCTTCATAAGTTTTGCGGACATCTTTGTGCCCTTCTTTTGCCATGAGTGAGGGGTTGGTTGTAACACCATCTAAAATGCCAAAGCTTGCAGCTTCTTTTATCTCGTTTAAATTAGCCGTATCTATGAATATTTTCATAAGAAATTCCTTTAAATTATTTGAATTATCTACAAATATAGCTAAAATATAGGGTCTTTTCAATTTAATGAAAAGGGGATAAATTAATGATGATGCCCGTAAAAAATGTTCAAAATCCACATTAATACTATAAATAACACCGGAATATACCAAAGCTTTAATGCGGGTTTATGCAGCTGAATTTTCTGCCTGCGCAATGCAAGTACAAGAACTGCAAAATAAAAAAATCCGAATATTATATAAAACGGCAAGCCAAGGGGATTGTAATAAAGGCTTTCTGCAAAATTAAGGTCAGTAATACATGAAAACACCCTGCCTGTTCCGCATAGCGGACAGGGGATTCCCGTGAATGTCAAAAGCGGGCAGCCGTTAACACTGTTAACTCCGGCAATTTCATTTAAGAAATATTTTATGGGAGCAAAATAAACATTCAGCAGACCTAACACCAAGATCAGCAGTAATATATAGATAATACGCTTTGATTGCTGCGGAGTAATCCGGATTATTGAGTAGTATTTGGTGTTGATGGAGACCTCACCCCCTACCCCTCTCCTAAGAGGAGAGGGGAGCAATGTGTGACAGATTTTTTATTTTAAGTAAAATTATTTAAACGACCTCACCCCCTACCCCTCTCCTAAGAGGAGAGGGGAGCAATGTGTGAAAGTTTATTATTTTTTATATAATTTTCCGGCGTTTGTTGATGATTGATGCAGTCAGCAGTCCGCCAATCGGACCGAAGATACAGTGTGATACAATTCTTGAAAACAGCTCTACGCCAATCATGATTGTGCTGAAGCCGTTGTTTTTATATTCATCGTAAACAGTCTGCAGCATTTTTTCTGATTCAGGCGGAAGCTGAAAACCGTACTGATCGGTCATTTTGTAAACTAAATCAACAGGATTCTGGCTGCTGAGCATGATTATCAAAGTGCTTAATATAACATACAGAATTGCGGAAATTATTCCGGCAAGCAGCCCAATCATAATCCCGTCCTTGTTCTGTATAACCTGCCCGGCTTTTGTAAGCTGACGTGAATAATACCACGTACCGGCTGCGCCGCCCAGGATAATTCCGCCGCAGCAGATAAGGTTAAGGAGGTTTAATCCCGGGAATATTGAAACAAACACCATTACAAATGTGCTGATAAGCACGGGTGTAAATTTATTCGGTTGATTCATATGTGACCCCACCCTGCCCTCCCCGAAGGGGAGGGTGTTAGAATTAAATATTTTTTAATAATTTTATAAATCAACATCATATTTATAATTATTTTTTCGGAATAACATCCGGCGGAGTAAAATATTCATAAAATACCCTGATGGTTCCGGGTATGATAAAAAACGGCAGAACAAGCCCGATAATACCGCCGGTAACTTCCCTTGTTATAAATGAATTTTTCTGAACATCTGCAATATCAAGCCCTACATCAAGCAGCATAAGTCCGACCGGTATAAACAGCCAGTAAAGAGATGGCAGGTCAATATTGTTTAATCTGCGTATGAATGGGTAAATAATTATTCCCAGCAGGAATGCAAAATAAATTGCTGTGCAGCGCGAGCAAACCCCAAGCTTTTCGCCGGATAAATGATGCGAGCGCTCACTTAACTGGTGGCAAGATTTTGAGTAGAAGGAATATATCCCTTCTGATATATCGCCTTTTATACCCTGCTCATTAGCCCAGTACGGAGCAATAATTATTCCGCCACACCATAACACAGCAATGGCAAGTATAACAGAATATATTACTTTTTGATAACGTTTAGTTTGCATGACCCTCACCCCCCAGCCCCTCAGAGGGGAGTATAGAGGTGTAATTATTTAGAATAAAGCTATTCGCAGCATTAATATCTTTTTTAAAATTGTTACGGCAACTTTTAGAAGCTATTCGTGCCACGAAAAAAGTACTATTATTGAATATCGCTGATACTTAGTTCAAAAAACTTTCTTTACTTAATGAAAACTGTATCCGTGGCACGAAGAAAACACATTTATCAGAAATCAATGTTACTCATTCCACGAAATGAGATCCTTCGCTTCGCTCAGGATTAAAAAAAATGTCCCGTAAAATTACGGGACATTGAATTAAAATTCTATGATAATATATATATTATATTTTATTTGCCTTTGCGCCTGAATTTTTCATCATCAAGCGTGAACATGACAGAAATTCTGTGAGTATTGCCAAGCTGGTCATTGCCGTCAAATTTAGCAAATGAATAATCCAGGTTAAGCTTAGGCAGCTTAACGCCGGCGCCGAAGGTTAACTGTTTAACATCGTTATAGCCAACACGCAGCGCGAACAGGTCTTTAAAACCGTATTCAAGTCCGGCATGCATATCAAAACTAACGGGACCTACATTAGCGAGCGATGCAAATTTCCTGTTTTCGAACCTTACATCAAAATCCAGCGCGGGAGTAATTCTGCCGGTTGTAAAGAACGGAATATCATATGAACCGCCGATCTTTGCTGTTGGAGTTATAAGCTCTTTTCTGCCTGTAGGGCTCCACGCCAATAATGTTGTGGTTACATCCATGAGGTTTGCGCCAAGGCGGAATTTAGGAGATACATTATAAATTGCGCCAACATCAAATCCAATGCCCCAAGCAGAGCCGTAATCAATGCTTCTTGAAATTACTTTCAGGTTCACACCATATGAAAGCTTTTCGCTGTGATTTTTGGAATAAGTTAAAATAAAAGCCCAGTCAGCAGCATTAAAGAATTTTATCTGGCTGTAATCCAGCCTGTCGCCGTTATCAAAATAGCCATTATTGTTCAGATCCCGCCATGCACCCTGGGTATTGGGTACATCATCAACGCCAAGCCTGATAACGCTTAATCCAAGCGATGCATTTGCACCCCACGGAAGCGCAACAGAGCCGTAATCATAATTCACAAGGTTGCCGAAGCGTTCATCGTGCATTAAAGAAAACTGGGGATAATTTATGCGCGCCAGCGCGCCGGGATTCCAGTAGCCGGCAGTAACATCGCTCACCAATGATACATAAGCGCCGCCCATACCAAGGGGTCTGCCGCCAACGCCGATTGCTAAAAATTCGCCTGCATATTTATTTCCGGTGCCCTGCGCAAGGATATTTAATGATGAAGCCAGAAATAAAAATAGAAACAGATATCTTCTGTTTAAGATTAAGGAAGCAATTTTTGATTTTTGCATTATTTTGAGAATATTTTTGGTTTGATAATAGTAAAACAGAAGAATTTTCTCTATAATTCCCTTTCTATTTGCTGTAAATAACGAGATTTTTTTAAGTAAGTCAAGGAAGAATTTAGTGGTAAAAATAACCTTAAATATACAAAAAAGGCGGGGTTTAATCCGCCTTTAAATTTTTAATTTAATTCTTTTTACGCGTATTATAATTATCGTATTTGCCTGATTTCTGCATTTCATTTCTTTCTTCTTCTGACTTTTTATCAACAGATTCCAGGTCTTTGCTGTAGCGGTCCAGATTTTCCTGCTGGCGTTTCATTTCAGGCGATGGAGCTACATCATTCATCTGTTTGCTCATATAATCCTGCGCGCCTGTCATAATTTCCTTAGCCCTGTTATAATTACCCTCATCAACATTTCTCATAGCTTCTTCCATCATCTCATTGGCTTCGAACATTGCAATATTCTGCACAACCATTTCATTTTTGCTGCTGTTGTATTTATCAATGCTTGATGTCTGCTCAATCCTGTTCTCATTTCTTTCAGTGACCTGCCTGAAATCTGCAGTAACATCGCTGTAAGTAAGCTCATTTTCAAATATCAGCTTTTTTGAAGAGGGCTGTGTAACATCAAATTTTATCAGCACAGATTTTTTCTGTCCTGCAAATACATCCTTAAAATCAATTGTTACATAATCACCTTCAACTTCATAGGGATAGCCGAACACTTTGCTGACCCTTAGGTTATCTTTGGGAAAGCGTACCTTCATTTTTGTACCCTGCCCCACCAGGTTTTTCATTCCTTTTAGCTCTGATGCAAATATTTCGGGAATATCGCTGGAATTTTTTATATAGTAATAATTTCCCCTGCCGTAATCTGCAATATCGGTCATTAAATTTTCATTAAATTCATTTCCAACACCAAAAGTAGAAATTGTAATACCGTCGCGGCGGTTCTTTTCCCTGACCATATCAGCCAGCTTATAGCGGTCGGTAATCCCGCGGTTGGCAAGTCCATCGCTCAATAAGAAAACCTTGTTAACGTAACCGCGCATATAGTTATTGTTAACCTGGTCATACCCTTCGAACATACCCCCGCTGAGGTTGGTAAATCCGCCGGGTTTAAGTGAATTAACTTTTTCGCGCAGTTCATATTTTTCACGTATAATTTGTGAACGCTGCAGAACATCAACGTAATCATCGTAGGTAACAATTGAAACATAATCATCCGGCCCTGCTTCATCAATCAGGTAATCAACAGCTTTTTTTACGTAATCAAGCTTATTGCGTTCGCTCATAGAGCCGCTGCGGTCAATTACAATTGAAATATTCATCGGGGTGCGGCGTGAATATGATTCTGAAATTTTATCGGCTTCAAGATCGATATACAGATACACACTGTTCCTTTCGTAATAATATGAATTATCTAGTGTGCTTGTGAATTTAACAGGTCCGCTTCCTGTTGAACCCCCTGTATTAAAAGTTTGATTTATCCTGGCATTGGTTTGCTGCACTTTAACAGGTTCACCCGTATTAAAGAATACAAGATAAGCAGATATGGATAAAGCTGTTAAAATGGTAATGACTGCCAGGAACGGTAGAAATGGTTTTTTTGCGTGTTTTTTCATGGCTTTTTTGTATTTAGTTTGGCTGTTAAGGATTTTACTGATATTTAGCAGAAAATGTTCCAAAAAAAAAGCGGTCATAAGACCGCTTTAAAAATATAAATATATAATTTTCACTTCACCAGAATCATACGTTTTGTTTCAGAATAGCTTTCAGTTTCCAGTTTGTAAAAATACACTCCGCTTGTGTAATTTGCAGCATTCCATGAAATGCTGTATGAACCCAAAGTCAGGGCTTCATATACCAACACAGCAATTTCTCTGCCGGATATATCAAATACAGATAACTTGACATGTGAAGATAACGGCAGATCAAATTTAATATTTGTAAACGGGTTGAACGGGTTAGGAAAATTCTGATGCAAAGTAAAGCTTCCGGGAATATTGTTTCCGGTTGGTTCGATACCAATTGTTCCGGGCGCATATTTAATTGTGCAGAAATTATTAAACCCGCTGACATTGCTGCCGCCGGAAATAATTATATTTCCTGACGCATCACGGGCAACAGCATTGCCAAAATCATTAAAGTTTCCGGAACCGCTGTGTGTTGCTCTCCACTGCAGGGTACCTGCCGGATTTATCTTTTCTGTAACAATATCAAAATATGAACCGGCTGCAACTTTACCTGTTACATAAATATCTCCCATGTTATCAGTAATAAGCATATTGGCAACTTCGTTGCCTCCGGTACCTGTTATAATCCTGTTCCACATTAAAGTACCTGAGCTGTTTAATTTAGCAGTAAATCCGGTTGAACCTGCTGAACCGCAGAAAATCACATTGCCTGCTGCATCAGTTGTAATATCCTTAGCTTTATTAAAAAAATTTGATGTATATATATATGCCCATTGCTGAACACCTGAAGAATTATATTTCAGAACTGCGAGACTGCCATCGCTTAATTCACCTATACAGTAAATATTTCCCGTATTATCCAGTGTTAACGCAACGCCGTATTCAGTTGTATTGTTGAATGGGCCGGTATAATCCCTTGTAAACTGCACAACTCCGGACGGATTGTATTTAATCAGGAACAGATCATACCAGGTAATCAGCCTTGTTGAGTGACCGAAAATATAAATATTACCCTGTGCATCAAGCACCATATCCCTGCCGGAATCCTGTTCGGGAGTTACTCCGGTTCCGTCATGAGCAACCAGCCAAAGCTGTGTCCCATCCGGCGCATACTTAATTGTTACAATATCATCATTTCGCTGCGCATCAATATAAGACTGTCCGGTAACTACGACATTCCCTGCTCCATCTACAGCGACTTTAAAGGGTATATCTCTGCCTGTAGTATTGCCGCCGTATATTTTTACCCACAGCTGCTGACCGTTTGAATTATATTTTATTGTGCAGTAGTCCCCGGTCCACACAGTATTGCCGTAATCGATATTTGCAGTTCCCGTAACATAAACATTTCCCTGGGCATCTACGGCAATTGAAGCTGCCTGGTCTCCCAGGTTTTCCGGTCCGTTAAAAGTAACCATCCATTGCTGAACACCTGACGAATTATATTTTATAGTGCAGAAATCATTGGTTGAACCGGCATAAGTAACACCTGTTACATAAATATTCCCGGAATTATCAATTACCATATCATTTGATGCACCGGAAATATTATCTCTTACCCAGTCAACCGGCGGAGCAGGCTGCGAAAATATTTCAGAAATAACAGAAGCAAAAAACAAAACAGCGGTAAAACAGATTTTTATTGAATTTTTCATTTTATAGTTCCTTTCCTATAATTTTTAATTTCTGGTTCAAATTTATCTGTTACACACCGTTCAACCAAAGAAACATTAATAATATGTGTACCATAGAAATTCGAAGTCCGGAACTTGAAGGAATTAACTAAATAATTGTATTTTAAATATTTATTGTAAGAATTTTATATTTTAATTGTCATAAGATAGTGTTATCTTTTACACCGCAAATAATTTAAAAGTATGATAAACAGTAAAGCCATAGAGCTGCTAAAAACATTCAATGAAGAAGAATTCAAACAGTTTGGATTATTTACAGCTTCACCTTATTTTAACAGGGAAGCAGTACAGGTAAAGTTTTACGAAATCTTAAAAAAATTTTATCCCGGGTTTGAAGGGAAAAACTTTACAAAAGAAAAAATATACAGCAGGCTTTACCCGGGAAAAAATTACAATGACGGTGTTATAAGGAATATTTTTTCAAAACTGCTGGAGCTTTGCGAAGATTTTTTAGCCCTTCAAATCTACAGAAAAAAAGGGATGCAGTACTATACTGAGCTTTTAAGGGAATTAAGCAGCAGGAATTCACAGGGTTTATTCGATAAAACAGAAAAAGAAGCATCTGAATTAATTAAAAATACCAATATTAAAGATGAACAGTACTTTCAAAACGAATATTATCTGAACAGTATAAAGCTCAGCAGCCTAAAAAACCGGAAAAGCACGCTTTATTCGCCAGAAGATCTTTTAATTAAATCTTCTGATGCGCTGGTAAAGTCATTTTTGATTTCTGTACTTAAGAACCAGATAAACCTGGCAAATTCAAACCAGAAAATGTTTTTAGTTGAAAAAGATGAGATGCTCAAAAATCTTGAGCTTTATACTGAAAGTGCATTGAATAAATACAATGATTCAGTTTACCTTAAATACTGTTACTGTTCTTTTCAGCTTGCGCTTACCCGTGAAGATAAATATTACTTTGAGCTTAAAAAGATACTGAATTCATTTTTTACTGAACTGCATGAAAGGGATATAAAGGATATTTTTACTATACTTACCAATTTCTGTTATTACAAAATAAATTCAGGATACCCGGAATACAGGAAAGAACATTTTTACCTTTTTAAAGAAAATATTGAGCTGGGACATTATAAAGGATTCAGAAGGTTCCTTGAACATATCAGGTATCTGAATGTAACAGTAACGGGGCTGGAAGCCGGAGAAACCCAATGGGTAAAGGAATTCATAGAAAAATACAAACATGAACTTGATGATCAAAACCGAGAAAATGCATATAATTTCTGCAGGGCATTATTGTTTTATAACCAAAAGGAATACGGAAATGCATTAACAGAGGCGGCAAAAGTAAAAACAGATGACCTCTCATATAAACACCAGCTGAAATCTCTATACATGAAAATTTATTTTGATATGAATGAAACAGAGCCGTTTTACAGCCATATTGATAGTTACAGGCACTTTATTGTAAATGAGAAAAAAATACCCGAAGCAACAAAAAAGAATATCAGCAGTTATATTACATTTACCAAAAAACTGTTTGATCTGAAAAACAGAATGAATGAAAAAAATAAAAAATCAGATGAAACCGGTTTTAACATTATGAAGTTAAAACAGGAGATTTCTGAAAGCAAAAACCTGATAAACCGGCACTGGCTGCTGGATAGAATTAATGAAATTTAAAAAGGGGCTGTCTCAAAAGTTTGATTTTCAGATACAACATCAGTAGCCGCAGCTTTTAAGCTGCGAATTTCATCTGAAAATACAACGCAACCTGAAGGTTGCGGCTACGAAAGCAGCCTATTGAGACAAACCCTTTAGTTTAATCTAATAACTGAGCAGTATTATTTTGTAAGTATCATTTTTTTAGTTTCTGCAAATCCGTCAGTTTCAAGCTTATAGAAATAAACTCCGCTGGAGTAAGCAGATGCATACCAGTCTGTTTTATAACTTCCGGCTTTTAAATCATAATCAACTAAAGTTTCTACCAGTCTTCCCTGAACATCATAAATAACCAGCTTAACTTTTGAAGTATTGGGAATTGAAAATTCAATATTGGTTACCGGGTTGAATGGATTTGGGTAGTTTTGGCCGAGTGCATATCTTTCTGGTGCAACAGTGTTAATATTTATTAAACCAAGTGTAATTCCTGATAACACCCTGAGAGATCGTGTTTGATAATCAGATATAAACAGGGTATCCCCGGTAATAGATTTTACAATTCCATTAGGCCGGCTGAATGTTGATAACAGAGCGGGACCGTTTAACTGTCCGGAAGCCCCTGTTCCGGCCACTGTCATTGTATCACCTGTTAAAGTGGTTCTGAAAATTTTGTTTACATCAAATCCGGTAGAATATATTACATCATTTACTATTTCTAAAAATCCCAATGAACCGGGCAGATCTGCAATTTGTGTAAAAACACCGGTAGCAGTATCAACAGAAAATATCTTTCCATCATTGAAATTACCTATTATCAGCTTCCCTGTTGAGGTATATCTCAGCCCGATAGGACCGTTAAGTCCGTTGCCTGTATATAAAGGAGCATAACTTCCGTTTAGCTCAACGAGATTAATAGCCGTTGGGGTATAACATGCAACAATCATTTTTCCATCCGGCCTGAAAAGTATGGCAGATGCGCCGGGCATATATGGCACTACATTGGTAACCGTTCCGGCAGGCGATACTTTATCAATTCTGTTTCCAACAGCGCTTGGAACATAAAGATAACCATCAGGTCCGAATGCAGTTCCGTTTGGTGAATTAAAACCGGAAGCAAAAATTGAACTTGTGCCCTGCGGAGTTATTTTAGTAATAACCGAACCGCTGTACCTTGATGCGTAAATATTGCCATCTGGTCCTAAAGTAAGGCAATCATCAAATGTTGAGGGACCCTGGATTAATGTACTTACTGTTTGGGAAAAAATACCTGCTGCTGATAACATTAAAACAAAAAGCGGGCTTAATAGAAATTTTAATTTCATTTTATTATTTTAAATTAATAAATATTTATATGTATGATTATTTACCGGAAAGAATAAATTTTATCTGCATCATGCTTAGTTCAAGTGTTTTACGTTCTTTTTCATTAAGGGCATCAAAAAGTGAACTGATCCTGCCATTAACTTCAGATTCAAGAATATTCAGTTCTGCTTTTCCTTTTTGTGTAAGTAAAAGAAAATGATTACGCGCGTCTTCTTCAGACCTTTTTTTAAAGATCAGTTTGTTTTTAAAAAAGTTTTTTAAAATTCGGCTTAAATAACTTTTATCTATATTAAGCGTTTTTACAATATCTTTTGCTGTACAATCAGGAATATTATTAATTTCAAATAATACCCTGGCTTCAGGCAGTGAAAATTTGCTGTTCAGGACTTTTTTATTTAAAGCACCAAGAAAATCCGTGTAAAACCTGTTGAATTCCCTGAAATTTTGAACAAATTTATTTTCCATGTTACAATTATAACAATAATAGTTGACTTTGTCAACTATTATTCAAATAAAAAGAGCTTTTAAAAAAGCTCTTTATAAATACTTATTATTTGGTTAATATCATCTTTTTGGTTTCGGAAAAGCCTTCTGTTTCCAGCTTATAGAAATAAACTCCGCTGGAGTAAGACGATGCATTCCATGTAATTTCATAAGTTCCTGCATTAAAGTTCTGGTCAGCCAGAAGCTCAACCTGCCTGCCAGATACATCATAAACTGAAAGCTTTACATTTACTTCTTTAGGCAACCCGAACTTGATCTTTGTATCCGGGTTGAACGGGTTTGGATAATTCTGGTTAAGCTCGAAAGTTTTTGGTATTACAGAATACGGATCAACTCCCAATACAGAACCGAGATCAAATGTCCAGCATCCTCTTCCGTGTGTAGCAGCAAGTATAAGTCCGGCTGCCTGTTTATATTTCATATCGTATATCTCAACTGCAGGCATACCTGAAGAAAAGTTAACCCAGCTTGCGCCTTCATCAACAGACTGAAATACACCGATATCAGTTCCAAGAATTATCATTCTAGGTGTGGCTGTTCTCAGCAGAATGGAATTTGCAGCAATGTTTGGGAGATTGCTTGTAATATTTACCCAGTTTACACCGCCGTTGGTGGTTTTAAGCACATGGGTTCCGCTGGTACCTCCAAGTGATGCATAACAGATGTTATCATTAGCAGCATCAACAATAAAATCGCTAACATAAGGAAAGCCGGTCTGAACAGCCCAGTTAGTTCCGTTATTAGTTGTAATAAGAATTCTGCCGTTAGAAGTGCCAATATAAATCTTACCGGTATTTGTCCAGCTGATACCAATAGCAGAAACACTTCCTCCAACAACCGCTGTAGTTGCAATTTGAGTCCAACCGCTTGATGTAGTAGCAGTCTGCGCATTAGTGGTTTTCCAGATATCAGCCCTTCCGAAAACAATTGTATTATGATCACCCGGTGCCATTTCATACGGATTATAAAACAGCCCTCCCGATGAACCGCTTGGAGTTATATTTGTAAAACTTACGCCTGTATTTGTTGAGCGCTGAATTGAACCGTTAACATACTGTCCGTAAACATAATTTGTATTTACAGGGTCAACAATAGTATAACCGCCGTCGCCGGTTGTCCGCTGATTCCAGTCAACACCTGCATTAGTAGAAGTCATTTTATTGTTATCCTGCGTACCGCCCTGAAGCATTGCAGTATTGGTAATATCATAATCAGCGCTTTGATACTGAAGCGTTGAAAGATCATAATTAAGATCAACCCAGTTATTGCCGTTATTGGTAGATTTATAAACGCCACCATCAGACATGCAGTATAAGTTTGTGCCATTATAAGCCAAGCGGTGAATATCGGCATGAGTCATATTCTGTGAGTTTGAAGTTGACCATGAGCTTTTTTGAACAAGTGTAACACCTGCATTAGTAGAAACATACAAATCTATTCCTCCAACAACAACAATATTTGGATCAGTTGGGTGTACTATAACAGCATTATCATACCACCCCTGTCCACCAAGATAGTTTGGTGAAGAAGCCTGCAAAGTCCATGTAGCACCGGCATCAGTAGTTCTGTATAAACCCAATAATGAACCGCCCGATGGTGCTGCAATGCTTGCATAAAGAATCTGGTTGCTGCTTGATGAAATTGCCAGCTGAATCCTTCCCATGCTGCCGGGTAAACCTGATGATAGTGTGACCCATGTATTGCCGCCATCAGTAGATTTTTTTACCTGCCCTGCATTGGTACCGCCAGTTGAGATATAAATTATCTGCGGATTTACCGGGTCAAGCAGCAGACAGTTTGCATTTGTTCCGCTGTTCATATTTACCCAGTTTAACCCTGCATTCGTTGATTTAAATACTCCATTACTTCCAGCAAAATAAACAGTATTACTGTTTGACGGATCAACAGCCATATAAGAACATCTTGTCCCGACAAGGCTTCCGGGCGCTATCTGCAGCCATGTTAATCCTCCGTTTTGAGATTTAAAAATTCCATCTCCGTATTGGCTGTCACCGGAATAATTCAGCTCACCTGTACCAAGATAAATAATGTTGGGATTATTGGGGTCAACAACAACATCTCCAGTTGCTAATGTAGGAAGATCATCGGTTAAAACCACCCAGTTAACACCGTCATTCAGAGTTTTCCAGACACCACCCTGAGCAGCTGCAATATAATAAATATTTGGCTGCCCCTGAACAAAAGCTATTGAATTTGTTCTGCCGGAAATATAATTATTGCCGGTTCTTGAATAGAATAAACCCTTCGGGTTAGCGGTCTGCCAGTTTATAAGCCTTGTTAGGCTGCCTGAAATTTCTTTATCCTTTGGCATTCTGTCTTTTTGTATCAGCGCATTTTCATATGCATTTGGAGTGTAAGTCATATGAGGTCCGCCTGCACGCCGGGTATGAATGAACATTTCACGGGCTTTAATTTTTTCCGGTGATTCATTTTCTTCACTTTCCTGTGCAGTAACAATAAATGGTAAGGCCGTAATAAAAAACAGCAGTATAAATATCAGATTTTTCATTTATGATCGATAAATTAATGATTGTATTAACAAATATATAAATAATTTGATATAAATAATCTGTACATAATTAACTGAAATTGTTAATTAATATTCAGCTTTCGATCTGAAAGACTTTTTTGGAAGATGTAATGCCTTTTAACAGGGTAATCCTGGATTTTGCAATTTTCAGCTCATTGGAAAGTAATTCAATTACTTTTGTATTTGCTTTGCCTTTTTCCGGGGGAACTGTAACTTTTACTTCGTAAATACCTGTTTCAAGTAACTTTATTGAATTTTCCCGGGCATTAGGTTTTACTTTTACCGAAATTTTCATTGTTTAGAAATTAAAATACTCTATATATAGTTATTATAATAAGTAAATTTATTTTATTTTTGCTGAAATATAAATCCATTTATTTAAAATGAAAACAAAATTTAGTATTTTATTTATGATCCTTTCAGCTGTATTAATTATCAGCTGCGGCAAAACTGATGAAAAAACCACAACAGAAAACAATCAGGAAACCACTGAAACAAAAACCGAACAGAACAGTGATAATAAAACATTGCAGGTTTCAGGTAACGATAAAGCTATAGAGATACACACATCAGGTATGACCTGCACGGGCTGTGAAAATACTATTAAGAAAAAAGTTAAGAAAGTTGACGGCGTAAAAGATGTTATTGCAGATTTCAAAACAAATACAGTTAAAGCATCATTCGATCCTGCGAAAACAAATCCGGAGGCAATAAAAGAGGCAATTACATCAGCAGGATATAAAGTTGACCATATGCATTGATCTTAAAAAAATAATGTAAAACAGAAAAGGCGGATCCACTCCGCCTTTTTTTGTGAAAACTAATTCCTTTACATATTTATTAACGGGCTAAAAATGTGTGCAGTGCAAACAATGCTGTAATAAACACAACTATTGAAATTGCTGCAAGTGCTTCTGTACTTATGAATATTCTCTGCAATTTTAAGAAATAATTTTTTACAGCCCGCCAATTAAAAAATATGTGACTAACTGAAAATATTGTGAATAATAAACCAAGGATATTATGAACAGACATCCAGAAATGCCTGCTTTGTGTCAGAAAATCAAATGCTAAATAATGATTCATCAAACCTGAAACAGGCAGTGCAATTCCTGATGCAAGCATGCCAAAAGTTACAAACGCACGTTTATTAAATTTTTTATTTGTTTCCAATTTGTACTCCTGATTATTTTACATACCAAAAATAACATATCAAACCAAACGAAACATTAACAAACATTAACTAATTGTAACAAAATATTTTATATCTTATTCAATAGTATAAATAATTAATATTGATTTTATATATAAAACAGAAAAAATCATTACTTTATAGAATTATTTTCAGTTAATAACAACCACTTAGTTAATTTCTTTTTTTTGGCATGAATCTCTGAGTATGATTGGTTTGTTCTTTAGTTAATTAGTGTTGGTAAATTTACATATTTGCGGATTATCAATTTTTTAACAACTTAATCCATGGAGGTTCAGTATAATGGATAAAGTAGAAGACAAGAAGGCAAAACTGTTCTTCTTTAAGAACTACAGAAATATTCTGATTTTGAGTATCACATTTACATTGTTCCTGGTCTTTTTCACTGCATGCCAGGACAATCAAAGTGATGTGATAACGACACAAGGCAGTGAAAGCAATTTTTCAGCCGGTTTCTTTTCTGAAGCTGCCGGAGATAATTCATTACAGTTGGATGAAGTTAAATTTGTATTAAGAAAATTGGTTCTAAAAGAGGAAAATCACGAAAATGAGTGTGATGTTAAATTAGGACCATTTATCATCCAGCTTGATCTTTCTTCCAAAGTTGTTATTGCGGGATTAGCAAAGCTGCCATTTGGTTCATACGATGAAGTAAAATTCCAGGTACACAAGCCGAGCCCCAATGACGGGATCACAGACCCGGATTTTATAGAAAGCAACAGCAGAAGATATTCAGTAGTTGTAAGAGGTGTGTATAATACAGTACCGTTCACATATAAATCTGATGTTACTGTTGCCAAAGAAATTGAGCTGGAAGGTGTACCAATAACAGTAGGCGCAGCCCCTGTAGTTTACCTGACAATCAGGCTAAATCCGCATTTGTGGTTTTGGGAAAACGGCCAGTTTATCGATCCCTCAATTGAAAATAACAGGCATAAAATAGATCATAATATCAAGCAATCGCTTAAACGTGCTTTCAGGGATATGGATCAAAACGGCGAACCGGATTAATTACGGCTATTAAAAATAAAATAAATAAAAGGCGGATAAAAATATCCGCCTTTTTGCTTTCCCGATTTCAGCATTACTTGACCAGGACCAGTTTTTTGGTATCTTTAAACCTGCCGGACTCAAGGCAGTAAAAATAAACACCACTTGAAAAATTTTCGGCATTCCAGTCAGCTTTATATTTTCCCGGGGCAAGCTTCCGATTAACCAGTTTCTCTATTTCTCTTCCGGATAAATCATATATAGATAAATTTACAAATGAGTGTTCAGCAATATCAAACTCAATATATGTTTTCGGATTAAACGGATTAGGATAATTTTGATATAAAACAAAATCTGCCGGAATTTCTGAACTTATAGTATTAATACCAATGTTATAAAATGAATCAACAATTGCTGTAATTATGGAATAATTTCCCATCCAAACAGGACGAATTTTACCATTGTGTGCTGAAACACCAATATAATCAAATAAATAAATATTTAACGGGACCGGGCTGTTATTTATCTTAATATTTTCGAAAGATTCACCTCCATCAGTAGAACGCGCCAGGTAAACATTAGCATTCAAGAGCGGATTATTTCTTTGGTCATAAAATATAATATATATATAACCGGTAACCTGGTCAATTGTCATCCAGCTGTAAAACTGCTGTTTCCCGGGAGGATCATTATTAACCCTTTTTACCTGGCTCCAGTTATTTCCGCCATTTGTTGACTTAATAAACCAGATGTCGCAATCATTCAAGCCGTTTCTTTGGTCGCTCCAGTTAATATATACATTCCCCCTGTATGGTCCGTTACTGATATCACATGCTGTAACAGGAAACCCGTTACAGCGAAATAAATTCGGTATAAAAATATACCAGCCTCCCGGCTGATCGGTAACGTAAATATCATCATCCAGCCAGGTATTGCCTCCGTCAGTAGACCGGTCAAAAAATATTCCGTATTGCTGTTTCCTTATTTTAGGACCTGACCAGGAAACATAAATTTCCCCGTTTGGTCCGACACAAGGAACAACTCCTTCCATTGTATTGCTTGAATCCCCTGCATCACCTGAAAGCTTGCTTAAACGGACTGGGTTAGACCAGTTATATTGATTTCCGTTTGCTGATTTTGAGAACATGATATAAGATGAATCCAGAGGTGTTGGATTTCTGTATTCGCTAAACCTGCTCCAGGTTACATAAATGGAATTCCTGTAAGGACTATGAGATAAATCTACACAGCCCCATGGTTTATCCTGAACGGTTAATGAGTCGAAACCGATAGCTTCACCGTTTGACCAGTTCATTCCTCCATTTGTCGATTTCATTATCAACTCTCTATCCCACCAGCGGGGATTTACCGCATAATTTGCATTTTGCAGATAATGAAAATATCCTGAAGTATCTACTAATATTACAGGATCTCCTGATGGTCTGGCAACATTGGAATGGAGAATGCCCATAGTCCAGTTTAACCCGCCATTTGACGAATAATAATACCCGCTTAATGATGTATCTGCCCCGATATAAAAAATATTGGACCCGATTACTACCTGATCCGGATTTTTCGGGTTGATCATAATTGATACTTCATTAGGTAAGTAAGCACTGGAAACTGTGATATTTTGATATTGAGAATATAAAGGGCTTAAAATTAAGAAGGACATTATTATGATAGATTTATGATTGTTCATAATAAGTAATTTTTTTAATGATTTTTAAAAATTTATCAGGTTTAATTACATAAAATTATTGGATTATTTTTAAAGAATTTTATAATATTTCCTGTATTATTTTACGAATAATATCTTTTTAGTCTGTATCTGAGAACCGTGAGTAAATTTAACGAAATAAACCCCGGAGGAATAATTTATTGCATTCCAGTTTGTTTCATATAATCCCGGTCCAAGTTTACCGGTGAACAGTACAGCAGTTAACTTTCCCTGTACGTCAAAAACCTTCAAATCAATTACAGAATTTTCAGCTACCCCGAATTTTATTTTTGTTGCAGAATTAAACGGATTAGGATAATTCTGGAATAAACAGAAATTTTCGGGAACGTTAGTGTTAATAATATTTATACCTATTGGGATATTGCCTTTACCGCCGTAAGCCCCGATATCACATCTGGCAAGGTTAAGTCCCCATGAACAATTTACCAGGCTGTCAGTAATTTCCGGATTTCCTGCATCGATACACGGCGAAAAACGCTGGTTACCGCAATGCAGTGAATCCTGCAGATGAAAATCTCCGCCTGATGTATCGCGGAAAAATGGATACCTGTCGATACATCCTGTACCGAACCATGATTGCCCGTTTCCACCCTTTATATCGCAATACCTTGCAGTAACACTTTGCTGCCCGGAAACAGACAGGGAAGGAAGCGAACTGTTGTACAGAATATTATTTATGAAGTAAGAACTTGCCGAGGAATTATCGAAATAAATATTAACATCACCGCCTTCAGTGGCACTGTTTGAAAACAATGTATTGTTAAATATGTTTATGCTTCCTGTTGTTGCTGATACATTAAGCCCGCCTCCAGCGGATGAAGAACGGTTTCTGTTAAAAATGTTATGATATATTTTAGCAGTTCCGTAATCAAGGAACAGGCTTGCCCCGGCGCCGGGTTCACCGGAAATATTATTAATAAACCTGTTCCTGTAAATATTCATAATACCGCCGCTGTGCTCAACCCACAAACCTCCGCCCTGCCAAACAGAATTATTTCCTGTATGGATATTATCATACACATTCATAGTGCCTGATGATATTTGAATATACGTTCCCCCGCCATTACCGCCTACAGTACATGAATTACCGTTAAGAGTATTATTATAATATAAAATTACTGAATTACCTCCCGGTGATCTTATCCAGCATCCGCCGCCGGATTCCTTAGCAGTATTCGAAGTAAATAAATTGTTATCAGCTGTTACGGTTGAGTTTGCTCCAAGCGGGTACAGCATTGCTCCGGCTGCATCTCTTTGGGAAGTATTAAGATTAAATGTACATCCTGTAAGCCTTATGGTTGTGCCGGTGCCATCTGTCTGAACAAATAATCCTCCTGCATTACCATATGGATAACCTGAAGTATTAGGAGAAGTATTCCGGTTGAATGTACAGGATATAACTGTAACTGAACCATTGTTTGAAAAAACATTAATTCCGCCTGCCACATAATTTGCTGTGTTATCGTTCACAGTACAATTCCTTATAATAACATCAGCAGTCTGCGTTTGAATATTAAGGCCGCCTCCATAATCTGCCCTGCCGTGCTGAAGCGTTAACCCTTCAATAATTATATCTGCATTTACTGCAGTTGTTGAAAATGAAAGTAACTGCCGTAAATTTGCACCGTCCAGCACGGGATTTCCTGTTCCTTTGATAAACAGCGAAAAATTTTCATTAGAACTGAAAGTAAGCGCAGGATTAATATTATAAATTCCTGCCAAAACATTTATAGTATCATTCTGTGAATTGGCTGCTGAAGAATTTAAGGCAGTTTGAAACTGTGAAGTATTGCTTACTGTAAAATTACCGGCAAAAGAAAAATGATTTACAATTAAAGCAATAATTAAAAGTGCTTTCTTCATTGAAATCATGGCATTTTATGTAATTTTGTTTTTAAAATACACTCAAACTGCAGGAATTTCAATGATTTATATTAGAAAATTGTATGATAATTATCTGTCAGGGTTAGGAGAAATAAAATAAGGCGGATAAAATATCCGCCTTATTAATTGGGGGTGCTACTTAACCAATACCATTTTTTTGGTATCGGTAAATTCTGCTGTTTTCAGAACATAGAAATAGATTCCGCTGGATAAATGTGAGGCATTAAAATCGTAATTATATACCCCGGAGCTTATTTCACCGTTTACCAATAGGGCAACTTCCCTGCCGCTGATATCATATATCTTAAGAGACACATTTCCTGTTTTTGCTACAGAAAACTTAATATTTGTCACAGGATTAAAAGGGTTTGGATAGTTCTGTTCAAGGCGGAATGTATTGGGAACTTCGTTTGATACCGGTGTAATTCCGGTAATAAGATTTTCCATGTTATAATATACACCGGCAGGACCAAAACCGGCATATGCAAATGCTGAATATTTGGTATTACCTTCTGAATAGATAGCTGTTACAGGAGCAAGTGTTCCGGTGCTTGCTACACCATTTTTCTTATACATAGGTGAACCAAGATTTCCAAGTGTTCCGTGCCTTACGGTCACTGAATCACCGTTAAGATCAACAAATGCGGAAATAAAATCCCTGCCGTTTGCAGTGGATGTATCTGAGCTGCACGAAGTAAAATCAACAGGCATTGAAGCCGAACCCAGACCAAAATCTATGTTCCACAATGCACCGCCATCAGAGGAATAATGATATACAGCCCTGTCGTTTTTAGTGCATGTTACAAGTATTCTTTGCGGGAGAGAGAAATTCCTCTGCTGAATTGTGATAGCCGGTCTTTCGTATATTGTACCCGGTGCAGCATCTGTAATATACCTAATGCTGAAATTACTTGATGGAACTTCCATAGTTGCAAACAACCTGATTTCCCGTTCATTATTGGAAACTTCTCTTTCAACTGCAATGTATATTGAATCACTTCCAACTTCATTTGAAAATGCAGCTGCAGGGTACCTGTCTTCATATGTATTATAGTTATTTGTTCCTACAGTATGTGATGCACCCCAGTTGGTAGTGCGGAAATGATGCATTGCTTCATAAACACCTGAATTACTTTCTTCCCTTACAATCACATGCATAAATGTCAGATCTGACCAGAACATGCCGTCACTGCAGGCAGAAGGATACACAAAACGGTTTCCAGCTGAAGGATTGGCTACAGTCTGATGGCTTGCAGATGAACCGTCTCTTCTGAAGGAAGAACAAATAAGGTATGCATTATCCTGGTTAGCGCTGGCGCTTAATGTTGAATATACAATTATTCTGGTAGAATCCGGCACATTACTGTTTCTGCTTTCAACAAGCATGGTAAGCGACCCGAAATATCCGTTTACAGAAAAATAGCTTAAAACGGTTTGCCATTCAGCCCCGCCGTTGCTGGAGCTGTAAACTGTTATCTGCCCGTTGACACCAGGCACGCTGCGCCTGTTTACTGCAAGGTACATCCAGCCGTCTTCACCTTTTTTAAGATCCATCTGCCTGAAGCCGCCTGCATAAGCTACATTTGTATTTGAAACCATAATATCAGTACCGTACCAGTCATTTATAAAAGGCGCATTCGGCCTGTTTTCATTCAAGATCTCAATAGGCTCAACTGTAAATACAGCTTTCTGAAGATACTTTTCAATTTCTGCTGATGTACTTTTTTTAAGCTCAGAATTCCTGCTGTCAATTGCAGCGTTGTACCTGTTAAGCAGATCTGCTGGAACAGTAAACTGTTCCTGATTTTTTTCAGCAGTGATCTCGCCTGGTGAAACATTTCTTAAAGAGCTTTGGTTAAATTTTGTTTCACCTGTTGCATCTGATTGAGAGTAAACAGATACACAGATAAAAACAATAAATGCGATAAAGAATTTTAGTTTTTTCATTTTTGTATTTGGTTAATTAATTTTACTTTTTTTTGATACTGTTTTATTATTAATTATTTTCTTTTTCGGATGTTTATTTTTTTTCACTGCAGGCTGAGGCTGAACTTCAAAAAATGGATTTATAAGCCTTGAAATAATTTCTTCATTTCTGAATTCAATCAAATATTCCTTATTTTCTTTATCCGGACTTTTATTTTTTTTATTATTATTGTTCATTCAGCATTAACAGTAAATCATAATGCAAATATATCCTTTAAACAGTACCCGGAACAAAGAAATGAATTTGATTAAATAATACCGTACCGGGAAAAGTTCAGCTTGTTTTTATTGTGTATTGTATATTTATATTATTAATAATACAGAGTTTAACATAGGAAAACGGCCGGTTAAAATAACAACGATCCAGGCATAAGGATAATTATTGATTTTAGTAATACCGCCGGAATGGATTTTAGGGATATATTGAGCCTCTAAGTTATTTAAAACAAAGCATATACCTTGCATTATTGTACACATAAAAGTAACTTTGAAATAACCAATAATTCATAATGCATAAAAGTAAATCAGTAGCGCTTTTATCATCATTTTCGCGTGATGAGATAAAGAGTTTCGGTGATTTTTTAAGATCGCCTTTCTTCAACAACAATTCCCGTGTGGTTAAGCTGTTTGAAGAATTAAAGAAAGCTCACCCGGAATATGAATCCAGGAGCATCAGCAAAGAAAATCTTTACAAAAAATTATTCCCGGGGAAGGCATACAATGACCAGGTAATAAAGAACCTGAACACTGAATTATTCAAGCTTGAAAAGGATTTTCTTGCTCATGATATGCTTGGAAGGGAACCGTTTGAAAAATCAGTAATGCTGTTAATGAATCTGACTTCCAGGGATGCAGTACAGCTGTTTGAAAAGGAAGCTGAGTCCATAGAAATATCTGCAAGGGAAAACAGGTCAAAAATAAAGGATATCCACCTTTTGCTCAACAGGATAGAAGAGGAAAAATTCACCAATGACCTTATCAATAACAGGCAGTCAGAAGCAACAGTACATATATTAAAAGCAGGTGAATACCTAATATTATACTTTCTGAAAAATATTTTAAGAATAAATATAAACCAGAGGATAAATGAATTTTCGTTTAATGCTGTTCCTGAAGTAAACCTGCCGGGGGAGTTCTTAAAAAAACTAGACCTTGAAGCCCTTCTGGAATTTATGGATAAAAACAAAACTGAACACACTATACATATAAGGCTGCTGTATTATTCATTGTTATGCAATTTAAATGTAAAAGACAGCGTTATTTACCTGAAGTTTAAAAAACTGTTATTTGAAAGTATAGACAGCTTTACAAAATCAGAATTTCATCATCTGCTGCATATGCTGGAATCTATTATTGCGCAGAAGATCAACTCCGGAATGCTGGAATATTACAAAGACCTGTTTGAGACCTATGAATACGAGCTTAAAAATGATGTATATAAACCGCATAAAGAATCGCCTTTAACAGTAATGAAATACAGGAATATATACCTTTCTGCAATGAAAGCCGGAAAATATGAATGGGCTGAGAATTTTATACATAAATACAGGGATGAGCTTCAGAAAAAAGACAGGCAAAGCATTGTAGAACTTTCACTTGCCCAGCTTAATTTTGAAAAAGGTAATTTTGAAGAAACCCTTAAACATCTGCAGAAAGTCCGCACATCTCAGATTTTTTATAAAATTGACGTAAAAATACTCAGCTTAATGGCATTATATGAGATTGGTCATTATGAAACAGCGCTTGCATCAGCAGAAAGCTTCAAAAAGATGCTTGCTGCAAACAAAACACTTACTGAACAGTACAGGGAAAAAAATAAAAATTTTGCAGCGGTTTTTATGAGCCTTGTAAAGGCAAAAGCAGATAACAGCACGGGCGCAAAGGACGAGATCATGAAAAAAATTGAAGGGATAACAGCGCTGGCAAATAAAAACTGGCTTATCAGGAAAACAGGCGGGCTTAACCAGAAATAATTTTTTTTGCAAAACAAAAGCCCGGTCTATGACCGGGCTTTATTGTTTAATTAACATTCGCTCTAACCATCAAAGAGCTTTTTAATCAAACGGAGGTAATAAAAATCAAAATATCAAAATCCAAATATCAAACTATATTTAAATAATATCCTCATTATGCTTTTGCAGGAGCTTCATCTCCTGCTACAGGTTTTATTAAGTCTTTCTTCTTTTTTCCTGTTAATTTTAATATAACATCGTCAACCCAGCTAAAAATTGCAGGTATAACAACAAGTGTCAAAAATGTTGATACAGATAATCCGAAAATGATAGCAACACCCATTGGTCTCCAGAAGGCAGTATTTTCGCCGCCAATAACCCAGCTTAATGTACGCCAGTCAAAATCCACACCGGTTGTTAAAGGTACAAGTCCAAGAATTGTGCATGCAGCTGTTAAAAATACCGGGCGAAGCCTAATAACACCTGACTGAATAAGAGCTTCATCACGCGAAAGTCCGCGTTTAACAAGTTCTTTCTGGAAATCCAGCAGAACTATAGCATTCCTTACCACAATACCGCCAAGTGATATAACACCTATACCTGTCATCATTATTCCGAACGGGGTTTGTGTAACCAGCAAACCAAAGAAAACGCCAATTAAAGAAAGAAGCACAGAGAACATAATAATCAGCGGTGTTCTTAATGAATTGAACTCCATAACCATGAACAGGAAGATAAGCAGCAGCGAAAGTAAAAATGCCTGTCCTAAAAATGCAGATGCTTCTTCCTGGTCTTCAGATTCACCTGTATATGTTATTAAATACCCGTCTGGCAGCTTAAAATCTTTTAGCTTAGCCATAACATCTTTTAATACATCATTACCAAGCCTGCCTTCGGCATTTGCAGAAACTGTTACAACTCTTCTTGAATCTTTTCGGTTTATAGCTTCCAAGCCGCCGGAAAAATCGATCTTTGCAACCGATGTAATGGGAATATTAATACCATCCTTGTTTGGGATATATAGATTTTCTATAGCAGTAACATTATCCCTTTGTGATTTATCCAGCCTAACGGTAATATCATATTCATCTTCACCTACTCTGAATTTGCTAGCTTCTGTTCCGGTTATAGCAGTTCTGATGTTAGATGCAATAGAAGCAGTGTTAAGCTTATATAAGGCAGCTTTTTCACGGTCAATAGTTATCTTTATTTCAGGTCGTGATTCGTTAAAATCACTTTTAAGGTCAGTTAAACCCGGTATTTCTTTTATCTGCAATTTTATCTGTTCTGCAATAAGTCCAAGCTGTATAAAATCGTCGCCGGAAAGTTCAATATTAACAGGAGGACCTGTCGGAGGACCACCTGTTTGTGACTGTATCACGATATCACCTCCCGGAAGTCCGTCTAAAGCTTTTCTTATATCCTCAACAGCTTCAAATGAGCTTCGTTTTCTGTCAAGTTTATCATAAAAATTCACTGTTACGGTACTTTTGTTTGAAGTTGAACCGCCGAAATCCATTGGATTGGTTGAAGAGCCTACATTTGAAACATAATATTCTATATCATCATACGGCTTTATTTTTTGTTCAACAATTTTAGTGAATTCATTTGTCTTTTCTATATTAGTGCCGCTGGGCATTGTAATATTTACGCTTGTCTGCTGCGGTTCTATTTTCGGGAAAAATTCTACCCCATTATTGAACATACCGTAAACAATAAATGATAATATGAGTATTGCTACCGTTCCGCTTATAGTAAGGAACCTGTGCCTTAATACATACCTTAATGTAGATTCATACATTTTGATAATAGTACTGAAGAACTTTTCATCGAAATGTTCAACAAATCTGCCGATAGGCCTGAATTTCTTCTTTGCATCTTTTTCTTTTTGCTTTTTTACATGAATAAAAACAGCAGCCTGCACCGGGCTGATGACCATAGCAACAAACAATGATGAGAATAAACAAACTATTAGTGTTATAGGCAGGTAACGCATGAACTCTCCCACAATACCCGGGAAAAACAGCAGCGGGAAAAATGATGATATAATGGTTAACGTTGCAATTGTTACCGGGAATGCAACTTCGCGGGGGCCTTCAAGCGCTGCATCGTAAGGCGAATAATTTTCCTGGTCCTGCAGCCTGTAAATATTTTCCATTACCACAATTGCATCATCTACTATTATACCAAGAACAAGGATAAGCGTAAAGAGCACAACAATATTCAGCGTTACACCCATTGCATTTAATACAATGAATGAAATGAGGAATGAAAGCGGAATAGATGTAGCAGTTAAAGAAGCAATTCTTAAACCAAGAAAAAGGAACAATACTATTACTACAAGTAATACGCCAGTTATAACTCCGTTTTCAAGCTCATGAACAGTGTTCCTTATCTGCTTAGATTCATCACCTGTTAAACTTAAAGTTACGCCAGCCGGCAGGTTTTTCTCTTCATCTTTAACTATATCCTTGATATCATCAGCTATTCTTACAAGATTTTCTCCTGATTGTTTTTTAATGATAATAGTAACAGCTTCTACCCCGTTTTCTCTTGAATATGTTGTCCTGTCTTTATAACCGTATATCACCTGCGCCACATCTCTTACATAAATAGGGTGTCCGTCAATTCCGGTTTTCACAACCAGGTCACCGAAGATCTTAGGGTCTTCAATTTCACCGGGTACCCTGATAAGATAATTGAGATCGCCGACATCAACACTTCCGCCGGGAATATTCAGGTTTTCACCGCTGATAGCATTAGATACATCTGTCAGGCTTAATGCATAGTATTTAAGCCTGTTTGCATCAACATTAATTTTTACTTCGCGTTCCAATCCGCCGACTACTTCAGCGCTAAGCACACCCGGGACACCTTCTATCTTATCGCTCATATTATCTGCAATTGCTTTCAGCTTATCCAGTCCGTAATTACCTGCAATATTGATATAAAGCATAGGCAGCTCCGAAAAGTTTACCTCAGTTACTACAGGTTCTTCTATATCAGACGGCATATTGCCTTTTGCAACGGAAATTTTATCCCTTACTTTCTGAAGCGCATCATCAATTTTAATGTTCGGGTTAAATTCAATTGTAACAGATGAAAAACTTTCCCTTGATACAGATGTAATTTCCTTGATATCCGGGATGGCTTTCACCTGTTTTTCAATTTCCATTGTAACAAGCTTTTCTATTTCCTCAGGTGATACGCCGACATAAACAGTTGAAATAAAAACATATGGAATTTCTATAGAAGGCGATGACTCTCGCGGCAGTGACACATATGCAGAAATACCTGCCAGCACTATTATAAAAGTGAATATGTATATAACTACCTTATTATTTACAAATAATCTGAAAAATTTCATTTTATATTCTTAAATGATGGCTGATTTTAGTTAATTATAATTGAACCACCTGCAGGATAAAAATTAATTATTGTACAACCTGCACTTTATCCCCGTCTTTCACAGACTGGAATCCTTCGTAGATAACTTTTTCACCCGGGTTTAAACCAGATTCGATTAGAACCATATTTTCATTTCTTCCGCCAAGCTTTATTACCCTCTTTCTTGCAATATCGCCATCCAAAACAAATAAATACTGTTCATCACCGTAATCCACAATCAAATCCTGGTTAATAACCACAGCATCAGTCCTGGTATATTCAGATATCTGCACATTGGCATTCATACCTGGTTTCAACAGCTTTTCACGGTTATTTATAAGTATTTCAACTTCAAAAGTCCTGCTAACACCGGAAAGAGAAGGCGCAACATAACTTATTTTTCCTTCAAAATTTACTCCGGGTAAAACATCTACAGTTATATTTACACTTTGTCCCATTTTAACTTTAGTGATGTACATTTCAGGAACACCAGCAGAGATCTTTACGGTTGATACATCTATTATACTGAAGATAGGTGAACCGGGAGCTGACATTTCACCTTTATTCATGAATTTATCTTCAACTACACCGCTGATAGGTGACCTTACAAAACCGGTTTTTAACCTTGTCCTTAAAATATCTGCGCCTCTTACTGCAGCTTCATACTGCCATTTTGCAGTTAAGTACTGTATTTCTGTAGTTGCGTTATCTTCGTACAGCTGTTTCTGTTTTTCGTAATTCATTCTGGCAAGCTCTACCTGTGCTTCAGTCTGTTCAAGCGAAGCCATTTCAACATCTTTTTTCAATCTTGCAATAACTTCACCTTTCCTTACATAACTACCTTTATCTTTGGTGAGGTAAGTAATTACCCCGCCTTCTTCGGAAGATACTTTTGCACTGGTAAACGGCTTAATTAAGCCAACAACCTTGAAGTTATCAGAGAAAACTGAAGATTCTATTTGTTTTACTTTTACTATAGGGATCTTCTTTTCAATTTTTTGGTCTGTTGTTTCACCGCTGCCATCGCCGCAGCCATGTAATATCATTGCTGCAATCAACAGCAATAAAGCAGAAGGAAAGATGATCTTAAATTTATTCATTGACGGTTTATATATAAATTTTTTCTCAAGTTATTTTTATTTTTCAAGAAGCTGTTCCAGATCACTTCTGGCATTCAGGTAATCATAAATTGCCTGTAAATAAGACAGCTTAACCTGGTTCAAACCCAATTCAGCATTAACAACATCTATTTGGTTCAGTACTCCGCTTTTGTAACTAATATTAGCCAGGTCATAACCGCGCTGTGCAATATCAACAAGCTCAGACTGGGATTTTATCCTGTTTCTGGCATCTTCTATCCTCAGCAAAGTACTTTCAGTCTGTGTTTTCAGCAGTTCTTTTGTTTTAATAATTGTCTCTTCAGATTTTTTAACTTCAATAATTGACTGGTCTTCCTTATAGGAGTTCTTGAACAGGTTTAAGCTCCAGTTGAGTCCGATACCTGCAATTATGGAGTTATAGAACCTGTAGCCCCCAAGCGACCTGTCATCATTTTCGTTTGCCTGGCTTTGCCACTGCCCGAAAACATAAAACTTCGGAAGATAATTTGCGTAATCAACTTCTACCAGCTGTTCATTGATCTTTTTGCTTAGCTTAAGCTGGCGTACAGCAACATTATTTTCAGAAATTTTTTTTATGAGTTCCTCTGTTGTACCCCATACTTCCGTGGAATCAAATATAAGATCACCGACAACATCAAGTTCAGATTCATCTTTTAAGCCTATACTGTTTTTAAGCAGTTTTTTGGCAATTGATAAGTTGTTTACAGACTGGGACAGGACCGGCTTTTGATTTTCAAGTACAACCTTTGCCCTTATGTAATCATACTCCAGGGCAACACCTGCTTTATACCTGGCTTCAACAACTCTCAGGTTTTCTGCTGCATTTTCAATGCTTTGCTCATTAAGCCGTATGACTTCTTTTAACAGAAGAACATTAAAAAAAGCCTTTTTAACATCAGTTTTTATTTTCGATTCAACACTTTTTACGTTCTCTTCCTGTATCCTTGAATAATATTCAGCAATGCGGATACCGTTAAAAACCGGGGTGCCTAAAAAGGGAATAGGCTCGGAGACGTCAAGTGTAGTAGTTATACTATTATCCGAGCCTATTTCGAAGTTTTGCCCGAAGATATTTATGGTCTGTTTTCTGAAAGACCTGACATACCTTGAGCTTAACGTAAAACTTGGCACTAAATTTTCGCTGTAAACTTCTGATACCTGCTTATCAGCTTTCATTTTATCGAGTTTTGCAATTACATAATCAGAATTGTTCCTTTTTGCAAGATTTATTGCATCATATAGAGTAAGAGTTCTGACACTCTGGCTGTATGAAACAGAGATAAATGTTGCAGAAAGGACCATTGCAGCTATTAATTTATTCATAAAATAATTTATGATTTTTAATTTAAGTATTTAGCGGTACTATTTTTGCAGAACATCTTCAAACAGCTTTTTTGTGTTTGAAAATTTTTCCTTGCCTGATTCAGTTAAAAAACCGTTAAAGAAAATTTCAGCAGTAATTCTCATGGCTTCATGAAATGAATATTTGCTGTTAAGTACAAAATCAGCATGCGTAACAGCTTCGATAGCCCCATTAAGGGCTGTGATTATAATATCTACCGGAACGTGTTCGACAACTTTTTCCTTTTTACCCTGTTCAAGCAGCCTTGACATAATTTTTGTAACTTTATCCTGCCTTACCTTTGCAAATTCTTTGCTTAAATGGGGCGCGTGAACTTCAAGGTCGCGGAACCAGACCGGGGAACAGTTCATCGACATGCTTTTTTGCTTGTGGATTATCTTCAGGAATTTGGTTATTGCATCATCGCTGCTATCCACAACTTCATCAAGGAACTCTTCCATAAGCTTCATCCGCATCCCGCATACATTTTCCAGCAGCTCTTCTTTAGAATCGAAGTGTTTGTAAATCGTCTTCTTGCTCATCTGAAGGTCACGGGCAATCTCATCCATAGTGGTCTTGTAAAAGCCCTCTGTTATGAACTTAGCATGCGTAAAATACAGTATTTTCTCTTTTTCCGTAACTTCAGCCATTTTTTCTAATATGGAAACTATTTTCGTTTCTTAAGTTTCCAAAATAGTTAACGGAAACTAATTTGTCAAGTGGTAAATTAATATTCTGAAAATTAACGTAATTTTAATATATATTTGCTTAGTTTTGGAAACGAAATTCCTGTATTTAATATATTGTGGATAGAAAAGAAACTGAACTTAAGAAAAAAGCTGCATTAATATCCCTTTCAATCGGATTTTTAATGTTCTTCGGCAAAATAGGCGCATATTTTTTGACCGGTTCTGCAGCAGTACTTTCTGATGCGCTGGAATCGATAGTTCACATTGCAGCAACATCATTTGCTTTTTACAGCCTGCATCTTTCGACAAAACCGGCTGATAAGGAACATCCATACGGCCACGGTAAAATTGAATTTTTTTCTGCCGGGTTTGAAGGCGCAATGATCATGATTGCTGCATTATCTATTATTGCATATGCCGTCAGAGATATAATAATCCCCAGAGAGATCTCCCGGCTTGATACAGGAGCAATAATAATAACTGCTGCCAGTATAATTAACCTTCTGCTTGGATATTATCTTATTAAAACAGGTAAACGGACAAACAGCCTGATTTTAATTGCAGACGGTAAGCATGTTTTAACAGATTCAATAACAAGCTTTGGAGCTGTTGCCGCGTTAATTTTAGTTTTAATAACCGATATTAAATTATTTGACCCGGTTATTGCAATACTGCTTGCATTGAATATTTTATGGACAGGAAAACACCTTGTCAGAGAGTCAATTGGCGGCCTTATGAATGAGAATGATGATAAAATTATAGATGATATAGGCAAAGGGCTTGAGACTGTACGGAAATATCACAATGACTGGATAGATGTGCACCGCCTTAGATACTGGAAATCAGGCGATAAGTATATGATAGATTTTCATCTGATAGTGCCTTATTATAAATCAGTAGCCGAAAGCCATGAAACAGTTGACCAGGTTGAAAAGAGGATAATAGAGTCGCTTGGCACCAAACAGGTGGAATCACTGATACACTTAGACCCGTGCAATCCCCGCTGCTGTTATATATGCAATATGCCGGAGTGCGGCTCCAGGAAGGAGCCGAACTCTAAGTATTACAGGTGGGATGCGAAAAAGATCACATCCCTGCCGACTTACGATATAGATGATGTAAAAGAGTAATTGCTATTTTGCCTGTATCATCTTTTTTGTTTCGGTAAAATTACCAGCGGTAATCTTATAAAAATACACACCGCTTGGCAGCCCCGAGGCATTAAAGTCTGCTTCGTAAATCCCGGGACCCGGGTTATCATTTACCAGAATTTTAACTTCCCTGCCGGTTATATCAAATACTTTCAGGCTCAAATTATCATATCCGCCATCCGGAATTTCAAACCTGATCTTAGTCGATGGATTAAACGGGTTAGGATAATTCTGATGAAGAGAAAAACTTTCGGGAATAATATTTGAAACCGGTATAACAGATGTCAGTGCATTTGTTGTTTTTCTTATAGTACCGTTATTTCCAACTGTGTAACCCGTATCTGTTGAAGGGAAGTAAACAGAATGGAGATCGTTATTTGTTCCTGAGTTGAGCTGCACCCAGTTAACTCCTGAATTAACTGTATAAAGTATTATACCGCTTTCACCGACAGTATAACCAACATTTGTGAATGTGAAATGTATTTCATACAGGTCGTTTGTCGTTCCCGTATTAAGTATAGCCCAGTTCATGCCGCTGTTTGTGGTTTTTAAAATAACTCCATTCATACCAACACAAAACAGTGTATTAAAAGAATATAAATTATTAAACCTTACATCAAGCAGACTTGTTGTTGTGCCTGATATACCGGCACTCCAGTTTGCTCCTCCGTTTGAAGTGTAACGGATTGTGCCGTTTGAACCAACGGAATAACCTAACTGGCTTGTTAAAAAATGAACTTCGTACAGTGAATTTGAAGTACCTGCACTCTGATTTGACCAGCTGTTTCCGCCGTTTGTGGTCCTCCTGATTGTCCCGCCTTCACCTGCTGCATAACCGGTGTTTATATCAATAAAGAATATTTCGTAAAGGGTATTGTTAGTACCGGAATTCTGTGAAGTCCAGTTTGCACCGGCATTTGTTGTTTTCCTTATAGTGCCGTTAGTTCCTGAAACATAACCTGTAGACTGATTGATAAAATTAATTTCATACAGATCCTGTGAAGTACCGGAATTTAATGAGCTCCAGTTCATTCCCCCGTTTGTAGTTTTACGGATTATACCGTTCAACCCGACAACGTATCCGGTTTTGCATGATGTAAAATAAACTGAATACAGGTCCTCATTGGTACCTGAATTTAAAGATACCCATGTTGGCTGCTGTGCAAATAATAAACCTGTAAAAAATAATACTATTAAAACGGCAAGCTTAACGAAAGTATGAAGTTTATTCATTTAATCCCCCTTTGGATTTAAATTTGTAAGATAAATTACTAATGCTTTTTGGGGATTGCTATAGCTAAATTAAGTAACTAAATAACTGAGATATTTTAACAATTGCTTAAATTAAATGTATTTAGCAATATTTAAAATTTCTAAATTTTAGAAAAAAATTGAATTAAGATTTATTTTAAAACTACAAGTTTTTTAGTTGATGTAAAATTTCCGGAAGACATTTTATAAAAGTAAATTCCGCTTGATAATCCATTTGCATCAAAAGATGTTTCGTAAATGCCTGGTCTCAGGTTTTCATTTACAAGTGTTCTGATCTCTTTCCCTAATACATCATATACCGTTATACGGGTTATATTATATTCACCGTTTGGTATTTCAAACCTTATCCTTGTTGATGGATTAAAGGGATTCGGATAGTTTTGATGGAGGAGAAATTTTGATTGCGTCAATATTTCATTATTGTTATTAGGAGTTAAAATATCCCGTTTTAATATCCAATAAACCCTGTTAACCGGAGCATTATCATTGAAGGACTGACAACCCGGAACCTGGTCCCACTGATACATCACGGGAGGTAAATTTCCGGTAAACAATTTTGGAACTATCGGATACTTTTCAACAGCATTGGGAGAATTTGTCAAATTAACCGGGACTGACCAGTTAAGCCCGCCATTATCAGAATACGAATAAAAAACATCTTCATAAGTAAACCCTAAAGAAGATGTATCAACCTGACAGACTGAAAATGCAACGAAAATTCTGTTTCCATCAGACCTGAAACCAATTGAAGGATGATTTAACACTACGCTATTAACGTGAAATTTTCTGATTCTGTAAAAAGTACTGTTATCCATTAAAACAGGTATGTTATGCCAATCAGCAATTACAACCGGTGAGCCGCCGTTTAATGTTGGATTCCAAATACAGATCTTGAAGCCCTTTCTATATGTATCTAGCTCCACCCCGGAAGCATCAGCTGAAAACACAATAAATGGTTCATTCGTGCCGGGCTTATATGCAATATCTTCATGCCAATAACAACCCGAAGAATCCCCGTTTATTAAACCAAGCGGATTAATTTCATACGGGACAGACCAATTGTTTCCCGCATTGGTTGAAATCTGAACTTTTGTTACTGCCTTAGTGAAAAGTAAATGGTCATTAATATAATTGTAAACCACAGTAATATGATTAGTATCAATCGGAGAAGCAGCGATGGTATAAGAACAGGCACTGTTATCCATAAGAGCGGTCCTTACAACCTTCAACGGTGAATAAGGAAATGCATGATTTGGAGTATACGTAGTATAGTATAATGTGTCATTTTCTGTAAAAGTTGAAGACGGCGTTTTAACCAAACATGCTGCTTTATTATCAACTCTTATAGAAGCTGACATATCAAAACCAAGAGTTCCTTCAAGCCTGTTTAATGTAAACGAGGAAGCCCCAAGCAAAACATCATACGAAACCCCGGCTCTTCTTACAGTTGAACTTATTGGGGAATTCCAGTTTCTTCCGGCAAATAAAACTGTTTTCTCTCCTGAAATAGAAAAAATAGAACCATCTCCAAACCTTGATTTGCTGCTGCTTGTAATTGGATTATAAACTGGATTGACCCAGTTAACACCATTGTTTGTTGAATAATTGAAGACTACTGCCAATGAATTACTGTTATTAGGATTTGAAGCCCCCATCGAATCGACATATGAAGAACTTGCAATTAGTGTATCGCCATGTTTAATCAATTGCTTCAGCGTATTACCATTAGTTGCATAATCCATATATGAACTTAAAAAAGGAATAGTATCCTGCGGCGGTGGAACGAGCTGGTATACATAACTATTATTAGCGGTAATATTGGAATGCGGAATTATCATATCATCGGTGTAATAAAGCTTATAATGGTTTTTAACTTCAGATATTTCCGGTATAGGTATGAAATAGAAACTAAAAAATAATAAAACAGAAAAAAATATAGAGAGGAAAATTTTCGGGTTCATATTTTAATTCCAAGGCTTATTTATAAAATATACAATTGATAGCGCAGTGAAGGAATTTCAATGGTTATCAATTGGTAAATTAGTATTTTTTTTCAGTTTTTACAATCAGAATTCTAAAGTCATATTCTTTTTATTCAATTATCCCTATTTTTACATAACATTTCTGTAAAAAGATCATTTGAAATATATCCTCGCAATAGATTCAGGCGCTACAAAAAGCGATGCTTTATTATATCCGCTTGATGATTTCACAAACGGGAGACATAAAACGAAGCTTTTTAAATTTCCGTTCATTAATTTAAACCTGCTTGGATTTACAGAATCATTTAAACGCCTGAAAAAAATTGTTAAAGATATCAATGAAATTGCAGGTAAGGGAAATATACTGGCAGTTTCAGCCGGAGTATCCGGTGCAAGATATGAAAAAGACAGGAAAAAGCTTGCAGCAGCCTTAAGCAAAGCAACCGGAATAAAACAAGTTTACATATTGCCCGATACTGAAATAGCGCTTGCTGCAGCATTTGATAGCACAACAAAAAATTGCGGGATATTAATTGCCGGAACAGGGTCTATATTCTATTATAAGTCAGGTGACGGAAAAATCAAAAGAATAGGCGGCTGGGGCAGACATATTGGCGATGAAGGCAGCGGCCACTGGATAGCAAGGGAAGCACTGTACAAAGTAACAAAGCATTACGATAAGAGGCTGAATTCTGAAACGCTGGCCAAAGTATTTAAAAAAGAGTTCGGAATTGATGAAACAAATATCATTCAGCACGTTTATCAACGGGGATTTGAAATTTCAAAATTAACAAAGCATGTTTTCCGCTGCGCAGAAAAAGGCGACAAAGTTTCAATTGAAATAATTAAAGATGCTGCTGATAATCTGCTCACTCATTTTATACCTATAAAGAAACAGAAATACAGTGTTGCACTGATGGGTTCATTGTTAACGGAAGAAAAACTGCTGGCAATTGAGTTAAAAAAAGCCGCAAAGAGATATTTTCCGGATATCAGCTTTGTGAAACCGGAGTTTCCTCCGGTTTGGGGAGCAGTAAAATACGCTTTGCAGAATGCCAAAATCTGAAGCTCAGATGTCAAAAATGATTATTAGTTTTCACAACTTTAAGATATTTCAAAATAAACGTCTAGATACCTGCCTTCGCAGGTATGACAAGCAGCTTTATTTTAATGCTCTGTAACTCTGTTTCTCTGTTGTAAAAATATTTTGTAGAGACACAATACTTGTGTCTCGAAAGCAAGACGCATGCAATGCGTCTCTACATTTTCATAAATAATGCACGCAGATAAAATAATAATAATCGATTTCGGTTCACAGTACACCAAGCTGATTGCGAGGAAAGTAAGGGAGTGCCATGTATACTCAGAAGTCATAGCCTGTACGGCAGATATGAAAAACCTAGTACATGATAAAAGCATCAGGGGAATAATACTTTCCGGTGGTCCGCAAAGTGTTTACATGAAAAATGCATACTCGCTTGCTTCGCTGATTTTAAGCCTTAAAGTGCCTATACTTGGCATTTGTTACGGACTTCAGCTTCTTTCACACCACTTTAAAGGCAGTGTAAAAGGAGGTAAAACAAGAGAGTTCGGAAAAACAAACATACACATTACATCTTCAGCCGGAATACTGGCAGGTATAAATAAAGACCTTACGGTCTGGATGAGCCATAACGATCACATAAAAAAATTACCCAAAGGATTCAAAGCAACTTCTAAAAGCGAAAACGGGCTGATAAGCAGCTTTGAAGCTGTAAAGGAAAGAATTTACGGTGTGCAGTTCCACCCTGAAGTTAATCACACCCAGCAGGGCATAAAAATACTTAACAACTTCCTCTATAAAATATGCCGCATTAAGAACAAATGGCAGATGGGTTCTTTTATAAATGAAAAAGTTAAAGAGATCAAAAAGCTTGTTGGCAGTGAAAAAGCAATTTGTGCTATGAGCGGCGGTGTTGATTCCGCCGTAGCTGCATTCATGATTCATAAAGCCATCGGCAGAAACCTGATCTGCGTACATATAGATAACGGTTTAATGCGCAAGAATGAAAGCTCTGAAATCGTAAAATATTTTAAAGGCAAGCTTAATTTAAAGTTTATTGATGCTTCCAAATTATTTCTTACCCGTTTAAAAGGAGTAACAGATCCCGAAAAGAAACGGAAAATTATCGGTAAAACATTTATAGATGTGTTCCAGGATTTTGCGAAAAAACAATCTAAAGGAAAAAATAAGATAAAGTATCTGGTTCAGGGAACGTTATATCCTGATGTAATTGAATCATCATCATTTCACGGGCCAAGTGTTACAATTAAAACCCATCATAATGTTGGGGGCCTGCCTAAATCACTGCATATGAATCTTATCGAGCCGTTCAGGGAACTATTCAAGGATGAAGTGCGTGTAATAGGCAGGTTATTAAAGATCCCTGATGTAATATTGGGGAGGCATCCGTTTCCCGGACCGGGGCTGGCGGTAAGGATACTTGGCGCGGTTACAAAAGAAAAACTTGATATATTACGGGAAGCAGATTATATTTACAGGTTAAATCTGCACAAACACGGACTTTATGATAAGATCTGGCAGGCTTTTGCAGTTCTGCTTCCGGTTTCAACCGTCGGGGTAATGGGCGACAGCCGCACATATGAAAAAGTAGTTGCTCTTAGGGCTGTAGAAAGTGTAGACGGAATGACAGCCAACTGGTTTCCTATGCCGGCAAAGGCACTGGAGGAAATTTCAACAGGGATCACTAACAATGTTAAAGGAATTAACAGGGTGGTTTATGATATAAGCAATAAGCCACCATCAACAATAGAATGGGAATAATTAAGAATAAATTTCAAATTTCAAATTTCAAATTTCAAATTATATTAACGGTAATTTGTTTTTTGTTAATTTTATTTTGCCCATCTGTATCAAATTCCCAGAACCAGGTAAAGATAGGCATAGCATTGCCGCTGTTCCGTGATTCGGAAGACGGCAGCAAAAAACAGCTTGGAAATGAAATACTTGACGGTATAAAATATGCGCTTCAGGAATACAGTAAAAATGCCCCTGTAAAAGTAACGCTGGAGGTAATGGATACAAAGCGTGACCCGGTAATAGCCGCTGATGTTATCCGCGGCTTTGGCGAAGATGAAAGTATTATAGGTGTTATAGGCCCGGTATTCAGCAGCGAACTTGGTGAAGCTGCCGAAAACGGCCCGCTTTTCACTCTGCCCATAATATCACCGACTGCAACCGGAGATGAGCTTGCTTCCAATTATAATTACGTTTTCCAGCTTAATCCAAGTTACGAAGTCCGCGGTAAGCTTATGGCTGATTACCTCATCAAAAAAAACGGCTTAAAAAACTTTGCGGTTATTTATGAAGATGTATACGGAGAAAACTTCCGGAAACATTTTGATAATGAAGTAAAAACCATGGGCGGAAAAGTGTTAACAGCCCAGTCATATAAAAAAGACCCCCAAAACATTACCGAGCAGATAAACAATATTTTAAAATATATAAAGGAAAACGACCTGTTTATTAACGCGGCAAACCTGAACCTGACACAGAGACAGAAGCTTGAGTTAAGCGGGGTCAGGTGGTCTTTGATCGACTCTTCGGTTTCTTTGAACATGGATATAAGTATATTTTATATGTTCGGCAAAAACGCCAGAAAAATCCTTGATACAATGAATATAAAACCATATAAGCTTAAACCCGAAACCACAAAATTTGTTCAGGGTGTAATCGATGCAATTTATATACCGGTTTCAAATCCGGGTGAAATTAATGTTATTGTACCGCAGCTGTTTTCAGACGGTCTGAGCATGTATATTGCAGGCACAGGTGACTGGAACAATGAAAAAATACTTGAAGACAATAAAGTATACCTTAAAAATGTAGTATTTGAATCTGAATACTACCCGGATGAAAATGAACCGGAGTTCAAAGATCTGAAAACAGGTATTGCAAAAACCAAATATAAACTTACAAAGAATTTTCTGTTTGGTTATGATGCCGGCAAGCTGATTTTCAGCCTTATTGGCAGCGGATCAAAATCCAGGCACGAACTGAATATTGCGCTGAAAAATCTGGTTGATTATGATGCAATTAAATCAAAAATATCGTTAGATTATCACGGCATCAATTCAGAGCTGAATATACTGAGGTATGATGAAGGAATAAAGCTGGTAGAAACTTATAAACTATCAAAGTAAAGTTAAATTTTGAAGATAAAATTTATATATATAGTATTCTGTACATTAATTTTCTTACAGGTGTTTGCGCAGACAGAAAAGCTTCCCGATGAGCTGCCCAAAGAGCTTAACCAGAAACAATGGGAATTTGTGAGGGATCTTTATGCTGTTGATGCTATCAAGCTCCTGGCAAAAATGGATACCCTGGCTCTTGAAATAGACAGCCTTAAGCAGCTGCTGATATATACAGAAAATTTTGACTGCGAAGCCGAGCTGTATGCACTTGTTGGAGCAACTAAAGAACAGGTAGCTGATTACCGCAGGAAATTTGACGAAGCTGAAAGTTATATTAATTCAAGGAGCAGCTCGCCGGATGATGCATCTAAAAATTATTACAATTCAATAAGCGCATCGAAGATACGCTGCCTGCCGGAGTTTTCTGACCGCTTTGTTTCTTTAAAAAATATTGTGGATAACTATGTGCCTGTTAAGACCGAAAAAATATCAGTTGATGAATATATAGTAGCCGAAGGTGATAACCTGACAAGTATAGCATTACAGTTATATGGTACTTCTTCATCATGGAAATTAATTTGGGAAGCAAACAAAACAGAAATAGATGATCCGGATTTTCTGTATCCCGGTCAGATCTTAAAAATTCCTTCAAAGCCCCGTTAAATTAAGGTTTTTTTTGAAATTTAACTGTATCAATTTTAGTACAGTTTAGGTATTTTCCTCATTTTTCTCTTATTTTCAGCATTAAATACTGTATAGTTTTTTGGAATAACACTTGACAAATGCTTAATTAAAAGCTATATTTGTTGTGTTAATTAACCAATTTTATTTATAAACCAGCCATCTAATACAGGAGGTATTTCAATGGCAAAATTAAGAAGCAAGCTTTATATGCTCTTAATCGCAACAATGTTCACCGGTTCAGCTTTCTTAGTTGGATGCGGCGGCGGTGTTGACGAAGAGCAGATGGAAGCTTTAAACAACCTGAAAGCAGAAGTTGAAAGCTTACGCTCACAGGTAAAAGCTAAAGAAGATGAAAAAGCTTCTTTACAGAAACAGATTTCCGATAAAGATGCAAAAATCAAAAAATGCAATGACGATATGGCAAAAACCAAGTCATGCTTAGACGGGATGGGTAAATAATGAAATTACATAAATTATTTATTTTATTCTTCTTAGCATTAGGTTTATCATTAAACAATGCTAACGTTTTTGCACAGGATGATGACGATGATGATGATGATGATGATGACCAGCAGATGGAGGAAATGGATGAAGAAGAATGGCAGAGGCAGATGGACGAGCTTAACGCTGAAAAGAGCAACTTACAGTCAAGATTAAGCGCTTTAACAAGCGAAATCGACGGCTTAAAACAGACCTCAGCTAACAAAGATAAAGAACTCGAAAAATGCGAGAACGATCTTTATGCTTTAGTTGGTACAACAAAGAGCGGTGTTGCTGATTTCAGAAAGAAATTTGAAGAAACAGAGAAGAAGATCAACGGCAAAGTTGGTACACCCGATGATGCACGTAAAATGTACTTCGACGAAATTTCAAAAGATAAAGCTCGCTGCTTACCTGAATTTGCTGACAGGTATGCATCAATGAAGAAAAAACTTGAAGATTGGGGAGTAAAACCACCTGAAGCATGCTACACTGTTGTAAAAGGTGATTGCCTCTGGAAGATCTCCAAGATGAAATTCGGTTCACCGTATTACTGGCCGGCAATTTGGGATGCTAACAAAAACGGCGTTGCTAATGCTGATGCTCTGAAACATGCTAGACACAAAAAGGTAACCAATCCTAACCTGATCTATCCTGGACAGTGCTTAAAGATCCCGACATTGACTGATGCTCAGAAAAAAGAAGCTGAAATGAAGTCAAAGAAATACAGAAAAGTAAGAAAAACAAAGACAACTACTGATACCAAAAAAGAAGACGTGAAGAAAGATGAAAAGAAAGATGAAAAGAAAGACGTTAAGAAATAATTAACATTTCTTGATTCTTGCTTACTTTTTTAAGCAAAGTATTTCAGGCCCTTGGACTTCGGTTCAAGGGCTTGTTTATTTATCAAAAATTAAAAAGATTAAACTCAGTTCAATAAACCGGAAAAATTTAATTGGCATTATCAGATAAAAATATTGTGCTTGAAAATACCGACCTTATGAACTTTGCCGGCATTAACGAAAAAAATATTGATCTCATCCGGGAAAGATTTTCATCTAATATCACATTACGCGGAGAAAATATTTTTCTTAAAGGCGATGAAGAAGAGATATCACAGATCGAAACCATCGTAAAAGAGCTTATGCTGCTGCAAAAAAGGCAGGGAAAGATCACCGAGGGCGATGTAAACCTGATAATTGAGCTTGTAACAGGCTCGCAGGATTCCGCACTGGAAAAACGCACAGGAATTAAACGCGAAGATATTGATGATGTTATACTTGTTGAAAAAAGTGATTTCATAAAACCAAAAACAACAGGTCAGCTGGAGCTGTTCAATAAAACAAAAACAAATGAAATTGTTTTTGCAATCGGGCCAGCCGGAACTGGTAAAACTTACCTTGCAGTTGCTATTGCACTTGCTGCGCTAAAAGCCAAAAAGATAAACAGGATAGTTCTTTCACGACCCGCTGTAGAAGCCGGGGAAAGCCTTGGATTTTTACCGGGTGACCTTTCCGAAAAAGTAAACCCGTATCTTAAACCATTGTTTGATGCCCTTGAAGATATGGTGCCGCTTGAAAAGCTTAAAACATATTTCGAAAGAAATATCATTGAAATCATACCCCTGGCATATATGAGGGGAAGAACCCTAAATAATGCGTTCCTGATACTGGATGAAGCCCAGAACGCTACATCAATGCAGATGAAAATGTTCCTTACAAGGCTTGGCATAAATTCAAAATGCATTATAACCGGCGATATTACACAGATAGACCTGCCCTCAAAGCAAACTTCAGGCTTAGTGCAGATACAGAATATATTAAAGAATGTTGATGGTGTTGCGTTTGTTTACCTTGGCAAAAAGGATGTTGTACGCCACAGGCTTGTAAAGGATATCATCAATGCTTACGAGGAATATTCGGTAAAAACGAACGGTTCTGAAGGCAGCAAACCCTCAGAAAAAAATGAGCTTAACGGAAACAGCAATAATGAATAAAGCAAAAAGCTTGGTTAACAGGTAATGATGGGTTTTTTTGTTTAAATAAACCCCAAGCCTTGCAAACGGAATAGATGCAGCTATTATTGGTAGCGCAGAAAGTGTATCAACCAAACCGAAAGAATACCTGATACCAGATGCTCCATCCGGAGAATTAATAAAATAACTTATCACCCCGGCAGCAGCAGTAATAAGTATAGCAGCAGATGAAGTGCCCACTGCTTTTTTAAACGGTACTTTCATCAGGTAATGCATCAGCGGTATTATGAATATACCGCCGCCCAGCCCGGAAAATGCAGCAATAGCGCCGCTTAAAGCGCCGATCCCCAAAGATGCCCATTTACTGAACACTTCAGGTGAATTTTTTTCCCTCTTTTCCTGGCTTTCTTTTTTATCGAGCAGCATTTTTACAGCAGCAATTATTAATACAATGGAAAATATTTTCTTTAACAGATCACCCGGCATCATAACAGCCAGTTTGGAAAACAAAAAAACCGTTACAGCACTTGATATACCTATATAAATTGCAGATTTCCAGTCAACATTACCATGAGAAAAGTGTTTGTGTGATGATGATAAACTGGTAAATATTATCGTAAAAAGGCTTGTTGCAATTGCAATATGTACGGTGTAAGGAGAGTTAATATTATTAAAAGTATATACTGCCAATAAAGAAGGGACGATAATTATACCGCCCCCTACCCCGAACAACCCGGATAAAATACCGGCAGCAATGCCGATAGAAAATAATATTAATACAGTTTCTGTTGTCAATTAACTTTTTATGCTGAACTATTTTGGTTCAAGCAAAGAGTTATACAGTCCCCTGTCTTTAATAATTCTTAAAGCTTCCTGCAGCTGCAGATCATCTTTTGCAGATCTTTCGATGATTGTTTTATCCGGCATTTTATAACGTTTCATTATTTCTGTATCAAGCAGCTGCCTTATAACAGGTTTTGATTTCTCGAAATCCTTGAATTTTTCATTTTTCAGCTCGCCTTCAAGAAGCTCAATATAACTTTTTACTTTATCAGAATACATATTCGTTTCAGCACTTTTTTTAAGATGAGAAAGTTCGGTTTCTGCAGAGCTTATAAACTGAAAATCTGAAGCACTTATATAATCATAAAATCTGTTTACAATATCATCAGTCATTACAAAATTAGACCCCTCAGGATTTTCCTCAACATACTTTACAGCAAATTTGTAATACATATCTTCGATATTTAATGCTGAAAGCAGTTCGTTGTCTTTAATAACATCAACAATCACATCCGGAGTAATACCTCCTTCTGCAAACACAGTTCTTCCGTTAAGGGTTTTGAATTCCTTCTGGTTAAAATACGGGTTTGGTTTAAATACCCCGTTTTTATTTTCTTTAAAATAGTTTTTTGACTGAATCCACCTGCCGCTTGGAGTAAAATATTTCTGGTTTGTAATTTTAAGCTGGTTTCCGAAGCTTAAAGGCTGAAATACCTGCACCAATCCTTTGCCAAATGATTTAGTACCAACTATTACCCCCCTGTCCAAATCCTGAACAGCGCCGGCTACTATTTCGCTTGCAGATGCTGAATTTTCATCAATTAATACCACCAGTGGAATGTCTTTTCCTAACATTGGAGTATCTGCTGCAAAATATTTTCTTTCTGAATCTAATAATCTGCCTTTTGTAGTTAAAAGCAAATCTCCTTTTGTACAGAATTTGTTCAGTATTCCTATTGCTGCGTCCAGCAATCCTCCTGGATTTCCCCTCAGGTCAAGTATAATACCTTTAACTTCACCTTTGGCTTTTAATTCTATCAGTGCATCAATGATTTCATTTTCAGCATACCTGCTGAATCGGTCAAGTTTAATATATCCAATTCCATCTTCCAGCGTTCCTTTATAACTTATATTTTTAAGCTGAATTTCCTGCCTTGTCAATGTAAATTCATATTCTTTATCACCCCGCAGAACTTTCATCTTCATTGTAGTACCCGGTTCGCCGCGGGTATATGATCTTACATCTGTGACTTTTTTGCCCAGCATACTGCTGCCGTCTATTTCAAGCAGCTTGTCCCCTTTTCTTATACCTTCTTTCTGGGCAGAGTATCCTTCAAGTATATCGGTAATTATTATTACACTATCCTTCATACCGATGGTAATACCAACTCCGCCGTATTTACCTGTTGTGATAAGATCAATTTCATCTTTGCGGGATTCATCCAGAAAATTAGTATAGGGGTCAAGCGTTCCCAGCATGCCTTCAATGCCGGCTTTCATGAACTTATCGCCGTCGATTTCATCAACATAATCCAGCATAATTTCCTTATACATTTTGCCGAATACATCCATGTTCCGGTTTATCTGTGTATACACATCATCATCATTGCCCCCGGCATATGATGTGCCTGCTATACTTAATAACAGTATTAATAAAAGTGAGAGCTTTGGGAATATATTTAAATTTTTCATAATTTAATTTTGATACTTATTTTGATAATTTTTTATTTACAATGGAAATAATGATATTGTGGATCCGGTCAATTGAAAGAGTTCCGTTAATAACTGTATATCTTTTCCTGTTTTTGGCTGCTATTTCTTTAAATCCTTTGTAAACTTTATTATAGAATGCAGTGTTTTTATTTTCCATTCTGTCTTTTGAATTTCTCCTTGAAGAAGCCCGGGCAAAAGCAGCTTTTGGAGTAATTTCAATTAAGAATGTAATATCAGGCACTAAGCCGCCTGCTGCTATATTATTAACCTGTAATACATGATTTAGTTCCATTTTTCCGCCGAATGACTGGTAAGCAATTGAAGAATCATAATACCTGTCGCAAATTACAACATAACCTTTTTTAAGATGCGGTTTAATAACCTGGCTTACAAGCTGCGATCTCGAAGCTGAAAAAAGCATAAACTCCGTAAGAGGAGTCATTTCTATGTGCTCTCGGTCTAAAATAATTTCCCTCACTTTTTCGGAAATTGCAGTTCCGCCGGGTTCTCTTAATAAAATACATTTAACCTTATGTTTTTTCAGATATTCATATAGCAGCTTAGCCTGAGTTGATTTACCTGAAAAGTCAAGACCTTCAAAAGTAATAAACATTCAATCTAGATATAATTGGAAATATTCAGGTAAGTTAGCAAATAAAATAGTATAATTAAATTGAGATTTTTTGGTATCTAAATAATTATTTTTAACTGATTAAATTGTAAAGTATTTAATTTCTATAAATAAATCCATAATTTTGCTGAATTAAGCAGACATGATAAATGCATTTACTAGATCCGGTAATATTATTTTTTATTCTTGGTGTCCTTGCTCAGCTGGTTAAATCTGATCTGAAAGTTCCTGATGATTTTTATAATACAATAAGCATTTATCTGCTGCTGGCAATCGGAATAAAAGGAGGAATAGAACTTCATACAACAGGTTTGGGTACTGTTATTTATCCGGCTGCCGGAACATTGATACTTGGTCCGTTCATTACACTGCTTGCATTTATACTGTTAAGGTTCATATACAGGTTCAGCAAAGAAAACTCAATTGCAATTGCTGCACATTACGGCTCCTGCAGCGCAGTAACATTTGCTGTTGTAACCGATTACCTGAGAACTACACTCGTTCCCTATGAAGAATACAGCACTCTGCTTCTTGTATTTTTTGAAATTCCAGGAATAGCAGCTGCAATTTTTCTGGCTAAGCTTGATGCTAATTCGGAATTCAATATAAAAACCCTGCTACATGATGTATTTCTCGGTAAAAGTATTCTGCTCATGGGCGGGGGAATTATTATTGGCTATTTTATAGCACTATCTAAAACCAGCCAACTGAATTTTTTCTTTATTGATATGTTCAAGGGTTTCCTTGCATTGTTCATGCTTGAAATGGGAATTGTAACTGCCAAACGGTTAAACGACCTGAAAAAACTTGGTGTTCCTTTATTAATTTTCGGAATTACATTTCCTGTAATTGCATCGGTATTCGGAATCATAACCGGAATGATATGCGGATTATCACCGGGAGGCACAATCATTCTTGCAACATTATCTGCAAGCGCATCATACATAGCAGCCCCTGCTGCAGTTCAGATAATATTGCCGAAGGCAAATCCAACCCTTTATTTAACTCTGGCACTTGGTATAACTTTCCCTTTTAATGTACTGATTGGAATACAGATATATTCCTGGCTGGCATTTAAAGCATTTGAGTATATTTAAATAGCATACAATATTCAACTTTTCTCAATTGAAACTCCCCCATTTTTAGAGTAATTTTGTAAATTCCAGCAAAATTAATTCAATTTAATGTCAGAAACCCAGACACCGCTTATGCGGCAGTATTCACAAATTAAGGCAAAGTATCCTGATACTGTGCTTTTGTTCCGCATGGGTGATTTTTTCGAGACATTTGATACTGATGCCGTAATTGCGTCAAAGGTTCTGGGAATAACCCTAACCAAACGCGCCAACGGCGCAGCCAGCGATGTTGCCCTTGCAGGATTTCCGCACCACGCAATAGATAATTACCTTCCCAAGCTGGTAAAAGCAGGCTACAAGGTAGCTGTCTGCGAGCAGCTTGAAGACCCAAAGCTTGCAAAGGGAATAGTTAAACGCGATGTTGTTGAAGTGGTTACTCCGGGATTAACTTTCAGCGATAAGCTGCTTGACCATAAAAGCAATAATTATATTGCATGCCTTTTTACCCGTGATGAAAAGTGCGGGTTTTCATTCTGTGATATTTCAACCGGTGAGTTCTATGCATGTGAAATAGCTTTTAAGAATGTTAAAGAACAGCTGGAGCTTATTTCTCCTGCTGAAATAATTATTTCAAAATCACAGAAAGCATTGTTTGCGGGTATTATTGATATGGAACCTAATCCATTGGTTCAGGCAAGGGTAACAGTCACTAAACTTGATGAATGGATATTTAATTATGATTACTGCAACGAGCTGCTGCTGGCACAGTTTAAAACTAAATCTTTAAAAGGATTTGGTATTGATGATTACCCACTTGGTGTTATTGCTGCAGGGGGAATTTTAAGTTATATCAACGAAACACAAAAAGGCAGTGTTACCCATATCAACAAAATTGCTTATTATGATACCAGCGATTATATCATACTTGATGATTCCACAAAGCGCAACCTTGAAATTATATCTTCAATGGCAGGCGGTTCGCGGGAAGGAACACTTATTTCCATTCTTGACAGGACACAAACAGCAATGGGCGCCAGGCTGCTTAAGAACTGGATATCACGCCCGTTAAAAAAACTTGCGCAAATACATAAAAGGCAGGAATGTGTTCAGGAATTTTACGAAAATAAACCGCTTTGGGGTAACCTGACTGCGCTGTTTAAAAATATAGGCGATCTTGAAAGGCTGATTTCAAAAATTGCAACTGCACGTGCTGTTGCAAGAGACCTGATTAATATGAAATATTCATTAAAGAATATTTCAGAAGTAAAAAAAGAACTTATCAGTACATCATGCAAAACCCTGCAGAACATTAACAGCAGCCTTAAGGAATTAAACGAAGTTGTTGAGCTGATAGATAAAAGCATCAACGAAGAATCACCTTTAAGCACGGATACACGGGTAATAATAAAACCCGGTTACAGCAGTGAGCTTGATGAGCTAAGAAGCATACTTAACAGCGGAGAAGCGTGGATGGAAAACTACCAGCGCAGGGAACGCGAACGGACCAAAATAAGCTCTCTGAAAGTAAGCTATAATAAAGTATTCGGGTATTATATAGAAATTTCAAAAGCCAATAAGGATAAAGCAGAAGGACTTGAAGGGTATGTGCGCAAACAGACACTTGTTAACGCCGAGCGTTATATAACACAGGAACTTAAGGAATACGAAGAAAAAATACTTACCGCCAACGAAAAAATTGCTGCGCTTGAATCAAAATTATTTGCCGATGTAAGGCAGAAAGTTGTTGAATTTGCCGCTGATATTCAGCTTAACGCTGCAATGATTGGGGTTATTGATGTGCTGCTTGGCTTTGCCGAAATAGCGCGGCAGTATAAATACATAAAACCTGATATAAGCGATAACAACAGCCTGAAGATAACGGAAGGCAGGCATCCGGTAATTGAGCAATTGCTGCCGGCAGGTGAAAAATTTGTACCAAATGATACAAATCTTGATCCGGATGATTCACAGATTATTATTATCACCGGACCTAATATGAGCGGTAAATCAAGTTACCTGAGGCAGGTTGGATTAATTGTATTGCTTGCGCAGATAGGCTCATTTGTTCCAGCTAAAAAAGCAGTAATCGGGCTGTGTGACAGGATTTTCACACGAGTTGGCGCAATGGATAACATTGCAAGGGGTGAAAGTACTTTTCTTGTTGAAATGCAGGAATCAGCAAATATACTTAATAATCTGACTCCAAAAAGTTTGGTGCTGCTTGATGAAGTAGGCAGAGGCACAAGCACTTATGACGGTATATCAATTGCATGGGCAATTACCGAATTTATCCATGAAAATCCGGCCGCAAAAGCCAAGACACTTTTTGCCACTCATTACCATGAACTGAATGCGCTGGCAAGTCTGTATCCAAGGATTAAAAACTCAAGGGTTGAGGTAAAGGAAGTAGGCGATAAGGTAATTTTCCTACACCGGATAAATGAAGGCACTGCTGACCACAGTTTCGGGATACATGTTGCGCAGATGGCAGGCCTGCCGGACGTTGTAACAAAACGGGCGAAGGATATCCTTAAAAATCTTGAAAAGCGCGAAGAACGCTCGAGGAGGAAGGATGAATTCCAGATAAACCTGTTCGAGTACAAGGATAATGAGCTGAATGATATTCTGAATAAAATAGACCTAGAGAATATGACTCCTCTTGATGCACTGAACAAGCTGCAGGAATTAAAAAAAATTTCAAAAGATCTTAATAAAAATAAATGAACAACAGAGAAACAGAGACACTGAGTATTGAATATGTTAATAAATTAAATACTATCAGCGGTGCAATTTTAGATGCAGCAATAGAAGTACATAAAAACCTGGGACCGGGATTGTTAGAATCAATTTATGAAACTTGTTTAATAAAAGAACTTAAAATCAAAGGATTTAATTCTGAATCCCAGGTTATTCTACCTGTTTATTATAAAGGTGAAAAATTAGATAAATTTTTCAATATTGATCTGATAGTTGAAAATGAAGTAATTGTTGAACTTAAAACCGTTGAAAAGCTTTTACCTATACACAAAGCTCAGACAATGACTTATTTAAAATAATCAGAAAAAAACTAGGGGTTATGATAAACTTTAATGTACCATTGTTAGTTCAAAGATTTGAAAGGGTTTTAAATGGACAATTTCCAAAATAATTACTCTGTTTCTCTGTTACTCTGTTGTAAAATAAATAAATTATGACGCAGCACGAAATATGGATGCAGTATGCTTACAGGGAAGCAGAAAAAGCATATGAAAAGAAAGAAATTCCCATTGGAGCAGTTATTGTTTTCGATAATATGATTATCGGCAAAGGGCATAACCAGGTAGAAACGCTTAAAGACCCCACAGCCCATGCGGAAATTATTGCAATAACATCTGCAGCTGAATACCTGACATCAAAGGTACTGCTTGGATGCACAATGTATGTAACTCTTGAGCCATGCTCAATGTGCGCAGGCGCAATAGTGCTGGCAAAAATGGAAGCCTTATACTTTGGAGCATATGATAATAAATCAGGCGCATGCGGAAGCGTGCTTAATATTACAAATAATAAATCACTTAACCACCGGTTAAGTGTTACAGGCGGAATAATGGATGATAAATGCGGAGAGCTTATCCGCAGTTTTTTTGATGTGAAGAGGTAACATTGAATTTAATCGTAAAATTTTTGAGATTGCTTCGTCGCTTGTGCTCCTCGCAAATAATTTAATCCTATTTACTTGCTAACAACTTCAGGAAATTTAAATAAACAGATAATAAGGCTTGCATGGCCGGTATTTTTCCAGAACCTTGGAAGAAGCCTGGCTGTTGCAATACTTGACTCATACTGGATAGGAAAAATATCAAGCGAGCACCTGGCAGCGCTAGCTGTCGGCACTTTTCTTTCATGGGGTGCATTTGCGCTGGGTGAGCTTGTGCCTATTGGCACCAATGCTCTGGTATCGCAATCCGTCGGCGCAAAAGATGAAGGCTCTGCCAAACATGTGGGTACACTTAATCTTGTTAACTCTGTTTTATGGGGATTGCTGATTGCCGCTGTTATGATTCCCCTGCTTCCGGTGCTGTACGGTTTCACAAACCTTGATGCCCCAAAAGCTGTACTTGCAAATGAATATTTATTTCCGATACTTGTACTGCTTCCATCTTTGATATTATTTGAATCAGGCAGCGCAATATTCCGCGGGCACGGCAATACCCAAACGCCTTTCAGGCTTCTGCTGGTTGTGTTCGGTTTAAAAATTGTGCTTTCACCACTGCTGATATTTACATTCGGTCTTGGTATCGGCGGAGCTTCGATAGCAACAATGGTGTCATACGGCAGTGTATTCCTTATAATGTTCATACTTCTTAAAAAACGGGGATATATAAGCTCAGTACAGAAAAAATTCACAAAAATTATTAAAGATGTAAAGTTTAACTGGAAAGTAACACGTGAGACGATAAAGATCGGGCTGCCGCTTTCGCTGGAGGGGCTGGCATTTTCATTCATATACATATTTGTAAGCCGCTATGTGGCTGATTTCGGAACAACAGGCCTGGCAGCGCTCGGCATCGGCCACCGTTCAGAGGCAATTCCCTACCAGGTAGGAGAAGCATTTGCAGTTACTGCATCAATTGTCGTGGGGCAGAATATCGGCGCGGGAAATTATGACCGCGCTAATAAAGGCGCCTGGCGCGTGCTGTATCTATCGTGGATACCGATGGCAGTTTACGGAGTGATCCTGTTTTTCTTTCCGGCTCAGATAGCGGGTATTTTTACTACTGACCAGGCAGTCATAGAAACAGCAAAGGTTTATAATATGATAGCGGCATTCAGTATATTTTTTGCAATGAGCGAGCAGATATTTTCAGGCGCATTTGCAGGAGCCGGCAATTCACTGCCGCCGCTGGCTATTTATCTGCCGGTAACTGCTTTAAGAATACCGCTTGCAGCAATTCTTGCCCCAATATTCGGAATGAACGGTATATGGATAGCGATATTTGCTACATCAATTACAAAGGGAATATTGATAGCTTTCTGGTGGCGCTTGGGCAGGTGGAAAAACCGCAAATTTGCTTTGGGCAAAAAACCCGATGAACCTACTGAATCACCCATTGAAAAGTTTGATATACATTAGGATTATATACCGGAATCCTTAAATCATTCAATTTTTCAATATTTTTTCATTTAAAAACCATTTGCATATTTAAAATTTGTTTAATATATTTGCCTAACTAACGTTAGGTAATTATGGAAAATTCGTCCAGAAAAGATCAAATAATCCAGGTTTCTGCAAAACTCTTCAGGCAAAAGGGCTTCGAAGCGGCATCTATGCGTGACCTTGCTAAAGAGCTTGGGATTGAAGCGGCAAGTCTTTACAGCCATATTAAAAGCAAGGATGAGCTTCTGGAAACAATTTGTTTCCGAATGGCTGATAAGCTGCTGAAGGCAATTGATGAAGTGAACGATATTTATTTTAACGCAGAAGAAAAGCTTGCCATGGCTATCAGGAACCACGTTAAAATAATTACAGGTGATATGGATTCATCAACGGTTTTTCTGCGTGAGTGGCGCAGGCTTCCGGAAGGAAGAATAGCAGAGTTCATAAATCTGCGCAACAGGTATGAAGAAGGCTTTACCCGGATTCTGATTAACGGTGAAAATGAAAATGTGTTCGAAGCCCCTGATAAAAAATTCGCAGTGCTTACGATTCTGAGCGCAGTGAACTGGATAACCGAGTGGTACAGTCCAAAAGGCAGTATGACACCTGATGAAATTGCAGAACATTTGTACAGGTTTGTAACTACAGGATTGAAAGTAAAAACAATAGTATAATATTCATAAACTAAATACTGCGCAACGAGATCCTTCGCTGCGCTCAGGATATAAATTATGTACGGAAATGCATACGTAGAATTATCGGATAAGGCTAAGAGCCTTATTGAAGGCGAAGACCCGCAAAAGCTTGCAGAGTTTGAAGCCAGAATTGCTGCAGGCGATAAAATTGAGCCAAAGGACTGGATGCCGAAAGCATACCGCAAACAGCTTATCCGCATGATAGAGCAGCATGCACACAGTGAAATTATCGGCGCTTTGCCTGAAGGCACCTGGATAACAAGGGCTCCGGGTTTCCGCCGCAAGCTTGCATTAATGGCAAAGGTACAGGACGAAGTGGGACATGCGCAGCTTTTATACAGCGCGGCTGAAACACTTGGCAAAACCCGCGAGGATATGATAAATGATCTTATCAACGGGAAATCAAAGTATTCCAATGTATTCAATTACCCTGCTGTGACATGGGCTGATACTGCAATAATTGCATGGCTGATAGATGCAGGAGCAATAATAAACCAGGTAACAAACTCAAAAGGCTCTTACGGCCCATACTGCCGCGCGCTGGAAAGGATATGCAGCGAGGAATCATTCCATTTAAAATACGGGCATGATAATGTTGTATTCCTTGCAACGGGAACACCGCAGCAGCGCCAAATGGTTCAGGAAGCGCTTAACCGCTGGTGGCAGCCGATCATGCATTTCCACGGACCGCCCGATAAAGCAAGCGATCACACTGAAATACTGATGCGCTGGAAGGTTAAAATGGCGTCTAATGATGATATGCGTGAGCGCTTCCTTGATGAATACGTTCCCAAGATCTGGGATCTTGGTCTTACAATACCCGACCCCAAATTAATGAAGAATGAAAAGACCGGGAAGTGGGAATATACCGAGCCTGACTGGGAAGAGTTTAAAAGAGTAATTAATGGCGACGGTCCCTGCAACAAAGAGCGCTTGCAGGTAAGAAGATGGGCTGAAGAAAAAGGCGCATGGGTACGGAGAGCATTATTGAAAGCTGATACTAAGTATACTGTTCCGCTTGCTTAAACTAACTTGTAATCTGAAATAAAATTATGAAATCTATAGATCCAAGAATAAACAGACTAGAACTTCCCGCAAATGATGACGGGAAAAATATTTTAGATAAGCTGGAACAGTGGGAAACCTACGAGGTTTTCCACCAGAAGAAGCGGGGTGAACAGCACGTTCACTGCGGAATTGTTCACGCCGCAACGCCTGAAATGGCCCTGATACTTGCCAAAGAGCAGTATGCCAGAAGAAGACAGACTTCAAACCTTTGGGTTGTAAAAACAAAGGATGTAACTGCAACTGCTTATGATGATATTGATATATTTGCAACAACTCCTGAAAAAACCTACCGCGAAGCCAGCGATTATTACTGTATGGACAGAATAAGGAAATACCAGCAGGAGCACGGCATAAAAGACCGCAAAGAAGACAGAAGAAAGAAAAAGGAGTCAGCTTAATAAAATGAAATACAACGACGAACAGGTAAAAGCTATTAAGGATTTTTTATACAAAATAGCTGATGACCAGCTGATAATAGGACACCGGAACAGCGAATGGACGGGTCTGGGACCAATGGTTGAAGAAGACATTGCATTTTCTTCGATTGCACAGGATAAGATAGGACAGTCTCAGCATATATACGAAATACTGCATACACTCGGCGAAGCTGATGCAGATACTATAGCTTTTACGCGGAATTCCGCAGATTTTAAATGCAGCCAATTTGTTGAGTATCCGATAGGCGAATATGATTTCAGCTTAATGCGTAATTTCCTTTTCAATCATGCAGAGCAGATAAGGTTTGAAATGCTGGCAGGTTCATCGCTTGAACAGCTTGCATTGCTTGCAAAAAAATACCGGGGCGAAATAAAATACCATATAATGCACAGCAATACATGGATAAAACAGCTTGGCAATGCTAACGAAGAAAGCCATGCAAGAATGCAGAGCGCATTGAATGAAACATTTGATCTGGCGCTTGGAATATTTGAAGAAAGCGAATTTGCCGGTATACTTAATGAGCTGAATATTTTTGCAGGAGAAAAAGTGCTGCAGGCTAAATGGCTTGATACTATAACTCCATTACTGGAATCAGCTTCGCTCAAATTACCTGATAAATCAAATTGGCAGCCTGCATATGGAGGCAGAAAAGGATATCATACTGAATTCCTGCAGCCGCTGCTGGATGAAATGGGCGAGGTCTTCAGGCTTGACCCGAAAGCAGAATGGTAGTTTTAAGGCAAAAGTGAAAAGGCAAAAAGCAAAAAAAATTTTAAATGAGGTTTAGCACACTGGTAATAATTACAAAAGAGGATATAATCGAAGCTCTTCATGATGTTAAGGACCCTGAAATTCCGACCATCAGTGTTGTTGACCTTGGTATAATAAGGAAAATTGAAATTGATGAAGACAATCAGGTTAAAGTGACTATGACGCCGACTTTTTCAGGCTGCCCTGCTTTAAAGATCATGGAAAATATGGTCCGCGAAAAAATTGAGCAGCTCGGCATAAATAATGCAGAAGTAGTTACAACTTTTGACGAACCATGGAATACGGATATGATAACACCCAAAGGACTTGAAGGTTTAAAAAAGCATGGTCTTGCGCCGCCTGAAAGGCACAGCGGATTGGTACAGATTGATTTCCTGGCAAAAGTCAAATGTCCTTTATGCGGAAGCAGAAATACAGTTATGAAAAGTCCCTTTGGACCCACACTTTGCCGCTCAATACACTACTGCAATGACTGTTTAAATGCATTTGAACAGTTTAAGCCGGTGGAATAATTTTTTATTAAATTACCCAATTTATTAAAATACCTAAAGGAATAAAAAAGCCGGTTATTAACCGGCTTTTTTAAAATATAAATTTCATTTTATTTTGATGCAGGTATCTGCGATTTTATATATTCAGCAGGCACAAGATAAAGCTTTCCCACCTCGCCTTCATAGGCTTTGGTTATCATACCCAAAAAATCACCGCTTTCTGTAAATACCGCACCTCCATCAAGCGATATCGGTTTTTTGGGTTTTATTTCCACCACACTGCAGTTCTTTGTCCATTTTTTGGTTGCTGTCATTGTTCCATCCATAGAATATACAACTGAAGATAAAGTATTGGGATAATAAAACAGCTTTACCTTATCCCCGTATTTTACAGCAGCTAAAGCTGCATATTTAATAGGCTTAAACTTATCCGGGGCGCCATAGCGCAAAAATACAAGGTCCTGCTTTTCATCAAGATCTTTTTCGGTCATATCATCGATGCCTGCAAGCGAGTCGCTTGGGAGTATCACGCTGAAAAATCCCGCGCCTTCAATTAAATTCATAAGCTGGAAATTTGTAACAAGCAGACCGTCTTTAAGAACTACCCCGGTCCCAATTTTGACCGGTTCTTTGTTCCTGTTATAAACCTGAACGCGGATAAGGGGATTTTCCTTCTGGCTTACTTTTCCAATTGAGCGGTCAATTTTTTCTGCATATGTTAATTCAAGTGTTGGGTCTTTTACCAGTGTGGCGGTATCAGTCTGCTGGTTGAACATAATTGTCTCAAAGTTCATTTCCCATGTCAGAGTTCTGCCTGCAGAGCTTGATGCATTGGATTCCTTTACATCAAAAGGGAAATCGATTGTATAGGTAACTTTTTTTGATGAATAAAGCGGGCTGAAAACACTGTGCATAAGCTCATCATCAAAGCTGCGTTCAGCTTTGCGGGTTGTGTGCTTAAAGAACAAGTCAGCTTCATCATACTGGAATTTTAAAGTGCTGAACTGCACCGGCAGCTGGTTAGACCAGCTGAAAGTGCATTCTTTAATAACTTTCAGCAGCACAGAAGGGTCCTCAAAATAATACTTCATGAATATTTCTTTTGTACCGTCTTCTTTAGCGGTAATTTTCACATCTTTTAATGAAGTACCGCCAACGCGCTGCATATCCATTTTAATGCGGTTTTCTATCTTGCTGTCATCATTTAAGCTGTCAGCCCGTTTTTTCCACTTACCGCTGGCATCACTTGATGCGAGTGTGCCCATTCTCTCAAAAAAATCCTTATCCAGGGTTACGTAAATACTTTCGTAGCCGCTGCCGTCGGGATTCATCTGAATTTCACGCTTTACATCAAAACAACCTGATGAAAAAAATAAAATTACCGGCAAAACCAAAATCAAAATAATTTTTCTGAATTTTACTGGTTTCATTTTAAAATTTAAATTTATTTTAACTTGTAACTTTATTTACCTGCTTTTGTACTAAAAATAAAACTAACATTAGTAAATTTAAAGGCAAAATGCAGATTATAAGAAAAGCTTCCATATTACCGGCAAGTGCAGTTATAACACACAGGGTGATATGTGTAGTTGAGCCAACATAGCTCCACAGCCTTAACAGAAGGCGGTTTTTTGCATAGTATACTTTAGGGTTCGGCTTTTGTTCATTGTGGTTTTCTTCATGGTCACGCTGGATCTTAAGCTGAAGAGCAGAGTAACTAAGATAAATTGCGATAAGGAACCGCTGAAAAAAATACCCGCCTTCAGTACTCAGCCTGGCGCTTTCTTCTTCATATTCCTTTATTTCTTCGATAATATTCTGCGCTCTGCCGTAAACAATTTCAAGGAATTTATTCCTGTAGAAATCAAAATAAAATGCCTGAATTGCGGATGAAACTGCGCCCAGTATACTTGCAGTCCAGATATATGTTAACGGATTCCATCCCAGAAATGAATTTCCCCACAGGTAAACTTCATTCCAGTAAACCTGTTTAGAAAGCCCTATACCAATGCCAACGAAGACAAATATACTGACGATGTAATCTACAAATCCGTCAACTATCCTGCCGACCTTTGTGCCGTTCTTTTTTAAACGGGCAATCTGACCGTCTGCGCAATCCAGAACGTTGCTTGTAAAATAAAGCAAAGCCCCGATAAACAGGAAAGTATAGCCGCCAAAGCCGAACATTACGCCGGCTGTACAGCCTACTGTTAAAGCTACTGCAGAGACCATATCAGGGGTTATATTGAAAGAGTAAGTTGCCTTCACAAAAAGGAAAGCAAGCGGGCGGTAAATAATAAGGTCGAAGATCTCTTCGACCTCAACAGCTTTTAACGAAGCTTTGTATTGGCTGTATAAACTCAATATTTAATTATAAGTTCTTAATATAAATTATCTTATCGTAATTTCAGCAAATAAACAATTTATTTCCAGTCAACTTCTTTGCAGTATTTCACAATAGTATCCATAAGCAGCTTATTCTGTTCTTTTGTACCAAGTGATATCCTTGCTTCCGTCCTGAATGCATCTTCATCAAGGAATTTTATCTTCAGGTTACGTTCATCAAGATATTTCTTTAATCCTGCGCGTATTTCTACCGGAATATCAACAAGCATAAAGTTGGCAAATGATCTGAACGGAACAAATCCCTTCAGGTTAAGAAACGTCCTGTACATCATCTCTTTATCTTTTTCGTATTGTTTGCCTATTTTCAGATACCAGTCAATATTATCCAGTGCAATTTCTCCAAGCTTTTCGGATACACGGTTGTATCCAAGATATCTTGTAGTGAAGTTTATTAATACATCAAGATTTTTCCCGGCAAATGCAAATCCAATACGGAAACCGGCAAGTGCAAAGAATTTTGAAAATGTTCTGCATATAACCAGGTTAGGATATTCATCAATATATGGTTTTACATATTCATTTTCTGTTGAACCGAATCCCCAGTAAGCCTCATCTATCATAGTAACAGTATCTTTTGTTGCATCAAGAAAACGTTTCAGGTCTTTTGAATCTATGCGATTTCCTGTTGGGTTGTTTGGTGATGCAATCACAACAACTTTAGGTTTGGTATCGTTATAGATCTGTATCATTGTATCCACATCATAAAGATAATATGGAATACCGTCCATAGTACCTTTTTTCATGGGATATTCAACATTAGTACCGCCGCGTTCAGAGGCAACCTTTTTGTAATACCACCATGCTTCGCGGGGAATAAGTATCTTATCACCGGGATTAACATAACAGTGAATAATCTGTTTAAGCAGGTCTTCTGAGCCGTAGCTTAACAGTACATGTTTTTCATCAAAGCCATAATCATCTGCTATTCTTTTGGATAAACGTGATTTTATACCCAGCATAAAATCGCGGGAATACCAGGAAAGCAGCTCCATATCAACTTTTTTAAGGAATTTATATACTTCAGGAACCGGGCCGGTTTGTGATTCATTCCTGTCAAGGAATAAAGGTTCTTTGGGATATTTTACGCCCTTATTTTTTTTCTGCTCTTTGGATTTTTTTCCGGATATGGATGTTTTTTTTGTTTTTTTCTTATCTTTTCCCATAAAATTAGTTATTGTTTAATGCCTCTACTCCGGGGAGAGTTTTCCCTTCAAGGAATTCAAGGCTTGCGCCGCCCCCAGTTGAAACATGGCTAACAGCGCTTTCCATGCCTGCTTTTGCAATTGCAGCCGCTGAATCCCCGCCACCTATAACAGTTACAGCGCCCTTTTTGGTTGCTTCTGCCAGTGCTTTAGCTATTTCAAATGTTCCTTTGGCAAAGTTATCCATTTCAAAAACTCCCATAGGTCCGTTCCATACTACTGTTTTAGCTTTCAGAATTTCATCACGGAAAGCTGCAATAGTTTTTGCGCCAATATCCATCCCGATTTTATCTGCCGGAATTTTATCAGCATCTGCTGTTGAAAAAGAAGCATCATTCTCAAATTTATCAGCTATAACTACATCAGAAGGGAGCAGCAATTTTGATCCGGCTTCTGCAAGCAGCTCTTTTGCAAGCTCTATTTTGTCTTCTTCAAGCAATGATTTTCCTATCTCATATCCCATTGCTTTATAGAAAGTGAAAATCATACCTCCGCCAACAAGTATCTTATCAGCTTTGCCGAGCAGGTTTTTTATCACATCAATTTTACCCGATATTTTACTTCCGCCAAGAATTGCAGCATACGGATGCTCAGGGTTTGCAACAGCTTTGGAAAGATAATCAAGCTCTTTCTGCATCAGGTAACCGGCAGCGCAGGTTTTGATGTAGTGTGTAACGCCTTCTGTGGATGCATGTGCGCGGTGGGCTGTACCAAATGCATCGTTGATGTAAACATCACCGTAAGATGCAAGTTTTTTGGCAAACTCAGGGTTATTTTTTTCCTCTTCATTGTAAAACCTCAGGTTTTCAAGAAGAAGTATATCGCCATCCTGAAGATCATTTACAATTGCTTCAGTGCTTTCGCCGATACAGTCATCAACAAAAAGTACGGGTTTGTTCAGGAGTCCGGATAAATGAATGGCAATGGGCCTTAAAGAATATTTCAGGTTCTTTTCGCCTTTAGGTCTGCCCATATGGCTCATTAATATCAGCCTGCCGCCTTCGGAAATTACTTTTTTGATTGTCGGCAGTGACTCAACTATCCTTTTATCATCTGTGATCAGCCCTTCGGTTTCTTTTGACATAGGAACGTTAAAATCAACCCGAACCAATACTTTTTTTGATTTCAGACCGCTGTTTTTGGAAAGGTCTTCTATAGTTAATTTATTCATTTTCAGCACAAACCGTTAAAACGGTTTTTCATTTTTTAGTGTTATATTACCCGGGACTAAAGTCATGGGTTATAATTTAAAATTTAACCTGAATTTAATAACCGGCTTTAACTACTTTTTCAAGCAGGTCAACTACCCTGCATGAGTAGCCCCATTCATTATCATACCATGATACTATTTTAAAGAAACGTTTTTCACCTTTAAGATTATTGCCAACAGTAGCAAGCGAGTCATAAATAGAAGCCCTGTCATCATGAATAAAATCGCTGGAAACAAGCTCTTCATTGCAATAGCCAAGAATACCCTTTAAATAGGTTTCAGAAGCTTTTTTCATCAATGCATCAATTTCTTCGATTGAAGTTTCTTTTTCTGTGCGGAAAGTAAGATCAACTGCAGATACATTAGCTACCGGCACTCTGAAAGACATACCTGTAAGCTTTCCTTTTGTAACCGGAAGCACTTCTCCAACAGCTTTAGCTGCGCCGGTTGAAGAGGGAATAATATTTATAGCAGCAGCCCTTCCGCCGCGCCAGTCTTTCTTGCTTGGTCCGTCAACAGTTTTCTGGGTTGCTGTATAGGCATGAACAGTAGTCATTAAACCTGTTTCAATACCTAAACCTTCTTTAAGCAGCACATATACAACAGGGGCAAGACAGTTTGTAGTACAGGAAGCATTTGAAATAATATGGTGTTCTTTGGGATCATATTCATTATCATTAACACCTATTACAAGGGTTTTTACTCCGCCTTTACCCGGAGCTGATATGATCACCTTTTTTGCACCGGCATCAAGATGCCCCTTTGCTTTTTCCATATCAGTAAACAGACCGGTACACTCCAGAATTATTTCAGCACCAAGCTCTTTCCAGGGAAGCTCTGCGGGCGATTTTGTTGCAGCAATACATTTAATTTTTTCGCCGTTTACAACAAGCACATCATCACCTTCTGTTGTAATGGTGCCTTTGAACTTTCCGTGAACTGAATCATATTTCATCTGGTAAGCAAAATATTTTGCGTCCGTGCTTACATCAACAACAGCAACTACATCGATTTCTTTTCCCAATACACCGCGTTCAGCCATTGCGCTTAAAACCTGGCGCCCTATTCTACCGAATCCGTTGATTGCTACTTTTGCAGCCATTGTAAGTTAAACTCCTCTTCTTTTAAATGTTATATTTTCTGAAATTTTTCAGATAATTAAGCACAAAAATACCCAAAATTGCAGATTTATTCAATGAATAATAAAAAAGACCCGCCAGGCGGGTCTTTTTATACAGCAGAGCATAATTTATTTTATTCCATTGCTGAATATGTACCGTCAGCATTAAGAATAATAGTATGCAATTTGCAGGCATCCATTCCTGTAAAAGTAATATAATTGCCTTCGAGGTCAGTAATTTTCATATCAAATTTACAGGTAGAACCGTAATCGGCAGGAATATCCACTCTGACTGAACTTCCGTTTTCAAACAGGTCATTGGGAAGAATATCATTACCCCAGTTTGCCGTTTCATTTGGAGTAACGTAAATGTTATTTAACGTAAATCCTGTGTTGTTTGTAACAAAAAAATAAAGCGCCTGGGAATTAGTGTTGCCCTGGTTAAATAAAAAAGCGGCAATGAATAAAGATGAAACAATGAGAAGTTTTTTCATTTTTGTTAATATTTAATTTTTATGGATTTGCAAAGATAATCAATATTAATATCAACTCAAAATTATACCATAAAGTATTTAATTCTGAAAATTTAAAAGTATGATATAGAACATTGATATTCGCTACTTGTATAACTATATTTGTGAATGATTTTTAATAAAATCAGGTGATTTTAGGGCAATTTCAGTCAAAAATCACCCGTTTTTACCTGAAATCTACCAAAAATCACTCAAAACCATAAACATTTTTTTTTAACTGATAACATTAAAAATAAGGAGAATTTCAGCTTTTTATGGGTTCAACATCTGATCTGAGAAACGGCCTGGTAATAAAATATAACGGCGAGCTGCATGTAATTGTAAAATGGGAACACAGAACCCCCGGTAATTTAAGAGCATTTTATCAGGTAAAAATGAAAAATCTGAAAAACGGAAAAATGATTGAGAACCGTTTCCGTTCAGGTGAAGAAATTGATATAGTCAGAATGGAAACAAGAAACTTCCAGTACCTTTACCATGACGGCTCCGGGTATGTTTTTATGGACAACGATAACTATGACCAGGTTTCAATACCAGACGATATTGTTGGCGACCAGGCATTGTTTATGAAAGAAAGCGAGAATGTCCAGATAATGTTTGACGGTGAAAAACCCGTTACAGTGGAAATTCCGCCGCATGTTGAGCTTAAAGTAGTTGAAGCGCCCCCGGGAAATAAAGGCGATACTGCAACCGGAGGCACCAAACCTGTTGTTGTAGAAACAGGTGCTACAGTAAATGCACCAATGTTCATAAGCGAAGGCGATATTATTAAAGTAGATACCAGGACAAGCGCGTATCTTGAAAGAGTAAAAAAGTAATTTTAAAATTATTATTAAGAGAAAAATCTCTAATTAAGAATACCCACAAACTATTTAATATGTGAGGATAAAAAAAAGCAAAATGAAAACTGATCTGAATTACATCAAAAAGTTACTGAAAGTTCTTGAATCCGGAGATATCAATGAAATTGAGATCGAAGAAGAAGGAACAAGGGTAAGAGTAGTTAAATCAAAACCGCAGGATACTGCTCCTGCTCCGCAGGTAATAACATATGCCGCTCCGCCTCCGGCAGTTCAGGCTCCTGCTGCAGTAAGCGCAGCTCCAACTGCACCAGCTGTAAAAACAGAAGGCAAGTTAGAATCAGCACCAGTATCTGATTCGGGAAAAGAGCTTATAGAAGTTCGCTCACCGATTGTAGGCACATTTTACCGCGCTCCTTCACCAAATGCCGATCCGTACGTATCAGTTGGTTCGCAAGTTACAAAAGGAAATGTTTTGTGTATAATTGAAGCTATGAAACTGATGAATGAAATTGAATGTGAATTTGAAGGCAAGATTTCGAAAATATTGGTAGAAAATGCACAGCCTGTAGAATACAACCAGGTACTGTTCCTTATAGAGCCAAACTAATACAGCAGCTCTGAATTATTTTTTTTAAAGCCGCAACTTTTTTACGGCTTCAACATAATTTTAAACAGGCTAAGAAAATTGTTCAAAAAAATACTAATTGCAAACAGGGGCGAAATAGCGCTCCGTATAATACGTACCTGCAGGGATATGGGCATAAAAACAGTTGCCGTATATTCCGAAGCAGATAAAGACTCGCTGCATGTAAGGTTTGCCGATGAGGCTGTTTGTATAGGACCTCCCCCATCAAGAGAAAGTTACTTAAGCATTCCAAGAATAATTGCAGCAGCAGAAATCACAAATGCCGATGCCATCCACCCCGGGTACGGCTTTCTGGCAGAAAATGCTGAATTCAGCGAAATATGCTCTGAATCAGAAATTAAATTTATAGGTCCATCTCCTGATATGATTAAGGCAATGGGAGATAAAGCATATGCCAAGGATACTATGAGAAAATCAGATGTACCCGTTGTTCCCGGTAGTGACGGAATTGTTACAACTATTGAAGATGCAAAAACCATTGCTGCAGAATTCGGCTACCCTGTGCTTATTAAAGCATCAGCAGGCGGAGGCGGTAAAGGTATGAGAATTGTCCGCGATGAAAGCGAAATGGAAAACAGCTTTACTATGGCTACCAATGAAGCATTAAGCGCTTTCGGGAACGGGGATGTTTATGTTGAAAAATTTGTAGAAAATCCGAGACATATTGAAATACAGGTACTTGGCGACCAGTTTGGCAACGTTGTTCATTTAGGCGAACGTGACTGTACTGTTCAAAGAAGGCACCAGAAGCTTATAGAAGAAACCCCTTCACCATTTATCACAGATGAGATCCGCGAAGCAATGGGAGCAGCAGCCGTAAAAGGCGCTAAATCAGTAAAATATGAAGGTGCAGGAACAGTAGAGTTTATTGTTGATAAGAACAAGAACTTCTATTTTATGGAAATGAATACCCGCGTACAGGTTGAGCATCCTGTTACCGAGCAGGTTACCGGAGTTGATCTGATACGTGAACAAATAGCCGTAGCTGCAGGATTAAAAATTAAGATTGAAAATGTAAGGCGTGAAGGACACTCTATAGAATGCAGAATAAATGCTGAAAATCCGGATAAGAATTTTGCACCTTCACCGGGAAAGATAACATCTTTCCACTTGCCCGGAGGAATCGGCATAAGGGTTGATACTCATGCTTATGCAAATTATTTTATACCGCCATATTATGACAGTATGATAGCAAAGCTGATTGTTACAGCTGATGACCGTGAAGAAGCAATTAAAAGAATGTACAGGGCACTGGATGAATTTATAATTGAAGGTGTTCATACTACAATTCCATTCCATAAGAAAGTGATGAAACATGAGAAGTTTATAGAAGGTGATTATGATACAAGCTTTATTGAGAAGTATGGATTAGCGTAGAGTCAAGCAGATTTCAGTTTTACAAAAAAAGACGGGTTTATAGCCCGTCTTTTTTGCTAATTTAGTTCATTTTGATAATTAGCATCCAAATTCAAAAAACTAGTCAGGAATTCCGTTTTTATCGTTATCCTTGAATGCTTTAAAATTGTTTTTGATGTTATCCTTGATATTGTTATCAATATCGTTAATGTTTGCCGGATCCATTGGATTCAGGTATGCATTATCTTTAATGAACCATATATACGGCTTCACCAATAGTGTAACATTATTTGAAATGCCTACTGATATAGGTAAATCGTTGGGGAACTGAAGGAACTGGTGTGCTGATTTACTTGATTTATATACAAAATATACCCCAAGATATGTTCCTTTTACAATAACTGAATACCTGCCGTTTGCGTCTGCGAATTCCGGATCAGGAATAGCTTCAGCATCTTCCAGTTTATGAATTTCAAATTTTATCTTCCTGTAATTTCCTGCGGGAATTAACGCTGTACTTATAACATTTACATTTGTATTCAGGTTAAGGAATAACACGAACGGACCTACTTTGAAATTGGTTGAATCTTCGTTATTGTTGGCTACTTTTACTTTTATATTCTTTATCAGGATCTTTACAGTATCCAGAATTAAAACATTCTGGTTATCGCCAATTGAGTCTACAGAGCTTACACCGCTGAAACTGAGATTATCAGCTTCAGTTGGTGCAACTGTTGTATCTCCGCATCCATATAGTGCTGCAATAGAAATTAATGCAGTTATCATAAGCGTATTTATTTTGTATTTTAAATTTATTTTTTTCATTTTATTTATTATTTTTATTTCCTTTATTTTTATCATTATTGCCATTATTTTTATTTTTTTTGTCATTACTTTTATTATTCTTATCATTATTCTTATCATACATATTACCATCATCACTCTTTCTTATATCTTTTTCAATTTTTCTGTAATCTTTTTCATTGTTTTTCAACTGTTTTTCATAGTTTTTACTTTCATTCCCATCAGATTTAATTTCATTCCAATCGCCGTAATTTTTAAAAGATTTAGGCTGGTTAACATTGAATTTTTTGTGATCTTTGCTTTTATACCTTTTAAAACCGGGTTTATAGATAAAGAATTCATTACCTGTATATTTAACTTCTGAATATCTGTTAACCGTCTGAATACTTACATATTCTATATTCTTTCCATATAATGTTTGGATCAGAGTAAGATCCGGACCCTTGTTTACCAGTAAATTATCAACCAGTATTAAACCAGATAAATTTTTAAAATCATTTAAATTTATCTGTTCACCGTTTTGATAATAATTGTTGTTATATTTATAAATATCCGGTTCAACAAAGTATTTTTTTTCAACAATCAAATAATTGCTGTTTTCAATCACAGGTGTGCTTACCGTGCCATTTGACATATAAACAGATGGAGGTAGTGGTGCCCATGAAACATACTGGTCATTCTCTTTCCAGTCAACCCATGCAGGCGCCCATACTCTGCCCGGTATCCATAACCAGCCGGTTTCTGATTTATTTACCCACCTGCCATAATGAGATGTGGTTTCTTCAGCAGGAGTATTTGCTTTAAAATACCAGCCCGAATTAGTATTAACCCATTTACCGTTACTGTATGGCACGTAACTGGGTGAAGATCCATTTACATTCATTACAGATAAAGCAGAAGATGGTTTCCAAACATATACCATATCATTGTTTTCATAAGATGTTGCAAAAGCTTTTTGTAATTCCATTGTCCCTGTATTTATCTTACCGGAACTGCCGTTGAGCTCATTTTGAAGTGTTTGTGATTTCATGCCAATATCTTCAGGTTTTACCTGTATCCACTCACCATAAGGAGCAAGCTGTTCATAAAATTCCATATAGCTTACAGATGTAAGGTCATCATCAGATTCATTATAATCTTTATCTTGCACATTGGTTGCTTCCAGATTATTGTCACCTTCAGCCGAAAGTTCTTTTGGTAAATTTCCGTCAGCAGTTTTAGTGCAGGAATAGAATATGAAAGATGTCAGCATTATTAATACGATACTGACCGAACGTAAAACAATTTTAGTAACCATTTTGTAAAACTCAATTCTTTTTAAATTAAATTCAAATTGCTAGAACTTAAAATCTACGCCTAATTCAAGTGCGTTAAAGTTAAAGTTACCAAGCCCAAACCTGAAAACACCTGCAACCGCCGGACTGAAGAAATATCTTCCGCCAGCCTGACCCCATGCCCACAAGCCCCTTTCCTTTAGGGAATTGCCGTCAGGTGAGGATGAAAAAAATCCTAATACTACACCAATAAAAGGAACAAACTTACCGCTGCCTACCTGGTTAAACTGGTAATTTGCCTGACCTCCAACAAATACATTTGAAAATCTTTCCAGCCTTTTATCAGGATAGCTTGAATATCTTAATATTACTCCGAGACCAATTGTGCCTATACCTGCCTGTGTTACCTGATTTTCATAGTTAAAACCAAATGTTGGTGTTTGATTTTTAGCCCAGAATCCAAGTGTTCCGCCCATCATGTTATCACCATCTTTTAGCTGTCCAAACGATATAGCAGTCAGACACATTATGAATAAAATTGAATATATTGATGTTTTCATTTTTTTTATTTTTTTTGTTTATTTCCTGAAAATGTTCCTTCACCGAAACACGAGTATAATTTTTGCAGATCAATTATCTACTGTACTATTTATCAGGGTAATAATCGGGAGCTGATTCAAAAGCTCATTACCGGATCAGATTCTTTAGGCTACCTGACCCGGCTCCAAATGAGTTTTAATTTATATTATTTCTTCTTCAAAGGTCTTTTAGGCTGACCGAAATATAAGCTTACACCCGCATAGAACTGAAGGTAAGCCATTTTCTTTGCTTTCATGGTATTGGTTTCTTTATCATTCAAACCATAAGTTGTAGCTGTGCTGGTTGTAGAGTCTTTTCCAAACAAGTTTGCAAATGAATACCTGCCGCCAATTACAACACCAACGCTTTTGCTGAGCTTAACATCTACACCAGCAGCAAACATTGCACCAAATCTTACTGCTGAAGACATATCACGTGAGTAACTATCAACAAATCCACCGCTTTTTTCAAATTTTGTGTTACCGCCTATTATATTGGTGGTGAACTGTACGTTTACAAACGGGTTAGCAGGTCTCTTTGGAGCAAAGTCGTATTCAGCACCAAATCCTACTGTAAATATATTCATGTTAGATCTCCATGTACCTGACCCAATACCTAAGATACTGTTGCTATCCAGATTTGAAACACCGATATCACCGCTGCTTAAACCTGTGTATGTTAATGATAAAATCAGACCAAAGGTACTTTTTTTATCAAGATAATATTTTATATCGGCACCACCGTTAAAACCGTTGTTCACAAAGTACGGTGTAGGATTCTTACCAGACTCCAGGTCACCCGGGAACGTTCCTTTAAGGTCCGGTAATGTCATTGTATAACCGCCATGGAAATGAATATTCCATTTGGGTACTGCAAATGTTTGTGCTTTTAAACCCGATGCTGCAAATAATAACATTAAAACAACCACTAATGTATTAATTTTTCTCAAATTTTTAAATCTCCTTTTAGTTTAATGAATTTTGTAACTTTTCAAATCTTTAATATTACAATCTAACTTAATAAACAGGCTGTTCCAATCAGTCATAGGGATGAATTAAGAACTACACCTATTGACTTACTTTTAAACCGCAATTTTTACCTTAAATTCAAGTATTTCATTTAATAAACGTAAATACTGCGATCTATTAAGGCCTTACGGAATTTTACCGGAAAATTTGAAACTTTAATTTCCACTTCATTACTTCTGTAACCTTTACCGCAAGCAAAATTTATACCGTAGTCATGCAGGTATTGTTTATTGCTTCCGACTATTGATAATAACATGATATCATTTTCAACAGTTTTTACGATTAATTTATACATTATAATGCAGCTCCGTTTTTATTATATAAACCATATATAAATTGATAACTGATTAATTAACACTTAATATCTGCGACCTGAAATCATTGTCGCCATTTGTATTTATTCTTACGCGGAATGACATTCTAAAGCCATATACAACAAACGGAGTGTTATCAGAAGCTTCCCTGGGCTGAAGAATACCATATACATTTCTTAATGTTATGCCGGCATCCTTTTTTCCTTTAAGCCAGAAACAATAGACCGGGGCTGAACTAAGCGGAGCATTAAAGTATCCCCATGCACTTGTTCCATCTTCTGTAAAATCTATTGCTCTTAAACTATCATGTCCTGTAGTATAGATCCTGGATAATGAATCAAATGATTGAACAGAAAGATCAGAATAAACTCTGAAGAACCTTATCTCATAACCTGAGGGCAGGGGTTTATTCAGAAACTGTCCGTTTTGAAGGAAGAAATCCATTCCAAGATTATTCAGGTCATTTAAACTGCAGTCACGTGATGCAGCAGTATCAAGAGTGTTTGAACCACTTAACAGGTTAAGTCCGGTATATGAATAAAATGCTGCTGAATCTTCATCTACGCCAACACTATCAAACGAAAATACATTGGGGTTATCTTCATATGAAGTATTCGGATCTGTTGATTCATCATCACAGCCTGTAAATAATGCAAATGCTGCTATGAAAAATATTGATGTTACTATTTTAAAATTTTTTATAATTGTTTTCATTTATAGTTATTTTTTAATTTAAAAATGTGAAGCAATGAACTGCAGAGATAACTTATCAGAGATATGAATCTTACAAAAAATATTATCTCTGCAATTACAATGATGACGTCATAATGCTGCTGTTACTGCAACATTACTGAAGGAAAACTGTAAATCTTTATATACCTAATATGTCCGATCCGCTTCTTTTTTTGAGAGCTTGTTAAGGTCTTTCCCGGATCTGCGTTCTTCGTTAAAAGCCTCCATTCCGCTTTTAAAAGACTCTTTAACATGTTCGGCTTTATTAACAATCTTTTCAACTCCTGAATTAAGAAATTCGTTTGCACTAGCAAAGGTAGTTTCAGCAGTATTTTTTGCGCCGTTCCAGGTATCATGTGTTAATTTTTTACCATGGTCTATCATATCGTTAGTCTTTCTGCTGATATCATTTCTGAGCAGTCTGCCTGATTTTGGTGCATACAACAGGGCAATAGCAGTTCCAACTGCACTGCCAATAAGAAAACTTAATAAAAATCCACCCGTTCTTTTTGTTGTCATAATATTTTCCTTTATTTAAAAAACTTATATTCTGTAAAAATAATCCAAGCGTGGCGGATCTGTGGATCCTTTAGTGACCCCCGAAAGAGGTAACTTAAGCAGGAGAAAACTAAGTTACAGTTTGCTTTATTTGAAGTAATTATTATTTTCATTCCGCCACTGCTTGAAAAATCACTTTATTGATAATCTATTCTATTTACTTGCTGTCAGCTTGCCATTGTTATGATCGTAAAGCTAAAATAAAGTACTGCAAGAATTACGATAACTATAAAAAATATCCGGTTGACCATAATGAATCATTCTGACTGATTATTTAATCAATATCATTTTTTTATTCGCAGTAAATGTACCGGATTCAAGCTTATAAAAATATACTCCGCTTGGATAACCTGAAGCGTCCCATGTTACTGAGTGCTCACCTGCATTTTGGACCTCATTCACTAACACGCTTATATTTTGTCCCAGAACATCAAATACACTTATTTTCACATTTCCTGAAGCCTTTATCCCGTAGTTTATTATGGTTTTAGGGTTAAACGGATTCGGATAATTCTGTGATAACGAATATTTATCAGGAGTATTGTTACCAAAAGGATCAATTCCTATTATACCTGATGTATTAAAGCCAACTTCATATACATCAAAACTGCTGCCGCTTCTGTAATCCTGCCAAACTACTATTGCACCAAGATTTCCGTTACTAACCAATGAAGGTCTTAACTGATCATTGGTAACAGTACATATTTCATAACCCGTTGCTGCCCAATTTAAAGCTGCTGTGGATGAGATACGCTGAGCATAAATATCTGAATTTCCTGCATTTCTATGGTCTTCCCACGTAATATAAGCTCCGTTGTTACCGTCACTTGTTAACTGAGAAAAGATCTGGTCTCCCGATGCTGTGCAGATAATGACTCCTGTAGCTGTCCACTGAACAGCGCCTGTAGAATTTACACGCTGGGCATAAATATCTGCAGTAGTACCGGTCCTGTAATCTGTCCATGAAATTATTGCTCCGCCTAATCCATCACTTACTATCATCGGGTCAAGTTGTGCATAAGCTACATTATTATTCATAACAACGCCATCAACTACCCAAACAATAGCTCCTGAAGGACCGACTCTCTGGGCATAAATATTAAAATCTGTTGAGCTTCTGAAATCTGTCCAGGTTATAATAACTCCATCTGCACCGTCGCTGCAAACATCAGGAGTTAATTGATCGGCAGCCATTGTACATGTCGCAACACCATTAGTTGTCCATTGCACAGCTCCGGCAGCTCCTACTCTTTGTGAATAAATATCATAATTGCCTGCCCTGTTATCATACCATGTAATGAAAGCGCCGCCTGAGCCATCGCCGATTATCTTCGGTCCGCGCTGTGATGCAGCCTGGTTGCAAATATTAACTCCGTTTGCAGTCCAAATCATTGTACCGCTAGGGTTAATTCGCTGTGCATATATATCTGCAAAACCATTATTACTGCGGTAATCCTGCCAGGTAAGTATTGCGCCTCCAAGACCATCGCTTACCATCGAAATAGAATCCTGTTCAAAAACAACAACACAAACCGGGAGTCCGTTTATGCTCCACATAATATTACCGCTTGAATTGATTCGCTGCGCGTAGATATCTGCTGTAGCACTGCCGCGGTATGACTGCCATGCAATTATTGCACCGCCTGAGCCATCGCTTACTATTATTGATTTAAAATTACTATCCTGCTGGCAAACGGGGAGTCCATTTACGCTCCAAACAGCATTGCCGTCGCCGTTCATTCTCTGCGCGTAAATTTCATACTTACCATTTCGGTTATCCTGCCAGGCAATAATTGTCCCTCCCGAGCCATCAGTTGTCATTGTAGGATTGGTTTGATGATTACCTGCAATACTTACCGGATTTCCCGGTGACTGAGAGTATAATGCTAAAGGTAATAACATCAAAAGAAGGAAACTGAATATTATATTCTTAACAATTGTATAATTTGTGATCATATTTTCCTTCATTTTTATTTTTTCTGTAATATGTTTAATTTATGTTAATCCGTTAACACTAAACTACCAAAAGAATCGGGGTAATACAATTATACATAAGGATGAAAAAAGAACTACATCTTATGGTTTAGCCTGTTTCAGAAACTGTTGGGAAGAAAAAGTTATCTCCCCATTTCGGAGATAACTTTTAATTCAATCGCGTTGTGAAGGGCTTAACGAAATAACACTTAATTTACTTCTATCACTACATTAGTTGCAGGCTGACCGAAAAATACTCCATCTTTAACAAGCTGAGACTGAAAATTATAGATACCGGATTTATTCGGTGCAGTTACTTTAAAACTGAAAACTACCTCAGAACCAGGAGGAACATCGCTTGAAAGCTCAACATTCGCAACCACCCATGCATTATATACATTATCTGCACCTTTTGTTGAAACCATTAGTTTGTTATCACCAGGTTTCCATGTGGTTACACCCGTGTTTTTCATTGTAACAGTTACATCATAAGTCAAGCCAGTTTCCATTACAGAAGGCACGCTTTGAGTAATGAACATAGCATTGTTTTCTATAATATTCGGCATTTCGGTAGGCAAATCAGGTCCGGAAACCCTGACTGGGATGTTTGAGCTTGTTTCACCGAAGAAATCATTCCCGTTTGCCATCTGCCACTGGATGTTATAACTACCGTCAACAGGAGCGATTATTGTAAAATTGAAGACTACTTCATTTCCGGGGCTGACTGATGAATTAACATCAACACTGCTTACTGACCAGGTTTTATAAGTAGATTCATTTACATTTATAAGTTTCAAAGCGTATCCGCCCTTGGTCCAGGTGCTGCGTCCTGTATTTTTCATTGTTACAGATACACCGTAACTCTGTCCGGGAAGCATTAAACCGGGAATTGATTGAGATAAGTATAACGCATTATCATACTGATCTGAAATGCCTGTACCTTTTTGCTGGGCAAATAATGTACCAAACATAAGGATAACAACTATTGCTAAACTTTTTACTGCACTGATATGTTTCAAAATATTTCTTTCTTTTAAATTATTAAAATTTTTATACTGTGATATTTGATAAGTATGACCAAAATCCAAAGATCTTAAATAACCATACAACCGCAAAAATTACCACAACAGCATTAACTATCTTTTTTATAGCAGGCTGCATAGGGATAAGATTGATAAGCCAGAGGAGAAAACCCACTACAACTAACGTTATTAAAATTGTTATTAAAGACAACTTACCTCCAATTCTTTTTTTTAATTTTATTATAATATTGCGAGAACCAGAACTATGATAAGCAATACCAGTACTATTGTTATAAGCACACCTGTATCAAGCCCGAGAACATTTTCAGCATATAATACCTTGTATTCTGTTTTTTGCTGCTGCGTGTCATATACTTTATCCTGAATAACAAACATATCAGGGCTGCTGTCGCCGTTTTTATCTGCAAAAAATACCGGGTACGGAAGGTCAATATCTATTGGAAGCGTTGTGCTGTACTTATCGTAATTCATATTTTCGGGAATGAAATGAGGTTTTTCAAGTGTCCCGGTATTTTTAAAGTATTCAACATTGCCTTCTTTGAATACCAGGATATCAAAATCGCCGTCTTTATCTACATCAACTATGGCGGGATTTTTAATGCCAAGGTTATTTTCAAGATAAACTGCAGCAAGCGATTGAATATCGGCATTTGTATAAACCGTTTTGGGAACTGAAGGGTCTTCTGAGGACATCAATTTTTTATTTATCGCAAAAAATCCAAGTAACATACAGAGTAAAATTGTTAATTTTTTCATATTGTATTTTTTTATTGTACACAAAGCTACGGCAGAATAAAACTTTCCACAATTAGGCTTTAGATTGAAACAGGGACTAATCCTTTTTTCAACCTTTCGGACTATACTTCTTGACATATTAATTCGGCATTTTTGTATACAATTGTAGAATACATTTTAAATATTCATTTCAGATAATTATTATATGAAGAAAAAATCTATTTACTTCAAACGAAGTCCTCTTCCAAAATCACCAACCAGTATCCAGGGACTAGATGAAATTACCGGCGGGGGTTTGCCAAAAGGCAGACCCACACTCATTTGCGGCGGCGCAGGATGCGGGAAAACACTTTTCGCAATGGAGTTCCTTGTCCGCGGGGCAACTGAATACAATGAGCCCGGGGTTTTCATTGCATTTGAAGAAAGCGAAAAGGAACTCACTGCCAATGTTTCATCATTAGGATTTGACCTGAATAAACTTATTGCTCAGAAAAGGATCTGGCTTGAGCATATTCACGTTGAACGTGAAGAAACAGAACAAAACGGCGAATACGACCTCGAAGGGCTGTTTATAAGAATTCACTATGCAATAGAAAGTATTGGAGCAAAAAGGATAGTACTGGATACGCTTGAAACACTTTTTTCAGAATTACCGAATTCGCAAATTCTGCGTTCAGAACTCAGACGGTTGTTCAGCTGGCTGAAAAAAAAAGGAGTTACTGCAATCATAACCGCCGAGCGCGGTGAAGGCTCTTTTACCCGAAACGGACTCGAAGAATACGTATCTGACTGCGTTATACTGCTTGATCACAGGGTAAGCGAACAGTCATCTATCAGAAGACTTCGCATTGTAAAATACCGCGGTTCAACACACGGGACAAATGAGTATCCGTTCTTAATTGATGAAGATGGTTTTTCAGTTCTTCCGGTAACATCACTGGGGTTGAACCATGATTCGTCACTTGAAAGAATATCAACAGGAATACCCCGGCTTGATACAATGCTTTCAGGAAGGGGTTATTTTCAGGGGAGCACGGTACTTGTTTCGGGTACCGCAGGAACCGGAAAGACGAGCATAGCGGCACAGTTTGTTGAAGCAGCCTGTAAAAGAGGTGAACGCGTTCTTTATTTTACATTTGAAGAATCATCCAGCCAACTTATGAGAAATATGAAATCCATTGGCATCCATTTGCAGCAATGGGAAAAAAAAGGTTTACTTCACTTCCATGCTACAAGACCAACTCTTTACGGGCTTGAATCTCATTTAACTACGAGTATTAAGCTTATAAATAATTTTAAACCTGCAATAGTAGTACTTGACCCTATAAACGGATTCATGATAGGTGAAAATCAAACTGAAGTAAAAAATATGCTGCTAAGGCTTGTAGATTTTCTTAAAATGAATCATATCACAGCATTTTTTACCAGCTTAACAAGTGCAGGAGAAAATCTGGAAAACAGCGATGTTTATGTTTCATCTTTAATTGATACATGGCTGTTATTGAGGGATATTGAAATTGGCGGTGAACGCAACAGGGGACTTTATGTACTTAAATCAAGAGGTATGGCGCACAGTAACCAGATACGAGAATTTAAGCTCACAGATAACGGCATAGAGCTTGTGGATGTATATGTAGGTGATGATGGTGTATTAACCGGTTCAGCCCGTCTTTCAAGGGAACTGGAAGACGATGCCGAAAAATTATTGCGCCAGCAGGAAATTGGAAGTAAACAGTTCAGCCTTGAGCGAAAACGCGAAGCTATGGAAGCGCAGATAGTTGTATTAAGGTCAGAATTTGAAGCAGAAGAATCAGAGTCACTTAAGATAATAAATATTGAAAAAGCAAGAAATGAGAGCTTTAAAATTGTTAAACAGAAAATGGCAAAAAGCAGAAGAGGTGACATGCCGTTGGTTAATTCTGTTTTAAAAAAAACAATTAAACACAAAAAATAGTTACCTATGAAAATAAAAAAAACATTGAATAAAAAAATGCTTCTTAGCCTATTTGTTGCAGGTAAAACAGTTAAAAGTATTAATGCAATAAATAATTTGAAATTTATATGCAATGAAGCTTTAAAAGGAATATATAAATTAGAAGTGATTGATATTCTGAAAAATCCAAAGCTTGCACGTTATAACCAGATACTTGCAACTCCAACTCTTATCCGAAAACTGCCTCTGCCAAGAAAAAATATTATCGGAGACCTTTCAGACAGGAAACTGATTCTTGCTGAGTTGAGCAGTAACAGGCGGAGCTTTTGATATTATACAATTAAGAATAATTAAACTAATTATTCAGAACAATAATTTTTCGGGATTGTTTATTCGGCCGATTTTGCGTGGATAGCAATCTGTACACGGGAGTTAAGCGCCATTTTATCAAGGATATTATGAACATGGCTTTTAACAGTATAAATTGAAAGGTTAAGTTTGAAAGCAATTTCTTTGTTTGCCAGCCCTTCAGCTATTAGCTGTACAATTTCTTTTTCACGGTTTGTCATTCTGACCGATTGTACCAGCTTTTTAGGACCCATTTCTTTAATACCGTAATCCATTATCTGCGAAAATAGTGAACCGGCAGCAGATGGCGGCAGGACCTTTTCACCTGCATGAACAGCGCGAATAGTTTTAAGGAATTCCGACATTGAGTCATTCTTCATAATAAATCCCGAAACCCCTGCTTCAACATACCTCAAAATATCTTCCTGCAGCGGTACCAGATCCATTACGATGACTTTTATATCTTTATGATCATTCTTTAAAAGGTTAACAAGTTCAAAACTGTCTTTTTCGGTTAAACCAAGATCAAGTAATATTATATTAGGTTTAAGTACAGTTAACTTATCAGTTGCAAAATCGCTGTCATCAAACGCTGCGACTACATTAAAATCAGTCTCTTTCTTCAGCATTGCGCAAATGCCGTCACGGAGGAGCCTGTTATCTTCAATAACTATAAGTTTAATTCTTTTCAACAATATTATATGTTAATTATTAAAAATCAGAATTACTTTTTAAAGGGTTTTGATACTTTTTACAGCTTACAAAAATATTGATATTACAATATATAGAATAATTATTTTAAAAAAAATAACTAATTTAAAAAAGACACTAAAAAGGTTCAATTTTAGCATAAGAACTGCAATTTATTTATATTTTATTTGAAATGAAAAATAAAAACAGTTAAAAATATACTTTATAAAATTGATTAATCAATTCAGCCAGCAACTTTTAAATGAAGATATTTATTTTTTAGCAGGTTTTTTCTTAACTGTTGATTTTTTAGCTGCGGGCTTTTTAGCTGGAGGTTTTTTGGCAGCAGGTTTTTTTATGGCTTTTGGCTTAGCTGGCTTATCTGCAGGTTTTCCCAGCGGTGCTTCATCAGATATTTCAGTAATTTCTGCATCGCCCCACAGCTTTTCAAGCGCATAAAAATTGCGTGTGTCACGAAGGAAGATATGTACAACCACATCAACAAAATCCAGCAAAATCCAGGACCTCATATTTGTGCCTTCTTTGTGCCATACCTGTTCACCTTCTTTTTTTGAGCCTTCAAGTACAGCATCGGCAATGGCTTTTACCTGCGGCTCTGAGTGGCCTGTGCATATCACAAAAAAATCAGA